>Garnier_p1__coassemble_451_pt1 | contig 32554 bp, 27 predicted proteins | sample Garnier_p1__metabat2_high_PE_010 | metagenome-assembled genome bin Garnier_p1
CCCTGATATTATTTTCGGAAGTTTAGCAACTCTTATCGCAGCCTGCTTTACATATGCTCTGCGTAAAAAGAGTTCTTTTCTCGCTCCGCTTCCGCCAATCATCGCAAACACAATCGTTGTACCGTTTGTTTTATCATACGGATACGGAGTTCCGCTCCCAATTCCATTTATGATGCTTACGGTAGGAATCGGTGAAATAATTTCCTGCGGTGTACTTGGAATGATTGTATTGAAAGCACTTTCCAAATACGAATATGTTATCTTTAAAAATAAAAAAATTGTTTCTTAACAGCAAACGGCGTCATACGAATTTATCGCATGACGCCATTTTTTTATTTCACATACCCAAAGAAAGTTCCCTGACTTCCTTTCGCCATATTTTCAATAACCGCTATCGCCTCTGTCGGTTTTTTAGAAGTGCTTGGGTTCAGATAAGTAATCATCTTATCATCATATCCGACCAACAAAATCCCACTGTCTGTTCCCGTCATCGCAATAACCGGCGTTCCTTTTCCAATGAGATAGCATAACTGTTCTACGGTGCAGCCGCTTAAATCAACTGCCTCCCCGCCCGAATATTTATTTAAAATATCCATAGGAGATTTCCCGTCTTTCATTTCTTTTGCCACATTCACTTTCTTTCCTTCGTATTCCAATGCCTGCCTTAGGCATGCCTGAAGAGAGGTTTCGCCCGCCTGTGCGGAAAATGCAGAAGTATTTTCCATATTGTATCGAAGTTGTCTGTTTCCTCTCTCCCACACCTTTGTCTGCTTAGAGGTCACTACAACTCCCCGCATCTCATCCGCCTTTGCAATGGCAGCACCAGCAGTTTTGTAAATTCCCTGCAATTTTCCTCTGCCGTAAACGTAATAGCAGTCCTCATCATCTGCCAGATTAAACTCAATCACGACAGATTTTTCCTTTGCCAACTGTTTCTGTACAAGTTTTTTCGGATTAAGTTCTGAAGACATTTTCGTGTCTTCAAGTCTTGTTACCGTTCCCTTCGTTTCGGACGTATAAGTTTCAACCGTAACGGAAGGTTCTTCCTGTACTTTATTATTTGTAATATAATGCTGGGTAATGCCTGTGTAAGTATCCCCGCTCTTTTTCACTCTTTCCAGCGTAATCATATTATGCTCTGCTTTCGCATTTACAACATAAGTCTGATCCTCCGAATACGTTTTTACCACTTCATTTTTCTGATTGCGGATTTCCACTTGATATAACGGAATAATATCGTTGCCGGATACATTTTTACCAATATCTTCTTTTTTTCCTATACCGTAGACCGCATCTCCCAAAACAAATGTAAGTGGGCGGATAACCTCGCCTTTCTCTGCTTTTACTTTATGCTTTTTACCGGTCTGCAAATTTTGAATAGTCATTTCAGTCGCTTCCGTTAATTTCCCGTTTGACTGATAAGCGATATGTTTTCCGTCATCGGAAACAATGTACTGACCTTCCTCCAAATTTTTTACCAATACAGAACGTTTTTGTGTTTCCAAATCAATTTCGTACAGCGTACCCTCAAACATTGCATACAATTTATTTTCTTCTTTACTGTAATAAGCAAGCTGAATTAAATTTTCTGCGGCAATTTCACCTGATTTTTCGCTTGGGATAAACGCTTTTTCTTCCACGTAATTCTTCTCGCTGTTAAAATAATAAATTCCTGCACCGACCTGACCTTCGTGCATTCCGCGATTCATATATCCGCACACGACAAAAGTTGTATTTCCTTTATTGTCCATAGAAATCAAATCTATTTCGTGATTATCATTTCTGCTTCGAATATCCTTTTCCTCGCCGTCCGCAAAACTGAATACAAGGGAAATCTTATTTTCTTCCTTATTATAATTCCATACTTCTCTTTCCTGCACAAAAGAAATCATATTCTCTTTTTCGTTGACAATATACGGAACTTTTTCATCGGCAATCCCAAGTTCAATTCCCTTTGTGGAAAAATCGCTTTCTTTTCCCGAAAATACTTCATTCATTGTACGCTCATAATCTTCCAACGAACCTTTTCCCTTGAGGAAACGAACTTTGAAAAATTCTGTCACATTATATATATCTTCATTTTCTCCCGTTTTACATTTCACCTGATATTTCAGATAAATGGAAGTATATGTTTCCGTCGTTTCTTTAATCTGCCACTCGACATCTCCGACAATTTCCGGATTTAAACCGTTCCAGCCAATCTGTTTTATATCGGAATTTAATGTTACTCTCTGAAGAGAACTTGGATTTGGATTGCTTCCACGCTCCAGTCTCGGTTTTAATGTATTTACCTGTCCTGCGTCAAATGTTTTCTTATGAAAATCATCTGCAAATTCCAAACACTGCTGCACATGAAATTCCGTTGTTTTCAACACGCGTGTATAGTAATACACATCTTTACCGTTATCCAGTGTCATTTTCATCTTCAACACTTTTTCTTCTCCGTCAGAAATCGTATCTCCGAGTTCTATATTGACACTGTCCTTCACTTTTTTAACCGTTTCCTGTTTAATGCTTTCCTTTCCGTCCAGCGTACATATCTCATAAGTAAACGATTTGATTTTTCCGTCATAGCCGTGTATATCCGCCTGTACTGTCGTTCCGACAGAAATCGGTAAAACCATATCCCTTACAGATGTCATATCCATACTTCCCGTGTAGCCGAAAAGAGTATTAATGGTGTATTCTCCCTCTTTAAAGGAGATGACCGGAAGACTTGCCCCTTTCATAGCCTCTGTTTTTTCTGTGGCTCTCTCATTGAAAACCGTACCAAAAATAATGACCGCTACAATAACGATAACAGCCAGTATGCTCCCTGTTATTATCTTTTTTTTCATCTATACTTCCCCTTTATTATCTAATAGTTTCTTCAATGTCAGCGAAAGATTTAACTCTTCCTCGCAGGCAGTAATCTTCTCTGCATTTTTACTTTTTCTTCCTGTTTTTACGGCACGGATTAAAATATTTTTCGGCGTATGTTCCATGTCGATAAATTCTAATATTTGTGCCTCATAACCTTCCCGCTCCAAATATTCTGCCCGCAGTGCGTCTGTTACGAGAGCGGAAATTCTTTCTTTAATTAAACCGTATTTTAAAATCGGTTCCAGTGTTTCATTTTTTATCTGATTGTTCGCCTCATGTTGACAGCACGGAACGGATAAAATTACTTTTGCATTCCAGCCCACCGCTTTTGCCAGTGCGTAATCGGTAGCCGTATCGCAAGCGTGAAGCGTCACAACCATATCCACCTCATTTACTCCCGTATAATCTGCGATATTTCCTTCCAAAAATTTCAACTTTTCGTATCCGTATTTTTCACTTAACGCATTACAATGTTTAATGACTTCTTTTTTCAAATCCAGCCCGATAATGCGAACATCATATTTTTTTAACTCATGTAAATAATAGTACATGGCAAATGTCAGATAAGACTTCCCGCAGCCAAAATCCAAAATCGTAATCTCTCTGTCCTTATCCAACTGCGGCAATATATCCTCGATAAACTCTAGGAAACGGTTTATCTGTCTGAACTTATCAAAGCGTGTTCGGACAATCTTTCCCTCCTGCGTCATTACCCCCAAATCACACAAAAGCGGAACGATTTTTCCTTCCTCCAAAATATATTGTTTTGAGCGGTTATGGGATAAATCAACCTGCTTTACACAGCCGGTCTGCTGTTTTTTCTTCACGGTCACTTTTCCTTTTTTGCTCACCAAAACAGTATACTGATTTTGCTTTGTTTCCAACTGCATCTGTTTAAACTGCTCCATTATCTCTGCGAGATATAAAATAGCCTCTTCTCTTTTATAATTTTTGTGAAATGCCTGATTATTTTCAAACGTTTCACACTGAAATAAAAGTTCCCCTTTCACCATAACCGGACGGACTTTTATCTTCGTCACTCCGCCCTTTGTCTTTGGGTTACTTATTGTTGCCTGTATAAAATCTATATGTAAACTTTCTTCTAAAATATTTCTGATTTCTTCCATAAATACCTCTTTAAATTTTAATCACATAATATTGTAATGCGTATCACTCCCAAACGCAAGAAAGACAAGGAATATTTTATAATTCCTTGCCTTTTCTTCATCGTTTTGTCACATTTCTTCCGTTTTTGTAACAGTTGGCTGCATTTGAGGGAAAGTAATCGTAACTTTAAACAAATCTTCGTCAATATAAATCTTAAACTTTCCGCCCTGCATTTCTGTAAGATTTTTTGCGATAGAAAGTCCTAAACCGCTTCCTTCCGTACTTCTTGAAACATCTCCGCGGATAAATCTTTCCGTAAGTTCATCTGCCGTAATATTTAACGGATATTCCGAAACATTTTTCAAAGAAAGTACGACAACTTTGCCATTTGCCACCATATCCACATAAATTCTTGTGGACGGCATCGCATATTTAGCCGCATTGTTATAAATATTTTCGATAACTCTCCACATACGGCGTCCGTCCACTCGGACAACAACCGGTTCTTCTGGTACGTTTACAACCGCTTTCAAATCTTTTTTCTCGAATTTTTCCGTAAATTCACCCGTCGTCTGATGTATCATTTCAACAAGGTTTAGGTTGACAAACTCTAAGTTAATATTTCCCGAACTGATTTTAGATGCCTCCACAACATCTTCTGTCAATGTTTTCAATCTCTGCGATTTCGCATCTAATATATCCAAATATCTCTGTACTTTCGGATCGTCAAATTTTTCCTGTTTCAGCAAACCTACATAATTAATAATCGAGGTCAACGGTGTCTTAATATCGTGAGATACATTTGTAATCAAATCTGTTTTTAATCTTTCGTCCTTCAAACTCTTATCAACTGCATTTTGAATACCCTCACCGATGCGATTAATCTGCATTGCCATTTCCTGATTATCTGTTGAAAGGTTTTTCGTAGAAATCTTATACTTCGCATCTCCGTTGGCTATGCGGGTAATTCCTTTTTTAATTTTTTCTTTCTCAATACTTCTCTGTGCAAATTTAATTATCGCATATACATCAACCGCAATTCCGAGAAGAATAAAAATTCCCGAATTTGACGTCATCAAGAGATTAATGATAAGCATTCCGCTTCCGATAAGTACGATTTTTGTAAGACTGCTTCTATTTTTGTAAATATAAGCAACTGACTGCAAAAACCATTTGCAGATACTGTTTTTCCATAAGTTTTTCGCCTTAATTCTTCTCACAAAACTTAAATACGCAATAAGGAATAACATTCCCGCCGCAAATGTTCCTGCGCCTATTCCCATAAATGTTGCTATCGTAATTCTTCCGCTTCGTAACGGTTCTATCTGCCATGACTCTGCATAGTTGTTAACCTGATACAGATAATACTCAATTGCCATTATGATTTCCATGACAAGAGGCGTGCCTAAACAGCCAATGAAACATAACCAAATTTCTGTTTTCCATTTATCAAAGCGTGCCAGTGCAAGTTCTTCCCGCTGATTTGAGCGTCCCGCAACCGCTGTCAGCCAAATCATCGCAAGTAACAGAATCAATGCCGCTCCCACTCCGATAACAATGGCATTATCCATATACGGTGCATATTTTTCATATGCCTCCGACCAATTATAAAAGGCATCCTGAATCGGATAATCCGTATCTACGGAAATAAGCAATCGGAAATTTTCCGGATAATTCAAACCGGATTGAACCATGTGCTGCCAATCCGATAAGGCTACTCCGTCTTTTGCCATATCTGTAGAACAGTCGGCAAGTTTTGGCGCAACGACAACATATCTGCCTGTTTCCGTCATCTCGCTCATTGCACTTTCAACATTTTCCCATGTAATATCACGATTTGTTTCTAATTTTTTTGTATCATAATTTACATAAAGATAAGACAAGTTTGTATTTCCCTGTGAAAACTCCTGCTCATAAGTATCATATGTTTCCTTAAGGGAGGAAACTCTTGATTTCATCGCATCTAACGTTTCCTGCATCTGCTCCAGCGAACCGTTAAACATTTCAGAGGTGTTCGCTAACTCTACCATTGTCTTTCCCGATGTTGTCTTTATTGTCGTGTCAAACGGCTGGTTATAAAACCATACCTCTTTATAAACTACCTTGCCGTCTTTATCAAGCACTTTGCCGTCCGGAAGATATATGCCCTCTTCCATTGCTGTTAACGCCGCTTCCTGCTGCTTCTTTGTTTCTGCCTCATTTGGAAACATATATTGATTTTGTCTTGATTCTCGGATAAACTCCTTAAATTCCATGTAATGATATGTTCCGTTTTCTCTTTTTGCGACAACGAGTTCATTTTCTCCGCCGCCTACTCTGTCTAACAAATCCTGCAGACGAAAACTAAATTCGCCCTCACCTTTTTTCAGTTCCCCTGTATTTTTCAGATTTTCCACTGTAACAGACTGTGTTAAATCCACTTTGCCGTCTTTTTCAAGAATACTTTTACTTTCCAAAAATGAGAGAAGTTCCGCCGTTTCATTCCAAACCTGTTTAGAAAATCCCCTTGTATCTTCATAACTTCTCTCCGTCTTTTTCGTAAACAGTTCCTCATAATTCTGTCCCGGATAGGCTAACCCGATTGCCAGACAAATGCTCATTACCGTAACGGATATGCCTGCAACCAATATCAAAATTCCTTTACAAAAGGCCGATTTATACCACTTTTTCATAAATACCCCTTTCTAAAGTTTTTCTATCTTATATCCAACTCCCCATACAACTTTCAAATATCTAGGCTCTTTCGGATTGATTTCAATCTTCTCCCTGATATGCCGGATATGCACCGCAACCGTATTATCTGCCCCGATTGCGTCCTCATTCCAAATACTTTCATATATTTGGTCAATAGAAAAAACTTTTCCCTGATTTTTCATCAATAATAGTAAAATATTATATTCGATAGGAGTAAGTTTTACCTGCTCTCCGTCTACAGTCACTTCCTTTAAATCATCATCTATGGAAAGACCTCCTACCGTATACACCGCACTGCTGCTCTGTACAACCGTGCTTCCAAGTTTCGTATATCTTCGCAACTGTGATTTCACTCTTGCCACCAATTCAAGCGGGTTAAAAGGTTTCGTCACATAATCGTCTGCTCCTACATTTAACCCTAAAATCTTATCCGCATCTTCTGATTTTGCGGATAAAATAATAATCGGCAAACTGTTCTCCTCACGAATTTTCAATGTTGCCCGAATGCCGTCAAGTCTTGGCATCATTACATCTATAACTAATAAATCTACTTTTTCTTCCTTCTTTAATACTTTTAATGCCTCTTCGCCGTCATACGCTTTCAGCACATTGTATCCTTCCTGTCTTAAGTAAATTTCAATCGCCTCTACAATTTCTTTGTCATCATCACATACTAAAATATTAAACATTTTCATCACCTCCCTTGTAGTATACAAGATTACCACGTAATTTTTAAGAGCCTGCTTTGAAAATTCTTAAGAAAGTTTAAAATTTATCCACTTAGTAATTGTATTATAATTCGCAATTTAGTATAATTAAGGAAATTTTTTCAGAGAAAGGAGTTTGTGTATGGCTAATTCAATAGACAAAGCATTATTTGAAATCACCCCAAAAATCCAGCAATTAGCGGAACTGTGTGAACAGAACAACGCTATCGACAAAGACTTATATACAAAATACGAAGTAAAAAGAGGACTTCGTGACTTAAACGGAAAAGGCGTTCTCGCCGGTCTTACAAATATTTCCGATGTATGCGCCAAAAAGGTCGTGGACGGTGTGGAAGTTCCTTGTGAAGGGAATTTATACTACCGTGGGTACAATATTAAAGACCTTGTTCGCGGGTTTTTGGAGGCGGAACACTTCGGTTTTGAGGAAGCGGCATATCTTCTTCTGTTCGGAAGTCTTCCAAACAAGCAGGAACTCAGCGATTTTCACGATACTCTTATCGAGAGAAGAACACTCCCTCCGAATTTCGTTCGGGACGTTATTATGAAAGCGCCGAGCAGAGATATGATGAACAGTCTTTCCCGCTCTATTTTAAATTTATACTCTTATGATGAAAAAGCAGACGACACGTCCATTCCGAATGTTTTACGCCAGTGTCTGAACTTAATCAGCCAGTTCCCTATGCTTATGGTATACGGCTATCACGCTTACAACTACAGACGGGGGGACGACCTTTTTATTTACGCACCGTCTCCAAAACTTTCCACAGCGGAAAATATTTTAATGATGCTCCGCGAAGATAAACAGTATACAAAATTTGAGGCAACCGTCCTCGATATGGCGCTTGTTTTACACATGGATCACGGCGGCGGAAACAACTCTACATTTACGACTCACGTTGTTACTTCCTCCGGAACGGACACTTACTCAACGATTGCCGCTGCACTCGCCTCTTTGAAAGGTCCGAAACACGGCGGGGCAAATATTAAAGTATCTCAAATGTTTGACGATATGAAACAACATTTATCCGACTGGGAAGATGAAAATGCCGTTCGCCAATATTTGAATGATTTACTGGATAAAAAAGCATTTGACCAAAAAGGTCTTATCTACGGTATGGGACACGCCATTTACTCTATTTCCGATCCGAGAGCGGATATTTTCAAAGGATTTGTAAAGCGTCTTGCTATCGAAAAGGGACGTGAGAAAGAATATAATTTATACGAGATGGTGGAACGTCTTGCCCCTGAAGTTATCGGAGAAAAACGGAAAATCTACAAAGGGGTTAATGCAAACGTTGACTTCTACAGCGGTCTTGTATACGGCATGCTCGGACTTCCGAAAGAACTGTATACTCCGATTTTCGCCGCTGCCCGTATTGTCGGCTGGAGCGCCCACCGATTAGAAGAATTGAAAAATGTAGATAAAATTATCCGTCCCGCTTATCGTCCACTGTGTCCTTATCGCGAATATGTTAAAATGGAGGACAGATAACATTTATGAAACAGCATTTTTCTTACCCGTCACAGGACGGAAAAACGAAAATTCATGCAATCGAATGGATACCTGAAGGAAATATTTCCGCCGTACTGCAAATTTCTCACGGTATGGTGGAATATATTGACCGCTACGATGAGTTCGCCCGTTTTCTAAACGAACAGGGATATTATGTTGTGGGACACGACCATTTGGGACACGGAAACTCTGTACAGTCGAAGGAGGACTGGGGATATTTTGAGGAGAAAAACGGAAATGAATGTGTAATCGGCGATATACATCGATTACGCCAAATCACACAGAAAAAATATCCCGACATTCCGTATTTTATTCTCGGTCACAGTATGGGTTCTTTTCTCACAAGACAGTATCTCACCATACACGGAAACGGACTTGCGGGAGCAATTATTATGGGGACGGGAAATCAGCCTCTTTTCCTCGTCAAATTGGGGAAAATGTTATGCAGGCTGATTGCTTCCTTTAAGGGCTGGCATTACAGAAGTCATTTCATCAACAATATGGCGTTCGGAGGATATAATAAAAAATTTGCTCCTGCCCGCACACCAATGGACTGGCTGAGCCGCAACCCAAAAAACGTGGATACGTATTTAAGTGAGGATTGCTGCACATTTATTTTCACGGTAAACGGTTACTATCATATGTTCAGGGGAATGGAGCATCTTGCAAAAAAAGAAAATTTTGAGCAGATTCCAAAAAACCTCCCTGTCTTTTTCGTTGCCGGACAGGACGATCCTGTAGGCGGTTTTGGAAAAGGAGTAAAAGCCGTTTGGCAAAAATATAAAAACGGCGGTATAAAAGACGTTTCCATTAAACTTTATAAAGATGACCGCCATGAGATTTTAAATGAAGATGACCGTCAGACTGTCTATGAGGACATTTATCAATGGCTTGAAACAAAGCGAATTTCCTGCACACATTAAGGTAATGATATGCTATACTTGTATCAAGATAAAAATGTTAGGAGATAGAAATTTATGAATACGCCCAAATGTACTTTAGGCAATCCACAAAATACAATAGAAATATTACAGAAATATCAGTTTTCTTTTCAGAAGAAATTCGGACAGAACTTTTTAATTGATACCCATGTTTTAGATAAAATCATCTCTTCCGCAGAGATTACAAAAGACGATTTTGTTTTGGAAATCGGTCCCGGAATCGGAACAATGACACAATATCTCGCCTCTGCTGCGAGAGAAGTTGTCGCCGTTGAAATCGATAAGGCGCTCATTCCGATTTTGTCTGATACATTGAGTGCATTTGACAACGTCACTGTAATTAACGATGACGTATTAAAAGTAGATATAAATGCTTTGGCACAGGAACGCAATAACGGTAAACCGATTAAAGTCGTTGCAAATCTTCCTTATTACATTACAACACCGATTATTATGGGATTATTTGAGAGCAACGTACCGATTGAAAGCATTACGGTTATGGTACAGAAAGAAGTTGCCGACCGCATGCAGGTCGGACCGGGAACGAAAGACTACGGCGCTTTATCCCTTGCCGTACAGTATTACGCAAAACCATATATTGTTGCAAACGTTCCGCCAAACTGCTTTATGCCAAGACCTAAAGTTGCCTCTGCAGTTATCCGTCTGGAACGCCACAAAGAACCTCCGGTTTCTGTTGCGGACGAAAAACTGATGTTTAAAATTATACGGGCATCTTTCAATCAGAGGAGAAAAACTTTAGCAAACGGATTAAACAACTCTCCCGAAATCAATCTGCCAAAAGAAGTCATTACCGAGTCAATTGAAGAACTCGGAAAAGGAGCAAGCGTTCGCGGAGAAGTTCTGACTTTACAGGAATTTGCCACATTAAGCGATAGTATAAGCAAACGATTATAATTTCATCTTAGAAAGGAGATATGTCTATGCAATATCAAATCAAAGGAGAAACTTTACCTGTTGTTATCTGTCATTTGGAGGCAGGCGAGAAAATGATTACGGAAAAAGGCTCAATGTCTTGGATGTCGCCGAATATGCACATGGAAACGGGTACAAACGGCGGTATCGGAAAGGCTTTCGGCAGAATGTTTTCCGGTGAGTCCATGTTCCAAAACACTTATACCTCACAGGGAGGAAATGGAACAATCGCATTTGCATCCAGTTTTCCTGGTTCAATAAAAGCATTTGAAATCAGTCCGGGAAATGAAATGATTTTCCAAAAAAGTGCTTTCCTTGCAGCCGAAGCGGGCGTACAACTTTCTGTTCATTTCCAGAAAAAATTAGGCTCAGGTCTGTTCGGCGGTGAAGGATTTATTCTTCAAAGAGTTTCCGGTCAGGGAACAATGTTCGCGGAATTTGACGGTCATGTAATCGAATACGAATTACAGGCAGGACAACAGATTGTCGTAGATACAGGGCATTTGGCTGCAATGACACCTTCCTGCCAAATGGATATTCAGACAATCCGAGGAGTGAAAAATATTGTATTCGGCGGTGAAGGACTTTTTAACACAATTATCACCGGACCGGGACGCGTATGGTTACAGACAATGCCGGCAAGCAATGTGGCAGGAGCGTTACTTCCATACTTACCGACAGGGAACTAATTCCTTTTCAATTTCCCTATTTATACACACGAAAAAGGCTGGTTTCTACTTTGTAGATAACCAGCCTTTTTCGCTGTCTAACATCATATATTATTGGGGTTAAACATGATGATGTTAGTTCATTATTTAAAGGAATGAGAGTAAAGTGTACACCTTAAGGATTACCTCAAGGTGAAAATTTACTTTATGAGGGGGGGAGATAGTTGTTGTTTATCAACTATCTGACTCTTAGTATAGTAGGAAAATGTGTCCAAAATATGTTCAGACTATAAAAGAAATAGAAATTTTATTAAGGTAAAATAAACGAATGGCTATTTTTTATCCAAAACATACTTTTTCACAACGGAAAAAGGGGCAGGACCTATATCCAATACCGCCCGATGAAACTCTTTTTGTGAAAATTTTTTTCCTTTTTTATCCGCAGCCTCTTTTTTCAACTCCAAAATTTCCACATATCCGATATAATACTTTAAATAATTTGCGGGAGTGGAAACAATCAATTGATAAATTTCCCCTATCGTTTCTTTATCTTGAATGCCATACTTCGAGAAAAATTTAATCGTATCCTGAAGAGACCAGCCGTCATAATGAATACCTATATCCGCCCTTGCATATAAACCGAGCAGAAGAGAATTATTTTTCTGCGCCAAAACTGCCTGTTTCTTCTCCAAAGGGGTAAGATAATACGAACACATTTCCGCATAAGTCGCCCACCCCTCCACATACCCGCCAAAATTTAAAAGACTGCGGACAGGATTTGGCTTCTTTGAGGCAAAATATGTAGTCTGATACAAATGTCCCGGATACCCCTCGTGTGCCAGCGTCGTATACAAATGCAATTTTTCCATATTATGCGAACGGTTAATATAAATCACGTTTTTTTCTGTATTATCGATACACGGTATCAGATAAAATGCAGGGCTTAAATAGGACTCCATATCTTTCGGCACAAACTTAATCTCCGTTTCCACCTCCGGCGCTTTCGGAAAAACTTTTTCGCTCTTCCTCTCCAAATCCTCCAAATAAATCTCCGGTGTATTATCCTGTAAAGAAAAACTTTCCGCCGACACCTTTTTGCCTGCTCCCGTCTGACTAATCGCAAGCAAATCTTCCGTCATCTGTTTTTGAATAAGCGTTTTCAATTCCGAAACTTTTCGGGAAGAACCCGTTTCCCTTTTCACGATATATTGATAATATTTTTTTCCTTCGGGAAAATGACAGACACCCGCCTGATTTTCTCCCTGCCCACGCAATTTTTTTAATTCCCGAGTCAACTTCTCATAGGCGGGAAACAGATGCGTCTGCAGTATTTTTTCATTTTCCGAAATGTATGCCTGCTTTTCCTTTTCCGTCACTTCGGAAACATTTTTCAACCTCTCCTCAAAAGTGGAATAAAGGTAATGTTTCTTTCCCTGCGAAACTACCGAACTGCACTGACTGATAACGGAATCTGCAACTTTATCTGAGAGAAAAAGCCCCTTTTCCGCTTTCTCCTTTTCAAAATCAATAAGCGACTCAAAATAATCGGGTGTCGCTTTCAATAGTTGTAAATAGGTGTCCACATCTTCTTTTTTTGCAAAAGAATACTCTGCCAGCAAAACCGGAAGTTGCGCCTGTATACCTGTAACCGCGTTTAACGGTTCTTCGTAGAGAAGATATTTACACCCTTCTTTTTGTAACTCTAAATGAGATTTTAACACATCGTATGTCAAACGATTTTCCCCCGACAACTTTCTATACGGAAACTTTTTCAACAATGCTTCGCAGTTTTCCACAGCCGCCGTTGCGGATACCTCATCTGTAGAAAATCCCCCATAAGTTACAGGTGCATTCAGAATACCGTACTTCTTCGGATTTTCTAATGTATAGTGCAGGTTAATTGTATTTGCGGAAACCTCCTGCTGAAATAAAGATAAGGTAAACTGTTCAAAAGTTTTATTGATATCGGCAGAACTGGGAATAAAATGATTTGCCAAAAGAGAAACGGCGAGTAATACGGCGAGGAGAAATGAGATATGACGTGCCTTTTTAGATTTTTTTGTAAAAGAGAATTTCATAAAATTCACCCTACTTTTTTTACAGTTTATGAAAAAAAGCAGGGTGTTATACGCAAAAATTATTCATTTACGATTTTTATTTTAAGGAGATAGTCTGCCTGTTTCTCCGAAAATGACTTTCCGCACTCATTTACATTTGCCCATTTGAATGTAACAATGTTACATTCCGTAACATCGATGCAAAAATTCTGTACATTTGATGTTACGCCCTCTAACATTTTGGGTACAGACACCTCTTTTTTGTTATAATTCGTAACATTTAATGTTACGTTTTCTTCCATATACCAAAAGTGTGTCGGCTGGTACTGTGGCAGACTTATTTCGAGTGTTTCATCTTTCGGTAATTTTATTTCTATCTCTTTTTCTGTACCCGACAGTTTATATTCTTTTCCATTGATAAGAACAATATCATGTTTTGGGTAACCTTGTTTGTCTTTCGGAAACTCTGCATCTTTTTCTTTTTGGCAGCCAACCAGTAAACATACCGTTAAGACAAGTAAACTGCCGATTAAAATTTTTCTACCGTTTTTCATCATGTCCGCCTCCTTCTTTTTGCAATATTATCCAAAGAGTAATAAAAAATACAACATAAGCAATCATACTAAGCATTGTAAATGTCTGACTATATTGCATCACACTTTCCATTCCCAACATAGTATTCAAATTAATCTTCCCGCTTTTTGTTAAAGAATGTATATCTGTGTATGGTGCTAACGCCTTATACTTTGAATAGAAATAAAAGAAAGCAACTATATAAATTCCTATTGTACCACCCAATATACCGGCATATTTATTTAAAGATTTATCCCATACAAATTTTCTCTTTTGTAAAATACAAGATAAAAATATCATTATCATACTTCCAAACAATACTATTCCTATTTCCATTACAAATGTTAAAAGAATTTGGTTATTCGTTTTCCCTACAATTAACATTGCGACAGTATCTATACCCATTTTTAAGCAGGAAGCAATGATACCAAAAAGGAAGCCATAACAACTTGTCTTTATCCTATTATCATTTCCGTTACTTTCAATTTTTCCCGCAAGATACAAAGAAGTTGCGTAAAATATCCATAAAACAAATGATAGCATAAAGTATACATCAAAATGTCCCCACACCATATAGGGTATACCTACGAGCCATTTGGAAATAATTCCAAATAATATCGTTGATACAGTTACAATCATTAAACTTCTATTTTCTTTCATTTTAGACCTCCTTACACTATTTTATGATATATCACATTATACCATTTCCCTATATCCGTCACAATAAAAACAGAATGAGTTCTGCCCGATTGATTTCCGCTGTGGGTTCTGCCCGATTGATTTCCGCATTATTGACAAAAAACCATGTCTATGTTACGATTTTTACATATATAACGAAAACGCAGTGACGAAAAGAGTAAGTTTCCGGAAACTTTACAGAGAAATCCCGATACGCTGAGAGGGATAGGTGAAAAGAAACTGAACATGGCTTCTGAGCGGTGTACTGAGCAAATCGCATTTGTAAGGTATAATGGGTTCGCCCTTTACAGCGAGCGGGTATGGATTTGTACCCATTAAGGTTTCTGTCGCGAGGCAGAGATAAACAGAAGTGGTAACACGGGTAACGCTCGTCTTCTCTAATATTTGGAGAGGGCGATTTTTTTCGTTTAAAAGCAAAAGGAGAGAGATTATGGAAAACAAAAAATTTTATATGACAACTGCCATTGCCTACACATCGGGCAAACCACACATTGGAAACACGTATGAATTTGTTCTTGCTGACGCAATCGCAAGATACAAAAGAAGTCAGGGATACGATGTATTTTTCCAGACAGGAACAGATGAACACGGACAGAAAATCGAATTAAAAGCGGAGGAAGCAGGCGTATCTCCGAAAGAGTTTGTTGACGGCGTTGCCGCTCAGGTAAAAGAAATCGCAGATATGATGAACACTTCTTATGATAAATTTATCCGTACAACTGACGATTATCACGAAAAACAGGTGCAGAAAATTTTCAAAAAATTATACGAACAGGGCGATATTTACAAAGGACACTACGAGGGAATGTACTGTACTCCTTGCGAATCCTTTTTCACAGAATCACAGTTGGTAGACGGCAAATGTCCTGACTGTGGAAGAGAAGTACAACCTGCCAAAGAAGAAGCATACTTCTTCAAAATGAGCAAATATGCCGACCGCCTTATCGAGCATATCAACACACACCCTGAATTTATTCAGCCTGTATCCCGCAAAAATGAAATGATGAATAACTTCTTATTACCGGGATTACAGGATTTGTGCGTATCGAGAACATCTTTCAAATGGGGCATTCCTGTTGATTTCGATCCAAAACACGTTGTATACGTTTGGCTTGACGCATTAACAAACTATATCACAGGAATCGGATATGACTGCGACGGCGAAAACAACGAACTCTTCAACAAAAACTGGCCTGCCGACTTACATTTAATCGGAAAAGACATTATCCGTTTCCATACAATTTACTGGCCAATCTTCTTAATGGCATTAGACCTTCCGCTTCCGAAACAGATTTTCGGACACCCATGGTTATTACAGGGCGACGGAAAAATGAGTAAATCAAAGGGAAACGTTATTTATGCAGACGAACTTGTAAATATGTTTGGCGTAGACGCTGTACGTTACTTCGTTCTCCACGAAATGCCATTTGAAAACGACGGAGTTATCACATGGGAATTAATGGTAGAACGCATGAACTCTGATTTAGCAAACACATTAGGAAACCTTGTCAACAGAACAATTTCCATGACAAACAAATATTTTGGCGGAACTGTAACAGACAAAGGTGTAAACGAAGACGTGGACGCTGACTTAAAAGCAGTAACAGAAAACACACCAAAAGCAGTAGACGAAAAAATGGACAAACTCCGTGTGGCAGACGCTATCACTGAAATCTTCAATTTATTCAAACGCTGTAACAAATACATTGACGAAACAATGCCATGGGCTTTAGCAAAAGAAGAGGACAAAAAAGACAGACTGGAAACTGTACTTTACAACTTAATCCAGAGCATCTCCGCAGGGGCAGAACTACTTTCTTCATTCATGCCTGAAACAGCCGAAAAAATCCTTGCACAGTTAAACGGCGGAAACGTAACAGACAAACCTGAAATCTTATTCCAGAGATTAGATTTAGAAGAAGTAATGAAAAAAGTAGAAGAACTTCACCCGCCTGTACAGGAAGAAAAAGAAGAAGAGGACGTAATTGACATCGAGCCGAAAGAAGAAATCACATTCGATGACTTTATGAAATTACAATTCCAAGTTGGTGAAATCATTGCCTGCGAAGAAGTGAAAAAATCAAAAAAATTACTTTGCTCTCAAGTAAAAATCGGAAGTCAGGTAAAACAGATTGTTTCAGGAATTAAAGCACACTATACTGCCGAAGAAATGGTTGGCAAAAAAGTTATGGTGCTTGTCAACTTAAAACCTGCTAAATTAGCGGGCGTATTATCTGAAGGTATGTTATTATGTGCGGAAGATGCTGAAGGAAATCTTGCATTAATGACACCGGAGAAACCGATGCCGGCAGGCGCAGAGATTTGTTAGTGTATCGGGGACGCAGCATTTCTCATTTAGGGACACAGGAGGACAAACATGATTTTTGATACACACGCTCACTATGATGACGAGCAATTTAACGAAGACAGAGAAACTCTATTATCTCAAATGCAGGATAACGGCATCGGCACAATCGTAAATGTAGGCGCAAGCCTGAAAGGTTGCCAAAAATCCATTGAACTTGCCGAAAAATATCCTTTCATTTACGCATCCGTAGGGGTTCATCCCGATGAGGTAGGGAGTTTAAATGAAAAAACTTTTTCATGGCTAAAAGAACAATGCGACCACAAGAAAGTTGTTGCCGTAGGAGAAATTGGCTTAGATTATTACTGGGATAACGAATCCCGCGACATACAAAAGAAATGGTTTGTCGAACAATTGAACCTCGCAAGAGAAAAAAATCTCCCTGTCATCATTCACAGTCGAGAAGCCGCACAGGATACTTTGGAAATTATGAAAGAATATGCTCAAGGTTTAAATGGGATTATCCACTGCTTTTCATATTCTGTAGAAATGGCAAAGGAATATGTAAAAATGGGATTTTATATTGGAGTCGGCGGCGTTGTTACTTTTAAAAACGGAAAGAAATTAAAAGAAGTTGTCGCAGAAATTCCTTTGGACCGCATTGTTCTCGAAACAGACTGCCCGTATTTAGCGCCTGTTCCCAACAGAAGTAAACGAAATTCATCATTAAATCTTAAATATGTTGTGGAAGAGATTGCAAATATAAAAGGGATTTCGCCTGAAGAGGTTATTCGACAGACAGAAGTAAACGCTTATACTGTTTATCAAAAATGCGGGAAAGGTATTTCTTAATTCCGAATTAAGAAAATTTCGTTTTCTTTAATGAATCTAACATAGTTTAGACACATTTTTCTTTTATACTAAAGTCAGATAGTTGATAAACAACAACTATCTCCCCCCTCATAAAGTAAAACACATCTTGAAACCAAGATGTCGCACTTTACTCTCATTCCTTTAGATAATAATAACGACGAACCCCGTTAGCCATATGGTTAACGGGGTTTCGCTGTTATATCTTTCTTTTATCCCACTATCCAAACGCTCGCCACAATCCCCGCCAGCGTTGCAATCAATGCTCCCGCCAGCGTATATCTCGTCTTTTTTACCTTTACTGCCATAAAATAGACACTCATCGTATAAAAAATCGTTTCCGTACAACTCATCATCACAGATGCAATCAGCCCTATCTGCGAATCCGTTCCATACTGTTTAAAAATATCGAGAACAATCCCTGTTGCCGCTGAAGAAGAAAACATTCTCACAATCGCTAACGGCACTAATTCTCCCGGAAAACCTATGTATGAAGTAAACTGTCCTAACAGTTTTCCAAAAAACTCTAAAAATCCCGATGCCCGCAAAATCCCAACAGCAACCATTAACCCAATCAATGTAGGCATAATCTTTATCACTGTCAGAAAACCGTTTTTTGCTCCTTTTATAAACTCATCATATACATTTACATTCTGCATAAGTCCATACATCACAATTCCCAAAATCACGGCAGGAACGATAAAATCCGAAATATATAATAATAACTGCAAATTTTTTCCTATCTTTTCTTTTCATTATTGTATTTTATGTTCTTCATAATAAAATAATACATGATAAGAAGCAGTCCTCCCGCCAAAATCCACGCTGCCGGGCTTGCCATACATACTCCGACATAACTTTTCTTCTCCGAAGCAAAAATTGCGACAACACCTCTTCCAATCAACTCAGCCACACCTGCCATCATCGGAAGTAAGCCATATCCCATTCCCTGTATGCCATTGCGGAAAATATTTACAACCGCAAGAGGAATGAAGAACAGACCAACGCATTTCAAATAAATATCCACATATCCCATAATCTGTCCCAAATTCTCAGATAAAAACAGCGGAGTTAAATATTTCCCGACTGTCATCACAAATATACTCGTCACGACGGAATAAACTGTCCCTATAATCATCGCATTTTTAAAGCCTTTGCGAATTCTGTCCACTTTACCCGCACCCATATTCTGCGCCGAATAGGTAGCCATTGTCGTTCCAAGCGCTACATACGCCTGTGTAACTAACTGCTCAATTTTACTTCCCGCCGTAAATCCAGCAATGACAACGGAACCGAGAATATTTAACGCAGACTGCATCATCATCGATCCGATTGCCGTAATCGAATATTGAAGAGCCATTGGAAATCCTACGACAAATTGGATTTTCACCAAATGCCCTTTCATTTTCCAATCGTCCTTTTCCATTTTCAGCACGGGAACTTTCTTTATAATATAAATAAGGCACAACATTCCCGACACTCCCTGTGAAATAACAGTTGCGTATGCCGCTCCGACTGCTCCCATATGAAATACAACAATAAAAAGTAAATCTAATACAACATTTAATCCCGCTGCCAAAATAAGAAAATAAAGCGGAATTTTACTGTTTCCCAACGCTCTTAAAATACTCGCCAACAGATTATATAATACCTGTGCAAAAATTCCTCCACAGATAACCATAATATAAGCGTAGGCATCGTCAAAAATATCACTTGGCGTATTTAATAGATGCAAAAGCGATTTCATCCCAAGCATACTGATTACCGTCATCACAACAGAAACACCTGCCGATAAAATTACCGCTGAGCCAACTGTTTTTCGCATAGACTTTAAATCACCCGCACCGAATTTCTGTGCAGTCGGAACGGTAAACCCTGCCGTAAGCCCCTGCAGAAAACCGATAATTAAAAACATAATTGTTCCCGTTGAACCAACCGCCGCCAACGCATTTGCACCGACAAATTTTCCTACAATAATGGTGTCCGCCATATTGTACAACTGCTGAAATACATTCCCGATAAATAACGGAAAGGTAAATTGCAATATCATTTTTCCCGGACTTCCCACCGTCATATCTCTTTCCATTTTCTCTCCCCGCTTTCATTCATTTTTTACATATGGGAGTTATTATACTCTAGGAAAAATCGGTTTGCAATTCCTTTTTTCTATTGCGGAGCAGATTTTTTCGCCATAACCATAGCGAAAATAATGCCCGCAACGGTACTGACTGTCGTGGCTGCAATTCCCGCTCCGATAATCCCCGCAGGATTTACACTGCCGTACTGACTGCGATATGCAATAACGTTTATCGGTATCAGTTGCAAGGACGAAATATTGACAATAAGAAACGTACACATATCACAACTTGCTACCTTTTTATCCCTGTTCGGATTGATTTCCTGCAATTGCTTCATTGCCATAATTCCGGCGGGAGTTGCTGCCCAGCCAAGACCGAGAAAATTTGCAATCATATTGGTTGTAATGTATTTTTCCGCTAAATGCCCTCTTGGAACATCGGGAAACAGCAGATGAATAAGCGGACGGATTTTTTTTGAAACTGTATCGATTAAACCGGATTTTGTCGCAATCTCCATAATGCCAACCCACATAGACATAATTCCTATCATCATCACGCATAAATCCACCGCCTCCTTTGCAGAATCTAATGCGCCGTTTGTAATATCCGGCATTTTACCGCTGAACACACCAAAAATAATTCCTCCGATAATCATACCGCCCCAAAGATAATTCAACATATATATTCTCACTTTATGTTTTTAATATCTTATGCCCGAAAGGTAAAAAAATAGAAGAAGGACTGACACTTTCAATCACTTCTTCTACTTTCTCTATTCCACCTTAATTTTCATTCTCTCTAATCTGCGGTGTACGATTCCTTTTAACAGCGTGTATACAACTGAACTAATCGGAATAAAGATTAACATTCCGACAATTCCCATAAGACTTCCTCCGACACTGACGGCAACCAGTACCCATATAGACGGAAGCCCCACAGAACTGCCTACCACATGCGGATAAATAAGGTTTCCCTCTACCTGCTGCAAAATAAAAAACATCACAAGGAATCCAAGCGCCTGCATTGGATTTACCATAAAGATAAGTAATGCCCCTATTGCACAACCGATAAACGCTCCAAAATATGGAATTAATGCTGTAAATGCAATTAAAACGCCAACTAAAAGTGCATATGGCATATTAAATATCGTCATCGTCACAAAGAACATACTTCCCAAAATAATGGCTTCCACGCACTGCCCTGTCAAAAAATTTGAAAATGTTTTATATGCCATAGATGAAATGGCAATTAAAATTTCCACCCAATCTCTAGGAATAAATGCGTATCCGAGTTTTCTTATCTGCACATTCAACTTCTCTTTCTGCAGAAGAATATAGCAGGCAAAAATAAATGCAATAGCAAATGTAGCAGCCCCGCTTACAATCGACTTCGCAACTGCAAATGTGGAGTCCAAAACACTTCCCGCACCTGTTTTAAAGAAATCTATTCCGCCGGCAATCATTTTATCCCAGTCAAATTCCATACTTTGAATCCAGCCTAAAATTTCCTTATTATTGTGGAAAATATCCTCTGCCCATGACTGTACCTCAGGAATAAATGTCTGAATTGTTTTTCCAAGACTGGCAACTGTATTTGCCAATTCCGGCGCTACAATAAATACAACTAAAAATACAATTCCAAACAAGAACAAAATTGTCATTACAAGGCTGATTGGTCTTGCAATTCTCTGTAAAAATTTACTGCTCTTTGCCGTCTTATTGCCAAATAGTTTCTCCTCAATAAAGTGCATCGGAACATTTAACACAAATGCGATTGCCCCACCGATTAAGAAGGGAAGAATAATATTCAACACATATCCTAAAAGTCCGAAAAACACCTTATAGTTCCATATAATCATCAGAACGACAATCGTAAAGACAATAAGCCCTCTGATTTTCCGAATGGTTTCTTTGTCTAAATTCATATATCCACCTTTCCAATCTATTTTTTGCGAATAAATTTCAGGAACTGAATAATCGGAAGATTTACAAGCGCCAATCCATATACGGTCATTAACTGAGAAATACTCAATGTCTGTACTTTAAAAATACTGTCGAGCGCAGGTATCATCAATACGGATGTAATTAAAACAAGTCCTAATAAAAATGCACCGATTAAATATATATTATTGAAAAATCTCTTTGTAAAAATCAGCGGTCTGTCTGATTTACAGTTAAATCCGTGAACAAGTCTTGCCGTACAAAGTGTACCGAACGCCATTGTACTTGCCAGCACTGCATTTCCGCTTCTGTACCCAATCATAAACGCAATCATCGTTGTTGCACCAATGGACAATCCTTCAATTCCTATTTTTGTAATGAAATCTTTTGTCAAAATAGATTCGTTCATCGGACGTGGTTTTTCGTCCATAACCGCTTTCGTATGTGGCTCTAATCCCAGTGCGATTGCCGGTAAACTATCAGTCAAAAGGTTGATAAACAATAAATGCACCGGTGCAAACGGAACCGGAAGCCCTGCGATTGCAGCATAGAGAACCGCCAAGATTCCTCCAAAGTTTCCTGATAATAGAAATTGTATAGAACCCTTAATGTTTTTATACACATTTCGTCCATTTTCTACTGCTTTTATAATAGTTGCAAAATTGTCATCAGTCAAGACCATAGACGCTGCATCTTTTGACACTTCGCTTCCCGTAATTCCCATTGCAACACCAATATCCGCCTGTTTTAACGCTGGTGCGTCATTCACTCCGTCACCTGTCATGGAAACGATATTTCCTTTTTCCTGCCATGCACGGACAATTCTGATTTTATGCTCCGGCGAAACTCTGGCATATACGGAAATGCCTTCCACAAAATCTTTTAATTCTTCATCTGAAAGGTTATCTATCTCTGAACCTTCACAGGCTTCCGACTCATCTTTCAAAATGCCGATACGTTTTGCAATCGCTGCCGCCGTAATCTTATGGTCACCTGTAATCATAATCGGTTTAATTCCTGCACGGATACACTCCGCAACTGCCTGTGCCGATTCTTCTCTCGGCGGATCCATCATGGAAATCAATCCGACAAAGATTAAATCCTGTTCGTCTTCCAATACAAGTTCGTGTCCCTCTTCAATTTCTTTATATGCAAATGCAAGTACACGAAGTCCGCCTCTTGAAAATTCCTGATTTTGTTCCTCGATTGCTCTCTTTTCTTCTTCCGTAAGTTCCTGTACTTTTCCGTTTTTCCAAATACGGTTCATTCTTGTAAGAAGAACATCGACAGCCCCTTTTGTAATCATTACCGGACCGTCCTCTAAAATATATGCGGTAGACATTAATTTTCTGTCACTGTCAAATGGAATTTCACTCATACGCGGGAATTTTTCTCTTACATATCCTGCCTCAGCCCCAAGTTTACTTCCCAAATTAATTAGCGCCGTTTCTGTCGGATCGCCGATTTCCACACCGTCCACATTTGTAGAATCGTTACACAAAATACTGTATCGCAATAACTGTTTTTGTCCTTGTGCCTGTCTGTCAATATCTTTTGCCAAAATACGCTGTCCGTTTACATAATAGTCTTCTACAGTCATTTTATTCTGTGTCAATGTTCCCGTTTTATCCGAACAGATAATTGACACGCTTCCAAGACCTTCCACTGCCTGTAATTTGCGGATAATTGCGTGTTCTTTTGCCATTTTCTGTGTTCCAAATGAAAGAACGATTGTCACAATCGAACTGAGTGCCTCAGGAATTGCCGCTACCGCAAGGGCTACCGCAAATAAAAACGCATCTCCAACAGAATCGCCTCTGAATACGCTTATTCCAAATAAAATGGCACAGAAAATCAAAATAATAACGGAAAGTTTCTGTCCGAACTGGTCTAAGTTCATCTGTAACGGAGTCTTTTTCTCCGATGTTGTTTTTAATAATGTTGCGATTTTTCCGACTTCTGTTTCCATTCCGATAGAAGTTACGATAAATGAGCCTCTTCCGTATGTGACAAAACTTCCTGAAAATACCATGTTTGTCTGATCTCCCAAAGGCACTTCATTAGAAATAATTTCTTCGGATTTTTCTACACCAAGACTTTCTCCCGTCAATGCACTCTCATCAATTTTCAGACTGGCATTCTGTAAAATACGTCCGTCTGCCGGAACATAGTCCCCCGCCTCTAACATAACTTCGTCACCGATTGTCAGTTCAGAAGACGGAACTTGTATAACTGTTCCATTTCGCAGTACTTTTGCAGTAGGACCTGACAGTTTTTTCAAACTGTTTAAAGACTGTTCCGCCTTTACCGTCTGTACCGTTCCCAAAATCGCATTCATCGTAATAACGATAAGAATAACGGCTGTACTTTCTACATCTCCCAAAAATCCGGAAACAATCGCCGCCACAATCAAGATAATGACAAGAAAATCTTTAAACTGTTCTAAGAAAATCTGAAACGTACTTTTCTTCTTTCCTTCCACCAATTCATTTTTCCCGTATTGTTCCTGATGCTTCAATACTTCCTCATCTGTCAGCGGTTCGAGTTTGCCATTTATCTGCATTCTCACTTCGTCTGACGACAGTTGATAATATTTTTTCATATGCTTTCCTCCAATTTCCCGTGCTATGTTTAGTATACCCATTTTTTGCAATAAAAAAGAGACCTTCATTGCACGTTAATAATGCAATAAAAGTCTCACTATTTCATTACGATACGGATGATTGCTCATCGTACTGACGACATCGCACACGTTTAAAACGTTAGTTACTCCCTTTTATTAGTGTTTAATATAAACTTTTTTATAGTTTCTGTCAACCCTAAGTTTATATATCAGGAATATTCTATGCTGAATTATTTATCCCCATAATGTGAACCACATTGAATTATTTCCAAATATTCACCTGCTATGCGAAATACAATTCGATTTTTTTCATCAATCTACCTCTATTAAATCATGCTCTTTTAAAACGCTTTTCCCACTTTTTATTTCTGAAACACGTCTTTCCAATTCTTCTATATTCTCTCTACTATAAAATGGATCAGCAACAATTTCAAAAGGTATTCTCTGCTCTTGCGTAACTTTTTTAGCAAAAATAGTAAATGCAGAGGTCAATGTAAGTCCCATATCTTTACAAGTTTTTTCCATATCCTTTTTTAATTCCTCGTCCATACGAAAGTTCACCATTGCCTGTGCCATAACATCACTTCCTTTCATTTATTATGATACGCTTCTTGTAAAGTGTTGTCAATCATTTGTCATCATTTTACATCATATATATTATTCCCATAAAAATAAGAGCCTAATCATAGACTCTTATTTTCTTCCTAACCACAATTAGTTCGTAATTGTTCTTTCTGTTTCTTTATCAAATACATGAATTTTTTCTGCATCAAGAGCGAATTTAACTGTATCGCCTGTTCTTGCTGTTGTTCTAGGATTTACTCTCGCTGTCATAGATGCATTTTCATAATCGAAGTGTAAGTAAACTTCCGCACCTAACATTTCGTATACACGAATTGTTGCTTCAATTACTGTATTTGGTGAAGATTCGATAAACATCTGCTCATCGTGAATATCTTCAGGACGGATACCAAGTACAACTGTCTTTCCGTCATATCCACCTTCGATAAGTTTCTTTGCTTTTGCAGGCGGTAATTCAATAGAAGCAGGTCCTGCCTGAAGAGCAACTTTATTTCCGTTTATTTTACATACTGCATCTACAAAGTTCATCTGTGGTGAACCGATAAATCCTGCAACGAATAAGTTACATGGTGTATCATATAATACTTGTGGTGTATCTACCTGCTGTACAACTCCGGCGTTCATAACAACGATTCTTGTTCCCAATGTCATCGCTTCTGTCTGATCATGAGTAACGTAGATAATTGTTGTACCTAATCTCTGATGCAATTTAGAAATTTCGATACGCATCTGTCCTCTAAGTTTTGCATCAAGGTTTGATAAAGGTTCGTCCATAAGGAATACTTTCGGATTACGAACGATAGCACGTCCCATAGCAACACGCTGTCTTTGTCCACCTGATAACGCTTTTGGTTTACGGTCTAACAATGCTTCCAAATCAAGAATTTTTGCCGCTTCACGAACCATTTTATCGATTTCTTCTTTTGGTACTTTTCTTAATTTCAAACCAAATGCCATATTATCATATACTGTCATATGTGGGTATAATGCATAGTTCTGGAATACCATCGCAATATCTCTGTCTTTTGGTTCTACGTCGTTTACCAATTTATCTCCGATTCTCAATTCTCCCGAAGAAATATCTTCAAGACCTGCAATCATACGAAGTGTTGTAGATTTTCCACAACCTGAAGGTCCTACGAAAATGATAAATTCTTTATCTTCAATTTCAAGATTAAAATCTTTTACTGCTACAAATCCATTTGGATATACTTTGTTAATGTTCTTAAGTGATAAACTTGCCATTATATCTTTCCTCCCAAAATTACTAATCGTTTTCTCTTTAACAAGTATATTAAAAAAGTTCAACTTGGTCTACTTCCAAGTTGAACAATTTTTTTTCAATAAAATATACAAATTGACGAATTAGTACAATGGCTCTCCAACATACTCTGCATCGCCGAATGCCAAAATCATCATAAACAACGGATTTAATAGCATTAATCCAAGTGCATATCCGATTCCTTTGTTAAATACTTTTGCTAATTTTACACTGTAAACAATAGATAAAATCGCATTTACACACGGAACAAGAAGACAGATAATGTACCAGCCTTTTCCTTTTCCAAAAGCCATTTGATACAGGCAGTACGTATTGTAAATCGGAATAAGACCTTTCCACCCCGGAAGCCCTGCTTTCTCAAATAGTTTCCATGATGCAATAAGAGTTAATAAAATCATGATTAAAGATAAAATCAACCCTAATCCTGTTGTGAGTAACTCTGTTAAGTTCCCTAACATAGTAATTCCTTCCTCCCAATAATTTATGTACGATACCATATCACACTTTCATCAGTCTGTCTACTATAATAAAGCCTGATAAATATCTCTTTTTCCTACTCCTCTGTCTTTGGCTACCCGTTTCATCGCTTCTTTCTTTTCAATGCCCTGCGACAGATAGTATTCCATATGTTCTTCCACACTCATTTCTTCCCAACGGGAAATTTCTTCCTCCCGTATTTCCATACGGCTCTTTCCCTCCAAAACGAGAACACATTCGCCTTTCGGCCCATTATTTTCGTAGTAAGAAATCGCCTCCTCCAATGTTGTGGCAAAGGCAGTTTCATGCCTCTTTGTCAATTCACGGCAAACGGTAATTTTCCTATTTCCTACCACAGTATATAGTTCTTTCAATGTTTTAAGCAGACGATGAGGCGCTTCGTACAAAATCATTGTTCTTGTTTCGTTCTCCAGTTCTTTTAATACTTCCTGCTTTTCCTTTTTGTCCGTAGGAAGAAACGCTTCAAATGCAAATCTTCTCGTAGATAAACCTGACAAAGTAAGGGCTGTAATACAGGCTGCTGCCCCCGGAAGAGAAGTAACTTCAATTCCTGCCTCATAACACATTTTCACCAGTTCTTCTCCCGGATCGGATATGCCCGGCGTTCCGGCATCTGTGATTAATGCAACGTTCACTCCCGCCAGCAATTTTTCCACCAGTTTTTTTCCTTTTTCAATCTTATTGTACTCGTGGTAACTCGTCATCGGTGTTTTAATTTCAAAATGATTTAACAGTTTAATACTGTTTCTCGTATCTTCAGCAGCGATTAAATCTACTTCCTGCAAAGTCCGTATAACTCTATATGTCATATCTTCCAAATTTCCAATCGGCGTTGCACACAGATATAGTTTTCCTGCCATGTTTTTCTCCTTTACTTTAACCCGTATTCTCCCAGTAACTCCTCCGAATATACATTTTTCTCTCTGTACACAATTAAAGGAGGCTCTACCGTCATTCGCGAATTTCCTCCCCTGCTGCCCTCAATCAAAACCATATTCGGCTCTTTATCCACATACGGATGTACTAAACGCATACGTTTTGGTTCAATTTTGTAGGCACACATTTTCGATAAAATTTCTGCCAGTCTGAAAGGGCGATGCACCATATAAAATCTCCCGCCGGGACGCAATAACTTAGCACTTGTCCGCAAAATATCGTCTAAGTCGCACAAAACTTCATGCCTTGCTATCGCTTTCGCACTGTCTTTATTCTGTAACCCGTGAGCCCCTATCATATATGGCGGATTTGTTGTAATGACGTCAAAAAAGACAGAACCAAACAGGTTTACTGCCTCTTTTACATCTCCCGTCACAATATCTATTTTGTTTTCCAAATGATTGTACGCAACGCTTCTTCTCGCCATATCGGCACTTTCTTCCTGTATTTCAAGTCCCGTAAAATGGTCTCCGTCCGTCTTTGCCTCCAGTAAAATCGGGATAATCCCCGTACCTGTTCCTATATCAAGTACTTTCTCTCCCTTTTTTACCTTTGCAAAGTTGGACAACAATACCGCGTCCATTCCAAAACAAAATTTGTTCGGGTTTTGAATAATCTGATACCCTTTGACCTGTAAATCATCTAACCGTTCTTCCGGCTTCAAATTATTCTCCATCTAACTTCGACGCTCCCTCTCCTTTTTCCAAGGCGGCAAGTTCACGCATTTCCTCTTTAGAAAGTCTTACGTCTGTTTTCTTACGTCTCGGTTTAAATTTCAATTCGCTCACTTTATATTCACGGATTTCCTTCTCGTCATTATCCAAAGTAACGATTACTTTCACTAACTGACGAAGTACGCTTAAATTCTGCACTTCCCCGCGAAGTCCGTCCGCTGTCGTAACCATATCGCCAATCGCCGGAAGACGGCTGTTCAGATACTCATAAGTTTCTTCTTCGTTTGTCAGACAGCACATCAATCTTCCGCAAACCCCTGAAATTTTAGTCGGGTTCAAAGATAAATTCTGCTCTTTCGCCATTTTAATGGACACCGGAGCGAACTCTGACAAATATGTGTGACAGCAGAGCGGTCTTCCGCAAATTCCGATCCCTCCGCGAATTTTCGTTTCGTCACGGACACCAATCTGACGAAGTTCAATTCTTGTGCGGAAAACTGCAGCCAAATCTTTTACCAGTTCCCTAAAGTCAATTCTTCCGTCCGCCGTAAAATAAAACAATACTTTATTATTGTCAAATGTATATTCCGCATCAATCAATTTCATTTCTAAACCGTGCTTGCGAATTTTTTCCAAACAGATTTCAAAGGCTTCTTTCTCCTTCTCCTTATTTCTCTCCTCTATCCGTTTATCTTCCTCTGTGGCAACTCTGATTACAGATTTCAATGGCTGTGTAATCTCATCATCCTCCACTTCTTTCGGATTTGTCACTACACTTCCGAATTCAATACCTCTCGCCGTTTCTACAATTACTTTATCGCCTTTTTGGATATTCAGTTTTGCCGGCGAAAAGAAATATATTTTACCTGCCGTGCGAAATCTCACACCAATCACTTTTGTCATTCCTAGTTCTCCTTTATTGTCAGCAATAACAGTTCCATAACCAAATCAAAATTAACGTTTGCCTTTAATCGCGCTTTCGCCTTTTCAAGACTGTCTAAAATAATCTCAATTCCCTCATAAGAACTTTTATTTGCCCTGTCTTTTATATACTTTAACTGATCGGCAAACACGATGCCGTTCACATCTTTTGTCGCCTTATAAATAAGTACATCTCTGTACCAAATCATAATAATGTCCAAATAATCATTGACACTTAATTTATATGTTCCTATCTTCTTAATGGCGCTTACAATCTCGGAAATTTCCATTTCGTTAATATGCCTTAACAACTGCAGCGCTTCTTCCTTAATCTCATTAAAATACTCGGAAGATGCAAGCATAATGGCACGCCCCATATTTCCCTGTGCAAATGCGGCACAAATATCTGCCTGATAATCAGGAATCTGCATCTGCTCCATAAGATACTTTTTAATCAGTGTCGTCTTAATATTTCTCAGTTTAAGCATAACGCATCTTGACATAATGGTCGGGAGTAAACTCTCTGCATTTTCTGTCAGAAGAAAAATAACCGCATATGCCGGCGGCTCTTCAATCGTCTTTAAAAGGGCATTCTGCGCCTGCACGGAAAGTAAATCTGCCTCCGGAATAATATAAATCTTATGCGGACTGCTGTATGGCTTAATCACAATATCATTGTTTACCTGTGTACGAATATCGTCAACGCTGATTGTATTCGGTTTCTCATGTTTTACATGAATAATATCAGGATGATTTCCGCTCTTAGCCTGTTTGCAGGAATGGCACTCGCCACATGGACTCGGTGTATGTTCTTCACACTGTAATGTCATGGCAAATAAATCTGCCAGCATCTTTTTTCCCGAACCTCTTTCTCCGTTCAAAATATATGCGTGCGACACTTTATCCTGCGATACTGCATTCTGAATATATTCAATAATATCATTGTGTCCGATTACATCTTTGAAGCCTTTCATGTTACCACCATTCCTTTCCTGAAACTATATACGTTTAGTATATCATAGTTTTTCTCTAATATATAGTACAATTTCATCTGAACATGTTTCCGCATTTTCATTATAAAATCTTTTGGTTATCCCCTGTTTTTGCAAGTTTTCCTCAGAAAAATCTTCCGCATCAGCCAAAAATCTTCTGCAAAGTTCCGCATATTTAGGTTTTTCCTGTCTCCGTTCACGTTCCAACGCCCTCGCCAGACGCTCTCCGTCCTCCACCTCTATATAAACAGGCACAATATTTTCTTCCCCAAAATACTCTTTCATCTTTTCATAGGAAACTAACGTGCCTATAACGAGATAACTATTTTCGGTTAATTGAATTTGGTCATCTGCCGCCGTAAAGTAATTCCATTTTCCGTGTACTGTATCATATGAACGCAATTCAATGATTTTGCCCTCACGCTGAAATGTTTCCAGTTCCTTTTCCCCGACAAAATAATATTCTACGCCGTCTTTTTCTCCTTCTCGAATCGGACGTGTCGTATATAAAACGATTGTCTTTAATTCCGGTAAACATTTCTCCAGTCTTTTAAAAATTGTATCTTTTCCGGAGGAACTTTTCCCCATAACATAAAAAATCTTACCCATTTTTCCACACTCCAATATGTTTTTCCACCGCAATTCCCTCTATTGTAAATTGCAGTTCTTCGTATCTTTTCAGACACTCTGCCGCCTCTTTTGTAATCTTCTCTCCCGGAACAAGAAACGGTATTCCCGGCGGGTATACATAGGCGTACTCGCCCGCAATTTTTCCTTCCGCCTCTTCCCATTTCACATAAGAAAGACCGTCCCTTTGTGCTTCTTTTATAACTTTCGCACTCTTATACACCAACGGTAAACGCGGAAGTTCCAATTCTTTTCCCTCTGTTCTCTGTATTTTCAATTCTCTGTCTATTTCAAACAACGCCTTTTTTAACCGTAAAAATCCTTCCTCAGTATCTCCAACGGTTGTCATTGCCAAAACATACGTCCCCGCAGTCATTTCCATTTGCAAATGGTATTTTTCCAAAAGAATTTTACTCAATTCTCCGCTCGTCATATTTGTATCTTTTACGGAAATAATCAGTTTGGAAATATCAAAATGTTTTGTTCTGATTACCCGCAGATGCTTTAACGATTCCAGTTCCCGTCTTAATGACAGCAACCTTTCCACATACTCGTCAAACAGAATATCTCCGTGATTTTCCAGCATTTCCATACAATAATCAATACTTGCCATAAGTATATAGGAAGGACTGCTGGACTGTAATATATGAAGATAATTTCGCACACTTTCCCGATTGACTATGTCCCCGTTTAAATGAAGGAGGGCTGTCTGTGTCATTGCCGGCAATGTTTTGTGGACACTGTGAATAACAATATCCGCGCCTTTTTCATTGGCATTTTTCGGAAATACCTTATGAAAACCAAAATGTGCTCCATGCGCCTCATCTACAATAAGAGGAATATGATATTTATGCGTTATTTTTGCAATATTTTCCACATCGGAAACAACTCCGTCATACGTCGGAGAAACGATAACTACCGCCTTAATTTCTTTCTCTTTTTCCAAAATTTCTTCTATTTCTTTACAACTGATTTCTCCGTTTATCTGTAAATCTTTTTCGTATTTTGGATAAACATACAACGGCTCTAATTCATTCATATAAATAGCATGATAAACGGATTTATGGCAATTTCTTGCCACCAAAATCTTATCGCCCCTGTCGGTTACCCCTAAAATAGCGCTTAGAATACCGACTGTACTTCCGTTTACAAGAAAATGGCTTTCATCTGCTTTATATAATCGTGCTGCTCTTTCCTGTGTTTCTTTTAAAATACTTTCTGCATGATGCAAATCATCAAAGCCTTCTATCTCTGTAATATCTATTTCATACGGAAGTCCAATAGGAAATTTTTCTTTATTTCGTTTATGTCCCGGCATATGAAATCCGTAATAATCCGATTGCTGATACATTTTCAGTTTCTCGTAGAGCATACTTGTTCTCCTTTTCCTCTGTATAGTCAAGACCACCGGCTTAGCCGGTGGCTTGCTTAGACCCTATAAGGGTCTATTA
>Garnier_p1__coassemble_514_pt1 | contig 30375 bp, 26 predicted proteins | sample Garnier_p1__metabat2_high_PE_010 | metagenome-assembled genome bin Garnier_p1
GTTATAATATGGATATAGAAAACAATAGGTCAAAAAAGTATACGAATAAAAAGGAGGGAATGAATATGGCAACATTAGCAAAGCCAATCAATAAAATATCGGTTATTAAAGATAAAGACGCTCAGAAATTTGTTCGTGAATTTAATAAAAATAAAGTATCAAAAGATTTTATGGTATCTTGTGAAAAAGCGAGTAGATTATTTGGAAAGGTGAAATAGAGTGCATAGTCATATAGCATATTTTAATCCTGATGTGATAACTGCAGAAGAGTCATATCAGGATTTTTTTGACGAAATTAAAGAGTTTGATGCGGGATGTGAAAATAAAAATTTCAGTGAATTTATTGTAGAAGACTCTGAAGAGTATAGAAAAAGCGGTAATGGAGTTACCTATATAGTGTGGAATGTATTTGTAGATGAGAATCAGATTGAAACAGGTAGGGAAGTAGTAGCATATTATACATTAGCGACTACTTCTATTCCGTATGAAGACAGAATTCGCAAAGACGAGGATGAAATCCTTGAAGACGGAGAAGAATTTGATATACAAATCTGTGGAATTTCGGCAATCGAGATTAAAATGTTTGCCGTAAATGAAAAATATCAAGATACATTTTATGAATTTGAAGGTGAAGATTTACTTGTGGCTGCGTGGATAATGAGAAGTATTATAAATTATGCAGATAATTTGAGTAATAGTGTACTTGGATTTAAGGCGATACTGTTACATTCTGTTCCTGAGGCGGAAGAATTTTATAAGACAAATGGTTTTCATTTTGTGGAAGTAAATATGAAACCATTACATAATCTTGATTCGGAGTATAAGGCAATGTACCTGACGCTTCGAAAGGTACATATGAACTATGATGAGTAGATAAAAGTAACAGGTCTAACAGCCTGTTATTTTTGTGTTATAGAAAAAGAAACTTTTATATAATGCTTTCATATCTTTTATAGAGCGAAATATAGAAAAGAGTTGTATACAATGAAAAAAGGGCTTTGTCTGTGCGGACTGTTATACACATTCATATTATTTCAGATTTTGGGGATAAATTTTCTGCATAGGCAGGAGGCGGTAGAAACGGGACAAATACGGGCGGAGAAACCGAGAATAGCAATTACATTTGATGACGGACCGAGTGCAAAATATACACCACAGTTATTGGACGGACTAAAAGAAAGAAATGTAAAAGCAAGTTTTTTTGTTATAGGGAAAATGGCGGAAGAAAATCCAAAATTAATTCAAAGAGAAAAGGAAGAGGGGCATCTTATCGGAAATCATACATATAACCATGTGGATATAAGTAAAATATCTGATGAGGATGCTGTTTCGGAAATACAAAAAACAAATCAGGTAATTGAGAAAGTGACAAAGGATAATGTGGAATATTTGCGGGCTCCCTTTGGGAGTTGGAAGAAAAATTTGGTTGGAAGAATGAACGTATTTCCGGTGGCATGGTCGGTAGATCCTTTAGATTGGACAACGGAAAACGCGGATGAAATTGTGAACAAAGTAGTGACGGAGGTAAAAGAAAATGATATTATATTATTGCATGACTGCTATCAGAGTTCAGTTGATGCGGCCCTTCGGATTATAGATATTTTGCGGAAAGAAGGGTACGAATTTGTAACGGTAGATAAATTGATATTAGAATAGTAGATTGGAGAATGCGATGATAAACGAATATTCAAGAACAGAACTTCTGCTTGGTGAGGAAGGTATTTCAAATCTGAAAAAATCTTCAGTGATGGTTTTCGGAGTTGGGGGTGTAGGTTCACATTGTATAGAGGCGCTTGCAAGAAGCGGAGTGGGAAAACTTATTCTTGTAGATAACGATGTCGTTTCGGTAACGAACATTAACAGACAGTCCATTGCTTATCACAGTACGGTGGGCAGATATAAGACGGAAATTATGAAAGAAAGAATAAAAGATATTTGTCCGGAAATAGAAGTGATTACACATGAAATGTTTGTGCTGCCTGAAAATATAGAAACATTGTTTACTGAGAAGATCGATTATATTATTGATGCCATTGACACTGTGACGGTGAAACTTGCCTTAGTGGAGATAGCAAAGGAAAAAAATATTCCGATTATCAGCAGTATGGGAACGGGAAATAAATTACATCCCGAACGATTTGAGATTACAGATATTTATAAAACTTCAATATGCCCGCTTTGCAAAGTGATGCGAAAAGAACTAAAGGCGAGAGGAATACGAAAGTTAAAAGTATTGTACTCTGATGAGCAGCCGATAAATATTTCGGGACGGGTTACAGGAGAAAATATGGGAAAACGCCGTTCTCTTCCGGGAAGTGTATCGTTTGTTCCTCCTGTGGCAGGGCTGATTATTGCAGGAGAAGTAATCAGAGAATTAGCGGGAGTGTAGGTGAAACAATATGGATTTATTTGAGTATATGCGGGAAAATACGAAAGAAAAAGAGTCGCCTTTGGCATCAAGGCTTCGTCCGACAACATTGGAAGAGGTGGTAGGGCAACAACATATTATCGGGAAAGATAAATTGCTTTATCGTGCCATTAAGGCGGATAAATTAAGTTCCATTATTTTTTATGGCCCGTCGGGAACAGGGAAGACAACTCTGGCGAAGGTGATTGCCAATACGACAAGTGCGGAATTTATGCAGATGAATGCAACGGTTGCGGGGAAGAAAGATATGGAGTCCGTCATTGAACAGGCAAAAAATAATTTGGGAATGTACGGAAAAAGAACGATTTTATTTATAGATGAAATTCATCGTTTTAATAAGGGGCAGCAGGATTATTTACTTCCCTTTGTAGAGGACGGAACGATTATTTTAATCGGTGCGACAACGGAAAATCCGTATTTTGAAGTAAATGGAGCGTTGATTTCCCGTTCCAGTGTGTTTGAATTGAAGCCTTTAGATAAAGAAGATATAAAAGTTCTGTTAAAGAGAGCGGTCTATGACACGGAAAAGGGAATGGGTACGTATCATGGTGAAATAGATGAGAATGCCTTAGAATTTTTGTCGGACATTTCAGGGGGAGATGCAAGAAATGCGTTGAACGCTGTAGAGTTGGGAATACTGACAACACCGAGAAGTGAGGACGGTAAAATTCATATTACGTTAGAGGTGGCGGAGCAGTGTATTCAAAAGAGAGTTGTCCGTTATGATAAGACGGGAGATAATCATTACGATACAATTTCGGCATTTATTAAAAGTATGCGGGGGTCTGACCCTGATGCAGCTGTGTATTATTTGGCGAAAATGTTATATGCGGGGGAAGATATTAAATTTATTGCAAGACGTATTATGATTTGTGCATCGGAAGATGTGGGAAATGCTGATCCGAATGCTTTGACTGTGGCGGTATCGGCAGCACAGGCGGTAGAGAGAATCGGTATGCCGGAGGCAAGAATTATTTTAGCACAGGCGGTTACATATGTGGCGGCTGCGCCGAAGAGCAATGCTTCCTATATGGCGATTAACAGCGCTATGGAAAATGTGAAAAGTCAAAAGACAACCGTTCCGTCACATTTACAGGACTCGCATTATAAAGGGGCAAAAAATTTGGGACACGGCATCGGATATCAATATGCCCATGATTACCCTGAACATTATGTAAAACAACAATATTTGCCTGATGAGATAAAAGATATAACCTTTTATGAACCGACAGAAAACGGACATGAGAAAGAAATAAAAGAATATTTGGACAGAATAAAAGCACGTTCTTTTTAGGGAGCGTGCTTTTATTCGTCTATAAAAGATTTTTCATAAGAAAAGCATAAATTTCTTCGTTTTTCTGACGCCAGTTATTTGTGATTGCTTCTGCCTCGTGTTCGGACGGAACGGTAAGGACAAGTTCCATAAGGCTGGCGTTATTTTCGATAATTTGGCATCGAACGGAAAATTCCTGATTGGCATTTGGAAAATAATCCGCTTTGATAGAAACATCATTTTTTAATTCATATTTATGCTCTTTAAAAAACGCATCTATATCGTCACGAATGGCAGGAGAAAGTTTGTTGATAAAAAATTGGATTGTTTCACTGCCTTCCTCCGTAAGATGATATAAAGTACGGTTGTGGGTTGTTTCTTCCTGAATAAATCGGGCATCTACCATTTCCGACAGAGCCTGTTGTAATTTAAAATAAGTGGTATAGCCTTTATCCAAAATAAATTCTGAAATTTGTCCGTTGGTAAGAGGAAAATCAACTTTTTCCAACATATATAATACAATGAGTTTGTATAAAGTAAAGGTTTCAGACATACAAACACCCCTTTCTATTGAGGGAAATAATCTTTTCCCTGCCATATGTCTTCGCTTTTGAAATATCGCTGTATGGAATTTAGGACAAACCGTTTGTTGCCTGTCCAAAGCGGTGCGATAAGTAAATCTTTAGAACCGTCACCGGTGAGACGATGAACCACAATATCTGGACGGAGTAAAGAGATACACTTACTTAATAATACCATATATTCCTCTAAGGTGGGAAGATGAAATTTATGATTTTGGAAGAATAATGCCATATCTGTTCCTTTTAGGATATGCAGTAACTGAAGTTTAATGCCCTGAATATCTAATTGATTCAGATAGGAAATGGTTTCCAACATCATTTCTTCGGTTTCGTTTGGCAATCCGAGAATTGTGTGGACGATAACTGTAATGCCGATAGCACGAAGACGTTTAACGGCAGTTTCAAAAACATTCAGCGGATACCCCCGCCGTATAAACTCGGCGCTTTTTTTATGAATTGTCTGTAACCCTAATTCAATCCATACCGGTTTGATTTTATTTAACCTTGCAAGTAAATCCAAGACCTCTTCCCCAAGACAGTCAGGACGGGTTGCAATGGAAAGAATTTTAATTTCCGGTTCTTCAATGGCTTCGGTAAAAATCTTTTCCAGATAAGAAACAGGAGCATAAGTGTTTGTATATGCTTGAAAATAGGCGATATACGAATGCCCCGTGTATTTTCTCTCCACTAATTTTTTGCTGTATGCAATTTGTTCCTTTATATTAATAGAGGACGGGGCGGAAAAATCTCCCGAGCCGCCCGCACTGCAAAAAATACAGCCTCTATTGTCCAATGTACCGTCACGGTTTGGACAGGTCATTCCCCCGTTCAGAGAAAGTTTATATAGTTTTTCTCCATAAACTTCTTTTAAATAGTAGTCGAGAGAATAGTAGCGCTTTTCACCCCAACGCTTCATTAAATAAGTGATTTTACCGCATTGCTTACCGCATCGGCAACGCGTGGGTCAAATGCTTCCGGGAGAATATTTGTGTCGCTTAATTCTTCATCTGAAACAAGTCCTGCGATAGCGTTTGCAGCTGCAAGTTTCATCTCTTCCGTAATTTGTGTGGCACGACCTTCTAAAGCACCTTTAAAGATACCCGGAAATGCAACAACATTATTTACCTGATTTGGAAAATCAGAGCGTCCGGTACCTACAACTCTTGCGCCTGCTTCTTTTGCCAAATCCGGCATAATTTCAGGAACAGGGTTTGCCATGGCAAATAAGATTGCGTCTTTATTCATAGACTGCACCATTTCTTTTGTGACAATATTCGGAGCGGAAACGCCGACAAAAATATCAGCACCTTTTAAAGCGTCAGCAAGAGAACCGGTTTTTCCGTCGAGGTTTGTTACTTCAGTCATTTTTTCCTGTGCCCAGTTCAGGTTTGGAGATGCTTTTGAAATGATTCCGTTAACATCGCACATGGTAATATGTTTGAAACCATAGGTGAGTAAAAGTTTTGTAATGGCAATTCCGGCAGAACCGGCTCCGTTTACAACTACCTTACAGTTTTCTTTTTCTTTTCCGGTAAGTTTCAGCGCATTGATGACACCTGCCAATACGACAATGGCAGTTCCGTGCTGGTCATCATGGAAAACAGGAATATCAAGAAGTTCTTTTAAGCGTTCTTCGATTTCAAAGCAACGCGGTGCGGAAATATCTTCAAGGTTAATTCCTGCAAATGCAGGGGCAATATTTACAACTGTTTTAATAATTTCTTCTGTGTCCTGTGTATCAAGGCAGATTGGAACTGCGTTGACATCTCCGAATTCTTTAAAAAGAACAGCTTTTCCCTCCATAACGGGAAGTGCGGCAGATGCACCGATATTTCCAAGTCCGAGAACGGCGCTTCCGTCCGAAACAACGGCGATTGTATTTGCTTTCATTGTGTATTTATAGACAGCCTCTTTATTTTCTGCAATTACCTTACAAGGCTCTGCAACACCCGGAGTGTATGCGATTGCAAGGTCTTCTCGGGAATTTACCTTCGCTTTTGCTACTGTTTCAATTTTACCTTTCCACTGTTCGTGCATCTGTAATGCTTTTTCGTTTGTCGTCATAATTTCACACCTTTTCCTTGTTTTATATAGTCAAATTAAATATTGACGGTTTCTCTGTACATTAATATACCATTCCTGCGAAAGCAAATCAACATGATAAAATTTCTGAGAAACTCTTTGCTTTTTGAAAAAAATAGTGTATAATTAGCACATCATTCAGAAAAAAGTCAGTTCTGGCGAGGATTCCCACAGTGTTAAGTGAATAAGGAAGGAAGAAAAATATGAGAGAAAAATATGAGTCTTTACCATTAGCAACGTTGAAAGAATTAGCAAAAGCGAGGCATTTAAAAGGTGTTTCGACAATGAAGAAAGCGGACATTATTGAATTGATGTTGGCGGAAGATGACAAAGACAAGGCAAAAGCGGTAAGAGAAGAAGTGAAAAACGAGAAATCGGGAACAGCGGATATTGAACAACTTGACAGCGGAATTGTAGCGAACGGTATTTTGGAAGTGCTTCCGGACGGATATGGGTTTATCCGTAGTGCAAACTATCTTCCGGGAGATAATGACGTGTATGTATCTCCTTCGCAAATCCGCCGTTTTAACCTGAAAACAGGTGATATTGTTGAGGGAAATACAAGAGTGAAATCTCTGACGGAGAAATTTAGTGCATTATTATATTTGACAAAGATAAATGGGTTAAGTCCTGCCGAAGCCTCAAAGCGAGGTTGTTTTGAGGATATGACACCGATTTTCCCAAATGAGAGACTTCATTTGGAAGGTGCGGGCAGCAGCGTGGCAATGCGCATTATGGATTTGATTTCCCCGATTGGCAAGGGGCAGAGAGGTATGATTGTTTCTCCTCCTAAAGCAGGTAAAACTACATTGTTAAAAGAAGTAGCGCTGTCTATTTTGAAAAATAATCCGGAAATGCATATCTTAATTTTGTTGATTGATGAAAGACCGGAAGAAGTAACAGATATTCGGGAAGCGATTTGCGGCAAAAATGTAGAAGTAATCTATTCTACGTTCGATGAATTACCGGAACATCACAAACGTGTTTCGGAAATGGTAATTGAACGTGCAAAGAGATTAGTAGAGCATAAGAAAGATGTTACAATTTTATTAGATAGCATCACAAGGCTTTCAAGAGCATATAACTTAACGGTTTCTCCAAGCGGAAGAACGCTTTCAGGTGGTTTGGATCCGGCTGCTCTTCATATGCCGAAGAGATTTTTCGGTGCGGCGAGAAATATGCGTGAGGGCGGAAGTCTTACGATTCTTGCAACGGCACTTGTAGATACGGGAAGCAAGATGGATGACGTAATTTACGAAGAATTTAAAGGTACGGGTAACATGGAACTTGTGCTGGATAGAAAGTTACAGGAAAAGAGAGTGTTCCCTGCCATTGATATTGCAAAATCCGGCACAAGACGAGAAGATCTTCTTCTGACTGTGGACGAGCAGGAGGCGGTAAACAGTATGCGTAAGGCGTTAAACGGAATGAAAGCGGAAGAAGCGGTGGATAACATTTTAAATATGTTTTCAAGAACAAAAAATAATGAGGAATTAGTGTATACAGTACGAAAAACGAAATTCCTGTAGAAACAACTTGCAAAGCGAATAAATTTGTGATACAATCAAAAAGATGTTTAAGAAAAATGTTAATGCGTACAAAACTACGCACAAATAAAAATAGAGAGGTGAAAATCATGAGAGAAGGAATCCATCCAGATTATTATCAGGCAACAGTAACTTGCAACTGTGGTAACACATTCGTAACAGGTTCTACAAACGAAGACATTCACGTAGAAATTTGTTCAAAATGCCACCCATTCTACACAGGACAGCAGAAAGCTACTCAGGCTCGTGGTCGTGTTGACAAGTTTAACAAGAAATACGGAATTCAGGCATAATAGAATCCAGCATTTACAGGTTGAGGTTGCAAAACCTCAACCTTTGTTGCGTTAAGGAGAAGATTGGAGGTAACTGATGAAATCGTCCAATATAGGAGGGCAGGCTGTTTTAGAAGGCGTAATGATGAAAAACGGAGAAGATTACGCTGTGGCAGTGAGAAAGCCCGACGGTGAAATTGAAGTAAAAAAAGATGTGTATGAGGGAATTGTAAAGTGGAAGTTTTTAACGAAAACGCCATTTATACGAGGAATATTTAACTTTATCGACTCAATGGTTCTCGGCATGAAAACACTGACTTATTCGGCAGAGTTTTATGAGGAAGAGGAAGAAAAAGTTCCTCTGACGAAAGAAGAGGAAAAAAAGCAAAAAAGAAAAGAATCTATTTTCATGGGAATTACGGTTGCTGTTTCCATTGTCCTTGCTATGGGCATTTTTATGGTTCTGCCGTATTTTCTAATCAGTCTTGCGGATGATGTGATACATTCAAAAGCGGCGCTTTCTGCACTGGAGGGGGTTATCCGTATTCTCATTTTTGTTGCATATATTTTGATGATTTCCAAAATGGAAGATATAAAGCGTGTGTTTATGTATCACGGTGCGGAACATAAATGTATCAACTGTATTGAACACGGTTTAGCGTTAAATGTGGAAAATGTAAGAAAAAGTTCTAAACAGCATAAACGTTGCGGAACAAGTTTTCTTTTGTTTGTTATGATTGTCAGTTGTGTAATGATATTTTTTATCCGTTCGGACTCCCAGTTTGTAAAAGTAGGGCTGAGAATTGCGTTAATCCCTGTAATTGCGGGAATTTCCTATGAACTGATAAAATGGGCGGGAAACAGCGATAATCCGATTGTAAATTTATTGAGCAAGCCGGGTCTGTGGCTGCAAAATTTAACGACAAAAGAGCCGGATGACGATATGATAGAAGTTGCCATTCAATCTGTTGAGGCGGTGTTTGATTGGAGAGCATATCAGAAGGAAATGTATGGAGTGAGTGAAGAATGACACTGGAAGAAGCATATGGTTATGGGAAAAAGGTGTTAGAAGAACATGGAATCGGAGATGCGTCCGTAGATGCGTGGATTCTTTTGGAACACATAACAGAAATCAGCAGAGCGATGTATTATGTAAATCCAAAACAGGAAATAACTTCCGAGCAGAAAATACAGTATGAATATTTTATTGAACAGAGGGCAAGGAGAATTCCGCTTCAGCATCTGACGAAAGAGCAGGAGTTTATGGGCTTGACTTTTGAGGTGAATGAAAAGGTGCTTATTCCGAGACAGGACACGGAAATTTTAGTGGAAACTGTCTTGGAAGATTTAGAACCGAATATGCGAGTTCTTGATGTCTGCACAGGCTCGGGGTGTATTTTAATCAGTCTGTTGAAAATGCTGCAAGACGGCAGAGGGCAGGACACGGTAAAAGGTGTTGGTGTTGATATTTCTAAAGAAGCATTGGAAGTGGCGGAGAAAAATGCACGAAAGCATAATACAGAAGCCGTTTTTCTGCAGAGCGATTTGTTTGAAAATGTGGAAGGAATGTATGATATAATCGTGTCAAATCCTCCTTACATCAAAACTGAGGAAATAGAAAAACTGGAGGATGAAGTGAAACTATATGATCCGATGCTTGCGCTTGACGGGAAGGAAGACGGGCTTTATTTTTACCGAAAGATTATAAAAGAGAGCAGGAAATATTTAAAAAAGAACGGGAAATTGTATTTTGAAATAGGACATACACAAGGAGAAGAAGTAAAAACGCTCATGGAAGAAGAGGGATTTTCCGATGTGAGAGTAAAAAAGGATTTGGCAGGACTTGACCGTGTAGTCTATGGCGTGTAAAATATTTCAGAAGAGGGAAAACGGATAGGAGGAAAAATATGTTTGATAGATTAGAAGATTTAATCATTCGTTTTGAGGAAATCATGGGCGAGTTACAGGAGCCTGATGTGGCGAATGACCAAAATCGTTTTCGTAAATTAATGAAAGAACAGGCGGATTTAACACCGATTGTAGATGCGTACAATGAATATAAGAGTGCAAAGCAGGCGATTGCAGACAGTGAGGAAATGCTGGAGATGGAATCGGACGAGGAAATGAGAGAGTTGGCGAAAGAAGAACTTTCTTCTTCAAAAAAACGTGTGGAAGAATTGGAACATGAACTGAAAATTTTACTTCTTCCAAAAGACCCTAATGATGATAAGAATATCATGGTGGAAATCCGTGCGGGTGCAGGTGGAGATGAGTCTGCTTTATTTGCGGCAGAAGTATATCGTATGTATGTACATTATGCTGAGAGCAAACGTTGGAAAACAGAGCTGATTTCGTTCAATGAAAATGGAATCGGCGGATTTAAGGAAGTTGTTTTCATGGTGAGCGGACAGAGCGTTTACTCACGAATGAAATATGAAAGCGGAGTACACCGTGTACAGCGTGTTCCGGAAACGGAATCAGGCGGACGTATTCATACTTCAACAATTACTGTTGCGGTTATGCCGGAAGCAGAAGACGTGGACGTTGTCATTGATGAGAAAGATATTCGTATTGATGTTATGCGTGCATCAGGAAACGGTGGACAGTGTGTCAATACAACTGACTCGGCGGTGCGTTTAACTCACTACCCGACAGGAATTGTTATTTACAGTCAGACAGAAAAATCGCAGTTGCAGAATAAAGAAAAAGCGTTTAAGTTACTCCGTTCTAAATTATATGAATTAGAGTTGGAGAAACAGCAGTCGGCAGAGGCGGAAGCGAGAAGAAGCCAGATTGGTACAGGTGACCGTTCAGAGAAAATTCGTACGTACAACTTCCCGCAGGGACGTGTTACGGAACACCGTATTAAATTGACGTTATATAAGATTGACAATATTATGAACGGAGATTTGGATGAAATTATTGATCCGTTGATTGCGGCAGATCAGGCGGCTAAATTGGCGAATATGAATGAATAATATAGAAACTACCATTTACAGGAATGTATTTGGTAGTTTTTTTGCTTTACAATAATTAAAAAATATTGTAGGCAATGGATAGAGAGTAAAAGGATAAAAAAGAGAGGTAATTATACAAATAGATATTGGTAAAATGCACAATAATTAAGTGAAAATTAATAAATTATATGATATAATAGACATATTCATGAGTGCCAAAGGCACAGAAGGAGGGAAAAGAATGCGAAAAAAGAAAATATGGCAAAGTCTTGTAAGTGCAATGCTTACGGTTGCTATGATTTCTACAGCGGTTATGCCCGTAAGAGCAGTGGAAAATGAAAAAGAAAATATCGCAACAGTAGAATCTCCATGGATTTCAAAATGGAAAAAGGGAGATGCAACAACGACAGGGGATAAGTATCAGATTTATCCGATTCCGCAGCAGGTAACATATCCAAAAGAAAATCAGTCTTTTGAGATAAGTAAGGAAGTACAGACTGTATATGGAAAAGATGTGGACGAAGCCACAAAGAAACATTTACAAAAAGTATTAGACAAATATGGACGGACAGCAAAAAAAGAAAAAGCAGATAAAAAAGAATCGAAAATCATTTTAGGAATTTACGGCAAAGACGATGAGGCAGATAAATGGTTTAAAGATAAAAATTTAGATGCGAAACATTTTGAAAAAGAGGACGCATACGCCCTTTATGCAAAAGACGGAGATATTGTCATTTTAGGAAAAGACAGTGATGCCGTATTCTACGGTGTTTCTACTTTGGAAATGATGTTCTCTTCCTTTGCAGGAAAGAAATTTTATCCGGTAGAAATTTTGGACTATGCGTCTATAGATTCGAGAGGATATATTGAAGGATTTTACGGCGGATGGACACATGAACAGAGAAAAAGTCTGATGAAGTTTGCTCCTGAAGCGAAAATGAACTTGTATGTATATGCGTCCAAGACTGATCCGTACCATACGGATAAATGGGATCAGTTATATCCTGAGGCACAGATAAAACAGTTTAAAGAGTTGGCTGATTTACAGGCAGAAACAAAGACAGAGTTCTCTTGGTCAGTGCATTTGAAAACCGTTCTTCAAGGGGTAACAAAAGCAGATGCAACTTATACAGAGAGAAAAGAAAAATTAAAAAAGAAGTTTGATCAACTTTATAATATCGGTGTTCGCCGTTTCTGTATTTTGAATGATGACTTCGGTTCAGGTTCAAATGAAATGGTTGTGAAGTTAATCAATGACCTGACAGAAGAATATGTTAAGCAAAAAAAATGTAAACCGATTATTTATTGTCCGCAAGGCTACAATGAAGAGTGGGCAAAGCAGGCAGAGTTGGAAGCAATGAAAAAGTTTGACGAAGATGTGCTTATCTTTTGGACAGGAAAAAGTGTAAACTCTCCGTTTGAACAATCAACGATTGATTATGTAAAAAATAAAACAAATCATTCTCCTGTATTTTGGGTAAACTACCCATGTAACGAACATGCGAAAACAGGAATTTTCTTAGGAAGCAGTAAACATTATGTTCGTGACAATATTACAGGGCTTGCGGGGGCGGTATCAAATCCAATTTTCTTTGCGGAGGCAGATAAAGTACCGCTGTTCCAGTTGGGTGCATATTTTTGGAACGTAAATAATTACTCAAAAGAAGTGGATAAAGTATGGGAACAGTGCTTTAAATATTTACAGCCGGAAGTGTATGACGCGTATTTAACGATTGCAAGAAATGTATCTGATGCGCCAAATTCAGGAAGAGTTCCGCAGGGCTTTGAGGAATCTTTATATTTGAAAGATACTTTAGAGAAAGTAAAGACGGCGGCAGAAAAAGATACATTTAATAAAGATGCAAAAGAAGTAAAAGAACTATTTGCAGAGTTCAAGCATATACAGTCTGCTATAGTAGAATTTAAAGAAAAATGTACAAATAAAGATTTAGTAAAAGAATTATCTAATCCGGGAGGAACAGATAATGGGGAAGGCTGGTTACAGGCGCTTGATAATGTGGCAAAAGCAGGGGAGGCTCTTTTGGAGGCTGAGGCAGAACTCTCAGCAGAGAAACCTGACTTATCAAAAGTGTGGACAGCATTTTCAAAAGCATCAAAAGAAATGAATGAATACAACAGCCGTACATATAAATTCGGAGATGGAAGTACGGTAGCCGTAAAAGCGGGAAATAAAAGGTTAGTACCGTTTGTAAATGCGTGCATGAAAGACGTGCAGAAAGAATTGGACAAATGGGTAAATGATACAACTGCTGAAAAGAAAGCGGATCGCATTTACACAAATATGTCCGCATACGCAAGACAGCCTTTGACAATTGCAGAGAAAGAGTTTGGTGTGAGAGATCTTGCGAGTGTGACAATGAACAAAGGTGATTATATCGGCGTGAAGAAAGAAGCAATCGCAGAAGTTTCTTCGATTATTGTGGAGGGAGAAAATACAGACAAACTTACATTAGAATATTCTCTTTACGGTGATACATGGCAGGCGGTAAAAGCAGGCGAACAGAATAAACATTTGGAAGCAAAATATATCCGTTTAATCAATAAGGGAGAAGAGGCTGTAAATGTAAATTTGAAACGTTTGGCAATGGTAGTAGAAAATCTTCCAAATAACCTTCGTTTTAAAGAATCAAATATCAAAGAGATTAAAGAGGGTAAATGGGACAACATGGTGGACGGAAATAAAGATACATATGTATGGACAAACCGTGACCAAAGAGTTGGGGATTATATTACAGTTGACTTAGGCGAAACAAAACCAATCCGTGATATTACATTCTGGACAATGGATGGAAATCCAAGAATTTATAAGGCATCTGTTTCAATCTCAACAGATAATAAAACGTTTACAAAAGTCGGAGACTTCGATGATAACGGTAAAATAGTTCCGCCGCTTAGAAGTTACAGTGCTAATGCGAACGGACAAAAAGGAAGATATATTCGTTTGCAGGTAACAGGCGCACATGGACGTTATTGGAGAATTCATGAAATTGAAGTAAATAAAGGGGAAACATCGAACGCCACAATTTCTTCTGAACCGGCAGTGACAAATACTAAAGGTGATGTAAAAGCGTTAGATGATAAAAATCTCTCTACTTTATTCCATGCGCAGAATATAAAAGCGGGAGATAAGTTGGAGTACAGATTAACAGACAATGTAAACTTAGATAGTTTCAGTGTATTTCAAGGAGAGCCTTGTAATGCAAAAGTGACACTGGTGAAGTCTGATAACACAGAACAGAAACTTTCGGATTTAACCGGAGGAAAACAGGACTTTAATAATATTGAAGGAAATATTCATGCAATCCGTTTTGACTTTATACAGGGAAAAGATGCGGAATTGAATGAGATTGTTTTTCGTTATGGAAAAAATCCTTCTGATGACATCGGTGTTGCGGTAGATAATATTTATATTGATTCAACCGAACCGGAGACAGAGGACGTAACTAACCTTGCATTAAATCAAAAAGTAGAAGTATCCGATGTGGAAAAAGTTCAGGGTTCAGGTACACCTACAACTTATACAGGAAATCTTTCGGTAGACGGTGATAAAAATACGCGTTGGAGCAGCGGTGCGTTGAATAATAAGAGTTACGGAGAGATTGCAGACCAGTGGCTTATTTTAGATATGGGAGAAAAACCTGTATTGATAAATGAAATGCAGATTGATTTCTACAAAAAAGTATGGCCGACAGAGTATCAGATCCAAGTATCAAACGATAAAGAAAACTGGGTGACTCTTGAAACAATTACGAGAGAGTCTGCAAGTAAAGAAGGAATTTCAGATAAGAAAACATTTGAAAATCCGCTTATGGCAAGATATATCCGTCTGTATTTCCCGAAAGAGAAGTTAAATACAGAGGCAGCAGGCGGAAGTGTTTCCATTACGGAATTAACTGTAAAAGGAATTAGAAAATCGACACCGCTTACTTATATGGAAGTGAAGGATAAATTTGAAGAAATTCATGTAGAAAACGATGCAAAAGTCGAAGATTTACAGTTGGCAGATATTGTGAACGTAAAAATGGCAAATGCAGATAAGAAAGAGATTACTGTTCAGATACTTCCAAAATGGAATACGGAAGGATTTGACGAGGCAAAAGATGTAAACCTTTCTTTAAAAGGGGAATTTCCAAAAGGTACGCTCTTAGTAAATGATAAAAATGTGGAAGCGGTACAGAAAGTAGTGAAAGGAACACCGCAGGCAGAAGATTTGACAGGATTGAGAAAGGCATTACAGAATTCTATTGATGCAGCGGAAAAACTGATTAGCGATGCAGAAGCAAATCATCGTCTGTATGACGTGTCAACAATCAATGCGTTAAAACCTGTATTGGATAGCGCAAAAGAAGTGCTTGCAAATGAAGAAAGCGGCAAAGAAGATTTGGAAAATGCAAAGGCAGAGTTAGATGCAGCGATTGGAGAAGTAAAGAAATTAAATTTGACAGCGTTTGACAATGCGGTAGCACAGGCACAAAATGTAGATAAAGAGTTATATACAGATGAAAGTGTACAGCAATTAGAAAGTGCATTGGCAGAGGCAGGAAAATTGTTTGATGCTCAAGTCACACAGGATGATGTGGATAAGATGACAGAGGTATTGGAAACAGCGTACAAAGGTTTGACAGTAAAACCGGAACCGGAACCACAGCCGGAACCTCAACCGGAGCCACAACCAGAGCCGCAGCCGGAACCAAATCCAAATCCGAGCGTGCCTGCTGAACCGAAACCGGAAAAACCGGAGGAAAATAATAAGAAACCGAACGTACCAAAAACAGCGGATACAGAACCGATTTTCATGTTTGGCGGTTTATTGTTATTATCAGGGCTTGCAGTTGTATTAACGAAAAAGAAATAAGACGGTGAAATGGAGTGTATGGAAATATGCTCCATTTCTTTTGCAAAAATATTGCACTTTTTTATACGGTGTAGTATATTATAAAAATAGAGGAATTTTGAGGACGAACTTTCATAAGTTTCGTCCTTATTTTAGAATGAGGAGGAGAAAAGATGAAAGACAAACTAAAGAAACTATTTGCATATTATAAGCCGTACAAACTACTTTTTTACAGCGATATGTTTTTTGCCATACTCGGAGCGGGTGTCACATTGGTTATCCCTCTTATTGTCCGCTATATTACAAGCGAGGTTGTCTATTTTGAAGGGAATAAGGCTATGGAAACAATTATTGCATTAGGAGTGCTTATGATTGTTCTCGTTCTTGTGGAATTTGGCTGTAATTATTTTATTGCATTTTATGGACATATGATGGGGGCAAAAATGGAAGCGGATATGAGAAGTGATATTTTCAGTCACTATCAGAAACTGACATTTGCCTTTTATGATAATCAGAAGGTCGGCGCATTGCTTTCCCGTATTACAAGCGATTTGTTTGATATTACGGAATTACTGCATCACGGACCGGAGGATATTGTTATTTCTATTATTAAAATTGTAGGTTCGTTTATTATTTTGGCAAACATTAATATGCGTTTGGCAATGGTGGCGTTTATATTTGTTCCGCTTATGATTGTTTTTGCCGCATATTACAATATGAAGATGAAATCCGCATTTAAACGTAACCGTGCGAGAATTGCGGACATCAACAGTCAGATTGAGGACAGTTTGTCGGGAATCCGTGTTGTAAAATCATTTGCGAACGAAGATATTGAAATGAAGAAGTTCCGCAAAGGAAATGACGGATTTTTGGCGGCAAAGAAGATTAGTTATCGTTACATGGCGGGGTATCATTCAACTTTGACGGCGCTTACTACACTTGTGACGGTTGTTGTGTTGCTTGTAGGGGCAGAAGGTTTGACGACAAAAACAGTATTGGTGGCAGACCTTGTAACATTTCTTCTTTATATCAATAACTTTATTGAACCGGTAAAGAAATTGATTAACTTTACGGAAATGTTTCAGAACGGTTATTCGGGTTTTGACAGATTTCAGGAAATGCTTGCCATTGCACCGGATATTACAGATGCAGAAGATGCGGTTTCCGTTGGAAAATTAAAAGGAGAGATTACATTTAAAGACGTTTCATTCCAATATCAAGATGCGAACGAGTCCGTTCTTTCTCACATCAACTTAGATGTGAAAGCGGGAGAATATATAGCGCTTGTAGGACCTTCGGGAGTAGGAAAGACAACGCTTTGCAGTCTGATTCCTAGATTTTATGAGGCAACAACAGGAGAGATTGATATAGACGGAATGGATATTCGCAAAATGAAACTGGACGATTTGAGAAATAATATCGGTATCGTGCAGCAGGACGTTTACTTATTTGCGGGAACAATTATGGAAAATATCCGTTACGGAAATCCGAATGCCACAGATGAGGACGTTATCCGCGCGGCAAGAAATGCAAATGCGCATGAGTTTATTATGAGTTTCCCGGACGGATACGATACAGACATCGGACAGCGTGGAGCAAAACTGTCAGGCGGACAGAAACAGCGTTTATCCATTGCACGTGTATTTTTGAAAAACCCACCGATTTTGATTTTTGATGAGGCAACCTCGGCGTTAGATAATGAAAGTGAAAAAGTAGTGCAGGAGTCATTGGAAATGTTGGCAAAAGACAGAACAACGTTTGTTATTGCTCACAGACTTTCTACAATCAAAAATGCGGAAAGAATTTTAGTTTTGACAGAAAACGGAATTGAGGAGCAGGGAAGCCATGAAGAACTGATTCGCCGAAAAGGAATTTACGAGTCTTTATATCATATGCAGTTTCACTAAACAGAAATGAAGGTGTAGAAATGAAAAATATAGAATTTAAGCGTCCTGAACTGGAGGACAAAAAAATAGTGGACGGATACTTTAAACTGTATCCGTCTCAAAGTTGTGAGAGAACATTTATTAATGTATTTCTTTGGTCAAGATTTTACAGAGTAAAATATGCTATTATTGAAAATACCCTTGTCTTTAAAAGTGAGGACAGAGAGTCCTTTACCTATCCGATAGGAGAGGTTAAAGACGTTCAGAGGGCGTTGCGTTTTTTAATGAAGTACTGTGAGGAGAATGGAAGAGAGTTTGAAATGTACTGTGTGACTCCGGAGCAGTTTGAGCAGTTGGAGGAATGGTATCCGAATGAATTTCAAATCACATATGACAGAGATATAGCCGATTATGTGTATGAGTCTGAAAAATTGATAACGCTGTCGGGGAAAAAACTTCACGGAAAACGAAACCATATAAATAAGTTTAAGTCGGAGCATGAAAACTGGAGTTATGAAACGCTGACGGAGGACAATTTGGAAGAATGTTTCCAAATGGCTTTACAGTGGAGAAAAGATAATGGATGTGAGGCGGACGAGGAAAAGAATGCAGAAATGTGTGTAACATTAAATTCCCTGCGTCTTTTTAAAGAATTGGAAATGACAGGCGGTATTTTGCGTGTAGACGGCAAGATTGTGGCGTTTACACTGGGAGAACCAATCAGTGATGAGATGTTTGTCGTGCATATCGAAAAAGCGTTTTCGGAAGTGCAGGGAGCATATCCGATGATTAATCAGCAGTTTGTGGAGCATGAATGTGCCGGTTATAAATATATTAATAGGGAAGACGATGCGGGAGTGGAAGGACTTCGCAAGGCAAAATTGTCCTATCGTCCGGCGTTTCTTGTGGAAAAAGGTCAGGTGAGAAGATAGATGATTTCTGAGAGAATGAGAAAAATGGTGGAAAACAGTTCGGCAATTCGCCAAATGTTTGAAGAGGGAAATCGTATGGCACAACTTTACGGGAAAGAAAATGTGTATGATTTCAGTCTGGGAAACCCAAATCTTCCTGCACCGAAGCGGGTAAAAGAAGCGATTGCGGAGATTTTAGACGAGGAAGATACGCTCGTTCTTCACGGCTATACAAACAGTAATGCAGGGTATATGGAAGTGCGGGAAGCGGTGGCAGAGTCGCTGAACAAAAGATTTGCCACATCTTTTTCGGGGAATAATATTACCATGACGGTAGGAGCAGCGGGCGGTTTAAACGTAGCCTTAAAAGTACTGCTAAACCCGAATGATGAAGTTATTGTTTTTGCACCGTATTTCAGCGAATACAGAAGTTACGTCCATAATTTTGACGGTGTTTTGGTGGAAATATCTCCGAATACGGAAACATTTCAGCCGAGATTGGATGAGTTTGAGCGGAACATTACAGAGCGGACAAAGGCGGTTATCGTAAATACGCCAAACAATCCGACAGGCGTAGTGTATTCGGAAGAAACGATTATCCGTATGGCAGAAATAATGGAGAAAAAGCAAAAGGAATACGGTCACGACATTTATCTTCTCTCAGATGAGCCGTACCGAGAACTTGTCTATGACGGAGTGAACGTACCATATTTAACCCAATATTACGATAATACAATTGTTGTATATTCTTACAGTAAATCTCTTTCTCTTCCGGGTGAAAGGATAGGATATGTTGTTGTTCCGAATGAAGTGAGGGAAAGTGAGAAAGTAATCTCGGCAATGAATGTTGCCAATCGTATTTTGGGGTTTGTCAACGCTCCTACGTTACAGCAGAAAATCGTACAGAAGTGTTTGGAGGAAAAGACAGACGTTTCCTATTATAATAGGAACAGAGAAACGCTTTATAAAGGACTGACGGACTGTGGGTTTTCCTGTATTAAACCTGAGGGAGCGTTTTATCTGTTTATGAAATCTCCTATTGCAGATGAGAAAGAATTTTGCAGACAGGCAAAAGAATTCCATATTCTTCTCGTGCCGGGAAGTTCTTTCGGGTGCGGAGGATATGTGCGTATTGCCTACTGCGTTTCTTATGAAACAATTGTAAATGCACTTCCGAAATTTAAAGAGTTGGCAAAGAAATATTTTTAAACATTGAAAAATATAATAAAGTGTGATAGATTTCTGTGAGTAGTCAAAATCATATTTTGGCGGGAGAAATAGAATAAGAAGAGGTAGAAAGATGATTAAACAAATACTACAGGGTATGGTTGTCGGAATAGCGAATATTATTCCGGGTGTCAGCGGTGGTACAATGATGGTTGCCATGGGCTTGTATGACAGACTAATTCATGCCATTACACATTTGAAGAGTGAGTTAAAAGAAAGTTTGAAATTATTAATTCCGATTTTTGCAGGGGCGGGAATTGCGATTGTTGCCTTATCAAGACTGTTTGAGTTTTTGCTTGCAACGTATCCGATTCCGACAAACTTTGCTTTTTGCGGTCTGATTGCGGGAAGTCTTCCTTTTATCTTTAAAAAGGTAAAAGGGCATAAAGTGACTGTCGGCAAAATGATACCGTTTTTGATTTTCTTTGGCGTTGTTATTTTCATGGCGCTTTTAGGGGAAACAGGCGGAAGCAGTGCGGACGTCAGTTTCGGACTTGTAAATGTCATTAAATTATTCGGCGTAGGTATTGTTGCCGCTGCAACAATGGTTGTGCCGGGTGTCAGCGGTTCAATGATGTTGATGTTACTCGGTTATTACGATACAATTTTAAAAGCAATTAATGACTTTGTTGATGCGTTAGTGAAATTTGATGCAAATGGACTTGCAACAGGCGTCGGTATTTTAGCGCCGTTCGGTATCGGAGTTGTTATCGGTATCTTCTTAATTGCAAAATTGATTGAATTTATTTTCTCAAAAGCGGAAATCCATGCATATTACGGAATTATCGGTTTAATTCTCGCATCTCCGATTGCAATTTTAATGAAAACGGACTGGAGCGGTGTGTCAATTCTTATGTTGGGAACAGGCGTTATCACATTTGCTCTCGGCTGGTTTATCGCAAGCAAATTAGGCGGAGAATAATTAGAAATGTTAAATATACGGGAACAATTAGAAAGTCTGGCTGAGCCGGACTTTCAACAATTTATGGCAAAATTAATTCCGAACATAAAGTCGGAGAAAATACTTGGCGTGCGTTTACCGATTTTGCGTAAAATGGCAAAGCAGATTGCGAAAGAAGATTGGAAATATTATTTGGAACAATATGATGCCGAAAGGTATGAGGAAATCATGATGCAAGGTATGGTTATCGGCTATCTGAAAGAGGATATAGAAGAAATTTTGAGACAGATTGAAAAATTTCTGCCGAAAATAGATAACTGGTCTGTCTGTGACAGTTTTTGTACGGGACTGAAGCAGACGAAAAAATATCCAAAGGAAATGTGGGAATTTATTGGCAAGTATATAAATGATGACAGAACGTATTTTGTTCGGTTTAGTGTAGTGATGATAATTTGTTATTACACAGATGCGGAGCATATGGAACAGGCATTTTCCTATTTTGACAAAATTAATCACGAGGACTACTATGTGAAAATGGCGGTTGCGTGGGCGATTTCTATTTATTTTATCAAAATGCCCGAGCAGACTATGGCATATTTGAAAAATAACCAGTTAGATGATTTCACTTATCATAAGGCATTACAGAAAATCCGAGAGTCGCAAAAGGTGGATAAGGAAACAAAAGAGAAAATAAAAGAGATGAAGAGAAAGTAATGAGGCAGACACTTCGCAAGAGGTGTCTGTTTTTGCATAATATTGCAAAATATATGTGAAAAATTTATAAAATGATAAAAATATAGAAAAAGATTGCAAAAATATACGTTTTATGTTAAAATGACAACAATAAATAAAAGGGAGTGAGTCCAATGGATAGTATAATTGAAGAGGCAGTGATAAAAAGATAAAAATTTATTATGAGAGGAGAGAAATATATGAGTAGAAAACGTAAAAGTATCATTTCTTTAGTAACGGTAGCATTATTAAGTATGTGTTTGGCATTACCTGTTTTTGCAAAGGCAGAGGCGAGATTGCCGGCAGGAACTTGTGAAAAATGTGGGAAAAATACAGCGGTAAGTTATACTGTATATGGGTCATGGCAATTTGTAGAAAAAATATGGCATACTGACCATTATGATGTAAAATATATAAGAAATAAGTATATAGAAACAAAGTGTAATAATTGTGGATATACAACTAGAGACGCAGTGGATGTTGAAGAAAAAGTGGTTTGTCCAAATAATTAAATTTATATTATATAAAGGAGAGAGGTGTACCTTTTAGGTACACCTACTAAATTATATGAGAAAAAAACAAAAATGGATATTATTTTTTTCAGTTTTAATAGGTGGATTTATTTTTTTCAGTCTTCTATTTTTAAAACAGAAAGGCAATGATAAAGAAGAACAGACAACCCTCTCTATTTGCACGGAGGAAGAGTTAGAACCTATAATGGATACTATGACGCAGTGCTACAACGAATATTACAATGAAAATGTAAAGTTTGAGGTCACCTATCTTCCAAAAGAACCCATGCAAAGAGAAAGTATGTGTAAGAGATTGCAGACGGAACTCATGTCGGGAAAGGGAAAAGATATTTATCTGATGTCTGAATGGTCAAGGGAATTTGAAAATGCAACGGGGCTTTTCGGAGATCCTAACAAACTGATGTATAATGGTGTGCTGGCAGACATGACGGAGTGGACAAAGAAAGATAAAAGTTTTCAAGAGTGTTTTCAACCTGTAATGGAGGCAGGACAGGCGGACGGAAAACAATATTTGTTGCCAATAACTTTTCGTGTTCCTATGCTTATGAGAGAAGAAAGAGGAACAGACTTTACGGAAGAAACGTTAAAACCACTTGTAAAATTGATTGATGAAAAATCAGAATTATTACAGGAAATAGCACCATATATGTTTATTTTTTCAAAAGAATGGATTGGTAACTGCATTGATTACGAAAAACAAAAAGTAACCGTATCTGAGAAAGAGATAGAAAAAGTATTACGATATGAAGTGGAAAAAAATAAGAAAGGAGTAGATGGTTCAAAAGAGAAATTTGTTGCTTATTTGGGGGATTTTAGAAAAGATGTGGAAAAAGAACATACTCTCTATCAATATATACCGATGATTACATTGGACGGGAAGCCAATGGCGAAAATTTACAATTATATTGCTATCGGAAGAAACTGTAAAGAAAAGGAGAGAGCATATCAATTTGCAAGACTTTTTTGGCAGAAAGATTTTGCGGAAGGAACTGGAATTAAAATAGACGTACAAGATGATAGTTCATATAGAAGCGGTGGCAATGTTATTTATGAGATGTTAGGAGTTCCGGTTTGTAAAACAGCATGGGAAGAATGGGCGTTGAATATGGCTGTACCGGGAACAGAGCAACAGGAGAATACACCCGAACAGATAGAAGATATACACAGATATTTAAGGGCAGCATCGCAAGTGCAGACAGCACGGTTTATCAGTGATTTTGATATTACAGGAAATGAAGTGCAGACGCTTTTTATAGACGAAGACGGATACACTTTTCGGACAGATTTTCCCGATATAGAAGAAAGAGTGAAAGAGGCGGCAAAAATACTTTATCGAAATGCGTATTATATCGCAATGGAATAGGAGAGGGGGAAGGCTATGAAGAAGAGAAGAAACAGATTTATAATAATTGGAAGTCTGTTGGTAATTTCGGTCAGTATCTTCTTTATAAGTAAAGTGCAGAAAGTCCCCTCTCACAAGGAAAAAGTAACTCTATCAGTCTGTGTGGAAGAAGACAGAAAAATTATGATTGAGGATTTATTGGAGTATTATAACAATCATTATAAAGAAAACATACAGATTGCATTTACCGTTATTCCTTCAGAACCTATGGCTAGAGAAGGTGTCTGCAAAAAATTACAGACAGAATTAATGTCGGGAAAGGGAAAAGATATTTATATAGTGGAAGAAACTTCCAGCTATATGGAAGGAGCAGCGCCTCTTTTTGAAGACCCGAATAAGTTATTGTACAATGGCGTATTAGCAGATATGAGTAAATGGACAGAGAAAGACGAAAGTTTTCAAGAATGTTTTCAGTCGGTTATGGAGGCAGGAAGAGTTGGAGAAAAACAGTATCTTTTACCGATAACTTTTTCTGTTCCGGTACTCATAAGGGAAGGCGAAGGAACAGATTTTACAGAAGAAACATTAAAACCACTGGGAAAATTAATTGATGAAAAATCAGAATTATTGCAGGAAATAATACCATATATGTTTACAAACTCAAAAGAATGGCTTGGAAACTGTATTGATTATAGAAAACAGAAAGTAGCCATTTCTCAAAAAGAGTTAGAAAAAGTATTGCAGTATGAAGTGAAAAGAACAAAAAATAGGGTGGATTTTTCGGAAGAGAAATTTTTACCAAACAGTAATTTGCAAAAAAATGCGGAAACGAAACATAACCGGTATCAATATATTCCGATGGTTACTTTAGACGGAAAGCCTATGGCAAAGATAATGATGTATGCTGCAATCGGAAGAAATTGCAAGGAGAAAGAAAAAGCATATCGGTTTGTAAGACTTTTGTGGCAGAAAGAATTTGCAGAAGGAACAGGATTTTTAATGCGTTATGAAAGTGCCGGGACAAGAAGAATATACGAAGGTAGTATTTATGGGTGTGGACACGTTCCGGTAAGAATGGCATCTTGGGAAAATTGGGGATTGAATATGAATTGTAATGAAACAGAAAATGTAGAAAATACACCGGAACAGATAGCGAGTATAAAAGAATTTGTTAAGACCGCATCAAAAATACAGACGGCAAGATTTGTAAACGGATTGGACACCGCAGGAAATGAAGTGCAGACGCTTTTTATAGACGAAGACGGATATACTTTTCGGACGGATTTTTCGGATATAGACGAAAGAGTAAAAGAGGCGGCGAAAATACTTTATCGAAATGCGTATTATATTGCAATGGAATAGGAGAGGGGGAAGGCTATGAGGAAGAAAGAAAAACGGACAGCAATGCTTCTTATGGCACCGGCAGTTATCGGTTTTTTTGTTTTTTATGTTCTTCCAATGGGAGTAACATTGAAAAATTCGTTTTTTTTCGGAGGAGAGTTTATCGGATTAGAGAACTATCAACTGACATTTGAAAACTATATGTTTCAACTGGCGATGAAAAACACGTTGAAGTTTTTCGCGATTGCATTACCTCTTATTATGGTACTTTCGCTGGGACTGGCGGTACTTCTTTTTGAGCAGTTTCCGCTGAACAGATTTTATCGGCTGGCGTTTTTATATCCGATGATTGTCCCGATTGCGTCAACGGTTATGGTTGCACAAATTCTTTTGAGCGATAAAGGAATTTTAAATTTGTTGATGACGCAGTTTGGTCTTCCGGTGCAGGATTGGTTACAGTCGGACAAGGCGTTTTGGATTTTGATTATTTTGTTTTTATGGAAAAATATCGGATATAACGTTATTTTACTTTTGGCGGCGTTAGCCATGATACCGAAAGAATATGAAGAGATTGCGAAACTTGACGGAGCGGGACAGTGGAAATATTTTCTTTATGTAAGACTTCCGCTGATTGCACCAATGTTATTTTTCACATTGCTGATTTCGATTTTAAATGGATTTAAGTGTTTTAGAGAGGCGTTTTTACTCGGTGGTGTACGTCCCCATGAAAGTATTTATATGATACAACATTTCATGAATAATTATTTTGGTCAGTTGAATTATGCCAGATTATCGGTTGTGTCTGTTGTTATCTTTTGCATTGTCGGAACTTTTGTAACGGTTGTGTATACAGCCATGATGAGAAAGAAAAAGGGGGATGATGTATTTTGAAAAAATATATAAAAACCTTTTGTCTTGGCATAGTCGTACTGCTTATACTGTTTCCGGTTTTGTTTACATTTATTAATTCGTTTATGAGTCCGGAAGAAGTAAAGACAACGTACGAGGGTGTTTTCGGGAAATTCGGAAGTGCAGTGCAGTTGAAGTGGCTTCCACAGCAATTTTCCCTGTTGGGATATGAAAATGTTTTCATCGATACGCCGAATTATCTGATGAAATTTTGGCGAAGTCTTGGAATGTGTTCTATTATCGTTATCGGTCAGATTATTGTGGGAAGTATGTGCGGACTTGTTTTTGCGAAGTATCGCATTGGCGGAAAGAGAATTTTCTTTATTTTATTTATTATCTTTTTGCTTCTTCCGGTACAGGTAACCCTTGTGCCGAACTACATTATACTATCCGCACTGCATTTGACGGATACATGGTGGGCGTTAGTTTTGCCGGCAATATTTTCCCCGTTTTCTACATTTTTTATGACGATTGTTTTCCAAAATATTCCGATGAGCCTTTTGGAAGCGGGGCGTCTGGACGGGGCAAATACATTTCAGATATTGACGAAAATTGTTCTTCCGGTGGCAAAACCGGGTGTAATCAGTCTAGCAGTTCTCGTATTTGTGGATAACTGGAATATGGTGGAACAGCCAATGGTATTTTTGAATAAAGTGACGGAGTTTCCGTTATCGGTATTCTTAGCCAGCGTGAATGCGGAAAACTTTGAATTACAGTTTGTATGTGGAATACTCAGTTTAATTCCGGTAACATTGTTATTCTTGTTCTTTCATGACGAATTGGCAGAAGGAATATCGGTTTCTGTTTCAAAGTAGGAGAGATGCGTATGAAGAAAAAAATATGGAAATGCAGTATATGGGTAATGCTTCTTCTTCTCCTTTGTACGATAACGTCCTTTTGGGTGGAAGAAAGGCTTATACCGGAAGTGATTTCTACTGTGCCAACGGCTATGGACGAGTTTTCAGAGGAAACAAAAGTTCCCGCTGCCTGTGTACGCACAAATGAAAAGGGAGAACAGGGCGTATGGTTTATGACAGAAACTGTTGATATTTGGGGCGAAAAGCAATATCGTGTTCGGTTTGAATCTGATGTTGTAAAGGAAATGGACAGTGAGAGCGCTACTTTAAAACGAAGACCGGAGGCGGTAGTTGTTGATAATCTGTTTCCTTTAGAAGATGAAAAAGCAGTCAAAAAAGCGTATGAAAAACGGGGAAATACAAAACCTGAACCCAACCATGTATTGTATGTGACAGATAGGGAAATAGACAGAGCAAAGTTGGAAAGAGATATTGCAAACAGTCAATCCGTTCTGAACACGGCATACTTCGGTCAGAAAAAATCTGTCTGCAAAGAGGAAGAGGTGGATGTTGCTTACGGGAATAAGTCATGGCTTCGAGAAAGAAACATAGGATTATCGGAACAAGAAATAGAAAGTTTCTTTCAAGGGGAGGGAAAAGCGTTTTTTCATAAAGATACGGCGGACAGATTAAAGATAAAAAAAGGCGATACTATTTCTTTGTGCAATACTTCGTATCGGGTGGAAAAAGTATACGAAAATAAGGAAAAGACAAAAGGATTTGGCGAGGAAATTTATGTAAACCAAATGCCGAAAGGGGAAGAAATTCCGATTACGGCTGTTTTGGTAAAGAGTACACAGGGGAAAATACTCAGACAGAATACGACAGAGTTTATGTTAAAAGAATATCTTCATTTACCTGTGGCGGACGGAAAGCAGTATAATCTACAGGATATGGAACAAATGGTAACGGAAATCAAATGGGTATGTTCTGTGATTGTCTTGTTTTTTATTCTTATTTTTCTTTTCCAGTATACTGTTTTTTGGTGGACAAAGGCTTATGAGGAGAGAAAAATTCGCTTTGTTGTGGCAGGGGTTTGCCTAAGTGGAAGTGGGGTTGGAATTTGGCATATGCTTTTAAAGCAGTGTAGTATTCCACAATCGTTTTTTTCGACAGAAGGCATTTTAAATATAGGTATATATGTCGATAGGCTTCGTGCATTTTATGAAAATTTGCAGACGAGTGCAGGGAAAAATTATTTTATTTGTCAGATTGGTTATCAGGCCTTACTTAATATAGGAAAATATACTTGTATAGGTATTTTGGTACTGATATTCTTCCTTATCGGGAAAAAAATTGTAAAAAATATTTGCGAAAAGTGTAATTTTTGTTGATATTTAATGCGTTGACAGTCCATGATAAACTTCGTATAATTTAATGTGTAAACGATAAAGAAGGGAATTGTGGTAAAATGATTATAGCAAAGAATGACGAGGAAAAGAGAAGTAAAATATGGCGAATGGTAATAGCAGGAGCATCGATTGTTCTTTTTATCGTAATCGTCTATTTTCTGTTTTCCTTATTTGCAGGTAATCCGCTTGAAGGAACATGGAAGAGCGAAGAAAGTAATTTACAACTGACAATTCGCGGCGGCGATTCCGCTACGGCAAGTTGGTCGGAGATTGCAGAGGCTTCCAATGTGAAAGTGAAGATGAACTATACATTAGATAAAGAGAACAAGACGATTGCATTTAAAGTCGATGATGCGGAGATTGAAAAAGTAGTAAAAAATTCGAACGCAGGGCTGACAAAGACTGCGTTGGAAACGGAAATCAGTATGCTGGAAACGACTTTTGACTATAGCTTGGAGAAGAGCAAACTAACTTTGTCCGAACGTGAATATGGTGAACAAATCGTTTTTGTGAAAAAGTAAAGACAGACCAAAGCCACATTCTTTAAAGGTGGAGGCTTTGGTTCTTTTTTTGAGAGAAAAACTTAGAGAAGGAGAAAAAGAGCATGAAACGTGAAGAAACGAAAGTAGTACACATAGGAAACAGGGCTATCGGGGGCGGTAATCCGATTGCCATTCAGTCGATGACAAATACAAAAACAGAAGACGTGCAGGCTACAGTGGAACAGATATTAGCGTTGGAAAAAGCAGGGTGTGAGATTATCCGCTGTGCAGTTCCGACTATGGAGGCTGCGGAAGCATTAAAGGAGATTAAGAAACAGATACATATTCCGCTTGTGGCAGATATTCATTTTGACTATCGTTTGGCAATTAAAGCGATTGAAAACGGAGCGGATAAAATCCGTATTAATCCGGGAAATATCGGCGATGTGTCGAGAGTGCAGGCTGTTGTAAATAAGGCGAAAGAGTACGGAGTTCCGATTCGCGTAGGGGTAAACAGCGGTTCCTTAGAGAAGCATCTTGTAGAAAAGTATGGCGGGGTGACGGCAGAGGGAATTGTAGAAAGCGCCTTAGATAAAGTTCATATGATTGAACATATGGGATATGATAACTTAGTTGTCAGCATTAAGTCGTCAGATGTGTTAATGTGTATTAAAGCGCATCAGTTAATTTCCGAGCAGTGTAATTATCCGCTGCATATCGGAATTACGGAATCGGGAACGATTTTATCGGGAAATATTAAATCTTCCGTAGGTCTTGGCATTATGCTCTATGAAGGACTTGGAGATACAATCCGTGTATCGCTGACAGGCGATCCGTTGGAAGAAATTAAGACGGCGAAATTGATTTTAAAAACACTGGGACTTAGAAAAGGCGGAATTGAAGTTGTTTCCTGCCCAACCTGCGGAAGAACAAAGATAGATTTAATCGGGCTTGCAAATCAGGTAGAAAATATGGTTGCGGATATTCCGCTTGACATTAAAGTAGCGGTTATGGGCTGCGTTGTAAACGGACCGGGGGAAGCGAAAGAGGCAGACATCGGAATTGCAGGAGGAATTGGCGAAGGACTTCTGATTAAAAAAGGTGAAATTGTGAAAAAGGTGAAGGAAGAAGAACTTTTGGAAACATTAAGACAGGAACTTTTGAATTGGGGAAAATAGAATGGGAAAACGATTTTTTGATGTATTTCCGACATTACAGGCAGAAAAAGAAATAGCGGACTTATTTGAGGAAGTGGAAGTGATGAAGGTGACAACCACTTCCTTAAAAGACAGGTTAAAAATATATTTTATCAGTACGCATTTAATTCCGAAAACACATGTGTATCATATGGAACAGATGATACGGGAACAATTATTTGGACGCACACATATTGCTATTCAAATCGTGGAGCGATATCAACTTTCTGAGCAGTATACGCCGGAAAATTTGCTGCGAGAGTATCGCGACAGTATTTTGGAGGAATTAAAAGAGCAGAGTGCCGTAGAATATAATATGTTTTTAAATGCAAAATACACTTTTGAGAATGAAAATATTTTATGCCTGACTTTGGAAGATACAATTGTGGCGAGAGGAAAGCAGGATGCAATCGTGGAACTGCTCGTGGAAATATTTAATGAGCGGTGTAATGTTCCTGTGGAAATCCGTGTACTTTATGAGGAAGTGAAAGAGAGCAAGCATAAAAAATATAATGAGATACGCTTGCAACAGGAAATTCAAGCGATTGTAGAGGGGAATGAAAGCAGGAGAAAAGAGCATATCGAAGAAGTTAAAGAAAAGAAAAGCGAGGAGAAGAAAGAAAAAACGGTTAAACCGAAAGAGGAAAAGAAACCGTTTCAGAAGAAAGAATTTTACTCTCCGATTAAACGTTCCGATGATCCGAATGTGAT
>Garnier_p1__coassemble_542_pt1 | contig 28817 bp, 31 predicted proteins | sample Garnier_p1__metabat2_high_PE_010 | metagenome-assembled genome bin Garnier_p1
ATATGCTTCTTGAAGAATTGCTGAAAGATGAACGGGAAGTTGGACGAAAAGAAGGCTTGGAACAGGGACGTAATTCGGGAATGGCAGAAAGTTTACAAATGTTCCTGTCTAAATTCGGAGTGTTGCCGGAAGAACTTCAGAAAAAAATCAGCGAAGAGAATGATGAAAAAATATTGCAAGATTGGATAAAGACAGCAAGCCAAGCGGCTTCTTTGGAGGAATTTATTTCCAAGATGTAAATAATCTTTTATATTCAAAATTAAAATCTATTATCCGCAAATCCTGTTATTTGGATTTGCGGTCATAACTAAACAAATCAATGCCGATTCAGGCAGATATTCAAAGAAAAGAGCAGAGGGATTCTATAATATTATCAGAAAAAATATTGAAAAATAAAAGTTGCAGTTTTAATGAAAAGTGCTATACTTAGAAAATAAATGGTATGGACAGAAAGAAGGAATTTTTATGAAATTGGCAGAAAGCAGGAAACTGACATGGATAATTTGTGGCGTAGGTGTTTTCTTGGCTGTAGTTGGAATTTTCTTTTTGCCGGAGATTATTCCGGTGCATTTTGCTCATGGAATGCCGGATGACTTTGGAAGTAAAATAGAGATTTTTCTTTATCCGGTACTGTTGTTGGTTATTACTTTTTTGAGCGGACGAGAAAAGATAAAGTATTTTCTGACACATTCAAAATCTTTTTTGACGGATGCACAATATAACTTAATGATAGATGGGGTTCTTACGTTTATTGTGCTTGTTGAGGTGTATGTTCTCTATGCGTCATTTGCCTAAATATAGAATGAGGAGGGGATAGAGTGAAGTTTGATGAATTAAAAGTAACAGATAAAACAGGGCAGAATGTAATTTTCAGAAGTGCAGAAAAAAGCGATGCCGAAAGTTTATTGGAATATTTGAGAATAACGGCATCGGAGACACCTTATTTAATCAGAGAACCTGAAGAGATTAATTTATCGATTGAACAGGAAGAAATGTTTATTCAAGGAATAGGAAATTCCGAAAGGGAATTAATGCTTGTGGCGACAGTTGACGGAAAACATATAGGTAACTGTTCTCTTATGAGTAAGGGGAATTTTAAGAGATACAGACACAGATGTGAGGTGGCCATAGCGTTATACAAGGAATATTGGGGCAGAGGCATTGGGAAAATGATGCTGGAAACAATTTTAAACGCAGCAAAGGAATTTTAGAAAATCAAATTATTGAATACACTAAATGCCGTACATCGCACACAGTTTCGTTGGAAGACGGTACATATTGCTATTGCACGCTTGATTGTGATAAGCCATTTAGAGAGTATTTGATTTATGCAGCACAAGAGCAGGAGAAAGCGAAACAGGAGAGAAGCGTGGAAGATAAGCAGGAAGATTTGAATGAATTGATTTTTATTTCTACGTTACCATGGTTTTCTTACACTGCGTTGAGCAATCCTGTACCGATTCCTGCTGACAGCAATCCGAGAATTACATGGGGAAAGTATAGTAAGGAAGAATTTAAGACTGTTATTCCGGTGACGGTACAGTGCAACCATGCCTTAGTAGATGGGTTGCATATTTCAGAATTTTTGGATGCATTGGAAAAAGAATTAGATAAAGTAGTTGAGAGTGAGAGAAAAATGTAGGAGGGAACAGCATGAATATACGAATTGCAGAAGAAAAGGATTATCTACAGGTAGAATGTTTGATGAAACAAGTACATGACTTGCATGTGGAGTTATGCCCTAACATTTACAAACCGGAGGAAGTGGTTTGGACAAAAGAAGAATTTATGGAACTGGCAGAGAAAGAAGAAGTTCTTGTGGCAATGGAAAATGAAAAAGTTGTCGGATTGTTAGCATACATATTCCGCATGATTTCGGGGAAAGTTGTAGTGGATAGAAAGGTAATGTTTATCGAAAGTTTGGCTGTAGATGAGGAATACAGAAGTAAAGGGATAGGAAGAGCATTGCTTGACCGCGCAAAAGAAATTTGTAAGGAAAAAGGCTGTGATTCTTTGGAATTGCAGGTGAATGCGAAAAATATTAGAGCATGGGAAATTTATAAGAAATACGGATTTAGAGAAAAAAGTATTAATATGGAATTGGCATAAAAGCAGGCAGTAAATCTAAAAGTGATTTACTGTCTTTTTCTTTTGGGAAATAATTGCAAGACGTAGGGGAATATGATACAATATTTAAGATTACGGTTGGAAGTAAAACCGAGACCACTGAAAAGAACATTTGGACAAGTGTGTTTTTCAGTAGTTTCGGAAACCAACTGAATGATATGAAAAAGGAGAACAATATGTTTAAAAAATTTGAAATGGAATTAGCCGGAAGAACACTTCGTGTTGATGTCGGCAGAGTAGCCGCACAGGCGAACGGTGCAGCGCTTATGCACTATGGAGAAACAGTTGTATTGTCAACTGCAACAGCATCAGAAAAACCAAGAGAGGGAATTGATTTCTTTCCGCTCAGTGTAGAATATGAAGAAAAACTATATGCAGTAGGGAAAATTCCGGGAGGCTTTAACAAAAGAGAAGGAAAAGCATCGGAAAACGCTATCTTGACTTCGAGAGTAATTGACAGACCGATGCGTCCTCTTTTCCCAAAAGACTACAGAAACGATGTAACATTGAACAATTTAGTTATGTCAGTAGATCCGGATTGCAGCCCTGAATTAACGGCAATGTTAGGTTCGGCAATCGCTACGGCAATTTCTGATATACCTTTTGACGGACCGACTTCAACAACACAGGTTGGATTGATTGACGGAGAATTTGTATTTAACCCAAATGCAGCACAGAGAGCGGTTTCTGATTTACAGTTGACTGTGGCATCGACAAGAGATAAAGTTATCATGATTGAAGCAGGTGCAAATGAAGTTTCTGAAGATAAGATGATTGAAGCCATTTTCGCGGCACATGAAGTAAATCAGCAGGTGATTGAATTTATCGATACAATCGTTGCAGAATGCGCAAAACCAAAACATGAATATACAAGTTGCGCAGTGCCTGAAGAATTGTTTGGGGCAATGAAAGAAATCGTAACACCTGAAGAAATGGAAGTTGCGGTATTTACGGATGAAAAACAGGTTAGAGAAGAAAATCTTCGTGTTATCAGAGAAAAATTAGAAGAAGCATTTGCGGATAATGAAGAATGGTTGGAAATCTTAGGTGAAGCGTTGTATCAGTATCAGAAGAAAACGGTTCGTAAGATGATTTTAAAAGACCACAAACGTCCTGACGGAAGAGCAATCGACCAAATCAGACCGCTTGCGGCAGAGATCGATCTAATTCCGAGAGTACACGGTTCAGCAATGTTTACACGTGGACAGACACAGATTTGTACAGTGACAACATTAGCGCCATTATCGGAAGCGCAGAGAATTGACGGTTTGGATGAGGCGGAAACATCTAAGAGATATATGCACCACTATAACTTCCCTTCATATTCTGTAGGGGAAACAAAACCTTCAAGAGGACCGGGACGCCGTGAAATCGGGCATGGTGCTTTGGCTGAGAGAGCGCTTGTTCCTGTACTTCCTACAGAGGAAGAGTTCCCGTATGCAATCCGTACAGTATCTGAAACTTTTGAATCAAACGGTTCTACATCTCAGGCAAGTATCTGTGCATCAAGTATGTCACTTATGGCAGCGGGTGTACCGATTAAATCAGCAGTAGCAGGTATTTCCGCAGGACTTGTGACAGGGGATACGGATGACGATTACTTAGTATTAACCGATATTCAGGGGCTTGAAGATTTCTTTGGAGATATGGACTTTAAAGTTGCCGGAACACATAAAGGTATTACTGCAATTCAGATGGACATTAAAATTCACGGATTGACAAGACCGATTATTGAAGAAGCAATCGCCCGCACAAAACAGGCGAGAACATATATATTGGATGAGGTTATGCACAATGCGATTGCAGAACCAAGAGCGGAAGTCGGACCATACGCACCAAAAATCCGTCAGATGCAGATTGACCCTGCTAAGATTGGAGATGTAGTCGGACAGCGTGGAAAGACAATTAATGCTATTATTGAACAGACAGGTGTTAAAATCGATATTACTGATGAAGGCTCTGTATCTGTTTGTGGTGTTGATGCAAAAGCAATGGAAGAGGCAATGAAGATGATTGCCATTATCGTAACAGATTTTGAAGCCGGACAGGTTTTGGAAGGAAAAGTAATCAGCATTAAAGAATTTGGAGCGTTCCTTGAATTTGCACCGGGAAAAGAAGGAATGGTTCATATTTCTAAAATTTCAAAAGAAAGAATCAATCATGTAGAAGATGTTCTTACATTGGGAGATAAAGTAAAAGTAGTTTGTCTTGGAAAGGATAAAATGGGAAGAATTAGTTTCAGCATGAAAGATGTTGTAGAAGAATAAGAGAAAAAATGAAAGTGTTGAGAATGACTGAAAAGTTGTTTTCAGCACTTTTTTTATGTACAGAAATTTCTAAGGCTTTTGTTCTAAAAAGAAAAAGCATTCATATACTGTCTAAAGAGGTGGACAAGATGAAAGAACAGAAAAAACAAATTTTACAAGTGTTGGGAAAGAAAATGCAACAGGATGTGGAGAGAGAACAGTTTGATTTTTCCTGTTTGCAGGAAATACGTTTACGGACAGGAAAGCCCCTTACTGTTTTGTACAAGGGAAAAGAAAAACTTTTGACAAAGGTGGAGCAGGAGGATATAAGAGAAACATTAGAGTACATAAGCAATTATTCTTTATATGCATATGACAATGAACTGCGTCAGGGATTTATTACGATAGAAGGAGGACACAGAGTAGGTATGGCTGGAAAAGTGGTGTTGGAAGAGGGGAAAATCAAAAGTTTAAAATATATTTCTTCTATTAATATAAGGGTTGCCCATGAGGTGAAAGGATGTGCGGATAAAATATTTCCATATATTACAAAGGAAAGACAGATTTGCCACACATTAATTATATCACCTCCACGATGTGGTAAAACGACACTTTTGCGGGATATGATAAGACAAATATCGGACGGAAACAGGTGGGTGAAGGGTGTTCCTGTGGGGGTTGTAGATGAGCGATCGGAGTTGGGAGGCTGTTATATGGGAACGGCACAAAATGATTTGGGAATACGGACGGATATTTTGGACTGTTGTCCAAAGGCGGACGGGATGTTAATGCTTATTCGTTCTATGGCACCGCAAGTAATTGCCGTAGATGAAATTGGAGCAAGGGAGGAGATTTGTGCGATTGAATATGCACTTCATTGTGGCTGCAAGATGCTGGCGACTGCTCACGGTGTTTCTATGGAGGAAATGAAGAAAAAACCGTTTTTTGAGCAAATGATACGGGAAAAACGGTTTGAGAGGTATATCGTTTTAGGGAACGAGCATCATATGGGAGAAATTTTAGGAATTTATGATGAAAACGGAGAGCGTATTTTTGAAAATGTGACAATTTGAAAGGCAGAAAAAGATGCAGAAATTAATCGGCTGTATATTGATTATATTTGCGGGTGCGGGAATGGGGTGGATGAAAGGAATGGAATTAAAGAAACATCTGTCAGAGGTGGAAAAGGTACGGCAAATGTTTCTGATGTTGAGAAGTGAGATAAAACATATCAAATCCCCTCTTCCCGAGGCATTTCGTCACATTGGAAAAAGAATGGGCGGTGTTTATGAAAAATGGCTTACGGATTTGTCAGAGGAAATGGCACGAAAATCCGGAGTGACTTTTATGGAATTGTGGTCGAAATCTATTGAAGATTGCTGGAAAGGACAAAATTTAAAACAGAGTGATATTGAAAAATTAAAGGCAGCAGGGGAGAATATGGGCTATTTGGATGAGGAGATGCAAATAGGAACAATAGATTTATATGTGGAACAGTTGGAACGGGAAATACAGTGTCTGCAAAAAGAATTTGCCGTAGAAAAAAGGTTATGCCATTGTCTGGGGATTTTGGGAGGAATTTTTTTAGCGGTTATTCTTATATAGAGGGAGGAAAAGATGAGTGTAAATCTAATTTTTAAAATAGCGGCAGTCGGTATACTCGTTTCTGTACTAAGTCAGGTATTGAAGCATAGTGGAAGGGAGGAGCAGGCATTTTTAACCAGTTTTGCGGGATTGTTACTCGTACTATTTTGGATTTTACCGTATATTTACGAGTTGTTTGAGTCGATTAAGCGGTTGTTTTCTTTGTGAGAGGTAACATATGGGAATTATACAGATAGGGGCGATAGGCGTTTTAGGTGCAATTTTGGCAATCCAGTTTAAAAGCGGAAAATCGGAATATGGAATTTATATCAGTATAGCATTAAGTGTTCTCATATTTTTCAGTATTGTAGGGCGTTTAGAAACGATAGTGCAGGTTATAAAAAGTATTGGGGAGCAGATACAGATAAAAAGCACCTATATTATGGCGCTGCTGAAAATGCTTGGGGTAACTTATGTGGCAGAATTTGCATCTGCCATATGTAAGGATGCGGGCTATCAGACGATTGCGCAGCAGATAGAGATTTTCAGTAAACTGACGATTTTAGCGCTGAGCATGCCTATTTTGCTTGCACTTTTGGAAACGATACAGGCTTTCTTAGGGTAATGCAGATGAAAAGAATATTGTTTGGCGTATTTTTACTTTTTTTCTGCTTTTGTATGCAGGTAGAGGCATCGGAGATAGAAGATGTGGAGGATACGGTGTTTAAAGCGTTTGACTTTGGGGAGGTCAATCAGGTTTTAGAAGATATTTTGCCGGAAGAGAAAATGGATTTTGGTGAGACTGTTCGTAAAGTTATAAAAGGAGATGTGAAATTTTCTGTAGAACTACTGGAAAAACTTGTGACAGAGCAGTTGTTTTATGAATTTCGGGAAAATAAAAAGACGGTTATACATATTTTAATGATTGCCATTATTGCGGCGGTTTTCACTAATTTTTCAAATGTATTTCAAAATAGGCAGATTGGAGAAATCAGTTTTTATGTGTTGTATCTCCTTTTGATTACCATTTGCCTGAGTACTTTTCAGATTTTAATTGACGGGGTAGGAGTGCATTTGGAAAGACTGACGTCATTTATGCGGGTGTTGGGACCGTTATATTTTTTGGCAGTTGCCATTTCGACGGGAAGCGGAACATCCGTTATTTTTTATAATCTGCTTCTATTTCTGATTTATATTGTGGAATTACTTATTTTGAATCTTTTGCTTCCGCTTCTGCATATTTATATGGTAATTAGGGTTTTGAATAATCTTTCGACAGAGGAATATTTATCTAAATTTGCCGAATTAATTGAATTTATCGTAACGTGGACATTGAAAACATTGCTTGCTGCGATTATCGGATTAAATGTTATACAGGGATTAATCAGTCCGGCACTCGATTCTTTAAAAAGGGGAATGCTGACTAAAAGTGTGGAGGCTATTCCTGCGATTGGAGATGCTCTTGGGGGAACGGCGGAGATTGTTTTAGGAACTGCTGTTTTAGTGAAAAACGGTATTGGGGTAACGGGGGCAATTATTTGCATTGTTCTTTGTGTTATTCCGCTTTTACAGATGTTTGTCATGGCGTTTTTATATAAACTGACGTCTGCATTTATTCAGCCGATTTCCGATAAAAGAATTGTAGGATGCGTTTCGGGAATGGGAGAGGGCTGCCAAATTTTGCTGAGAGTTATTTTTACGACGGGAATGTTGTTTCTTTTGACAATCGCTATTGTCACAGCAACGACAACGTAAGGAGGCAGAAATGTTTACTTTTTTATATGAATGGATTAGGAATGTTGCGTTTTATATAGTGATTATTACAGCGGTTATGCAAATTCTTCCAAACGATACGTATAAAAAATATGTTCATTTTTTTACCGGATTGGTTTTGATTTTGCTTTTGATGACGCCTGTATTGAAAATATTGGGAATGGATAATCTGGATTCTCCTTTAGGACAGGGGAAGAAGTTTGAGCAAAAGATGAGGGAGATTGAAAAGGAAACGGAGTATTTGCAAGAAGTACAGTTGGAGGACTATTTGCAGGAGAAAAACATAGAAGTGGAGGACATAGAGATTGAACTTGAAAGTGAATGAAATTTTGTCTAAAAAACACCAGTGGCTTATTGTACTTCTTGTAGGCGTATTACTTATGGTTATCGCAATTCCTTCGGAGAAAAAAGAAAATAGAGAAGAATCTGTGCAGAAAATTTCTGAGCAAAATGATAATTCTTCCTACACGGCAAAAATGGAGAGAAGGTTAGAAAAGGCGTTGGGACAGGTGGCGGGCGTTGGAGAGGCGAGAGTAATGATTACATTGAAGTCTACTGCGGAGAAGGTAATTGAAAAGGACGGAGAAAATACAAATCAGTCTGTGGAGGAGGAAGATGCACAGGGAGGAAAGAGGACAACAGAAGATAACAACAAAAAAGAAACAACAATTTATGAAGGGAGGAGTGAGGAACAGAAACCATATGTAAAAAAAGAGATGACACCGGAGATAGAAGGGGTTATCGTAATCGCGGAAGGCGGCGGAAATCCTACAACTGTTCAGAACATTACGGAAGCGGTTTTGGCATTATTCGATGTAGACACGCATAAAATTAAGATAATGAAAATGAATCAAAGAAAATAGGAGGATTATTTTGAAACGTCTATTTAAGAAAAACCAAATGATTATTACAACACTTGCAATTATGATTGCAATCGCAGGGTATCTCAACTATTCGGGAAAGATTTTCGGTGAAAAGCCTGCACAGGAAACGAACGGAGAACTTGCAAGCAAGGATTTATTAGATATTTCAGAAGAAACAACAGGAGATATTGAAAGCCATGACGGTGAAGTTGCGGACGGCAGTGTGGAGGGAACGCCGGGTGAAGCGGTATTGACAAACGGAGTTGTAGCTGAGGCAAAAGTGACGCGGGAGCAGGTGAGAGCAAAAAATAAAGAAACGCTGCAGGGAATTATTGATAATAAAAATATAAGCGAAGCACAGAAGAAAGATGCCATTGCCCAAATGGTAGAAATGACTGAACTTGCGGAAAAAGAGGCTGCGGTGGAAACTTTGTTGGCGTCAAAAGGATTTAAAAATGCGGTGGTAAGTCTGACAAAAGACTCGGCGGATATTGTTGTCGGAAAATCGGAACTGACGGATGCCAACAGAGCACAGATAGAAGATATTGTGACAAGAAAAACGGATATTGCTCCTACGAATATTGTTATTACACCAATTAGCGAGAAAAAATAGTTTCTCCTTGAAAAAAAAGACAAAAGAGGGTATCATAAAGACTGCGATTGGAAAAAGAGGAGAATACAAATGTCAAATAGAATAAATGAAATAAAAAAACGAAGAACATTTGCGATTATTTCGCATCCCGATGCGGGAAAAACAACATTGACAGAGAAATTTCTGTTATACGGAGGCGCGATTAATCAGGCAGGTTCGGTAAAAGGAAAAGCGACAGCGAAACACGCAGTATCCGACTGGATGGAAATTGAGAAAGAAAGAGGTATTTCCGTAACTTCATCGGTACTTCAGTTTAATTATGACGGGTATTGCATCAATATTTTGGATACGCCGGGGCATCAGGATTTCTCGGAAGATACATACCGTACACTGATGGCGGCGGATTCGGCAGTTATGGTGATTGACGCGTCAAAAGGTGTCGAGGCACAGACAAGAAAATTATTCAAAGTATGTGTTATGCGCCATATCCCGATTTTTACGTTTATCAATAAGATGGACAGAGAAGCGAGAGATACATTTGAACTGTTAGATGATATTGAAAAGGAACTTGGAATAGCGACCTGTCCGATTAATTGGCCAATCGGTTCGGGAAAAGAATTTAAAGGTGTGTTTGACAGGGAACACCGAGAAATTGAATTGTTTTCAGATACAAAAAAAGGAACAAGCGTGGGGGAAGTGAAAAAAGTTGCATTAAATGATCCTTCTGTGGAAACATTAATCAGTGAAGAACAGAGAATGCAGTTAGAAGAAGAAATCGAACTGTTGGATGGGGCAAGCGCTGAGTTTGATCAGGAGTTAGTAAATAAGGGAGAACTTTCTCCTGTATTTTTTGGCTCGGCACTAACAAACTTCGGTGTGGAAACATTTTTACAGCACTTTTTAGCAATGACTTCATCACCGCTTCCGAGAAAATCTGACGAAGGGGAGATTGACCCGATAAAAGAGGAAGATTTTTCGGCATTTGTTTTCAAAATTCAGGCGAATATGAATAAAGCCCACCGCGACAGAATTGCATTTATGCGAATTTGCTCGGGAGAGTTTGACGCGGGTATGGAAGTGTTCCATATACAAGGCGGTAAAAAGGTCCGCCTGTCACAGCCGCAGCAGATGATGGCAAGTGAGAGAAAAATGGTGGATAAGGCATACGGCGGAGATATTATCGGTGTGTTTGATCCGGGAATTTTCTCTATCGGTGATACGCTTACAACATCGCCTAGAAAATTTGCATATGAAGGCATTCCGACATTTGCGCCGGAGCATTTTGCCAGAGTTCGTCAGGTGGATACAATGAAACGAAAACAGTTTATCAAAGGTATCAACCAAATTGCGCAGGAAGGGGCAATTCAGATTTTTCAGGAATACAATACCGGAATGGAAGAGATTATTGTCGGCGTAGTAGGTGAACTTCAGTTTGACGTATTGAAATATCGTTTGGAAAACGAATATAATGTAGAAATAAGAATGGAAAGATTGCCTTATGAACATATTCGTTGGATTGAAAATGAAGAATTGGATTTAGATAAACTTATCGGAACTTCGGATATGAAGAAGATTAAAGACTTAAAAGACAGGCCACTGTTATTGTTCGTCCACAGTTGGAGTATTCGCATGACAGAAGAACGAAATGAAGGACTTAAATTGTCAGAGTTTGGACGTTCTTAAACTTTGTCTTTGCAAACTGCGGTAAATTTGTTATAATAACAAGAGATAACAAACCAGTCAGGAGGTTTAAGATATGGGAAAAGAAGAAAGAAATACTTATACGATACAATCAGATGAAAATTTAGGAGAAGTAAAGATTGCTGATGAAGTAGTGGCAATTATTGCGGGACTTGCAGCGATGGAGGTGGACGGAGTTGCCTCTATGGCGGGTAATGCAACAAGAGAGATTATCGGTAAACTCGGCATGAAAACATTGTCCAAAGGTGTGAAAGTAGACGTGTTGGAAGGAATTGTTACTGTTTGCATGAATTTGAACTTAAAATACGGATATAGCATTAGAGAAATTTCAGGAAAAGTACAGGAAAAAGTGAAGACTGCGATTGAGAATATGACAGGGCTTACAGTGGCTGATGTCAATATCCGCATAGCAGGAGTGGAGATGGACGCACAGTAAACGTGAAAGGAAAACAGTTTTTCTGTTTTCCTTTTTTTATAAGTATTCAGCATTGGCTTTACTTATAAAATATAGTATAATATATAAACTGGGAAAATACTAAATGAAGAGAACAACAGAGAGGATAAAATATGGGAAGAACAGAATTAAGAAAACATATCTTTAAAATGCTATTTTTAATAGAATTTAACGGAAAAGATGAGATGTCCGAACAGATAGAACTTTATTTAGATAATTTAGAAGATTTGTCGGAGAAAGACAGAGAGTATATAGAGAAGAAATATCACGCAGTAGTTGATAAAGTGGAAGAGATAGATAATCTTCTTAACACAAATACAACCGGTTGGAAAACTGCGAGAATGAATAAAGTTGATTTAACAATTCTTCGTCTTGCCACATATGAATTGAAATGGGATGAAGATGTTCCTGTAGGAGTGGCAATTAATGAGGCGGTTGAACTTGCGAAGAGATACAGCAGTGAAGAAGGACCGGCCTTTGTAAACGGTGTACTTGGGAAATTAGTAAATTAGGAGTAGTCCAATGCGTAATGTATATTCGGTTAAGCAGGTCAATTCATATATCAAAAATATGTTTACACAGGACTTTATGTTAAACCGTATTTATGTAAAAGGAGAAGTATCCAACTGTAAATATCATACATCGGGTCATATCTATTTTTCTTTAAAAGATGAGTCCGGAACGTTAGCCTGCATTATGTTTGCAGGACAGCGGGCGGGGCTTACTTTTCGTATGCAGGAAGGTCAGCAAGTCATCGTTCTGGGCAATATCACCACTTATGAGAGAGACGGAAAATATCAACTGTATGCCAGAGAAATTATTTTGGATGGCGCAGGATTGCTATATGAGAAATTCGAGGCACTAAAGAAAGAATTGGAAGAAATGGGTATGTTTGCTCCGGAATATAAACAGCCGATTCCTTTTTATGCAAAGCGGATTGGTATTGTAACTGCACCTACAGGGGCGGCGATTCGGGATATTATAAATATCTCAGCGAGAAGAAATCCTTATGTGCAGTTGATTTTATATCCGGCGCTTGTACAGGGGAAGGACGCACCGGAAAGCATTATAAAAGGTATAAGAATGTTGGAAGAAAAACAGGTAGATTTGATTATTGTCGGCAGAGGAGGAGGTTCTATTGAAGATTTATGGGCATTTAACGAGGAGAGTGTGGCAAGAGCAATTTTTAATTGTACCGTTCCCATTATTTCGGCGGTAGGACATGAAACGGATACAACTATTGCAGATTACGTTGCGGATTTAAGAGCGCCTACACCTTCGGCAGCGGCAGAACTTGCGGTGACGGAATACAGTCAGTTGGAAGAAACAATGTATGATTATGAGGTTCAACTGAAAAGAAATTTAAGGCAGGTTATAGCGAATAACCGCCTGCATCTTAAACAGTATGAAATCCGTATGAAATATTTACAGCCATATAATCGTCTTCGGGAACAGAAACAGCGCTTAATCGGTATGGAAGAAAAACTGCGTGTTCTTATGGAGAAAAGACTGGAGAAAGCGAAGTATGAATTTTCCGTGCGTCTGGAAAGTATGAAAGCACTGTCGCCTTTAGAAAAATTAAGTAAAGGGTTCGGTTATGTGACGAATGAGAATGGAATGCCGGTAAAAAGTGTTAAACAGATAAAAAAGGGAGATACTTTAAAAATAGAATTGAAAGACGGAATACTTTATACAAAGGTGACCGACAGGATAGAGGAGGAAGAAAATGGAAGAGAGGACACTGGAGGAAGTGTTTAGCCAACTGGATACGGTTATACAGGATATGGAGAGAGAAGACATTTCTTTGGAGGACTCTTTTCGCCTGTACCATGAAGGTATGCAGATGCTGAAAATATGTAATGAAAAGATAGATACAGTTGAGAAAAAAATGTTGATTTTGGATGAAGAAGGTGCAGAACATGAATTTTAATGAGAGAAGAGAAGAGAAAGTGGCGGAAATTGAAAACGTTCTGAAAAAATATTTGCCAAATCCAACGGGACATCAGAAAAAGATCATGGAAGCGATGGAATATAACCTCATGGCGGGAGGAAAAAGAATTCGTCCGATGCTGATGAGAGAAACATACGAAATGTTTGGCGGAACGTCGGAAGCGATAGAGCCGTTTATGGCAGCAATAGAAATGATTCACACGTATTCCCTTATCCATGATGACCTTCCGGCTATGGATAACGATGATTATAGAAGAGGAAGAAAAACAACGCACATTGTTTATGGTGAAGCAATGGGAATACTGGCGGGAGATGCTCTGTTAAATTACGCTTTTGAAACGGCATCAAAGGCATTTGATATGGATAGAGAGCATAGTTATCTAATCGGAAAAGCATTGCAAATTCTTGCGAAAAAAGCAGGAATTTACGGAATGATAGGCGGACAGGTAGTTGATATAGCGTCATCGGGAGAAAAGATAGAGAAAGATGTTCTGAATTTTATTTATGATTTAAAAACAGGTGCTTTAATAGAGGCCGCCATGATGATAGGGGCAACTTTGGCAGGCGCTGATGAGAAGGAAATAGAAATGATTGAAACAGCGGCGAAAAAAGTAGGACTTGCATTTCAAATTCAGGATGATATCTTGGATGTGACAAGTACAAAAGAGGTGCTTGGAAAACCGATACACAGTGATGAGAAAAACGAAAAGACTACTTATGTAACATTAGATGGATTTGAGAAAGCAAAAGAACAGGTAGAAAAACTTTCGACAGAGGCGATTGTGCTGCTGAAAGGATTAAACAAGGATAATCCGTATTTACTTTCTCTCTTGGAAAAATTGATTTACAGAGAAAAATAAAGGAGTACGCGTATGGTACTGGAACGAATTCAAAAGGAAAATGATATCAAGAAACTGAATGAGCAGGAACTTTCGGTTTTGGCAGACGAAATTCGTACATTTCTAATTGAAAAAATTAGTGTTACGGGAGGGCATCTTGCATCTAATTTGGGTGTTGTTGAACTTACAATGGCGATGCATCTTGCTTTTGACCTTCCGAAAGACAGAATGATATGGGACGTGGGGCATCAGGCGTACACGCATAAATTATTGACGGGAAGAAAAGCAGGATTTGATGATTTGCGTAAACACGGCGGAATGAGCGGATTTCCAAAAAGAAAGGAAAGTGACTGTGATGCGTTTGACACGGGACACAGTTCAACATCTATATCGGCGGGGCTTGGTTATGTGGAAGCGAGAGAAATTTTGGGAGAACATCATCATGTGATTTCTGTAATAGGTGACGGTTCACTTACCGGAGGAATGGCGTATGAAGCGTTAAATAACGCATCTCATTTAAACAGCAATTTTATTATTGTATTAAATGACAATAATATGTCTATTTCAAAAAATGTAGGCGGAATGTCCAAATATTTGGATGGTCTGCGTACGGCAGATGCTTATACGGGATTGAAAAAAGGCGTAGAGTCAACATTGAAACAAATTCCGGGAGGAAGACCGCTTGTTTCGCATTTGAAGAAAACAAAGAGCAGTATTAAACAACTTTTTGTGCCGGGAATGTTTTTTGAAGATATGGGGATTACTTATCTCGGTCCGGTAGACGGGCATGATATAAAAGCATTATACAGAACTTTTGAGGAAGCGAAAAAATTAAATAATGCCGTATTGGTACATGTCATTACAAAAAAGGGTAAAGGGTATCTTCCTGCTGAGGAGTTTCCTTGTAAATTTCACGGGACAGGACCTTTTGCCATTGAAACAGGAGAGGCGCTGGTAAAGAAAGACAAGGACACATATACGGATGTTTTCGGAAAAGTGATGTGTGATTTGGCGGCGAAAGATCCGAGAATCGTGGCGATTACGGCGGCAATGTCAGACGGAACGGGGCTTTCAGAATTTGCCCATAGATATAAAAAAAGATTTTTTGACGTGGGAATTGCGGAGGAACACGCAGTTACATTTGCGGCAGGGCTTGCGGCAGGCGGTTTGAAACCGGTATTTGCAGTCTATTCTTCTTTTTTACAGAGGGCTTATGACCAGTTGATTCACGATGTGGCATTACAGAATCTGCCGGTTGTATTTGCGGTGGACAGAGCGGGAATTGTAGGAAATGACGGGGAGACACATCAGGGTATTTTTGATTTATCCTTTCTTTCAAGTATTCCGAATATGACGATTATTTCACCGAAAAACCGTTGGGAACTGGCTGATATGATACGTTATGCAATACGCTATGAAGCGCCGATTGCCATTCGGTATCCGAGAGGAACAGCATATACGGGCTTAAAAGAGTACCGCAAACCGATTACATTTCAGACGAGCGAAACCATTTATGAGGAGGACGGAATTGTAATATTCTCTGTCGGACATATGATGGAAGTGGCGGAAAAAGTACGGGAAAAATTAAAAGAAATCGGATATAATTGCAGTTTGATTAACAGCAGGTTTATTAAGCCGATTGATGAACATATATTAGATGAAATGGCAAAAGAACATACTTTGTTTGTGACAATTGAAGAAAATGTTTTGTCCGGAGGTTATGGAGAAAAAGTGCAGGACTATGTTATGCAGCATCTTTCTGTAGATGTATTGAAAATAGGTGTTCCCGATGAATATGTGGAACACGGAAACATAGATGTTTTACGAAAAGAAATTATGTTGGATGAGGACTCTATCGCAAAACAGATTATTACACAGTATATTGGGAGATAAGAAATGAAAGAACGTTTAGATGTATTGCTTGTAAAGAGAAATTTAGTGGAATCCAGAGAAAAGGCAAAAGCGATTATTATGTCCGGAAACGTATTTGTGGAAGGAGAGAGGGAAGATAAGGCTGGGACAACTTTCTCGGATGAAGTGCAGATTGAAATAAAAGGTCATACACTTCCATATGTAAGCCGCGGGGGACTGAAATTAGAAAAAGCGGTTGCAAACTTTGATGTAGAGTTGGAAGGGAAAGTATGTACGGATGTAGGATCTTCTACAGGAGGATTTACGGATTGTATGCTTCAAAACGGTGCGAGAAAAGTCTTTGCCATTGATGTTGGAAGAGGACAGTTGGCTTGGAAATTAAGACAGGATGACAGAGTTGTCTGCATGGAAAAAACAAATATACGTTATGTGACGCCGGAAGATTTGGGAGAAAAAATTGATTTTTCTTCTATAGACGTTTCCTTTATTTCCCTGACAAAAGTATTGTTGCCAATCCGTAATTATTTAAAAGAGGACGGTCAGATTGTAGCGTTAATTAAACCGCAGTTTGAGGCGGGAAGAGAGAAAGTCGGGAAAAAGGGAGTTGTGCGGGAAAAGAGTACGCACCATGAAGTGATTGAAAAAGTTGTATCTTATGCGGTTTCTATCGGCTTTAAAGTGTTGAACATTGATTTTTCGCCAATAAAAGGGCCGGAAGGAAATATTGAATACTTACTCCATATTCAAAAAACAGATAATTCGGGAACTTTTGAAGACGTTGATGTTGATTTAAAAAGTGTTGTAGATAATGCGTTTGATACATTAGCAAAATAAGGACGTGTAAAATCATGGATAAATTTTATGTTATCACAAATAATACAAAGGATGAAAAGTATGAGGTAACAAAGGCGATTAAAAAGTACATAGAAGAAAAGGGAAAAAGATGCATTCTGGAAAGCGAGCAATCCATTCCGAGCGATACACAAGGGGTTCTTGTAATAGGCGGGGACGGAACGCTTATTCAGGCGGCAAGAGAACTTTTGGATAAGAAAGTACAACTTATCGGTATTAATTTAGGTACGCTCGGATATTTAACGGAAATTGAAATGCAGACTGTCTATCCCGCACTGGACAAGTTATTTGCAGATGAATATACGGTGGAAGAGAGAATGATGTTAAGGGGAAGCCTGCCGAACGGTAAGGAAAATATTGCCTTAAATGATATTATTGTGACTCGCTACAGTTCTCTGCGTCTGATTTCTTTCCGTGTGTATGTCAACGGAGAACTTCTAAATACATATCAGGCGGACGGAATGATTATTTCCACACCGACAGGCTCTACCGCCTATAATCTGTCTGCGGGAGGTCCGGTTGTAGAACCTACAGCGTCGCTGATTGTACTGACGCCCATATGCTCTCATGCGTTAAATACAAGCAGTATTATTCTATCCGTGGAAGATGAGATTATTATTGAAATGGGAAACAGAAGAGAAAATGAAGTGGAGGAGGCAGTTGTCGCCTTTGACGGAACAGATGTGTTAAAAGTGCGTACGGGGGACAGAATTAGAGTAAAAAAAGCAGATGAAACAATGAAACTAATGAAGATAAATCAAGTGAGTTTTTTAGAAACACTTAGAAGAAAAATGAAAGGAAACTAAAATGAAAGTAAACAGACACGCAAAAATTGTAGAACTGATTCATAAATATGATATTGAAACACAGGAAGAATTGGCAGATTACTTAAATGAAGCCGGATTTCAGGTGACACAGGCAACGGTTTCCAGAGATATTAGAGATTTGAGACTGACAAAAGTACCGACAAGCACAGGGAAACAGAAATATATTGTACTTCGCACACCGGACGAAGATTTAAGAGATAAGTACCGCAGAGTATTGCAGGACGGCTATCTTTCTATGGATAAGGCACAAAATATTCTTGTCATTAAAACGGTTCCGGGAATGGCTATGGCTGTGGCGGCAGCCCTTGACGCAATGAAGTGGCATGAAGTTGTTGGATGCATTGCGGGAGATGACACAATTATGTGTGCGATACGAAGTGAAGATGCAACAACGGAAGTTATGGAAAAAATCAGCAAGATTGTTTTTCAATAGGAGAAGAGAATGCTACAAAATTTACACATAAAAAATCTCGCGTTGATTGACGAGATTGAAGTTGATTTTGAAAAAGGGTTAAACATACTGACGGGAGAAACCGGCGCCGGAAAATCTATTATTTTAGGTTCGATTCATTTGGCACTCGGCGGAAAATATAATGCTGACATGCTGAGAAAAGGTGCTTCATACGGACTTGTGGAACTGACTTTTCGCATACAGAAAGAAGAAACGAAAAAAGCGTTGGAAAGATTGGATATATTTCCGGAGGAAAATGAAGTTGTATTCAGCCGTAAATTAATGGAAGGACGCAGTGTCAGCAGAATTAATGGGGAAACTGTTTCGATAAGTCGGGTGAAAGAGGCGGCAGGTATACTGATTGATATTCACGGGCAGCATGAACATCAGTCGTTATTATATAAGAAAAATCATTTGGACATATTAGACGCTTTTGCGAAAGAAAGTATTGTTGAAATGAAATCGGAAGTAAGAGAAAAGTATGCGGTATATAAGGCTCTTAAAGACGAATTGGAACAGGCAAAGACAGATGAGGCGGACAGAGCAAAAGAGATTGATTTTATTCAATTTGAAGTGACGCAGATTCGCGAAGCAAATCTAAAAATAGGTGAAGACAGTGACTTAGAAGAACAGTATAAAAAAATGGTAAACGGCAAAAGAATTGTGGAGAATGTAGATGAAGTTGCCGGATACATGGGAGCATATGACGGGGAGGGTATTAGTGATATGCTTAATCGTGCCATTCGCTGTCTGGGAGAGATTTCTCATATGGATAATTCAGTTGCTGTTTTGCACGGACAACTTTCGGATGTGGACAACCTGTTAAATGATTTTAATCGAGAACTTTCAGAGTACAGGCATACATTAGAATTTTCTGAGGAAGAATTTTATGAGGCGGAAGCAAGACTGAATGAAATCAATAGATTGAAAGCAAAGTATGGACAGACGATAGAGGAAATTCTTTCTTATTGCGAAGAAAAAGAAAAACGTTTGGAGCGTTTAAATGATTATGATGCTTATGTGGAAGCATTGCAAGAAAAATGCCACAGGGCGGAAGAAGAATTGGAGCGGGTAACGCAAAAACTATCTGAGGCTCGACAGAAAGCATCGCTTTTACTAAAAGATGCCATAAAAGAAGGGCTTTTGGAATTGAATTTCTTGGAAGTACAGTTTGAAATTGCTTTTGAACAACTGAAAGAATTTACCGCAAACGGAAAAGATGCCATAGAGTTTTTGATCTCGATGAACCCTGGAGAATCGGTGAAACCATTGGGTGAAGTAGCGTCCGGCGGGGAATTGTCCAGAATTATGCTTGCCATTAAGACGGTTCTTGCGGATAAAGATGCGATAGAAACATTAATTTTTGATGAGATAGATGTAGGGATAAGCGGGCGTACAGCACAGAAAGTTTCCGAAAAAATGTGTGTTATCGGACGTAAGCATCAGGTTATTTGCATTACGCATTTGGCGCAGATAGCGGCTATGGCGGATACGCATTTTGCCATTGAAAAAAAGGTGGATAATGGTAAAACGAAGACAGAAATCAGCAAATTGACCGAAGAACAATCTATACAGGAATTAGCAAGAATTCTCGGAGGGGCAAAGATTACCGACAAAGTAATCGAAAATGCAGTCGAGATGAAAAAGCTTGCTTTAAATGTAAAATAGTGCCAGTGTAAAATAAATAAAAATTCACATACTAAAACAGATATTCAAAAGAGTATCTGTTTTTTTTAATACGCTTCAAGGAGGTATAAACAGTGAAAAAATACTGGTATCGCAGAGGTTTACTTATTGCGCTTATATTTACAATGACTATGGAAGGCGGAATACTGCTTACGGAACAGCAACGAAAACAGGAAGTGAGTGTGGAGTCTATTTCTAACGATTTACTTATTCCCGGCGGTGTACCTGTAGGAATTTATATGGAAACAGACGGAGTCATGGTTCTTGGGACAGAAAAAATAAAATCGGTTGACGGTACAAAATATGAACCTGCAAAAAGACTGGTCAGAGCGGGAGACTATATTCAGGAGATAGACGGAGTAAAAGTGAAAAACAAAAAAGAATTACTCGAGCGAATGTCGTATGTAAAACCTTCGGGAACTGTTTTGAAGTTGAAACGGGGAAAAGAAAATTTGTCGGTAAAAATTCATCCGATAAAATGTAAAGGAAAATCATACAAATTAGGAATATGGGTAAGAGATAATACGCAGGGACTTGGGACAGTTACATTTTTGAATGGAAACAGTAAATATGGGGCGTTGGGACACGGAATACATGATATGGATACGGGAAAACTTTTACAAATGTCATTGGGAAGACTTTATGAAACAAGCATTCAGGATATAAAGAAGAGTGTGGACGGCGAGCCGGGTGGCATGGAAGGAATTATCGTTTATAATAAATACAATGTTTTGGGAAGTATCGAACAGAATACAGAGGAAGGAATTTACGGGAAAATGGATGTGATTCCGCCGGAACTGATGAAACAACAGCCTTTGCAAATAGGAAAGAAAGAAGAAATAAAAGAGGGAGAGGCGAAAATCCGATGTTCGGTTGACGGGGAGTTAAAAGAATATGAAGTGCGTATTACAAAAGTGGATTTGCATGAGAGAGAAGCAAATAAAGGGATTGTTCTTGAAGTGACAGATAAAGAATTATTGAAAAAAACAGGGGGAATTGTACAGGGAATGAGCGGAAGTCCGATTATACAGGGAGATAAGATTATCGGAGCGGTCACACATGTATTTGTGCAGGATGCGTCAAAGGGGTATGGGATTTTTATTGAAAATATGCTGAGGAATGTAAAATAAGGGAGAAAATGTCGAAATCGTCCGACAATATTTTCTTGTATCCGCAAAATGAGTCGGATATAATGGGCGGGTAGTTAGATGATGATAAAAAGTAGGAGGTTTCGATTCATGGGAAACTTAAATGTAGCAATTGCTGACGATAATGAGAGAATTTTGGAACTTTTAGATGAAATCATAAGTACGGACAATGAACTTACTGTTGTTGGAAAGGCGAATAACGGTGAGGATATGTGTCACATCATCAAAAACAAAGAACCGGACGTAGTGTTATTGGACTTGATTATGCCAAAGATGGACGGAATTAGTGTGATGGAGAAGATAAATGCAGATACGACTATAAAGAAAAGACCGGATTTTATTGTGGTGACGGCTGTGGGGCAGGAAAGAATAACGGAGGACGCTTTTAGAAAGGGAGCAAATTACTATATTATGAAACCGTTTAATAACGAAATGATTATTAATCGGATCAAAAGTACGGCAGGAGGAAAGACAAGAGTGAGCGTACAGCAGCCGTTATCTATTCCGCAGCCGCAGATTTTGACAAGAGAAAGACTGGAGGAATATGTGACGGACATGCTCCATGAAATCGGGATACCGGCACATATTAAAGGATATCATTATTTAAGAGATTCCATTATAATGGCGGTGGAAGATATGGATGTATTAAATGCAATTACAAAAATTTTGTATCCGTCAGTGGCAAAAAAACATCAGACAACGGCAAGCCGTGTAGAGAGAGCAATACGCCATGCAATAGAAGTTGCATGGGGAAGAGGAAAACCGGATACATTGGAAGAATTGTTTGGATATACAATCAGTAACGGGAAAGGAAAACCGACAAATTCAGAGTTTATCGCATTGATTGCAGATACAATTCAATTAAAGTACAAACAGAGATAAATCTTTTCAATTGGATATAATTGCGTTATAATAGAATTATTATACGAAAGGTGGAGGAACGAGTATGAGAAAAATCTTATTTGCGGCATCGGAATGTGTTCCGTTTATTAAGACGGGCGGATTGGCAGATGTAGTGGGAAGTTTACCTAAGTATTTCGATAAAAAGAAGTATGATGTCAGAGTCATGTTACCGAAATATATGTGCATGAAACAGGAATGGAAAGATAAAATGGAGTACAAAACTCATTTTTATCTGGACCTGTCATGGAGAAAGCAGTATGTAGGCATTTTGGAAATGGAATTGGACGGCATTACGTTTTACTTTATTGACAACGAATACTATTTTGCAGGACCGACACCATATGGCAATATTTATGAAGACGTAGAGAAATTTGCTTTCTTTTCCAGAGCGGCTTTGAGTGCGCTGCCATTAATTGATTTCAGACCGGATATTATTCACTGTCATGACTGGCAGACAGGGTTAATTCCTGTATATTTAGATAACTTCCGTTTTGGCGGAGAATTTTACCAGGGAATTAAAACCGTGATGACAATACATAATTTGAAATTTCAGGGAATATGGGATAAAAAGACAATTCAGGATATTACAGGATTGCCGGATTATTATTTTACGGCGGACAAATTGGAAGCGTACAAGGATGCCAACTATTTAAAAGGAGGTATTGTTTACGCAGACAGGGTAACAACAGTGAGCCGTTCCTATGCAGAAGAGATTAAGACGGAATTTTATGGGGAACGTTTGGACGGGCTAATGAATGCAAGAGCAAATTGTCTGTCGGGAATCGTGAACGGAATTGATTATGATATATATAACCCAAAGACAGATAAAATGATTGCAAAGAAATATTCGGTTGATACTTTCCGAAGAGATAAGAAGAAAAATAAACTTGCCCTTCAGGAAGAACTTGGTTTGGAAGTAGATGACAAGAAGATGATGATAGGAATTGTATCTCGTCTGACAGACCAAAAGGGATTTGACTTAATTGCGTATATTATTGATGAACTGTGTCAGGACGATATTCAACTTGTTGTTTTGGGAACAGGCGAAGAAAGATATGAGAATATGTTCAGGCATTTCGCATGGAAATATGACAAAAAGGTATCTGCAAACATTTATTATTCAGAAGAAATGTCGCATAAAGTGTATGCTTCCTGTGATGCGTTTTTAATGCCTTCTTTGTTTGAACCTTGTGGCTTGAGCCAGTTAATGAGTCTTAGATACGGAACAGTTCCGATTGTGCGTGAAACAGGAGGACTTCGCGATACGGTAGAACCGTATAATGAGTTTGAAAAGACAGGTACAGGATTTAGTTTTTCAAATTATAATGCACATGAGATGCTTGGTATTATCCGCTATGCAGAAAAGATTTATTACGAAAGAAAACGTGATTGGAATAAAATTGCCGAACGTGGCATGAAGAAAGATTTTTCATGGAAAAATTCGGCTAAACAATATGAGGCGCTGTACGAAGAAATGTAAAAGACAAAGGAGTAAGGCATGAAGATTATTGACAGATTAAAGGAAGACAGAATACATATTTCTTTTGAGGTGTTTCCGCCAAAGACGGAAGCAGGATTTGACAGTGTGATAAAAGCGGTAGATGAGATTGCAACAGTGGATCCTGCTTTTATCAGTGTGACATACGGTGCCGGTGGTGGAACAAGCAGTAATACGGTTCATATTGCTTCGCATATTAAACAAGATTTGCAAGTGGAAAGTTTGGCACATTTGACTTGCGTATCCTCAACTAAGGAGGAAGTACGTCGTGTTATTTCCGCATTGAAGGATGAGGGGATTGAAAATATATTGGCGCTTCGGGGAGATATTCCAAAGGAAACGGAATTTCCTGTTGCCGGTCAGTATAGATATGCCTGTGAACTTATTGAAGAGATAAAACAATATGGAGATTTTTGTATTGGGGCGGCATGTTATCCCGAAGGTCATGTGGAAAATGAACATAAGAAAGATGATATACAGTATCTGAAAGAGAAGGTTGACAGAGGGGTGGATTTTCTGACAACCCAAATGTTTTTTGACAATAGTATTCTTTATAATTTTCTATACAGAATTCGTGAAAAAGGAATTACCGTTCCTGTCTTGCCTGGAATTATGCCGGTGACAAACGGAAAACAGATAAAACGTATTTGTGAATTGTCGGGAACAGTATTGCCACAGCGTTTCAAGGCAATCGTAGACCGATTCGGAGATGATCCGCGAGCGATGCAGCAGGCGGGAATCGCATATGCAACAGATCAGATTATTGATTTGCTGGCAAATGGAATCGAAAATATTCATATTTATTCCATGAACAAACCGGAAGTGGCAAAGGCCATTATGGCGAATTTGAAAGAAATTATAAAGTAGGAGAAAGTATGGAGAAACGAATACGGGAAGCGATTCGTTATCTTGGTTTTGGGAAGAATGCGGTGGATGACCGAACATTTGCTCTTATTATAAATTCTTTCAGAGAATTGGAAGAAGTGGCAGATGAACGGAGTATCTATCGCATTTTTTCGTTAGAGACAGAGCAGGATAATCGGATGAAAATCGGAAATATGGTAATAGACAGCATGAATTTAAAGAAAAACCTGAAGGGATGTCAAAAAGTAATTCTTTTTGGGGCTACGCTTGGCACAGGTGTGGATATGTTGGTGAAACGGCGTGGTATTACAGATATGGCGAGTGTAGTTGTTTTGCAAGCGTGTGCGACGGCGATGCTGGAAGAATTTTGTGACAAATGTGTAGATGAAATTTCGGAGCAATTCAATCAGGAAGGAATGTATCTGCGTCCTAGATTTAGTGCGGGATACGGAGATTTTTCTATTTCACATCAGGAAGAAATTTTAAGAATGACAGATGCGTCCAAAAAAATCGGACTTACTATAACAAGCGGCAGTATGCTGACACCGACAAAATCCATTACGGCGGTAATTGGAATAAGCGATAAAAACATATCGTGTCATCGGGAAGGGTGCGAAGTGTGTGAAAAAACGGATTGTGATTACAGAAGGGGATAGACAATGATATTAGAACAATTAGGAAAGAAATTACTCTTTTTAGACGGCGGTATGGGAACGCTTTTGCAGGCGGAGGGACTTTTGCCGGGAGAATTGCCTGAAACATGGAATATAAAGAGAAAAGAAAGTGTGGCAGATATTCACCGTCAATATTTTGAGGCGGGAAGTGATATCGTTCTGACAAATACATTTGGTGCGAATGCCATTAAATTCCATGACAGTAGTTATAGTTTACAGGAGATTGTAGAACAGGCGATTGCAAATGTACATGAAGGGGCAAAAAGTTGCGGTAAACGAAGAGAGGAATATTGTGTTGCCTTAGATATTGGTCCTACAGGAAAACTTTTGAAACCGATGGGAGATTTGTCTTTTGAAGACGCGTATAATGCTTTTGCGGAAGTAATACGTTACGGGAAAAATGCAGGGGCAGATCTCATTCACATAGAAACAATGAGTGATACATACGAACTGAAGGCGGCTGTTCTCGCAGCAAAAGAAAACACAGATTTGCCGATTTTTACAACGATGATTTTCAATGAAAACGGGAAACTTCTGACAGGCGGAGATGTGCCGTCAGTTGTTGCCATGCTGGAAGGGCTTCGTGTCAATGCTATCGGCTTAAACTGCGGAATGGGGCCAAAGCAGATGCTTCCTATTTTGAAAGAAATGAGAAAATACACCTCTCTTCCGATAATCGTTAAGGCGAATGCAGGGCTTCCAAAACAAAAAAACGGAGAAACATACTATGACGTATCTCCTGAAAAATTTGCAGATGCAATGGAAGAAATTGTTGAAGAAGGCGGATGTATAATCGGCGGATGCTGTGGAACAACTCCGGAGCATATTTTTAAAATGAAAAAAGGATGTGAGAATAAGGAGATAAAAGTTCCTCAAAAGAAAAATAGCACAATAGTATCCTCCTACGGAAAAGCGGTTGTTTTTGGAGAGAAACCGATTATTATCGGCGAGAGAATTAATCCAACGGGAAAAAGTAAAATGAAGCAGGCGCTGAAGGAAAATCATTTGGATTATCTCTTGAAAGAGGCGATTACCCAACAGGAAAAAGGGGCAGATATTCTCGATGTAAATGTGGGGCTTCCGGATATAAATGAACCTGAAATGATGAAAAAAGTTATACCTGAAATTCAAAGTGTGACAAATCTTCCGCTTCAGATTGATACGGTTAATGTGACGGCGTTAGAAGGGGCAATGCGGTTGTATAACGGAAAGCCTATGGTAAATTCTGTTACGGGCAAACAAGAGTCTATGGATAAAGTATTTCCGCTTATTCAAAAATATGGAGGAGTTGTAGTTGGACTGACTCTTGACGAGGATGGAATACCGAAGACGGCAGAGGGCAGACTTGCGATTGCAAAGAAAATTATTCGCGAGGCAGAAAAATACGGTATAGATAAAAAGGATATTGTCATTGATGTCTTAACAATGACGATCAGTTCAGAGCCTGAGGGGGCAAAGACGACTTTAGAAGCGTTGGAAATGGTAAAAACAATATGCGGTGTGCATACAGTTTTAGGTGTATCAAATATTTCTTTTGGATTGCCTACAAGACCGATTATTAATGCAAATTTTTATACAATGGCAATGCAAAAAGGACTGAGTGCGGGAATTATCAATCCGTCCTCTGAGGCGATGATGAATTCATATTACGCTTTTTGTGCGTTGATGAATTTGGATGAAAACTGTGAAAATTACATAGCAAATTGTATGCCGAAAGATACGGAAGTAAAACCAATTACAACAATTACGCTGAAGACGGCAATCGAAAGAGGGCTGCGTGAGGAGGCGTCGCAGGCGGTAGATGAACTGCTTAAAACAGAAAAACCGTTGGAGATTATTAACAATCACCTTATACCGGCGTTGGATACGGTGGGAAAAGGATTTGAAAAAGGGACGGTTTTTCTTCCGCAACTTTTAATGAGTGCCGAGGCGGCGAAAGAAGCCTTTGCTATTTTAAAAGAAGAATTGGCTAAATCAGGTCAATCGGATGAAAAAAAGGAAAAAGTAATTTTGGCGACAGTAAAGGGAGATATTCACGACATTGGAAAGAATATCGTGAAAGTCCTTTTGGAAAATTATGCTTTTGACGTGATTGATTTAGGGAAAGATGTATCGCCTGAAAAAATCGTGGAAACTGCGAAAGAACAAAATGTAAAATTGGTAGGGCTAAGCGCGTTGATGACAACAACTGTAGTCAGCATGGAGGAAACGATAGAACAGTTGCATAAAGAAGTGCCGAATTGTAAAATAATGGTAGGAGGCGCTGTTCTCAATCAGGAATATGCAGATATGATTGGAGCGGATTTTTATGGAAAAGATGCCATGCAGTCCGTTTATTACGCACAAAAAATATTAAAACACTAGGAGGAGAAAAATGCGAGGATTAAAAACACCAGTAAGATATATCAGAAGAAAAGTATTTGAGGAAGTGGCAAGAGTAGGATTTACATCTACACCGGAAACGTTAATAGAAGATATTGAAGAAATTCCATATCGTCTTGTCAACGAAGATACGGAGAAATTCAGAGAGAGCGTATACCGTTCACGCGCAATCGTAAGAGAACGACTTCGCCTTGCAATGGGAATGTCACTTCGTCCGGAGGATAAACCGGTTCATTTGACGGCGGGAATTGAAGAAAGCAATATTTCGGCAAAATATTACGAACCGCCTCTTATGCAGGTAATCCCGTCCGCCTGTGCTTCCTGTGAGGAAAAAGAATATGAGGTCAGCAATATGTGTAAAGGTTGTCTGGCGCATCCTTGTAAAGAAGTCTGTCCGGTAGGGGCAATTTCCATGAAAGACGGTCATTCGTACATCGATCAGTCAAAATGTATTAAATGCGGAAAATGTAAAGCAAACTGTCCGTATGACGCAATTGCAAAGAAAGAACGTCCATGTCAGAAGTCGTGTGGGGTAAATGCTATCGGTTCGGATAAATACGGACGTGCGAAAATTGATAATGATAAATGTGTTTCTTGCGGTATGTGTATGGTTTCCTGTCCGTTTGGTGCAATTTCCGACAAATCACAGATATTCCAGTTGGCGAGAGCGTTAAGGGAAGGTGGAGAAATTATTGCGGAAATTGCACCGGCATTTGTTGGGCAGTTTGGTCCGAATATTACACCGAGAAACATTAAGGCGGCTTTGCAGGAACTGGGATTTAAGGAAGTGTATGAAGTTGCATTGGGGGCGGATATCGGAGCGATTTCTGAGGCACACCATTATGTGGAAAAAGTTGTTACGGGCGAATTGCCATTTCTGTTAACATCATGCTGTCCGTCATGGTCTGTTTTGACGAAAAAGTATTTTCCGGATTTAGTGGATCAGGTTTCTCAGGAATTGACGCCTATGGTTGCCACTGCAAGGACAATTAAGCAAGAACATCCAAACGCGAAAGTAGTCTTTATCGGACCTTGTGCATCTAAGAAACTGGAGGCATCAAGAAGAACAGTGCGAAGTGATGTGGATTTTGTTATCACTTTTGAAGAATTGCAGGGAATGTTTGACGCAAAAGGAATTAATTTGGAAAAATATGAGGCGGAATCTTCTTTCCATGATGCTACGGGAGCAGGACGCGGATATGCGGCTGCGGGAGGAGTTGCGGCTGCCATTGAAAAATGTATCAATGAATATTATCCTGATGTGGAAGTGAATATCGAACACGCAGAAGGACTTGCAGAATGTAAAAAAGTCCTGACTCTCGCCAAAGCAGGCAAACTGAAAGGATGTATGATCGAAGGTATGGCCTGCCCCGGAGGCTGTATGGGCGGTGCCGGAACAAATGCTCCGTACAACAAAGCTTCCAAAGCTCTGAAACAGTATGTTTCCAATTCCTCTAAAAAGCTTCACCCAAAGGAGCTTGAAGAGATTGATCTGAAATAATTATTGTATAACAAAAATGCCCTTTGTCAT
>Garnier_p1__coassemble_653_pt1 | contig 25224 bp, 21 predicted proteins | sample Garnier_p1__metabat2_high_PE_010 | metagenome-assembled genome bin Garnier_p1
CTTTTCGAAGCCTGGCTGTAATTTTTTGCATAGAAAAGAGGCTGCGCACTAATTATTTAGTGCGACAGCCCCATTTTACAATACTTTTTAAAGAATTCGCATCACATTTTATTTATTTGAAAGATATTCGTGAATTCCTTTTGCTCCTGCTTTACCTGCTCCCATTGCCAAGATAACCGTTGCTGCTCCTGTCACGGCATCACCGCCGGCATAAACACCTTCTTTTGTTGTTTTACCTGTTTCTTCTTCTGCAACGATACATTTCCATTTATTCACTTCCAAACCTTCTGTTGTTGATGAAATCAATGGGTTCGGAGATGTACCAAGTGACATGATAACTGTGTCTAAATCAATTGTAAATTCTGAACCGGCAACTTCGATAGGACGTCTTCTTCCTGATGCATCCGGCTCTCCTAATTCCATTTTTACACAAACCATGCCTTTTACATATCCGGCATCATCTACTAAAATTTCTTTTGGATTTGTCAATAAATCAAAAATAATTCCTTCTTCTTTTGCATGGTGAATTTCCTCTACTCTGGCAGGAAGTTCTTCTTCGCTTCGACGATATACAATATGAACTTCTGCACCAAGACGAAGGGCTGTTCTTGCTGCATCCATAGCAACGTTACCGCCACCGATAACGGCAACTTTGTGTCCGGCAGCGATAGGCGTATCATAAGACTCATCAAAGGCTTTCATTAAGTTACTTCTTGTTAAATATTCGTTTGCTGAGAATACGCCGTTTGCATTCTCTCCCGGAATTCCCATGAATTTTGGAAGTCCCGCCCCTGAACCGATAAATACAGCCTCAAATCCTTCTTCTTCAATCAACTGGTCGATTGTTGTTGATTTACCGATAACAACGTTTGTTTCAAATTTAACGCCCAATTCTTTTACTTTTTCGATTTCTTTTGCTACTACAGTGTGTTTTGGAAGACGGAATTCAGGAATACCGTATACCAATACACCGCCCAATTCATGGAGTGCTTCAAAAACAGTTACGTCATATCCCAATTTCGCCAAATCACCGGCACATGTAAGTCCGGCAGGACCTGAACCGATAACAGCGACTTTATGCCCGTTTTTCTCCTCCGCTCCAACCGGTTTAATATTATTTTCAAGAGCGTAGTCTGCTACAAATCTTTCCAATTTACCGATAGATACAGGTTCCCCTTTAATACCGCGGATACATTTTCCCTCACATTGTGATTCCTGAGGACATACACGACCACAAACAGCTGGAAGCGCTGAAGATTGTCCGATTACTTTATATGCTTCTTCAATATTTCCTTCTTTTACTTCTTTGATAAATGCAGGAATATTAATGGAAACAGGGCATCCCTCGATACATTTTGCGTTTTTACAGTTAATACATCTTGTAGCCTCTTCCATTGCTTCTTCTTTATTATATCCTAAACAGACTTCATCAAAATTTTTAGCACGAACTGCCGGTTCCTGTTCTCTTACCGGAACTTTTTTTAATACATCAGCCATTAGTTGTCACCTCCACAATGACCACATCCACCGTGATGTGTATCACCTTCCTGTAATTTTAACATTGCACGTCCCTCTTCGGTTTTGTACATCTGCTGTCTTTTCATTGCCTGATCAAAGTCAACTAAATGTCCGTCAAATTCAGGACCGTCTACACAGGCAAACTTAATCTCATCGCCTACCTGAAGACGACAAGCACCACACATACCTGTTCCGTCTACCATAATTGGATTCATACTTACGATTGTCGGAAGTTCTAACTGTTTTGTGAGTAAGCATACGAATTTCATCATAATCATTGGTCCGATTGCTACACACACATCATATTTCTTACCTTCTTCTTTTACAAGTTTCTCAATCATACTTGTAACCATTCCGGCATGACCGTAAGAACCGTCATCTGTACAAATATAAAGATTTCCTGCGACTTCTTCCATTTCTTTTTCCAAAATAAGCATATTTTTTGTTTTACAGCCAACAATAACATCAGCATCAATGCCTTTTTCACGCAGCCATTTCACCTGTGGATAAACAGGAGCCGCTCCGACTCCACCTGCTACAAATAACATTTTCTTATTCTTTAGCGTTTCTAAATCTTCTGAAACGAACTCAGATGCACAACCCAAAGGTCCTGTAAAGTCTCTAAAACTGTCCCCCGCTTTTAATTCAGCCATTTTCTGAGTCGATGCTCCTACGATTTGGAATACAATTGTGATTGTTCCTGCTTCTCTGTCATAATCACAAATTGTCAATGGAATTCTCTCTCCCTTATCATCCATTTTTACAATTACGAACTGACCCGGTTCACAATGTTTTGCAACTCTTGGTGCTTCCACGTCCATGAGATAAATTTTATCTGCAAGTTCTTCCGCTTTTAATATTTTATACATCACGTGCCTCCTTAGATTTTCTCTACCTATAATGATAAAACATCAGTCCCAAAATATCAAGATGAATATTGGAAAGTATTCATCACATAAGGCAGTAAAAAGGCGGCTGACCTGCAGCCGCCAATGAAATATATTTTTAGAAATCAACCTCTGTTCCGTAGTAAATACAAGTAAATAATCTTTCCATTGTTGCCGGATCAATTGGTCTTGGGTTAGAACCTGTACAGGCATCTCCTACCGCATTTTCTGCGATGGCAGAAACTTTCTCTTTGAATTCATCTTCCTTAATTCCGAATTCTTTTAATGTTGCCGGAATTCCAAGAATTACATTAAATTCATCAATCTTAGCACATAAACTATTGATTAGTGCCTGTTCTGAATTTCCTGCAAGACCTACTCTGCGAGCAATTTCGGCATAACGTTTTGCTGCAACAGGATCTTTTGCATTATATTTAATAACATATGGAAGATACATAGCATTTGCAAGACCGTGTGTAATATGTCCTGTTGAGAATGCAGCACCTGTCTTATGTGCCATTGAATGTACAATTCCAAGCAAAGCATTAGAGAATGCCATACCTGCAAGACACTGTGCATCATGCATTTTTGCTCTTGCTGTCATATTTCCTTTAAATGATGCCGGTAAGTAATCAAATACCATTTCAATTGCCTGAATGGCAAGTGGATCTGTATATGCACAATTCAAAGTAGATACATATGCTTCGATAGCGTGTGTCAACGCATCCATTCCTGTATATGCAACCTGATGTGCAGGAAGCCCTTCTACAAGTTCTGAATCTACGATAGCAACATCAGGTGTAATATTAAAGTCTGCTAAAGGATATTTAATTCCTTTTGCGTAATCTGTAATAACAGAGAATGCTGTTACTTCTGTTGCTGTTCCTGATGTAGATGGAATAGCAACAAATTTTGCTTTCTGTCTTAATTCAGGGAAGTTAAATGGAATACATAAATCTTCAAATGTTACGTCCGGATATTCATAAAATGCCCACATTGCTTTAGCGGCATCAATTGGCGATCCACCACCCATGGCAACAATCCAGTCCGGTTCAAAAGCACGCATTGCTTCGGCACCTTTCATAACTGTCTCTACAGACGGGTCAGGTTCAACACCTTCGAATAACTGAACTTCCATACCTGCTTCTTTTAAATAGTTAACGGCTTTATCTAAGAAACCCTGACGTTTCATAGAACCTCCGCCAACTACAAGAATTGCTTTTTTACCTTTTAAATTTTTCAGTTCTTCCAAACAACCTTTTCCGTGATAAATATCTCTTGGTAATGTAAATCTGCTCATTATTCTGCATCTCCTTTGAATATATTGTTTGTCAAATTTTCGACAGTAATATTATACAACTGTTAAAAATTTAACGCAATACTTTTTGGTAAATTTATGCAATTTTTTTGAACGTTAGTCCTGCACATTTTCTTCCGGTATCGTATCCAACTCTAAATCATAATTTCGTACGGTTACTGCACTTGCTTTTCCGGTAGAATTTTCCACAAGAACAGCACTGAAAATCAGATTTCCCTGTGGCATCGGTATCGGACCGATATACTTTTTCCAATTTTCCTCCGTAGGTTCTGTTGTTCCAAAAGCATAATATGCCGTATATCCTTCTTTCACTTCAACCGTAATCTTTTCCTGTTGTTCATACAATCCGCTTGAAGGAGAAACGATAGGCGCTTCCGCAAGAGGTGTCTGAATTTTATATGTATGTCTGGACAGAAGACTTGGAACACCCTTTTTATTCACGGCAACTGCTCTCACAATCCTGTTTCCTTCCTCTAAAACGATAGGTAAATCTTTATTATATTTTGCACCGTTAGTTTCTGAAGGCTCAGAACCGTCCAGCGTATAATAAATATCATTTCCTTTTGAGTACAATTCCAGTTCTACTTTTTTATCATAGAAATCCTTTTTCAGAGAAAAAGTGGGTTTTTCTACAACATATTCGGAAAGTGCCGATAAAACAGAATTGGATTTACAATTTGCCATAAGAATAGGAATACGGTCCTCTTTTTCGGAGTCCATATAAACCTGAATGAGTCCTCTATATAAATCAACATTACTCTTTTGTTCTTTTATTTCTTCTAAAAACACTTCTTCTGCAGAGTAAAAATCGCTTTTTGCCAAGTATACGTCTGCAATTCCACTGTATCCTTCCGCTCTTTTAGTATCTTTTTTTATGGCAGATTCAAAACGTCGGATCGCTGTTTCATAGTTCTTTTTCGCCAATGCATTATAGCCTTTTTTGATATACCCCGCATAAGAATTCTGATAAAGTAACAGTCCGATGAAAAAGATGAAAAGTAACGAAGCCAAAATGATAACCATTTTTTTATGGTGATTTTTACGTTTTTTCTTTGAATCAGCAGATACTTTTTTTGATTGTTTTTGTCGATTTTCACTGTACAGTTCATTTCTTACATGTTCGGCAAGAAGTTCATCAAGTGAACTGTAATCCGGAACTATTCTCACTTCCTCCCCGCATCTGTCACAATATAGAGAACCCTCTCTTATTTCAGCACCACATTTCCTACATTTCACTATAATGCCTCCTTGCATACTGCATTGACGCAATTATACATAAGCATTGCTCTTGTCATTACACCCACCCCACCAGGCACAGGCGTAATGGCACTTACCGTTTCCGCTACATCATCGAAGTCTACATCACCACATAACGTATTATCTTCGTTTCGATGAATACCTACATCAATAACAACAGCCCCCGGTTTTAAATATTCTTTTGTAATAAATTTCGGTTTTCCGATTGCCACAACGACAATATCCCCGCGTTTTGTAATTTCTTTTAAATCTTTTGTGTGGGAATGGGCAACGGTAACTGTTCCGTTTTCTCTGAGCAATAAAAGCGCCGTAGGTTTTCCTACAATGTTGCTTCTGCCGATAACAACACATTCTTTTCCTGCAATTTCAATTCCGGAGCGTTTCAATAGCTGGATAATTCCTGCCGGTGTACAACATTCAAAACATTGTTCTCCTATACAAAGTCGCCCGATATTTACTTCATGGAAACCGTCCACATCCTTTTCAGGAGAAATTGCCTGCGTAATTGTTTCTTCACATATATGTGCCGGAAGAGGAAGTTGCACAAGAATACCGTGTACGTCCGCATTCTTATTCAATTTTCCTATTAGATTTAGCAATTCCTGTTCAGTAGTTTCTTCAGGTAATTCATAAGACAGAGAGCGAATACCGATGTATTCGCAATCTCTCTTTTTCCCATTTACATATACTGTCGATGCCGCATCGTTCCCAACCTGAATAACTGCAAGACATACGTCTTTTCCTTCTCTTTTTAGTTGTTCTACTTTTGTCTTTAATTCATTTTTTATCTCTAGTGCGATTTTTTTTCCGTCAATTAATTTCGGCATCGTATCACCCCTTACATTTAAAATAATCCGGTAATTTTTCCTTCTTCATTTACATCAATTCCGTTTGCGGCGGGAACTTTTGGAAGTCCCGGCATTGTCATAACAGCACCTGTCAAAGCGACAACAAAGCCTGCTCCCGCATTTACATATACTTCTCTGATATGAATTGTAAAGTTTTCAGGACGTCCCAATAATGTAGCGTCATCAGACAGAGAATACTGATTTTTCGCCATACAGACAGGAAGATTTCCAAATCCCATGCTTTCGATTTTTGCCAACTGCTTTTCGGCAGCAGGAGCATATTCTACTGCGGAAGCACCGTAAATTTCTTTTGAAATTGTTTCGATTTTTTCTTTTAATGGCAATTCATCATTATATAATGTGTGGAAATGGCTTTCTTTCTTTTCAAGTGTTTCTAAAACTTTTTCTGCCAAAGCAATTCCGCCTTCTCCGCCTTTCTCCCATACTTCAGATAAAGCAAATTCACATCCGCGTTCTTCGCAGAAGTTTTTAATGTATTCGTTTTCAGCGTCTGTATCCGTCACAAATGAGTTCAATGTCACGACAACAGGAACACCGAATTTCTGCACGTTTTCAATATGTTTTTCTAAGTTTACAATACCTTTTTTCAGTGCTTCTAAATTTTCTTCTGCCAAATCTTTTTTGGCAACTCCGCCATTGTATTTTAATGCTCTTACGGTAGCAACTAAAACAACTGCATCCGGTTTCAAGTTAGCGCTTCTGCATTTAATATCCATGAATTTTTCTGCACCTAAATCAGCACCAAATCCGGCTTCTGTTATAGCAATATCACATAATTTTAATGCTGTTTTTGTCGCACGGACACTGTTGCAGCCGTGTGCAATATTGGCAAACGGTCCGCCGTGTACTAATGCCGGTGTATGTTCCAATGTCTGAATTAAGTTTGGTTTAATTGCGTCTTTTAAGAGTGCTGTCATTGCTCCTGTCGCTTCTAACTGATCAGCAGTTACAGGTTCTCCGGCAAAGTTGTAAGCAACAATAATTTTTCCTAATCGTTCTTTTAAATCCTGTAAATCATTTGCAAGACATAAAATCGCCATAATTTCAGATGCTACCGTAATAACAAAGTGGTCTTCTCGAACCATTCCGTCCATTTTATTTCCAAGACCGACAACAATATTTCTTAAAACACGGTCGTTCATATCTAAACAACGTTTCCATACAACTTGTCTTGGGTCAATCTGCAAAGCATTTCCCTGCTGGATATGGTTGTCAAGCATAGCTGCCAATAAGTTATTTGCAGATGTGATTGCGTGGAAGTCCCCTGTAAAATGTAAATTCAAATCTTCCATAGGAACAACCTGCGCATATCCGCCGCCTGCTGCCCCGCCTTTAATACCAAAACACGGTCCCAAAGAAGGTTCGCGAAGAGCGATAATTGCCTTTTTATTCAGTTTGGCAAATGCCTGTCCAAGTCCTACGCTTGTCGTTGTTTTTCCCTCTCCTGCCGGAGTTGGATTGATTGCTGTTACCAGCACTAATTTACCGTCTTTATTATCTTTTACTTTTTCCCATAATTCATCGGAAATTTTTGCCTTATATTTTCCGTAAAATTCCAAATCATCTTCCTGAATTCCTATAGAGGCTGCCACCTCTTTAATGTGCTGCATAGTTGCTTCCTGTGCAATCTGAATATCTGTTTTCATCTTTTTTCCTCCTTTGTTTTAAACATTTTCTTCTATATATTGTTCAAATTGTTCTATAGACATTAATACTTTTCGCGGTTTTGTTCCCTCTTCCTCGCCGACAACCCCTGCTTCAAACAGTTGGTCCATAATACGGGCGGCACGGTTGAAACCGATTTTAAATACTCTCTGCAACATTCCGATAGACGCCTTATCCTTTTCAATAATAAAGCGTCCCGCATCGGCAAAATAAACATCTCTCTCATCCCCGTTGTTTCCTCCGGAGGAAGCATTTGCTCCACTTAGAGAAACACTGTTCACCTGCTTTGTTATTTCCTCGTCATAGGAAACGTTTCCATTTTGTTTTACAAGGAAATCAACAACTGCCTGTACTTCTTTATCGGACACAAACGAGCCTTGCACACGGGCAGGTTTCTGATAGCCCGAAGGATAGAATAACATATCTCCTTTGCCAAGCAGTTTTTCGGCGCCGTTCATATCAATAATCGTGCGGGAATCAACTCCGGACGAAACTGAAAATGCAATTCGCGAAGGCATATTTGCTTTAATCAGTCCGGTAATAACATTTACGGACGGACGCTGGGTAGCCAATACTAAATGAATACCCGCCGCTCGTGCCAACTGTGCCAAACGGCATATTGCAGTTTCCACTTCTCCCGGAGCAACCATCATTAAATCTGCCAACTCGTCTACAATAATAACAATCTGCGGAAGTTTTTCCGGCTTTGTTTCATCTTCAATGTCCTTTATCTGCTCAACTTTATCGTTGTATCCGTTCAAATCCCTTACGTTATATTCGGCGAATAACTGATAACGTTTCTCCATTTCCACAACTGCCCAGTTTAACGCTCCCGATGCTTTCTTAGGGTCTGTGACAACCGGAATCATCAGATGCGGGATACCGTTATAAACACTTAATTCTACAACTTTAGGATCAATCATAATCAATTTCACATCTTCCGGTCTTGCTTTGTATAGAATACTCATAATCAATGTGTTGATACATACGGACTTTCCTGACCCTGTCGCCCCCGCAATTAAAACGTGAGGCATTTTTTTTATGTCAGCTACAACAACTTTTCCCGCAATATCTTTTCCTGCGGCAAAAGCGATATTGGACGGATGCGTTTGAAATTCTTTTGTTTCCAGTAAATCTCTTAACATAACCGCCGTATTTTCACGGTTAGGAACTTCAATTCCCACAGCCGCTTTTCCCGGAATCGGGGCTTCTATACGAATATCTGCCGCCGCCAAATTCAGTTTAATATCATCGCTCAAGCCAACGATTTTACTTACTTTAACTCCCTGTTCCGGCTGTAACTCAAATCTTGTCACGGAAGGACCGCAACTTACATTTGTTACAGTAACATTTACTCCGAAATTTTTCAATGTCTGCTGCAATTTTATCGCTGTTTCACGCAAATAAGTATCTGAGTCACCGCTTCCGCGTTTTCCTTTCTTCAACAAATCAATAGGTGGAAATACATATTCTGAATGGGAGTGACTTTTTTCATTTGCAATCACTTCCGTCACTTCTTCCACCTGAGCAGCCACATCTACTTTTTCTTTTTTCTTTTTTCGTTCAGGTTCTTTTTGAATTTCAGGAACTTCCTCCTCCACTGTGCGGTGAATAATCATATTTTCAGTCACAGGAACTTCCACTTCTTCATGGAATGGCGGCTCTAAAGGTTCATCCGAATACAATGGAGGTATCTCCTCAGGAAATACTTCCTTTACGTCTGTAACTGATTCTTTTGGCGTTAATGTTGTATCAAAAGAAACTCCTTTTACCTGTTTATCCCGTCTTTTTACTTCTTTGTTCTGTCGCTTTTCTTCTCTTCGCACAACAGACTGTTCTTTTCTCTTCTGTACGTCTGCTTTCGCCGTCTTATATGCCTTCTCTCCGCCTTTTTTCACTCCTCGCAGGAATGATTTTTCCGTAATAATCACAAGACAGATAATGCTTAAAATAACTACAATAACATATGCACCGATGACGCCTACAAAATGACACAGAAATTTGGATAACATTCCGCCGATAATTCCACCGCCCTGCTTATGTAACGCTGACGTATCATAGTAAGATAACAGTGACGCCTTGCGGTCATATTCAAACGTAAGTAATTGGGTAAATGTACATACGAGTATTGTCAGTACAATTCCCGCTCCGAGTTTTATGTACGCAACGGAATTGCCTTTATTTGAAATGGCAAAAGCAATTCCGATGAAAATAAAAATCGGTATAATATATGCCGGTAACCCAAAAGTTCCAAATAAAAAGGAGGATACGATATCACCCAAAAATCCCCCTATACCAAAATTACTGATGAGTAATAGAATACATACTGCAAGGGAAAGCAGAATGAAAATTTCGTTTTTCAAGAATGTATTTTGCTGTACTGTCTTTTTCCCCGTCTGCTTTTTGGTAGTCTTTTTCGCTGTTGTTCGTTTGGCTGCCTTTTTGCTTTTGTTTGACTTTGCTGCCATGAACTTTCCTCCTCTAACTTTAAACATACATATTCTATTATAGCATTTTAGAGAACCTGTGTCATTATTTATTTTTCGCCTGCTTTTCTATTAATTCGTGTAATTTCTGCAAAGCCTCCTTCATACCGCCCACCTCATCAATTAATCCTTCTTTTACCGCTTCCTTCCCCTCGAGCATCGTTCCCACATCTTTGACAAGTTGTGTAGGGTCGAGCATTAATTCCTCAATTCGTTTTTGGGAAATATGAGAATGTTCGGAAATGAATTTTGTAATTCGATTTTGCGTTCTTTCCATATTTCGGTAACTTTGCATTACCCCGATGAACATTCCGCTTGACCGTACCGGATGAATAACCATTGTTCCGCTTGGAACGATAAAGGAATAATCTGCCGAAACTGCCAAAGGTCCTCCGATAGAATGGCTTCCACCAAGCACAAGAGATACACTCGGTTTGCTTATAGACGCAATCATCTCTGCAATGGCAAGTCCCGCTTCCACATCTCCCCCAAGCGTGTTTAATAAAATCAGCAATCCTTCAATTTCTTCGCTATCCTCCACTTCTGCGAGTTTCGGAAGTAAATGCTCATATTTTGTTGCCTTTGTATTTCCCGAAACTGCCTCATGCCCTTCAATTTCGCCTATAATTGTGAGAAGTTGAATATTATGTCGTTTCTTATTGTGAGATAGAGATAAAGTTCCCATCTCTTTTATTTCTTCATTTTGCTTTTCCGCATGTTCACTCATAGTCTTTCCTGCCTTTTTTCTTTTAGTATTTGCAGAAAATTACTATTTATGTAAATAGGACACAAAAGGGAAAGAAAACTTCCCAAGAAATTTTCTTTCCCTTATATCTTATACTAATTCTAAAGCCTGTGCCAAATCGGCAATAATATCATCTGCATTTTCAACACCGACACTGAAACGAATTAAATCCGGCTGCACGCCCGCTTCGATTAATTCCTGCTCATTCATCTGACGATGTGTGTGGCTTGCAGGATGAAGCACGGAAGTTCTGGAATCCGCTACGTGTGTTACGATTGCAGCCAGTTTTAAATTATCCATCAATGTAACAGACGCATCTCTTCCGCCTTTGATACCGAAAGTTAATACACCGCAACTTCCGTTTGGAAGATATTTCTGTGCAAGTGCATGATATTTATCTCCTTCCAAATCAGGATAACTAACCCACGCTACTTTTTCGTGGTTTTTCAAAAACTCCGCCACTTTTTTTGCATTTTCACAGTGACGAGGCACTCTTAAATGAAGTGTTTCCAATCCTACATTTAATAAAAAGGCATTTTGCGGAGACTGAATAGCCCCCAAATCACGCATAAGTTGCGCAGTCGCCTTTGTGATGTAAGCGCCTTTTCCGAATTTTTCCGTATATACAATGCCGTGATAAGTTTCATCCGGCGCAGTCAGACAACTGAATTTATCGCCGTACGCTGCCCAGTTAAAATTACCGCTGTCAACAATACATCCACCAACACTCATTGCGTGTCCGTCCATATATTTTGTCGTAGAATGCGTAACAATGTCAGCCCCCCATTCAAACGGACGACAGTTAATCGGTGTTGCAAATGTATTATCTACGATAAAAGGAACACCATGTTCATGTGCCACTTTAGCAAATTTTTCTAGATCCAACACAACTAATGCTGGATTTGAAATGGTTTCACCAAATAATGCCTTTGTATTTTCTCTAAATGCACTGCTGATTTCTTCTTCGCTCGCATCCGGATCAACAAAAGTTGCATCTACTCCCATTTTTTTAATTGTATGGGCATATAAATTATATGTACCGCCATAAAGCGCTGATGCACAGACAATATGGTCACCCGCTTCGCAAATATTCATAATGGCATAGAAGTTTGCTGCCTGACCTGATGAAGTAAGCATCGCAGCCACTCCGCCTTCCAAATCGCAGATTTTATTGGCAACAACGTCATTTGTCGGATTCTGTAATCTTGTATAAAAATATCCCGAATCTTCCAAATCGAACAAACGTCCCATCTGTTCACTTGTGTCATACTTAAATGTTGTGCTCTGATAAATCGGAACAACTCTAGGTTCTCCTTGTTTCGGCTGCCAGCCTGACTGGATACATTTTGTTTCTATTTTGTAGTTGCTGCTCATTTTCTTGCCCTCCTATGAATATATATATTTCTTTTGTAAACTGCGTACCATATCACTGTACACTTCTTTACAGGCTTCTTTCTCATTCTCTTCAATCAGATGAATACACGGTGTCAGATAATCTGTCCAAATTCTGTTATAAATCTCTTTTGCATCATCTCGTTTATCAATTCGTTTTACAATAGTAGGTGCAATATTATAATATTGCTGCACAATATCTCTTCCTGCATTTTCTTCAATCAAATATTTATCTCGATAATTTCTCAGCAACTCCAGTTCATAGCAATCGTCCGGCTTTCCAAGACTTTCGCATACCGCTGTCGTAATATAGCATAATCTCTGTTTAAATCCCTCCGTGATAGATTCATAAGTCGCATTTTTAATTGCAGCCGTTGAAATGTCATTATTCCATAATTCTACAACTTTTTCCGAAATGGTTTCCCCATATTCTCCGTCACCGTAATTCATTACCGGAAGAACATACGTAACTAAAGCCATATTATAGTCAACAACGAGAAGTTCACGTTTTCTTTTCTGACTGATTTTCTGTAATTTTTCCTCAACATATTCCGGAATAATTCCGGCAAGTTCTGCGATAACCGCATCTTTTCCTTCCTCTTCCCGCAAAGACTCATTTACATTTATAAAAAAATCTTTGTACTTATTGTAATGTGACTCAAAATCTTCTTTATATCTGTCGCGGTTAAAACGCTTCCCCAAAACTAAAGCATCTTCAAATAAATTGATTAAAGTTTCCTGTGCCTCGGAATACATATGATATTCCTCCTCTACTTATTTTCTCTTATTCGTCCCAGTTATGATATACTACCTGAACATCGTCATCTTCATCTAACAAATCCAATGTTTTCTGAAGATTTTTTAAATCTGTTTCATCAGTAAGTTCTACCCATGTCTGTGGAATCATTGTCACTTCTGCTGATGCCATTGGAACGCCCGCCTCTTCAAGTGCAAGACGAACATCGCTGAAATCTTCCGGTGCAGTTAAAATTTCGTAACTGTCTTCTTCCTCTGAAAAATCTTCCGCTCCCGCATCTAATGCAAGCATCATTAATTCATCGGCATCTGTTTCGTATTCTTCTTTTGCAACAATAATCTGTCCCTTTTTATCGAACATATAAGATACACAGCCCTGTGTTCCTACGCTTCCGCTTCCTTTTGTAAAAGCGTTTCGCACGTTAGATGCAGTTCTGTTCTTATTATCTGTAAGAGCGTCAACGATAATTGCCACCCCGCTTGGTCCATACCCTTCATATGTAACAGATTCGTAATTTACGGAATTGGCATCACCTGCTGCCTTTTTAATTCCTCGTTCAATCGTATCATTTGGCATATTATTGGATTTCGCTTTCGCAATAACATCACGAAGTCTGCTGTTATTTGCCGGGTCAGGTCCGCCTTCCTTTACTGCAACAGCAATTTCTCTACCGATAATTGTAAAGATTTTTCCTTTTGCTGCATCATTTTTTTCTTTTTTATGTTTAATATTTGCGAACTTTGAATGTCCTGACATTTTTCGTACCTCTTTTCTTTTTTCTAAAATTGCTTTACCTATTTTATCATTCTTTTTCAGTGTTTACAAGGCTAGATTTTTTCAATCCGCACTTTTTCAATGAGATTATTGCTTACGGAAATGACGTGAAAACGATAACCTTCGTACTCAACCGAACATTCTTCCTCTTCTGTAGGAATATGTTCAAGACAATGAACAAGATACCCATTCAGCGTTCCGAAATCTTCATTTTCAAATGAAATCTGCAGGATTTTCTCCAAGTCATCCAACTCCGTCATGCCGTCTGCCAGATATACACCGTTGGAAATTTTCTGAATGCACTCTTCGTCATCATCATACTCGTCCTGAATATTTCCGACAATCTCCTCAATAATATCTTCCATTGCGATAATTCCCTCTGTCTGCCCATATTCATCTAGCACGACAACCATATGGTTTTTCTTCTGCTTCATTTCCTGAAATAGTTTATTTATACTCTTTGCCTCCGGCACAAAGGTAACCGGATGCATATATTCTTTTAAATTTTTAATCGGAATATTCCATAACTCTTTCTGAAAATAGCATCTAACCGCATCACGCAGATGAAAAATACCGATAATGGAATCGATATCTTCCTCATATACAGGAAAGCGGGAATTTTTTTGCTCCAACATAAATTTCACTGTATCCTGAATGTTTTTCTCGCCGTCCAACGCAATAATATGCTTTCGATGAACCATAACATCTTCCGCTTTCTTTTCGGTATACGAAAAAATATTGCTGATAAGTTCTCCCTCTCCTCCAGCAAAGAAACCTCTGTCTCTGCCTTCCTGAATTAAAGACAAAATCTCATGCTCAACATCTTCCTGTTCCTTTTCTTCCCCTGAAAAATTATACATCAGTCTGTCCCACAGACTACTGCCTTCCTCCATTGTTCTTTACTCCTTTTCTATGTATGAAGTTCAAAACTGACTTTGATTGCTTCATCAATTTTTAACATTAATTTTTTATCTACATGGCAAACCAATTCCCTAAGTCTTTGCTTATCAATTGTTCTGATTTGTTCCAATAATACAACTGAATTTTTAACAATATGGTACTTCCCCGCATCAATTTCCACATGCGTCGGAAGTTTTGACTTATTCATTTTTGAAGTAATTGCCGCACAAATGACGGTGGGACTGTGTTTATTTCCCACATCATTTTGAATAATGAGAACCGGACGGATTCCGCCCTGCTCCGACCCCACTACCGGACTTAAATCCGCATAATATATGTCTCCGCGTCTAATCTGCACTCTATCTCACACTCCGATTTCTTTAAGATAAAATTAGTATTTCCATCTTTTTCGGAAGTATTCTATAAATAGAGTTTCCCTGCCTATGCGAAGTAATCTACCTGCTCCGCAATCTTACCGTTTTTCACATATACTCTTGGTATTCGCTTTCCTAAAGCACAAATAAATTCATAGTTAAATCTGCCCGACAGTTCACTCAGACACTCGACAGAAATCGACTCATTGCCGTCACGCCCGATTAAAGTGACCTTATCTCCAAAACTTACGCCTTCAATATCTGTCACATCTACCATAAATTGATCCATACAGATACGCCCTAAAATATTTGCCTTTTTCCCGCGAATAAGAACATAGCCTTTTCCGGAAAGGCTTCTCGGATAACCGTCACCGTATCCGACAGGAACAGTTGCAATTTTCATTTTCTTCTCTGCTACAAATGTACCGCCGTAACTTACAGGTGTTCCCGCCTCTATTTCTTTTACAAAAGCAACATGACTTTTCAACGCAAGCGCCGGCTTTAAATGCACGGCATCTTTCTTCACTTCATCTGACGGATATAAACCATAAGTGGAAATTCCCGCACGAACAATATCAAAACGTGCGTCCTCCACATCAATAATCGCAGCGCTGTTTGCACAATGTTCGTATGGGAAAGTAACTCCCCTCGCCCTTAATTTTTCCGTCATCATTACAAACTGACTAGTCTGATTTTCCGTAAATGTTTTGTCCGTTTCATCCGCCTTGGCAAAATGTGTAAATACTCCTTCCATATTTACATTTGGCAATTTGCTTATTCTCGCAATGGCATCAACACTCTCATCATTTACCGCAAAGCCTAGTCTTGCCATTCCCGTGTCTAGTTTAATATGTAAGTAAGCGGTTTTCCCCTCTCTTCTTGCCATGTAAGAAATTTCTTTTGCCATTTCTTCCGTGTACACATTCATACGAATATCGTTATCCAGCATTTCTAAATACTGGTCGGGGAAAATGCATCCAAGCACAAGTATCGGTTTTTTAATGCCTTCCGTGCGAAGAACAACCGCTTCGTCAAGTGTAGCCACCGCAAAACCCCAAATATAATCATATTTTTCCAGCACCTCCGCAACCTGAACCGCGCCGTGACCGTACCCGTCGCTTTTAATCACCGCCATAATTTTCGTGTTGCCGTTTACACGCTGTTTCATTTGTTCCATATTATATGTCACTGCATCTAAATCGATTTTGGCATATACTCTGCTGTAAGTTTTCATCTTGTCTGCTCCTTCTCAAGTTTTTTCATTACATGACCGACTGCATCAAGCAAATCATTTGCCAATACACTGTAACTTCCTTTTTCTTTCTGTGCATAACCCCCGCATAATCCATGTACATAAACAGCAGTTTCACAGGCATCTCTGCAAGTCATTTTTTGTGCAAGAAATCCTACTGCCAATCCTGCAAGAACGTCTCCTGCTCCCGCTTTTGCCATAGCATGGCTGCCGGTTGTATTGATATAAATATCTGCTTCATCACTTGCAACTAATGTTCTTGCATCTTTCATTGCACAGACAACAGAATATTCGCGGACAAAATCCTTTATCGCTTCTATTCTATTCTCCTGTATTTCCTTTACCGTACATTGAAGTAATCTAGACATTTCCTTTAAATGCGGAGTTAAGATTACCTGTTTTTTATGTTCTAAAAGTGATAAATCTTCTGATAAAATACTTATTCCGTCACCGTCAATGACGCACGGAACTTTTGCATACTGCATTGCATATGTAAATATTTTTTCTGATAAATCACTTCCTCCAAGCCCCGAACCGATTAAAAGCACATCTCCCCAATCAAACAGTTCTTTCAGTCGGTTTTTATCAAACGTTTCATATGTGGAAATAATTGCTTCGGGAAGCAACTGCTGTAAAATTGTCCTATTATCTTCATGTGTATAAATCTGTACAAGTCCTGCTCCCGCCAGATAAGCGGCTTTTGCATTCAGAAAGGCAGCCCCTGCCATTCCTTTACTTCCTGCTATAATAAGTACTTTTCCAAACGTCCCCTTATTTCCGTTTGGATTTCTATATGGTATCAGAACATCTTTATCATTTCCGTCATAGGTATATAATTTTTGACCGTTCGGAAGCGCCTCTGTTGAAATTCCTATATCTGCAACATATGTTTTTCCAACGTATCGGCGTCCTTCTCCGAATAGCATTCCCACTTTCTCAAAAGCGAAACAGACCGTCAAATCTGCGCAAAAAGCACATCCTTTTATTTCTCCTGTCGTATCGCATACTCCTGTAGGAATATCCACTGCCACTTTAACACCGTTCATTTCATTTAACTGTTCTATGGTTTCTCTGTATTTTCCCGAAACTTCTCTTTTTAGCCCAATTCCTAAAAGAGCATCTATAATAACACTATATTCTTTTTTTACAAATGTGTTTCCAATGGATATGCCATAATTTTCCGCTATCATATACTGGCGTTTATTTTCCTCACTTGCAGTTTCCAAATTTCCCATATAACACACATCTACCTGCATTCCTTTCAAATGCAAAAGACGTGCTATGGCAAGACCGTCACCGCCATTATTTCCCGAACCGCATACGACCAGCGTATTTGAGCAGTCTATCTCTTCTTTCTCCAATGTTTCCACAACTTTCAGCGCTGCTCTTTCCATTAAAACACAGGACGGAACCTTCATCTGTTCAATCGTATATTTATCCGCATACTGCATTTCTTCGCCTGTTAATACATATCGCATATCATACACCTCCATTTTCCGTTCAGAAGAAAACAACGCATAGAAAAGCCTCTCTATACGTTGTTTCATTTCTATTCTGTATGTTCTTTATTATAACGGCTGAGATTGTATGATAAACGCATAAGACTTTCCGATAAATGTACATTCTCTACAATAACATTTTCCGGTAAATCTAAATCTGTATGCGCAAAATTCCAAATCGCACGGACACCGTTATCCACTAAAAGATTTGCAACTTCAACCGCTTTTGCCTTAGGAATTGTAAGAACGGCTATATCAATATTATGTTCGTTGATAAAATCTTTCAATTCATCCATCATACGAATCGGCACGCCACGGATAGATACACCTGAAAGTGTCGGATTCACATCAAAAATACCTTTGAAGATAAATCCTCTTCTCTCAAAAGATGTATAGTTTGCCAATGCCTGTCCTAAATTACCCGCACCGATAATAATCATATTATGGTCTATATCCAATCCTAAAATCTTTCCGATTTCTGTATATAAATATTTTACATTATAACCATATCCCTGCTGTCCGAAACCGCCAAAATTATTCAAATCCTGACGTATCTGAGAGGCGGTTACCTGCATTCTTCTGCTCAGTTCATTTGAAGAAATACGTTCTACATTGTCTTCCAGTAACTCTCCTAAGTATCTGTAGTATCTTGGCAATCTTCGGATTACTGCCTGAGAAATTTCTCTTTCTTCCATCCATTTCACCTTCCAATCTGTTCTACGCAATATTATATAGAATAGTTTCTGTAAAGTCAATTTTTTAGTTGTATTTTGCACTTTTTAAGTATAATATAAAAGATATGAGTTATTTTAGGAGGATGTATTATGATTTTAGCGTGTCATAATCTTAATAAAGCATTTGGAGAACAAATCATCGTCAAAGATGGTTCTTTTCATATAGAGGAACATGAAAAAGCAGCCTTAATCGGCTTAAACGGAGCAGGAAAATCAACGATTTTGAAAATGATTATGGGCGAACTGTCTGCGGACAGCGGAGAGATTATCCTTGCAAAAGGAAAAACAATCGGTTACCTTTCCCAGCATCAAAAATTAGAGAGCGGAAATACCATTTATGATGAGGTAAAGACGGCTAAATCCGATATTATCGAATTGGAAAGTCAAATCCGCTCCATTGAATTGGAATTAAAACATCTTGAGGGGGAAGAACTTGAAAAACGTCTGCAGACGTATCACCACCTTACCGCTTCTTTTGAGCGTGCCAACGGATATGCCTATGAGAGCGAAATAACAGGAGTATTAAAGGGACTTGGATTTTCCGAGGAGGACTTTGGCAAATCTGTGGATACGCTTTCAGGAGGACAGAAAACTCGAGTTTCTTTAGGTAAACTTCTTTTGACAAAACCGGACGTTCTTCTTCTTGACGAGCCGACAAACCATTTAGACTTAAATTCAATCGCATGGCTTGAAACATACCTTTCCAACTATCAGGGTGCAGTACTTATCGTGTCCCATGACCGTTACTTCTTAAATCGTGTCGTAACAAAAGTGATTGAAGTGGAACAAGGCAATATTATGATGTTTTTGGGAAATTATTCTGCATTTGCCCAAAAGAAAAAACTTGTCCGTGAGGCAAAGTTAAAAGAATATATGAAACAACAACAGGAAATCAAACATCAGGAAGCGGTTATTGAAAAACTCCGCTCTTTTAACCGTGAGAAATCCATTCGCCGTGCGGAGAGCCGCGAGAAAATGTTGGACAAGATGACGTTGGTGGAAAAACCTGTCGAGGTCACATCGGAATTTCATATTTCCCTTGAACCTTCCTGTGTAAGCGGAAATGATGTGCTGACTGTCGAACATTTGAGCAAATCTTTTGGCACATTGAAACTGCTTCAGGATATTAGTTTTGAAATCAAACGTGGGGAACACGTTGCCGTTATCGGCGATAATGGAACGGGAAAGACAACTCTTTTGAAAATTTTAAACGAAGTACAGCCGGCGGACAGCGGTGTATTTACCTTAGGAACAAACGTACATATCGGATACTACGATCAGGAACATCATGTTTTACATATGGAAAAAACCATTTTTGATGAAATCTCAGATGATTATCCGACTTTGACAAATACACAGATACGAAATACACTCGCTGCGTTTCTCTTTACAGGCGACGATGTATATAAGCAGATAAAAGATTTAAGCGGTGGCGAACGCGGACGCGTTTCTCTTGCAAAACTGATGCTTTCCGAAGCAAACTTCTTGATTTTGGACGAACCTACGAACCATTTGGATATTACGTCAAAAGAAATTTTAGAAAAGGCATTAAACGACTACAGCGGAACAGTTTTATATGTGTCCCATGACCGTTATTTTATCAATCAGACAGCAACTCGCATTCTCGACTTGGTAAATCATACATTTGTCAATTATATTGGAAACTACGATTATTACTTGGAGAAAAAGGAAGAATTAACCGCTGCCTACACAACTGTAAATGCAGACAACTCTTCCGCTTCTGCGATAGCTGAGTCGGAAACAAAATTAGATTGGAAAGCACAGAAAGAACAACAGGCAAAAGAACGCAAAAGACAAAACGATTTGCGTAAAACAGAAGAACGTATTTCCGCTTTGGAGGAGCGTGACGGTGAAATCGATGAATTGATGACACAGGAAGATGTGTATACAAATTCCGTAAAATGCCGAGAACTCTCCGAAGAAAAAGCATGTATCATGCAGGAACTGGAAATCCTGTATGAAAAATGGGAGGAACTGGCGGAATAAAACCAATAAAAAAGAACATTCTCTAAATGCAGATAGGAACTGTCTTTCTTTTATGAGAATGTTCTTTTTATAATTACAATAACTCAGCAATCGCCTGAATAAATTCTTCACTGTTTAGCACAGTGGGATTTGGAATGGATGTAATTAACGCCAAATCTTTTGTCATCTTACCGCTCTCAATTGTATCGAGAGTTGCCTTTTCCAGCCTATCCGCAAATTGCATCAATTCAGCGTTACCGTCCAATTCACCTCGTTTACGCAATGCTCCTGTCCACGCAAAAATAGTTGCCACAGAGTTTGTCGATGTTTCCTCGCCTTTTAAGTGCTTATAATAATGTCTTTGCACCGTACCGTGTGCCGCTTCGTACTCATAGTAACCCTCAGGGGAAACCAAAACAGAAGTCATCATTGCCAGTGAGCCGAAAGCAGAAGAAACCATATCGCTCATTACATCGCCGTCATAGTTTTTGCAAGCCCAAATAAATCCGCCCTCCGCTTTCATCACTCTTGCTACAGCGTCATCAATCAGCGTATAGAAATATTCTATACCGCACTCTTTGAATTTTGCGTCATATTCTTTCTCATATATTTCCTGAAAAACATCTTTGAATGTATGGTCATATTTTTTAGAAATAGTATCTTTTGTCGCAAACCATAAATCCTGTTTTGTTTCTAACGCATAATTAAAACAACTTCTCGCAAAACTTTCAATGGATTCATTTGTATTATGTATTCCCTGTGCAATACCTGTTCCGTTAAACTGATGAACAAGTTCTCTTGTTTCTGTTCCGTCTTCTGCCGTATAAACTAATTCGACTTTTCCCGGTCCGTCAATAATCATTTCTGTATTTTTATATACATCTCCGTATGCGTGCCTTGCCAGTGTAATTGGTTTTTTCCAATTCTTTACACACGGTTCAATTCCCTTTACGACAATCGGCGCACGAAAAACCGTTCCGTCCAACATGGCGCGAATTGTTCCGTTCGGGCTTTTCCACATTTCTTTTAAGTTATATTCGGTCATGCGGGCGGCATTCGGTGTAATTGTAGCGCATTTAACGGCAACACCGTATTTTTTTGTCGCATTTGCAGAATCAACAGTAACTTGATCGTTTGTAGCGTTACGATTTTCCAAACCCAAATCATAGTATTCGGTTTTCAAATCAATATACGGAAGTAATAACGTGTCTTTAATCATCTTCCAAAGAATTCTTGTCATTTCGTCTCCGTCCATTTCGACAAGCGGAGTTGTCATTTTAATTTTTTCCATTTTTGCGTCCTCCTTCTATTTAAAACCATGTTTTTCCAAATTTTGTAATACACATTGCATATGTTCGGTTATGAGTTGTCCGGCGAGAACTTTATCTCTCTTCTTGATTGCATCCAAAATAGCCTTATGCTCTGCCACAGTCTGTTCGAGGCGTCCTTCTGTTTTTATGGCGTATACCTTTGCAAACTGTACATAATTGTATAGATCAGATAAAATATGCTTCAATATTTTACTGCCACAGGCATCATACAAAATACGGTGAAATCTCCCGTCTAATATTGCCATTTTATCTGTGCCGGATTTTTGCAGATGAAATTCCGATAAAAGAATAATTTCTTCCAATTCGTTTATTTCCTCCTGCGTAATGTTGTCAATAACCCATTCTGTACATAAATTTTCCAACAAAGAACGGATAATGAAAATATCATGTATATCTGCCTTACTAATTCCTGTCACATAAGTTCCTTTATTCCGAACTGTTTTGACAAGTCCTTCCAGTTCCAACTTTTTAAATGCTTCACGGACAGGGGTTCTGCTGACGCCCAATGCTTTTCCGATTGTCATTTCCCTTAACTCATCATTTTCTTTATAAACGCCGGATAAAATATCATCGCGTAATTTATGAAATACTTTTTCACTCAATGAATATCCTCTATCCTTTTCCATTTCTTTTCCTCTCTGAAATTGTGTTTTGTATAATTGTATACAATTATACATTCTTTGTCAAGATAAAAACAAACCTCCCTACCACTTTCGTGATAAGGAGGTTCTCTCTAGTGAAGTCGTCCGCCTTCATATTTCATTTTCATTCGGATAAAATGTAAAATGTCCTGATACCGCATTTCCAAAGAAGTTTCCTTCTCAACAAAATCCATGCTCTGTGCAGCGATAGTGATAAATTTTTCTGTAATGTCACGTTTATGCTTCTGTAGAAAATATAATTTCTGTTCATTTTCATCTATATCGAGAAAATCTTCAATTAAACGCATCTCTTCGTCAGAAACTCTTTCCATTTCCGTTACAAAAGAAGCAACCGCTCTCACATATACTTTTTCTTCTTCGTCAGTTTCTTTGTAAACAACCATTTCTTCCCCTGTCTGAAAATCTGACGCTAATTCTATAACCTGACAACGTTTTCCATTCGGAAATTTGTAACATTCCCCTTTCGTGACGGTCTTATACTCCATATCCATTTCCCCTTTCTACTTGTCAGATGAATTATCTGCATAAAACAATGCGTTGACAAACTCATCTGAATCAAATTTCTGAAGGTCTTCTATGGATTCCCCGACACCGATATATTTCACAGGTATTTTTAACTCTGACTGAATGGCTACCGCAATACCGCCTTTGGCGCTTCCGTCCATTTTCGTTAATACAATTCCGGTAATGTCCGCCACCTCATTAAATTCTCTCGCCTGTGCAAGTGCATTCTGCCCTGTTGTAGCGTCCAAAACAACTAATGTTTCTCTGTGCGCTTCAGGATATTCTCTCTCAAGAACACGGTTGATTTTCTTTAACTCTTCCATAAGATTTTTCTTATTGTGAAGTCTTCCCGCCGTATCACACAGAAGTACGTCGGCATGTCTTGCTTTTGCCGCTGCAACCGCATCATATACAATAGCAGCAGGGTCTGCGCCGTCCTGACCGCCGATTAATTCTGCATCGGCTCTTTTCGCCCATTCCACAAGTTGTTCTCCTGCTGCGGCACGAAACGTATCCGCAGCAGCCAGCACAACTTTTTTATGATTTGCGCGAAGTTTTCCCGCTAATTTTCCGATAGTTGTTGTTTTTCCAACTCCGTTTACACCGATAACAAGAACAACTGATGTTCTGTTTTCAAATTCATATGCCGTCTCACCTACACGCATCTGTTCTTTAATGCTATCGATAAGAAGTTGCTTACATTCCATAGGCTCTTTAATTCTCTGCTCTTTTACTTTTGCACGCAAATCGTCTAAAACAGCGTAAGTCGCCTGTACGCCTAAATCTCCCATAATAAGTACTTCTTCCAGTTCCTCATAAAATTCCTCGTCAATTTTAGAAAATCCGTTAAAAATACTGTCCATACTGGAAACAATACTATTTCTCGTCTTTGTCAGTCCTGAAACAAGTCGTTTAAAAAATCCTTTTTTCTCTTCACCCATAATGCTTCTCCTATTTTGTCAAATCTTTTTCCAATAAATCTACAGATACAAGTGTAGAAACCCCTTTTTCCTGCATGGTAATACCGTACAGTCTGTCTGCGGCAGTCATTGTACCTCGTCTGTGCGTAATCACAATAAATTGTGTGTTCTTTGTCAGTTTATGAAGATACTGTGCAAACCTTGTTACGTTTGAATCGTCCAGCGCCGCCTCAATTTCATCTAAAAGACAAAATGGTGACGGTTTCAGATTTTGAATGGCGAACAATAAAGAAATCGCCGTTAATGCTTTTTCTCCACCGGACAACTGCATCATATTCTGTAGTTTTTTCCCCGGCGGCTGAGCGATAATACGAATTCCCGCCTCCAATATGTCTTCCTCTTCCATTAGTTCGAGAGTTCCTTTTCCACCGCCAAATAACTGCTTAAATACTTTGTCAAACTCGCTTGCAATCTCCTTGAAACGTTCTGCAAACTGTTTTCTCATTGCCGTATCCAACTCTTCGATAATCTGAATAAGCGTTTCTTTCGCCTCAACCAAATCATCATACTGGTTTTTCAAAAATTCGTACCGTTCGGACACGGTTTTGTAATCTTCTATCGCATTTACATTGACTGAACCTAAACTGCGAATATCTGATTTTAACAATTGAATTTGCCGTTTTATCTCGGATAAATCCGTAAAACTTTCATTTCGCAATTCCCGAGCCTTACTGTATGTGATTTCATACTCTTCCCACATATAATTAATTTGTTTTTCTAAAGTTTCTTCACATCCTTCTTTTTTGCTCGTTAATCGGAAACTTTCCTTATCCAAATCTGCCATATGTTTAGAGAGTTCTTCCCGCTTTGTGAGGAAATCTTTATTTTGCTGTGTTAGAACTTCTTTTTCGCTGTTTAATTTTTGAATTTTTAATTCAATCTCCTCAAACAACTCTTTTGAATTACTGATGGTCGCCTGAATTTCTCGTATTTGCTGTTCTTTTTCTTCAATTTCTAAAGAAGAGTTTTCTTTATTCTGCTGTAGTTGTCGTAATTCTTCCTGAAACTTGTCTGTTTCCTCTTGTATACGGGAAAGGTTTTCTAAAATAAATTCATTTTTCTGTTCAAAATTTGCCAATGTCAAATGAATATTTTCCGCTTTCTGCATCGCATCGTTTTCGGACTGCTTTTCTTTCTCCAAAAGTGCCTGCTGTTCTTCGATTTTTTTATTCAGTTCTGCTTCCATATGCTCGGAAGTGTCTAATTCAATTTGAATAGATTCCTGATTTTCTAAAAGTTCGGCAACTCTCTCTTCCAGTTCTTTTCCTTCGCGGTGCATATCGCCTGTCATCTTTAAAATGTTTTCTTTTTCAGCGTTTGCCTGCGTCAAATTC
>Garnier_p1__coassemble_838_pt1 | contig 21230 bp, 29 predicted proteins | sample Garnier_p1__metabat2_high_PE_010 | metagenome-assembled genome bin Garnier_p1
GAAATCCAAACAGGTGAAATTATTTTAGTAAAACCGGGGAATAAAATCGCACTTGACGGTGTGATTGTGGAAGGAAATACAACCGTTGATGAGTCTATGCTGACAGGAGAAAGTATTCCTGTAGAAAAAGAAAAAGGAATGCAGGTTATCGGTGGAAGCATAAACTATCAGGGGGCTATTCAAGTAGAAGTAACCCGTATCGGTGAGGAAACGACATTGGCGAAAATTGTCAAATTAATGGAGGAAGCACAGGGAAAGAAGGCGCCTATTTCTAAACTGGCAGATATTGTGGCGGGATATTTTGTGCCGACAGTAATGGCGATAGCAGTTGTTTCAGCGATAGTTTGGGCGATTTTAGGACATGATTTGGCGTTTGTACTCACTATTTTTGTTTCCGTGCTTGTCATTGCCTGCCCGTGTGCATTAGGGCTTGCTACGCCTACGGCAATTATGGTTGGAACAGGTCTTGGTGCAAATCACGGCATTTTGATTAAAAGTGGCGAAGCGTTAGAAACAACTCATAAAGTGGATACAGTTGTTCTGGATAAAACAGGAACAATTACGGAGGGCAAACCAAAAGTAATGGGAATAATCACCGATAGACCAGAGGAAGAACTTTTAAGAATAGCGGCTTCTTGCGAGCAAAATTCAGAACATCCTTTAGGACAGGCGATTGTAGAGGAAGCGAAAGAAAGAGGATTAACACTGGAACAACCGAAAACATTTCGCAGTATTACGGGAAAAGGTATAGAAGCTGTTTTAGGCAGAATAGAATACTATATCGGAAATAAAAAACTTTGCGAAAAATTAGATATTAATCTTGGTAAAAGTGAAGAACAAGCACAAGTGATAGCGGAAAAAGGACAGACACCGATGTTTGTTATTGCAGATAAAAAGATAATCGGAATAATCGGTGTGGCAGATCCGATTAAAGAAACGAGCAAAGAAGCGATTAAAGAACTAAGAAATTTAGGGATTACAGTTTACATGCTTACGGGAGATAACAGACTGACCGCAGATTATATCGGACAAAAGGTGGGCGTGGATAAAGTTGTATCGGAAGTTCTTCCGCAGGATAAAGTAAGTGTTGTGGAAGAGTTGCAAAAAGAAGGAAAACGTGTCATGATGGTAGGGGACGGAATTAATGACGCGCCGGCTCTTGTACAGGCTGATGTGGGTATGGCAATCGGAAGCGGAAGCGATATTGCGCTGGATTCCAGTGATATTGTTTTGATGAAATCGGATTTGCAGGATGTTTACAAAGCGATACGTTTAAGTAAGGCAACAATCCGGAATATTAAGCAAAATTTATTTTGGGCATTTTTCTATAATGCTTGTGGACTTCCGCTGGCGGCAGGCGTATTATATCTGATAAACGGCACACTGTTAAATCCTATTTTTGCAGGTCTTGCCATGTCGCTCAGTTCGGTGTCTGTTGTGGGAAATGCGTTAAGGCTTCGCAGATTAAAATTATAGTGTGCTACAGAAGGAGAAAATACAATGGAAGACAAGTGTTGTGACAGAACAAAACATAGAGAGGCAAAAGAATATAAAGATTTGGTCAACAGGTTAAACAGAATTGAAGGACAGGTGCGTGGTATTCGCAAAATGGTGGAGGAGGAACGTTACTGTGTGGATATTTTAACACAAGTTTCGGCCATACAGTCCGCATTGAACAGTTTTAACAAAAAACTTTTGGCTTCCCACATTCACTCCTGCGTAGTAGAAGATATTCAGGACGGAAGAGTGGAAGCGGTCGATGAATTATGTGAAATTATTCAAAAATTAATGAAATAACAGGAGGAAAAAGAAATGACAGTAATTAAAGTTGAAGGAATGCATTGTGAAAAATGTGTGGAAAGAATTGAAAAGGCAATGAACGAGGCGGGCTTAGATTATAAAGTAAGCCTGACAGATAAAAGTGTACAGATAGACGGCTGTGAGCATTGTGTAAAAACAGCGATGGAAATATTAGATGATTTAGGATTTGACGGGGAAATTGAGGCATAATGAAATGAATGCTAAAAAATGGATTGTGGCAGGAATTTGTATAATCTGTATGTTTTGCATAGGAAAAACAGGGGCAGTTCGGGCAACCGAGGCTGTCCCTGAAGTGTATGAAGATATTTTACAGAGCGAAAACTACATAGAAATTTCTTTAGGAAAATGCTATATGGGACAAAAGATCTTCTATGATATTCCGAATAAAAAGGCATTAATAGAACCTTTCGAGGAGCAGAAGCAGATTATTTTGCGTGAGGATGAAAAGGCGGAAGTTTATTACGGAAAATACAGGGGAAGTGAAAAATATGATAATTTCCGACTTGTGTCTTCCATGCTGGACATTGAGTTTTTCTTTGAGCCTTTTTTGGCACTGCAGGTAACAAAAGAACGGATTGAGGAGGAAAACTATTTAGTACATATAGAGGAAGAGCAGGAGGTAGAATATTTCTCGGAGCTCCTTATTTTTGCGGAAGTGTTAAACGGTGATGAGGCAGATATGGACTCCGTAGATATTTTGTTTGATGAAAAATATCGTCCGGTGCAGATTCAATTTCATTTTCAATCGACAACTTTGTCGACAGAACAGTTGAAATATTTAGAAGAGGAAATGACACAGCAATATAAATATGTATCGGAAGAAGAAATTAAGGAAAAAATGCGGGAAGCCGAAGAAGAAATGAGTTATATAGTACCGGAGAAAGAGGTTACGGTTGAAGACTATGTGAGTGAACTTCCCAACATTTTGCGGGCAAGAAGCAGGTATCTTATACAGAGTCTTCTCTATCAGGGAGAAGAGTTAAGCGATGAATACGGTTGGGATAAAAGTGCGGTTTTGGCATACATGGAAGCTGTCAATACAAAATTTAATTTATTCGGGGCAAATGGTTACGAGGCACAAAATGTTACGGAGGAAGAGTATTTGCAGGAAATAGAGCATATTTATCAATCGGCTCATCAGATAGGCTCGGACGTATATACATATATGTTTGAGGAAAGTAAGATTTCACCAAAGAAAAAAGCCCTGGTTGTGATTGAACAAATGGGAGGATATATAGATAAAAACGGAATGCTTCAGTTTGGCACCGGAGATAGATTTGCACCGGAAATGGCTCCGCATTCTGCGTTTTTAGAAGATTATGCGGAATGTGTGCGAAACGCTTATAAGAAAAAGAACTTGGACAATGAAATGATTCATCAGTTCAGAATGTATATTGATAAACACAATATCGAGTACGTTCGAGGATATTATGAGGGTAAAACAGATTATGAGCGGTTAAAGGCCTATGCAAAAAATTTCAATATGAAATTGTATTACGGTGAACCGTCAAGACATCATAATAAAACAGAAAAGAAAGAAAAATTCAAGGAACAGAGATATGATAAAATATTAACTCCCAATAAACTATCTGAATTTATTATTGATATAGAAACAGGAAGTTTTGTGACGGAATGGGACGTTTTGGCAAAAACAAAAAGCAATCAAGTACAAAGCAAAACATCTGCGTACAAGAACATCGAAAAATCTCAAAAAAAGAAAGTGGTAAATAGCGAATCGTTTAATTATGCGCCTGCAGATTACAATGATGCGCATTACAGGTTAGATGTTCTTCCGGCAACGCCGGCGGACAGGAAGAAGAAAACATATTTGGATAACGGGTTCAAACGAAGTTTAAAGAAAATTTGGCAAAGTCCAAAGCGGGCACAATATAAAGAAAAATATAAATCCCCGAAAGATTATTTGAAATAAAGGAGAAGACATGAAAAGACTAATTATGTTAGGTATGGCAGTCTGGATATCTTTTTTTACGGCTGCCTGCCAAAAAGATGATGTACCCTCTGAGAGAGTAAATGATATTCTTAAGCAGGAAACTTATGTAAAAATTAAACTGGGAGAAAATTATCATCAGGCATCGGTTCTGTTTGCATTGGAGGAAGAAAAATCGGTTGTTCCAAAAGACGTGGAGTGGGGACTTCCTAAATATAGAGATAAAAATACAGTCGGCGTAAGTTTTGGAGAAGAGGGAACGGAAGTATATGAAACAGACGGGGAAATGTATCCCGAATTATATATAGACTCATACTTTTCTTCGATTGCCCGTTTGAATTTAAGTGCCAAAGAAGTGAAAGACAGTAATTATCATATAAAGATTGCGGACAAAACACAACTGAAATGGTTTGAAAAAGAACTGTATACAATATCCACTATGGTAATAGGAGATGAGTATGACTTATCCGGTGTTAGTATTGAATTTGATAAGAAATACCGTCCGGTGAAAAAAATATTTCAGTTGAAGAAAAAAGAGAATACGATGTTGGGAAATGAAGAGGATGAAAGTGTAAATTGTATTCAGGAGTTTTCCTATGATGTTGGGAAAATGAAATTTGAACGCCAGTTTAGACGAGTGAAAAAAATGATTGAAAAAAATTAAATTTTGTGCTTGCATTTTTTCTTCAGAGATGATATTATAAATCCTGCTTGAAACAAACAGTTATATAGCGGGGTGTGGCTCAGCTTGGCTAGAGCGCCTGGTTTGGGACCAGGAGGTCGCAGGTTCGAATCCTGTCACCCCGATTTTGCGGGTGTAGTTCAATGGTAGAACACTAGCCTTCCAAGCTAGATACGTGGGTTCGATTCCCATCACCCGCTTTTATTTTTTGGTTAGGAATGTTATCTGATTGCAGATAACATTCCTTTTCTACTATCTTCTACAATTACAATTTGTATTTCTGTCGAATTCAGGGTTAAAGGCATAGAAATTTTGACTGTCCAGATTATCCTGAACAATTCTTAAACTTTCACCGAAACGCTGATAATGAACAATCTCCCTTTCGCGAAGGAAGCGGATTGGGTCGCATACTTCAGGATCTTTGATAAGACGTAAAATGTTATCGTATGTTGTTCTCGCTTTTTGTTCTGCTGCCATATCTTCATGTAAATCTGTGATTGGATCTCCTTTTGACTGGAAATAAGTTGCTGTCCAAGGTGTTCCGCCTGCTGACTGTGGCCATAATGCAAGGGTATGGTCAACATAGTATTTATCGAAACCGTATTTCTCAATTTCTTCTACAGAAAGATTTTTGGTAAGTTGATAAACGATAGCACAAATCATTTCCATGTGGGCTAATTCTTCTGTGCCGATATCGGTCAAAACTCCGGTTACCTGTTTGTAAGGCATTGTATATCTTTGGGAAAGATATCGCATAGAAGCGGCCAATTCGCCGTCAGGACCTCCGAACTGGCTGATAATAACCTGTGCAATCTTAGGGTTTGTCTGTGTGATTTTAACAGGGTATTGCAATCTTTTTTCATAATTCCACATAAACTAACATCCCCCTTCCTGCCATGGATACGGCTCGTCAATCCATTTCCAATAATCACTGCAAGTAGTGATTGAATCGAGAGTGAGAGGACCATATAAGCGGGCAAAGTCTTTCAATGCTTGTGTGCGGATTGAATTGTATTGCTGAAAATAAGCAAGAGCCTCTTTATTTTCCGGATGCGTATCTAAAAATAATTTCACATCATCTACGGCAAAACTGGCAACATTAATTAAATGAAGCAATTCTTTGCGGGAAGGCATATTGTTGTTCATCGACATCCACCTCCTCCATGTTCGAATGGTTTCCGCAAATCACGGAAAATTGTTCCGCAATGAAAACCTTTATCTGCTTCAAGTATATTCTCCCATCTTTGCCATGGCACATATGCCATTGCGAGAGGCATGGAAGAAAGCGGATCTAGCCTTTGGCACGGAACATTTTCTTGATTATAAAATGCCATATTATTCCGAAAATTTTGCATATCCAATATACTCCTTTAAAATATTTACACTATTAGATTATGTTGCAATAAGGAAAAAGTGTTTGTTTTTAACGGGCAATATAGTATAATGAATAGTTAAGAAAAGGAGTATAAATATGGTAGGGAAAAGATTAAACGGGAATAAGAAAAAAAGAACAGTAGAATATTTTGATTACACTTTAATGGCGGTACTTATTTTTCTTATCGGATTTGGATTGCTTATGCTTTACAGCACCAGTTCGTATAGCGCATCTGTAAAGTTTGGTGACGGAATGTTTTATTTAAAAAACCAGTTAAAAGCATATGCGTTTAGTTTTATAGCGATGTGGGTTACTTATAAAATTGATTATCATCTATATGCGAAATGGTCAAAAGTGATATTTGGGCTGGCGATGATTATCATGGCATGTGTTTTTATACCGGGGATAGGTATTGAGGCATATGGAGCGAGGCGTTGGATTAAAGTGCCGGTTGTTGGACAAATGCAGCCGTCAGAATTTATGAAAATAGCAATTGTTGTTTTTATTCCGGCATTGATATGTAAACTTGGTGAAACACTTAGAAAAAGGGAAGGCGTTTTTACCATTTTGTTTTGGGGCGGAGTTGGAGCAGCAGGTGTATTTTTATTGACGGATAACTTAAGCACTGCCGTTATTGTAATGGGAATGGCGTGTGTCATGCTTTTTGTGGCTCATAGGAAAACAAAACCATTTCTTATTATTGGCGGAAGCATTTTGGCAATCTTTTTCATAGGTTCACAACTTTTGGGAAAAATCATGGAAGGAAGTCAGAATTTCCGCATTAGAAGAATTTTAGCGTGGGTCAATCCTGAAATGTATATGAGCGAGGGGAGTTATCAAAGCATGCAGGCGTTATATGCTATCGGTTCCGGCGGATTTTTCGGAAAAGGTTTAGGAAATAGCGCTCAGAAATTAATTATACCGGAAGCGCAAAATGATATGATTTTATCGATTATCTGTGAGGAAATGGGTATATTTGGTTTATTGATTATTTTGACTTTGTTTGCAATTTTACTATATAGGATTGCATTTATTGCACAAAATGCACCGGATTTATACGGTTCGCTAATAGCAACGGGAGTATTTGCGCAAATTGCAATTCAAGTTATTCTTAATATTGGTGTTGTAACAAACCTTTTACCGACAACGGGAGTTACGCTTCCGTTTATCAGTTATGGAGGTACGGCAACCTTGTTTTTGTTGGCGGAAATAGGACTTGTTTTGAATGTATCCAGCCATATAAAAATAGAAGTCTAGTTGATCTGAAATTGAATATTTATAATAATAAAGAGGAAAAATATAAAAAGTCTTTTCTTATCAAAGAAAATGTGGTAAACTAAACAAGTGGTATTTAAAACTACATATAATAGAAATGAATGTGATAAGTATAAAGATAGAGGAAGGTCCTAGATATGGGTTATAAAATTGTAGTAGATAGTTGTGGTGAATTGACGGAGGAGATGAAGCAATCCGGAAAAGTGGAGAGTGTTCCGCTTAGTATTCAGATTGAAAATGAAAACATTGTAGATGATGATACATTTAATCAAAAAGATTTTTTGGTTAAAGTAGCACGAAGTCCGGAGTGTCCAAAATCTTCCTGTCCGTCACCTGAACGTTATATGGAAAGTTATAAATGTCATGCAGACAGAATTTATGTTGTAACTTTATCAGCAGAACTCAGCGGTTCATATAATAGTGCGGTACTTGGAAAAAGTATTTATGAGGAAGAACACGGAGAAAAGAAAATTCATATTTTCAACTCTCGTTCTGCTTCGGTGGGGGAAACACTTATTGCACAAAAAATTATGGAGTGCGAAGAAAATGGACTTAGTTTTGAGCAGGTAATTGAAAAGGTTGACACTTATATTCAAGAACAAAACACATATTTTGTACTGGAAACATTAGAAACTTTAAAAAAGAACGGAAGACTTACAGGGGTAAAAGCATTAGTGGCATCGGCGTTGAATATTAAACCGGTTATGGCGTCAACTCCTCAGGGAACAATTTGCCAGTTGGGAAAATCAAGAGGAATTAACAAAGCGTTGGATAAAATGGTTGCTTGTGTTATGGAAAAAGCGACAAATACAGAAGATAAAACGCTGGCGATTGCTCACTGTAACTGTTACGAGAGAGCGGTATCAGTTAAGAAAGAGTTGGAAGAACGCGGAAAATTCAAAGAAATTATTATACTGGATACAAGAGGAATAAGTACAATGTATGCAAGCGACGGGGGAATTATCGTGGTTGTATAGTAATAAAAAGAGCCTTAGCCCTTATAAATCAAGGGTTTTGGCTCTTTTCTTATGCTTTTTGATACTAGAATGATACTATTATTTATACCTTTTTGATTTTGTTTACTATCTCGGTTTGAGTGGACGGGAACAGATGCGAGTACGTCTTGAGGGTGATTGTTGGCGATTCATGCCCCAGCCTTTCCGCTACTAAAAGCGGATTTGCCCCAAGATTGATAAGCATAGAGGCGTGGGAGTGCCTCAAGTCATGTATTCTTATCTGTTTCACTTCGGCTTTATCTGCACATTCCCGTAATATGCTACGGACGTACTGTGGGCGTCTGTTGAATATACGCTCGTTCGGATCCGGTTCATACAGGTGTGAAATGTATTCTTTCAATTCTTCTGCTAGAAATTCAGGTATTGCTATTGTTCTTTCACTGCCGGCAGTCTTTGGCGGGTTTATCAGGTCCTTTCCGGTAATGCGGTAGTAGGTTTTTGTAACTGATATAGTACAGCCCATAAAATCAATATCGTTCAACGTAAGGGCGAGAGCCTCACCGACCCTCATACCTGTATAATAGAGTACCTCAAAGATTGTGAAAGCCTCTATATTGTCCTTACACGCCTCTGAGAACTGCTTATACTCCTCAGGCGTCCAGAAATCTATCTTTCGGCTTTTAAGCGAGCCTATGGACTTTGTACAGGGATTCTTTTGAAGTCCCACATATTCCACAGCATAGGCAAAGATAGCCTTTAAATATACGTTGATTGAATGGGTATAAGTTTCGCTTAGCCCCTTTTTTAATATCTCGGTCTGCCATGCTGAAATATCAGCCGGAGAAATATCTGATACAATCCTGTCTTTGAAATAGGGCAGTACATGGCTATCAATTATATTGAAACGGATAGCCGCTGAACTTTCCCTTATTCTTGGCGTGATGTACGCCTTATACTTCTCATAGAGCGATTCAAAGGTTATATCGGGATTTTGTGCGAACTGCTCAAGGAACTTCCGTTCCCAGTCTTTCGCCTCCCGCTGAAGTTTGAACCCTCTTTTCAATTTCTGTTTCTTTTCACCTTGCCAGTTTACATAGTAGAATTTACAGTACCATGTACCTGTTTTATCGTCTTTGTATGTAGGCATTGTTTTTATCTCCTTTCATTTCCAGCCCGCCAGCGTGTGAAATGGTTGAAGATAGGTGCCGCTATTTCGACGTCATAAATTGTGACGTCCTTATTATTGGGGTGTCCACCATTTTAGGCAGACCCTTTTGACGATAATACCCTATTCAATTTCAGATGTGCGTAGTATGCACTTCCGACTAATATCCTGTGTTCTCTCCGTTTATCGTTATACTACGTTTTCTACTACGGTTTATACTTCGCTTTGTACTACGCTTTTGAAAGTGTAACGTAGGGAAGATTTACTTCGTACGAATTTCGCACGTAGGTCAAAGAAAATCTGTCGGCTCAATTTTCGGATGTCATTATCTCGGACATCTGAAATCAATTCTACAACCTTATTCTTTGGTGTTTTTCCAGTTTTGTGGATTCTGAATCAAATCTTCTGTGTAATCATATACTTTCTTCTTCGCAAGGTTATTCATTTTATTAAGATTATCTTTAATAGCCACTTCAATAGCGCTATATGTGTGGATAATTCTATTTTCTTCCGTTGTTTCTAAAACTGAGCCGATAGCGTCATTTAAAGAAATGAGTTCGCTTATTTTTATATCTAAAGCATCTGCTATTTTTTGTAATGTTTCTATTTTTGGGTTTTGTCTTCCGGATTCGTATTTTCTTATATTTGAATCAGCAATACCACATAATTCACCAAGTTTTTTTTGCGTTAGCCCCTGTTCAGTTCGATGTTTTTTTATCATATCCCCTGTATATGTTGACATTATATATATATCACCTCTTTCTATTTGTAAATAGAATAGCATATTTTGAAATAAATGTATAGAGCGAAAACAATCTAAAAAAACAACTTGACAGAGTGTAAACAATCTGATATATTCAAAATACAGATTGAAAACAATCTAAAAAGGAGGTGATGAAAACATGAAACTTGACAGACAAAAATACGAACTTGCAAGAGCGAGGGCTTGCATGGGACAGAAAGACCTTGAAACTGCCGGAATCCCAAAAGGGACGTTATGCCGTATTATCGGTGGTGGAGAGGCAAGACCTGAAACACTGGGCAGGATTGCAAAGGCTCTCGGGGTTGATGTAACTGAAATCATTGAAACAGAATAAAAAAAACACATAGCCGCCAGCGTGTGAAATGGTTGAAAATGATATTTTTGGTGTTTTTGGTATTTAGTTCATAGCAAATAATTTAGTTTTGCTCAAAAATGAGCGAAAGGAGGAAAGTTCAATGAGCAAATATGTGTATACTGCGAAAGATATTTCCGAAATCTGCGGAATATCAGAAAGTAAAAGTTATCAAGTGATTAGACAACTGAACGAAGAATTAAAAGAAAAGGGTTTCCTTACATTTGCGGGTAAAGTGAGTGCTGCATACTTCAATGAGCGAATGTATGGAATGAAGTCAGCAGGTGATTAAATGGCAAGCAGAAAAGAGTTGCTAGATAGTATATCCCTTGATATGAAGTTGAATAAGGCTTTCTTTATGAAAGTTTACGGATATGAGTTGACCTATCCGGGATTTGCCGAAGATGTTCTTGTTCGGCTTGAATTTCTAGGATGTAGCAGGGCGAGGGAATACTATAACCATTTTGTTGGCGAATACGAAAAGGAGCATGACAGACAGATGAAAAACGTTGCAGAATGGCACTTGAAGAGGTGTAGGGAAGAATTTGAAGAGAAGAAAAGAAAGGCGGTGAATATGAGCAGGTGATAGACGTAGAAGAACTAGAAAAAATACACCCCGAAAGATACTCGAGGAATGATATAGGGACAAGTAATTTATTTGCTACGGTTTACGAATCAATATTGGTATATGTTCCAGAGAGAAAAGGTTTTTTTGTGTATAACGGCAAAGTTTGGAAAAAAGATATAGACGACTTACAAACGCACGAACTGGCAAAAGAATTTGTACTTTCGATTATGGAATATTTTAGGAATAAAGAAAAGGATAACGAGGAAGTTTTTAAATACTACTCTAAATTTCTAACTAGGGACAAGCGAAACCGTCTTATAAGTGATGCTAAAAGTATTAGACCAATGGCGACAGATAAATTTGATAAACAGCCATATCTTGTTAATTGCTTGAATTGCACGGTCAATATTGCTACTGGTGACGTTCATAGCCATGACCCCTATGATTATTTGACTAAAATTTCTAATGTATGGTATGACCCTGACGCTAAAAGTGAAGAGTTTGAGCAATTTATCCGTTCGATAATGCAGGAAGATAAGGAATTAATAGCATATCTTCAAAGAGCATTAGGGTATTCTATATCTTCCGCAACGTTTCAAGAGTGCTTTTTTATAACGTACGGCTCAACAACCCGAAACGGAAAAGGGACATTAAATAATACCATGATGTATATGCTAGGAGATTACGCAAAAACCGCACCTTATGAGGCGTTTGAAAGTAAAAAGTACAAATCAAGTAGTAATGCTAAGGAAGAAATAGCAAGGCTGGCAGGCTCTCGATATGTGTCTGTATCTGAGCCAACGGAAAACATGACGCTTGACAGTGCATTGATTAAAAGCCTATCAGGTAATGACAGAATTACTGCCCGATATTTATACGAGAATAGTTTTGAATTTGTGGCATCTTTTAAGTTATGGATAAATACCAATCATTTGCCAGTAATTCCTGATGATACGGTATTCAAAAGCGGACGCGTTCAACTTATCCCATTTAATAGACATTTCAGTCAGGATGAACAGGATAAGGGTTTAAAAGCAAGGCTCACAAAAAGGGAAAACATCAGCGGGGCATTTAACTGGTGTATGAAAGGTTTTCAACTTATGGCAAAAGAGGGAGGATTAAAAGTTCCTAAAATAATCAGGGAAGAAGTGGACAAGTACAGGAAAAGCAATGACAGAATAGGGGAATTTATTCAAGATTGTTTTAATAGGGACTTAGACGGTAGTCACAGGGAAAAATTGTCTAAGGTGTACAAGATTTATGTTAATTGGTGCAAGGACAACGGTTATAAAGAACTTAATAAAAAGAACTTTAAAACGAAAATATCAGAAAAGGTGGATGTTCAAATCTATGCTAATCAAGACAATGTTATAGGATATTATATAAAGCCCGAAATTCCACTAATATGGGTTACATAATTGGGAAAATGGGAGAAATGGGAGTTTTTTTAAAACTTTTTAGAATAAAATTCTTATGTATAATTTTCAAAAAAAGTCCCAAAAGTCCCAAAATCCCAAACTTGATATATAAAAACAGAAAAAGGAGAGCGAAAAAATGAAAAAAGAATATTCAAAATACGTTGAAGAATTGTGTGAGGTGCCTGGTAATTATAGGGGAGAAATTAAACCTACAGAGATTATGCAGATTTCACGGCTTGACCGCATTGCTGACGCACTAGAGGGCATCAATCAAGAATTGAGTTGCATAGCGGGACATTTAGAGTATTTATGTGATAAAGACCACCCGCTTGATGAATGTATCAGCAAAACGAGGGCAGGAAGTTTCCTGTGTGTGACTGGACACGTTACAACAAAGAACTACTAAATAAAAACGCCCTCATCGAATTAGACAAGGGCAGTATATCTATCTTAGCGCCCGCCAGCGTTTAAGAAATGATATACAAGTATTATAACATATATTTAGGGAAAGGAATAGGGAAATTATGAATAAATCAAAGATAATCAAAATTGAAAAAGAACATAGCGATATTATGGATATTTTAAAGTATCAGAGCGTTGCTCCATTTGCTAAAAGTATAGCCATAGATAATTTTCTAGATGAGCATTGGAAGGAAATTCCGTTTAAATGTGCAAGAACTCTTTTCTTTATTGGTTACATAGAGGGGAAACGTGCAGAACGCAACAAAAGAAAGGTAGGTAAAACAGTATGATGAACAAAGAAACAGCCATAAATTTATTTGATAGAAATTCATGCCTCATAGGAGATAGGGACGTTATTCTTGAGGATATTGCGGAGAAACTAACGAGCAGACAAGCCGTTAAGTTCGCAAAGAGAATGAATCCGTCAGGTCATAACGGCTATGGTATCGGCGATTATATGGTTACATATATGACACTGAAATGTTTTCTTTTAGCCGTAACCTATGAGAACATAAACGAATACAGAAAGGTAGGTGTGCCACATGGCAATGATTAACGCTTATAAAAAGTGCTTGTGTTGTGGTAGAAAGTACCAAGCAACAGCACAAAGAGAAAAATGTTTGTGCGGTGGGTATTTGTATCTTGTTGGTGCAGTGTATCAGCCGAAAGTGAAGAAATAAAGACTTTCTGTCCTCTGGGGGCTAGTGCTACCAACCCAACCCTCAGCGACAGGAAAGAACGGTTTACATATACGTTAGATATGCATATTTTGAACGATTGAATAACTGCCCTTTCCGTGATGATACGCCAATATCAGAGCGGAACGGCAGGAAGAAAGGAGAAAAGAAAAATGTTATGCAGAAGCGATATGTTGAAAGAGATAAAAGAGGCTTTAGAAGATGCGTCTTATGAAGATATTAGTTTTATATATTATTTTCTTGTAGGTGCTGGACTAATTGAAGAAAAGGGAGAGGAAGAGCATGAGTGTGAGAATTAAAGTATCATATACCACAGATGAGGAACTATGTGACGTATTGAAAAGGCTTTCACCGGACGTAAGAGCCTACAAGATAGCAAAGAAACAGACGGGGAAATATAAGCGGGCTTATGTGGAGTTGGGAGCAGTCACAACGTCTGAGAATAAATAAGTATTGAAATACTGATATATTTGATATATAATGATTATATCAATTCTGGATACCGCACTATATTACCTCGTAGTGCAAGCCTAAAGGCGTGGGAATGACTTGATTAAAAGTTGTTCTTGCGTCTTTTTTTGTATTTTGGGATTGATTACCTTCGTATAGAGTGCGGCATCACTTAAAACTGTGATAGTATCGTCTGCGGACGTAAAACGGAAAGGAGTTATAACATGGGCGAAAATATGTTAGAGCAGGGCGTGGAAAACACGGAAGAGACACAGGCTGCCAGTGTAGAAAAACAGGCAGGAACGCAAGACAATGAAGGGCAGGAGGCGGAACAGGAAAAGAAATATACTGACGCTGACGTTGACAAAATAGTCGCCCGTAAGATTGCGGCAGAGCGCAAAAGAATGTCAAAAATTTTTAATGAAGAGCAACAGGAAAACGAGTTAGAAGTTAGAGAAAGGAACGTCTTAAGGCGTGAATTAATGGCAGACGCAAAGGACTTGTTAATAAATGACGGGTTCCCGTCTTCTCTTGCGAAACTTCTAAATTATGACAGCGAAGAGAGTTTCGGAGAAAGTTATAAGGAGATGACGGGAATATTTAATGATGCCGTTCAGACAGCGTTGAAGGATAGATTACGAGGACATACGCCAATAAGGGGAATGACATCAGGGAATAAAGAACTGACGAGAGAAAAAGCCTTTGCTGATGCTTTTGCGCCTAATGTACGTTAAGGGTGTAAAAATGGCTATAGATTTAGTAACAAAGTTTCTCCCCTATGTAGATGAAATGTTTACAACGGAGAGCAAGAAAACGCTCCTTACTAATCAAGATTTTAATTGGACGGGAGCGCATACCGTAAAGGTATACAAAGTTAACACGGTACAGATGACGAACTATGACCGTGCCGGAACAGGTACAGGGGCAACCGGTTCGCGTTATGGGGCTGTAGCATCATTGAATGCGACTACTGAAGAATTTACTTTGAGGAAAGACCGTTCTTTCACGTTTGCGATTGATAAAATGGACACAGACGAAACAGAACAACAACTTGCGGGTGCGTCGGCTTTAGCCAGACAGCAAAGAGAAGTTATTATTCCGGAAGTAGATACCTATGTGTATAATGTCATGGCAACAGGGGCAGGAACAAAACCCGCAGCTGTTACCTTGACGCCTGAAAATATCTATGATGAGATTATTAAGGCAACAAATACCCTTGATAATGCAGAAGTAGAAGAAACTAGACGCGTTTTGGTAGTAACACCGGATATTTACACATTAATGAAGAAAAGCCCTGATATTGTGATGAATACAGACATCAGCAATGAAATGCGGTTGAAGGGTGTGATTTCAAACCTTGATGGTTTAACGGTTATTAAAGTGCCAGCGGTGAGATTACCGAAGAATTTCGGTTTTATGGTTGCGCATCCGTGTGCTACAGTCGCACCGACAAAACTGGAAGAGTACAAGGTGCATCAGGACCCGCCGGGAATTAGCGGTTCTCTTGTAGAGGGGCGTATCGTATATGATGCTTTTATTTTAGATAACAAGAAAAAAGCAATCTACTATCAGGAAAACAAAACATCATAATAAAGGGAAGTGCCTCAGGTGCGAATATTGCACTTGGGGCTTTTCTATACGTTAAGAATGTTAAGAAATGTTAAGGTTCAAGTTAATATGCTAACAAATGCTAAGGTTTCTAAAGTAAAGAGGTGGTAAACATGGAAAACGAACAACTGGTTGCCCGCATTAAACCCGGCATAGATACCGCTGAGAATATGCTTGCATTATGGCAGCAGAACAAAGGTTTTATTCATCAAATGGCTGTGAAGTATTCCAACTATGCAGAGGTTGAGGACTTAAAGCAAGAGGCTTATTTCGGGCTGTGTAAGGCGGTAGAACACTATGATGCAGATATGGGTGTGGCTTTTATCAATTATGCAGCCCTTTGGATAAAACAGGCTATACAGAGATATATTGACAACTGCGGGAGCGTTGTGCGTATTCCGGTGGGGGCTAGGGGTGAAATATTAAAGTATAAGAAGATAGCGAACGAATACCGCAAGTATTACGGCTGTGAACCGTCTGACAGTGAAATGAGGGGATTTCTCGGCGTGAGTAAAGGAAAACTTGAGAGCATAAAGAAAAGTGTCAGAATGGGGCAAATACAAAGCCTTGACGAGCCTATCAGTGAAGAGGGGGAGAGTTCGCTTGGGGATACGGTGTCAGACCGTAGCGATATAGAGGCGGACATTATTAAAAGGCTTGACACTGCTGCCATGAAAAGAGAATTGTGGATTGCAGTTGATAAGTTACCACCAAATCAAACGCAAGTTATAAGGGAACGCTATGCCAATAGAAAAACCTTGCAGGAAGTCGGGGAAGTGTTAGGGCTGTCAATAGGAAGTGTCAGACAAGCGGAAGAGAAAGCCATAAGGACGCTTAGGATACCGAGCAGATGCAGGACGTTCAGAGCATATTATGAGGAGTATCTTTCTGCTGCTCCGGTACGTCATATAGGAGTGGAGAGGTTCAACAGAACGTGGACGAGTGAAGTTGAACAGGCAGCACTTAAACGGATAGAAAGAGAAGAAGAACATAACCGGATAATGCGGGAGTTTTCGGAGTGTGCAGAGGCTTAAAATGATACTAGAATGATACTAAAATAAATGTAATCTGTAAAAATGATATAAAATAAGGAAGTAAATGGCTTAAATACATAGGAAAAAGGCTATAAAAACAAGCAAAAAGTCACCTTGCATAGTGGTTGTATAATTTCCCGTTTTGTGATAAACTATTTATAGTTGAATTGCAAAGGAGTTTTGAAGATGAGTCAAGAGAAAGTGAATCGTTATAAAGAGGAAAAGGCAAACCGTAAAGCAATAATGAAAAAGCAGAAGAGAATGAAAGTACTTAGAAATGTATTAACTGCTGTAGTTATTGTAGGTGTTTTATCATGGATCGGATATTCGGGATATACTGCATATGTAGATAGTCAGCCAGTAGAGAAGGCAGAAGTCGACTATACTTCTATTGCTGAATATCTTACAGGTTTGGCAGAATAACAAAATATGGAAAAAAAGATGTATCTCCACGAAAGTGGAGATATTTTTTTGCCCGAAAATGCTAAAAAACTCTTGAAATGAGGGAAAAAGTGGTTTACAATAAATTTAAGTGGTAGAAAGTGGTGAATAGTGGTACTAAATGGGACATAAGTGGCAGACCCATTGAAAGAAGGTGTTCCATATGCTGACAGGAGAATTTAATCATAGTATAGACGCAAAAGGCAGGTTGATTATTCCCTCCAAATTTCGAGAAAATCTTGGAGAAAACTTTGTGATAACAAAGGGATTGGATGGCTGCTTATTTCTGTATCCTGACAGTGAATGGAAGATTTTTGAGGAGAAACTAAGAACCTTACCGCTGACAAATAAAGACGCCAGAATATTTACCCGTTTCTTTTTAGGAAGTGCGGTAGACGGCGGCCTTGATAAACAAGGCAGAGTATTAATCTCTTCTGCACTCCGTAATTTTGCTAATTTGGAAAAAGAAGTGGTTCTTGTGGGAGTGCTGGACCGTGTAGAAATTTGGGACAAGGCAAAATGGGAGGAAAATAATACAGTAATTGAAGACAACATGGATGATATTGCGGGCCGCATGGAAGAATTGGGACTTAGCATTTAATCTGATGTGGAGGTAGACATGACATTTGAACACAAATCCGTATTATTAGAAGAGACTGTAAATGGTCTGAACATCAAGCCAGACGGCATTTACGTAGATGGAACGCTTGGTGGAGGCGGACACGCTTTTGAAGTGTGTAAGCAGTTAAGTGACAAGGGGAGTTTTATAGGAATAGATCAGGACGAGGCAGCGATTGAGGCTGCGGGAATCCGGTTACGTGACTTCGGGGAGAAAGTTACAATAGTCAGAAGCAACTATTGTGATATGAAGTCGCAGCTTCATAAACTTGGCATTGACAAAGTGGATGGGATTGTACTTGATTTGGGTGTATCATCTTATCAGTTGGATACAGCAGAAAGAGGATTTTCTTATCGTGTAGATGTACCTTTGGATATGAGAATGGACAGACGTCAGGAGATGACGGCAAAGGACATCGTCAATACGTATAGTGAAATGGAACTTTATCGCATTATTCGAGATTATGGGGAAGACAAATTTGCGAAGAACATTGCAAAGCATATTGTTTTGGAACGCGAGAAAGGTTCCATTGAAACTACCGGACAGTTAATAGAGATTATTAAACGTGCCATTCCGATGAAAATTCAGAAGAACGGGGGACACCCGGCGAAGAGAACATTTCAGGCGATTCGCATTGAATTGAACAGGGAGTTGGACGTACTTAGAGATAGTTTAGATGAAATGATTGATATGTTAAATGAGAATGGGAGAATATGTATCATTACATTTCATTCATTGGAGGACAGAATTGTAAAAAGTATTTTCAGAAGAAACGAAAATCCATGCACCTGTCCAAGTCATTTCCCAGTATGTGTTTGTGGAAATGAGTCAAAGGGGAAAGTGATTACAAGAAAACCGATTCTGCCGAGTGCGGAGGAATTAGAATACAATAGTCGTTCAAAGAGTGCGAAATTGCGTATTTTTGAACGACGCTAGACAGATGCTGGGAGATAAATAGTTAAGATAGAAGGGAGCGTAAGCAGATGGAGACAAACAGAAGACCTGCTTATCGCAGACAGATTTACAATTATTATGATTATGGAAATACTGTCCGCAAACCGAATACTGTTCCGCAAAAGCATGATGAAACTCATCGTGCAGAGCCGAAGAAGGTTAGCAGACAGGTACGAAAGAACAGGAAAAATGCACTGCATATGAACAAAGGATATGTAGTGTTTTTGTCGATTGCAGTTATAATTGCGTTTGTATTATGTTTACAATATTTACAGTTGCGCTCAGAACTGACGAACCGTTCACGAAATATTACTTCTTTGCAGAGAGAACTTTCGGAGAAGAGAGAGGTAAATACAACACGGTTTAATAATGCGGTGGATTCTGTGAATTTGGAAGAAGTCCGCAAGAAAGCAACAGAGGAATTGGGAATGATTCATGCAGAGGAAGGTCAGGTTATTACATATGACAATCCTACAGACAGTGATATGAAACAATATAAAGATATTCCTAAGAAATAGCATGGAACAGACACAAGGCAAATGGAAGGTGAATAAATGGCAAAAGATAGGAAAAAAGGGATTGGACCGAAGTTTATCCATAAAAAATTTCCTACGAGAATGCAGAGAAAGCTGGTATTGGTATTTGGATTAACGATACTGGCTTTTGTTGTACTTGTTTGGAAAGCGACAAAAATTGTAGTACAGGACAGCGAGAGGTATGAAAAGGCAGTCTTAGACCAACAGCAGAATAACAGTAAGGTTATTCCGTTTAAAAGAGGCGATATATTAGATGCAAATGGGACAAAACTGGCAACAAGTGAGCGTGTTTATAATGTGATTTTAGATGCGAAGGAGTTGCTTTCGGGAAAAGAAAAGGTAGTAACGAAAGCAAAAAAACAGACATTGGAGGCTTTGGAAACTTGTTTTGAGATTGACAAGGAAACGGTTTATAAGATTTTGGAGGAGAAACCGGAAAGTCGTTACAATGTGCTGAAAAAGGGAGCGTCTTATAAACAGTATCAGGCTTTTGAAAAACTGAAAAAAGATGAAGAAAATTATGGAAATCTGAAAGGGGTATGGCTGGAAGAGGATTATGTGAGAACGTATCCGTACAATACGCTTGCCAGCGATTTGATAGGCTTTACTGCGGCCGGTAATGTGGGAAACGGAGGGCTTGAGGCTTCGTATAATGATATTTTAAATGGAACGGACGGAAGAGAATACGGTTATGTCGGGGAAAGTGCTTCTGTGGAGAAGATTGTAAAAGAAGCAACAGACGGAAAGAGTCTTGTTACGTCCATTGACCTGAATTTGCAGAGCATAATTGAGAAGCATATACGGGAGTTTAACGAAGAACATAAGAACGGTCCGAATAAAACCGGTCTTGGCAGCAAAAACACGGCTGTGATTGCGATGCGTCCCGGAACGGGAGAAATTTTGGCGATGGCATCTTATCCGAATTTCGATTTAAACAATCCGAGAGACTTGAGCGGTTTATTTTCTGAGGAACAGATAAAAGAGATGAGTGAGGAGGATAAGATTAAAGAGTTAAATAAACTATGGAGAAATTTTTGTGTCAGTGATACCTATGAGCCGGGGTCTACAATGAAACCTTTTACAGTAGCAGCGGGTTTGGAAAACGGTACTTTAAAAGGAAGTGAAACATATGTGTGTCCCGGATATTTGGACGTTGGAAAATGGAGAATCAAATGTAATAAGAAAGACGGACATGGAACACAGAATTTAAAGCAGGCGATTGCGAACTCTTGTAACGTGGCGTTGATGCACATAGGTGATGCAATCGGTTCGGACGAATTTTCAAAGTATCAGCATATTTTTGGCTTCGGAGAATACACGGGAATAGATTTACCGGGGGAGGCATCAACAGAAAAACTCCTTTTTGATCCGAAGAAAATGGGCGATGCGGATTTGGCTACAAATGCGTTTGGACAGAATTTTAACGTGACAATGCTTCAACTGGCGGCAGGTTTCAATTCGCTTATTAACGGAGGAAATTATTATGAACCTCATGTAGTAAAACAAATTCGTGATGCGGACGGAAATGTAATTGAAAATAAAACGCCGGTTCTGACGAAAAAGACAGTTTCAGAGGAAACAAGTAAATTAATTCGTACATATATGGAATCAACCGTGAAAGAAGGAACGGCGAAATCGGCGCAGGTTCCGGGATATGCAATCGGCGGTAAAACGGGAACGGCTGAAAAATATCCCCGTAATCACGGAAAAAACCTGATTTCTTTTATCGGATATGCTCCGCAGGAAAATCCGGAAATTATGCTTTACGTTGTAATTGATGAGCCGAATGTAGAAAATCAGGCAAACAGCAGTTATGCCATAAAATTGGCACAGAAAATCATGGCGGAAGCATTTCCGTATATGAATATTACAAAGACAGAAACAAATTAGAAGAATAACCTCACAATAGATTTAATACCCTATAGTAATAAATCTTTGTGAGGTTTTTGTGCGAAATAAGACATATAATAAAAAGAAAATTTTTGTCGTATTTTTATGTGCTGTTTCCGTAATCGTACTGTTGATCGGCAGGCTGGTTTATCTGATGATAGCGGATGCACCACATTATCAGAAAAAAGCGGAAGCACTTCACGAAAGGGAGAGGG
>Garnier_p1__coassemble_893_pt1 | contig 20233 bp, 14 predicted proteins | sample Garnier_p1__metabat2_high_PE_010 | metagenome-assembled genome bin Garnier_p1
GTTTAAACGGTATAGAAGAGTTTTCATCCTCACTGAAATAAACAATTCCAAGGCGTATGCCTTTTTCTTCCAGTTCTTTTAACTCCTTTTCCACCTGTGGCAAATCTTCTTCCCATATTTGGATAAGAAGTTCTTCCTCCGTATGCCGGATAATATTTCGGCATTTTGCAAATACGTTTTTATATTCCCTAATATGCCAAATGTACTCTAAATCTGTGGACGTTTCATATTCCTTTAACTGTAACGTCAGTTCTTCCAACGTATCTTTCGTTTCTTTTTGTATTCTCTCGGACACCTCTTCTATTGGAACTGCCAAATATTGATTTGTCCCCTCCCCCTCGGTAAATCGGACAAATCCTTTTGTCACAAGCGTTTCCAAAATATTATAAATTTTGGAGCGTGGCACTCCTGACACTTTACTTACTTCATATCCCGATGAACTTCCGTATCGCAGTAAAGATAAATACGCTTTGCTCTCCGCTTCTGTCAGACCGATTTTATTTAACAATGGAATTACATTTACCAAGGCTGCATTGCACCGCCCTCTTCTGCCGGACGACAGTTTCTTGCAAAGAGATTCAGACAGCCTTTCTGCTCTTTCAGTGGAGGGCATACCCATTTTTCTCTTCGTGCTGCCAATTCTTCATCGGATACACACAACGTTGCTTCTCCGTTAATTGTATCCAAAATAATTTCATCTCCGTCTTCTACAAGTGCAATCACACCGCCGTCATATGCTTCAGGAGAAACGTGTCCTACAATCGCACCATAGTTAAAGCCTGAAAATCTTGCGTCCGTAATCAATCCTACGCTTGTATGTAATCCCAAACCGATAAGCGCATCGATACTCAACATAAGTTCTTTCATTCCCGGCGCACCTTTACATCCTTCATAGCGGATAACAATAATATCTCCGGCAACAATTTGACCGCTTTCGATTGCTTCAAACGCCATTCTGTCACCGTCAAATACTTTTGCTTTTCCTTTTATATATTTTACTTCTTTCGGAACACCTGTCGGTCTTACGATTGCACCGTTTGGTGCAATATTTCCGCGAAGAACTTTTAATCCCGGCTCATTAAATAACGGTTTTTCCAAACTGTGGATAACTTCATTCGGTTTTGCAGTCAACTGGCTTAGAAATTCTCCTAAAGTAATTCCTGTTATCATCGGAACGTCTTTGTACAATTTAGATTCAAGCATTTTTAATACGTTTGGAACTCCCCCTGCATAATGGAAGTCTACTACCGTATACGGACCGCTTGGAATAACCGCATTGATACACGGAATTTCTTTCGCATATTTTTCAAAATCTTCCAATGTAATATCAAGTCCTAATTCATACGCCATTGTTAAAATATGTAAAACCGCATTTGTAGAACCTGCCACTGCCATATCAAACATAATGGCATTTAACAATACCTCTTTTGTAATCAAATCAGACGGTTTTCTTCCTGATTTTACTAATTCTACAGCATACTTTCCTGCCATTCTCGCCTGACGAAGTTTTTTGTTATCAGATGCCGGAACTGTAGCCGTTCCCGGCATAACAAGATTAAATACTTCTCCAAGCATCTGCATTGTATTGGCTGTTCCCATAGACGGACACGCGCCGAAGGACGGGCAAACCGCTTCTTCCAATTCATCTAAATATTCTTCCCCTGCTCCGGAAAATCTTGCTACGTCTAAATCCGCTTCCACAATCGCTTTTCCGCAGTGGTGTCCCGGCTGCATAGATCCTCCTGTAACAACCATAGACGGAATATCAAGTCTTGCCGCCGCAAGGTAGCATCCCGCAATAATATTGTCACATGACGCAATCATTACTAAACCGTCAAAATTATGTACTTTTGTAACAAATTCTACAGACATGGCAACAATATCACGTCCCACCTGTTCGTATTTCAACTCTTCTGCACCGTTCGCAATATTTCCGCAAGTGGCTGGAATACCAAATTCTACAGGAACTCCGCCTGCCTCCCAAATCCCCTGCTTTACCGCTTCCGCAATCTGTCTTAAATGCGCACTTCCCGGAGAACCCTCCATAAATGAATTTGGTACTCCGATATGTGGTTTTTTGCGAATATCTTCATCTGAATATCCCGCTGCTTTCATCATTACTCGTCTGTGTGCTGCCTCCGCACCATTCCAATATGCCTGACTCATCTTTCTTCCTCCTATGTATTACGAATTCCACTCTGTTCCAATATTCTGTTCAACCGCTTTATCATAAATGCGTTTTGCCGTCACAAGATCCTGTGTCCCAATTCCAACTGTTTTAAAGACAATGATTTCGTCCTCTGACTCTCGTCCAACTACTTTTCCGCGAAGAACATCTCCCAAATCTCCTGTGAAATCTTCTTTTGTAATCAATCCGTCTGCAAGCGGAATAAGAATATCTCCCGCTTCCGATAAAACAGCCTCCTCTGAATCAAAATAAATTTTCCCTGCTCTCTGCAAAATGGCGGAATCCATTTCCTGCATATGCGGTTGATAAGAACCGACACAACTTACCGTTGCCCCCGCTTTTACTTTATTTCCGTCAAATACAGGTTTAGATGAAGGTGTAACCGTTACAATCATATCCGCATCTTCAATCGCATCATCTGAACTTGCTGCGGCGACGATTTTTGTGCCGTACGAAGAGAGTTCCTCATTCATTCTCGCTACAAACTCTTCTGTTCTCTGCTGATTAATATCGTATACTTTTACTTCTTCCAAATCTCTTACTGCAAGCATCGCTTCCAACTGAGTGGCAGCCTGCCCGCCTGTTCCGATTAACGCACCTTTTTTCGCAGCCGCATTTGCGAATACGTCAAACGCTGCCCCTGACGCCGCTCCCGTACGAAGTTGTGTTACATATGTACCGTCCAATACGGAAATAACAATTCCCGTTGTTCCGTCAATCAATAATACCTGTGCCGGAGTTGTCGGAAGTCCCTTCTCTATATTATTTGGGAATACATTTACAATCTTAATCGCTGAGCATTCCAAATCTTCTACATAAGAAGGCATAAATAAAAATGCTCCGTCATGTTTAGGCGCTCCTATATTTGTGCGGAGAGGCACAACACTTTTCCCCTCAGAAAAAAGAATAAACGCTTCTTTATCCGCCTCAATGGCATCCTGCATTGTAAACACTTTTTGAATATCTTTTTTTGAAAGCAATAACATACTATTCCTCCTATTTAATTTAGTAGTTCCTTTTGGTAACTATTATAAAGTTTCTGCTATTGCTTTGTCAATCTCCTTACAACAGATTATTCTTTTTCTTTTTATATAAGCGGTATCCGTTTAATAAAACAGACAGTGTCGAAAGTAATATAACTCCATGCACTCCAATTTTACTTTCATCTCCTGTTTTCACTTCTTCGGCTTTTGTCAGTTTAATTAATTTCGTTTCTTTTTGATTTTCTACGGAAAGATGCTCCGTAACGATAGGGATTTTCTCCCCCTGAAATTTTAGATGTACTTCATAAGATTTTTCCGGAAGTATATAGCCCTCAGGGGCTTTTACTTCTTTTACGAGATATGTTCCCAGATACAATTCTTTGCTCTCGGCAATACCGTCTTTTGTTTCTACTGTATCAACGGTTTCTCCTTTTTCTGCCAATACACTGCCGTCTGTCGCCTGTATTTCTTCTTTTGCTATAATTTCAAAAACAGCGCCGTCCAGTAACTTTTTCGTATCTTTGTCTGTTTTTTCTATTCTGATTTTTCCTTTGACAGCCTTATTTTCTACTGTATAGGTCAACGTCACATTTTCCTGCTCAATGACAACTTCAAACGGTTCTATCGGAATATATCCTTCGGGATAGTTTGTTTCTTCCACCGTATATGCTCCGTAGACAAGAGTTCCCTTTGTATTTTCCTCCTGTTTTGTCGTTGCTACTCCATTTTCATCGGTTTTGATAACCGTCTTTTCGCCTGTCGCTTTATTTGTCAGTGTAAATTCCACATTCGGCATCGGTCTTCCCTCACCCAGTTTTTGAATTTCCACATCACCCCGAATTTTATATTCTTTTGAGTTTACTTTTGCATAGAGTGTATTTTCCTCCGAAGGCAAAACGACTTTATGCAATGTTTCATCTATATTGTATCCTTCCGGCGCTTTTACTTCTCGAACGTAATATGTTCCTGCCGAAAGTTCTTTTGAAAACGCACGCCCATCCTCGTTGATTGTCAACATGTCTATTCTCTCTTTGTCTGCCGACAGAAGTTCATATTCCGCTCCTGCAAAAGTTCTGTCCGGCAATCCTGTTTCGCCGTCTGTCTTGATAATTTCTATCTGACCTTTCTCCGTCTTTGCTTTCAAATACCCTTTTGCCGAACCTTTCACGCCCTGCGGATTGTATGTCACCGCTTTCTGATATTCCGGTCCTTCTGCCCCATAAATCAAATATGGACGTGTACCGCTCAATGCATCGGTACGCTTCACCTCAACCGTCTGTTCCCCCTGAAAATCCTTTTCACTGAACAGACAATACTCTTTCTTCTCCTGATTAATACATTCCAACTTTAATGAGGAATTACTTGCAATCTGTAATTTGCAGTCCACTTTATCCGTATCGTTTAAAATTGTTTCATAACGTTTCTTTTGTGGATTCCATGTAAGCATATGACTTTTCGCATTTTCCTTTTTCCCGCTCAAAAAACTTGGCAGTTTCCCTGTCTCATTGATTTTGCGGTTTAACTCATCAAAAAACGCCAACCCGTCAGACGCACTTTTCAGCGATTGACTGTATTCCTCCATAGCTTTTCTCCCTTTAGGCGTTCCATGCACTCCCTCTACAATATTCCAAACCGTTACCTGCGTTGCTCCATACTGGGCTTTCTGTTTATTTGTCGGCGTTTCCGTCATTGTCTGATAACCAAACTCAAGCGCTGCCTGTAATTGTTCGTTCTGCTTTTGGGACAACTGCCGAAGCGGTTTATTTACCGGAAGTTTCTTTCCAAAATCCATACAGTAGCCGACTTGCTGAGAATTTCCCTCCTTTACAAAAAACATTACTCCGTATGTTCCTCTGCTTTCCTTTCCGTACTGGGTAATTTTATAGGGGCTTGTCGTAATTCTCACCATTTTAGGAATCGTCACATTTCCCTTTTCCTGTGCATGAACAACTTTTCTGTAAGGCAGAAAGGAAATAAGCATACACACGAATAACACTACACTGATTACTTCTTTTTTTACTTTTTTCAATGAATAAAATCCTCCTTATTTATATTTACGGTTAAATGAAATAAATAAACTAAGCCTCCTTTCTGAAATAAAATTGTTCTCGCTTTGAATACTTGGGAAGATTATCCCTCTGAATATTTGATATGTAATTAGACGAGTAAATAAATCATATGCCACATTTTTATATTTGTCAATAGGATTTCTCCACTATTTGCAGGGAAATCCTATCTGTTGTTTTTAGACAAGTTGTTCGTAATATCTGTTTAACTTTTGTGCCTGACAGTTGACATCTCTTTCCAGCGCCCGCTTTCTGCCGTTCCACGTCAAAACCGGAATGCGTTTTTCCAAAATATCTTTTATGAAAGAAGAAAATTCCGCATTTGTTTTTCCCTTATACACATCTTTTCTGTTTTCCAGCCAGTTCTCATATACGGGAATATCTCTCAATAATACCGGAATTTCCGAAGACAATGCCTCTAACACAACAATTCCCTCTGTTTCCTCGTAAGACGGGAAGAAGAACAAATCACAACTGCTGTAGGCATCAATCAATTCTTCTTTCGGCACATATCCCGCAAAAATAAGATTCGGAAGATTTTTATGTATAGCCTTTCTTACTTTAGACGGAATTTGAACGTCCGGCGTATAGCCAAACCATATAAATTTGTATTCCGGCATTTGCTCCGCCAATTCTACAAAATCTAAAATTCCTTTTCTCTCAAAGTAAAGTCCCACCGACATAATCACTTTGTCATTCTGACTGAACCCGTATTTCTTACGGAAATCTTCCCGTACAAGCATATTTTTCTGAAACAGTTCCGTATCTACCCCGTTTGAAATGGCATAAATCGGATTTTTTATACCATATCCTTTCAGTAAACTTTTAGAATATTCCGTTGGTGTTAAAATAATATCGCCCAGCCGATAGCATTTCATAATCCACCTTTTAAAAAGAGGGGCTGCCAAATTTGAACCGATAAAAGAATTTCGGAAGTCTTCTTTCGTAGAATGCGCATGATACACTACCTTTTTCCCTTCCGTTTTCGCACGTTTCGCCATTTTATAATCACTTGGAAATATTGTATTGATATGCACCACATCATAGTCATCTTCGCTGTTTTCCGTCACTTCAACGCCATTGGCAAGAAGCGCTTCCTTTTGCATGGACATTGCTTTTCCCACACCGCTCTTAGATACGACTTGCTGATTTTTCGCATAAAGTAATACTTTCATATTGTTCCAAACCTCCTTTTATCACTTCTTCTTTGTAAATGCCCTCTACGGCTTTTCCAAACAGATTTGTGTTATATTTTCCTGCAACTTTTTCACTGTGTTTTCCCGCCTGTTGAAGCCACGCATCATCTGTCACATATGTTCTGATATACTTTGCAAAACGGTAAATATCCTGATAAGAAAAACCGTTTCCTCCCTCCTCAAGTACGCCGTACAGACAGGCGTCCTTTCTGCAAATAAGCGGTAATCCGCTTGCCGCCGCCTCAATATAAGTAAGCCCCTGCGTTTCGCTTGTGGATGCACAGACAAATACATTTCCGAGACGGTAATACGTCTGCACCTCTTCAGGATTTACCATTCCCGCAAAACGAACGTATTCTCTTAATTCCAATTCATCCGTCAGTTTTTCCAAACTTTCTCTCGCTGGCCCGCCTCCTACAATTAAAAGTTTTACGTTGTCCTGCATTTTCACGACTTCTTTCATTCCATATAAAAGTTCGTCAATCCGTTTTTCAAATCCAAGTCTTCCCAAACTTAACAACACTTTATCTTCTTTTCGGATACCGTATTTTTCCCGCAACTGTGCAACTGCATTTTCATCAACCGCACTATTAAATTTTTCTAATTGAATACCTGTCGGCACAATACGAATATCTTTTGTCATTCCGTACTGTTTTAAAGTCTGTTCTACCTTTTTTGTCGGGGCAATAATAAGATTTACATCTTTTAATCGCATTTTCATCCATTTTCCAAGAGCCGCCCTGCCAAGTCTTTTTCCAATTGGAAGGTATTCTGTATACTGTTCATATAACGTATGATATGTATGTACAATCCTTGCGTTTGTCGCCTTTGCAATTCTCCTGGCAAATCCATAACTGAAAAATTCGCATTGACTGTGAATCACATCCGGTTTCCACTCGATTAATTCTTCCACAAAAGAAGACGCTTTGGAAATGGGAACACGCACTTCCGGATAAATATGAGAAGGTACTGATTTAATATAGTAGGCATTATCTTCCCGATAAGAATATACATTTTGCGAAACTGCCAATATTTTCACTTCATGTCCCTGCTCTTTTAACTCCCTCTCCAAATTTAAAACGGAGGTCACTACTCCGTTAATTGTCGGTTTAAATAAATCTGTTGTAATCAATACTCTCATGACTCTTCCTCCTTACGCAATAAATCTTTCTATCCAACTGCCCGCATAAACCAATGCCATACTGTACATTGCAATGGACAATGGTTTCCCAAGTAAAATAATTGTTGTAAACCTTTTCCATGTCATTTTTGTCAGCCCTGCGATAAGACAAAGCACATCGTCAGGGGCACATGGGAAGAAAATCGCCAGTGCAAAAAACTTATCAAATTTTTTCCCTTTTTCCAGCCAGCCTGCATATTTTTCGTACGTTTCTTCCTTTACAAAATATTTTACGAAACAAGTGCCATATCTTCTTGCCAAATAAAAATTAATCAATGAACCTGCCACAATTCCGATATAGTTATAGAGAAGTCCGCTCCACGCTCCAAAAATCACTACTCCTACGCCACAGGTAATTCCTCCCGGTACAATCGGTATAACAACCTGTATCATCTGAATAAGAATAAATAAAATCGGTCCCCATACTCCGCTTTTTCCTACAAGCATTTCCAACTGCTCTCTATCTGTCAAAATTCCCGTACGCATTCCGTATAAAACAAACGCTATAATGGAAATCAAACTAACCGCTGTAATTATATTTAAAATTCGTCTTGTCTTTGTCTTCATTTGCCCGTCCTCCGTTTCTATTGATATTGTACCAACTTAACGTTAAGGCTTTTTAATGGCTTATTTAAGAAATATTGAATCTTTTTGCTAAATTCTTAAGATTTTTAAAAGAAAGCAAAAAAATAGAAAAGGCAGTATAAACCACCTTTTCCACATTTTTTCCTATTGTAATACAGGAATTTTTATTTCGCTTTTTTCTCCGTTTACCTCACAGTCAAATACATATACCGGCTGATAATATCCTTTTGAATCCGTTTCATATGCTGTTTCACACTCTTTCACCAGAATAGAAAGTCTGTCTTTTCTTCCATAAGGATACCAGAATTTTCCCGAACGGATTTGTTCAAACGCCTCCTGCTCGCTTATTCCCTTGAACGTTTTGTACATTTTGCATTGTTTTAATCCGTAACTTAATTCCACTATTTTTCCGTCTTCGCTTAATTCTCCGCTAATCTGTCCGTCCAGCATACTGTCTTTCTCAACCAATTTTTCTACGGTAAATGTATATCTTCCCTCATCTTTCTTAAAAACTGCCTTGTCAGGAACAACAATACCGTATTTCTCAAGCGCTTTGCGAACCTCTTCCTCAGAAATATCTGTTTTCACATTGCTTTCTTCCGAAAACGGCTCATGCAACTCATATGTTCCGCCCACATAATTTACCCAAAGATTTTTCTGGTCTTTGCTATAAAAAACGGCAGTGTCTTCATAGAAATCATTTCTATCTTCCTCTAATTCCGTCCCCATTTTCTGAAATAGTTTTTCTGCAAAAGCAGACGCTTCATCTTTGTCCCACATTTCAAATTGATATACAGGAACTTCTTTTGTCTTTTTTCTATATTCCGCATCTGATTTTACTTCCAACTTATCTTTGTCATAAGTCACAATGTACTGTCCACCCACATTTCCCAGTTCTTTATTATTATACAAAATAAAGATTGTTAAAAAACCGATGACACAGATAATGAGAGGCAACTGTAAACTCAATATCTTTATCCATGAAACTTTCTCATTGTTATATCTCTTTTTTATTGCAACAACAATCTCATATATTCCATATCCGATCATCATTCCAAGTGTGTTGTGCAGTATATCGTCCAGTTCAAAAATTCCTCTTTTCCCGAGCAGTTGCATTCCTTCTATACATAATGTAAAGAGAAATCCTGCCAAATATGTTTTCCAAAAACTTCTGAAACATCTCATCAGGCTCGGCAATAAAATTCCAAGAGGAACAAACATGCATATATTTAAAATAAGATTTCTCCATGCTGCCACAGAAAAATTTACCCATGCATCGCGATAAGCGTAAAATAACGGCAAAATACTTCCCGACTGATACGTTTCCACTCTCATAAACATTGTCGCTCCGAGTATAACTACCGTGTAACTTCCAAGTAAAAGCCACCCGAGTATCTGACTGAACGTGAATTTTTTCTTTCCTTTTAATAAAAATTTATACACCACAAATACAGCCGCCATAAGAAGGGCAATACCGAACACGCCCAAAATAAAATATTCTTTCCCCATTGCAATTAAATTTTGTATTCCCATTATAATTTATCTCCCCTTATTTTCTTTTGTACTTATTTCTTTCTTAAATAATTTCTCAATTCTTCTATAATCTCTTTATGCTTTCTCGGTGTCATGCGAGGGAACGCTTTCATAAGACGTTTCATATTTTTCGCATTATGTACCGCCAACTCCCGATATTTCTGCTTTAATTCCGTAATCTTTACAGACATTTCTTCAGAAATATCCTCTCTTCTTTCAATCACTCCCAAAACATCTTTTGAAATATTCTGCCCGATTTCGTCGGAAATACGATGCAATTCTGCTGCAATCTCTTCCATTTTCTCCAAGTGCTTATTTACTTTCAGAATCTTAGAAACCGTTACGCAGAGATCCGCTAAAATAACTATGGCAAAAACAACATCTAAAGTAATTAGCAGCCATACAGGTAAAAATGTAACCCCTTTATAGATAAACGGATGAATCCATTTTACAATCGCCACACAGGCAACTCCCCAAATAAGTGAAAACAGCAGACAGACATATCCGTTTAAGTTAAGAGGCATACCTGAGTAGTCCCACCATTTATTATGAAAAATCTTATCCAAAGCAAACCCTGTCAGCCACTCCAAAGCAGTCACGACAATCACCGACGCCACATATAATAAGAATAAATTTGATTTATACGGCATTAAAAGCTGCACAACCATAACTACTCCGACACCATAAATCGGACAGATTGGTCCGTTTAGAAATCCTCTGTTGACAAATCTCCTCTCTTTTACCGCCGCAAACGCCACCTCTGTACACCAGCCTAAAAAGCCATATATGAAAAAACATATAATTATCTCGTATCCGTTCATCTTCCTTCTCCTTTCTATCAGCAGTGAACTATATTATAACATAATTCTGTCTTTTACCAACAAAATACTTGAATTTTACGCCATATCGTTTTACAATACTCAACAGATAATAATTATCAATAACATTTGGAGGTTTGCTCATGTATTTAAAACAGGGACTAAATCATCATTTATACCGTGTAGAGAATATTGATTTAGAATTACAGTTAGAGCGGCGTTTGGAAGCACTCGGACTTACACACGGCACGCTCATCACTATTCTGAACAATGATAAAAAAGGTTCTCTTACAATTAAATTTCGTGGTACCCGCTTTGCTATCGGCAAACGTATTGCAGAGCATATCACAGTAACCGAGGTGGAAAATGGATAATGTAATTAAAGTAGGATTTATCGGAAATCCAAACTGCGGAAAAACAACTCTTTTCAATGCCTTCACCGGCGCTAATTTAAAAGTTGCCAACTGGCCGGGAGTAACCGTAGAAAAGAAAGAAGGCACAACAACATATAAAGGGGATACATTTAAACTCATCGACCTTCCGGGTATATACAGCCTGACTTCCTATACAATGGAAGAAAAAGTTTCCCGCGAATGTATTTTAAGCGATGACGTGGACGTTATCGTGGACGTAGTGGACGCGTCCTCTTTGGAACGTAACTTATACCTTACGCTTCAATTAATCGAATTGGGAAAACCTGTTATCCTCGCTTTAAACATGATGGATATTGTCGAGGAACGCGGAATGGAAATCGACTTGCACAGGCTCCCCGAAATGCTTGGTATTCCTGCAATTCCGGTTTCTGCCCGCAAAAAGACAGGACTTTCCATATTACTTCATGCGATTGCACATCATAAAGATTATGCGCAACAGAGTAAATTCATTCATCATCACCACGATCACACGCCAAAGCATCACCACAATCATCACCACGAATACGCTATGGTCTATTCCGATGAGATTGAAGATAAAATCGACTTAATTCAAGATGAATTTGACCGACACTATCCTGACAGTGCTTTAAAGAGATGGCACGCTATCAAAATTTTGGAGAACGATACAGAAGTGTTAAAACGTCATCCGCTGGATTTGTCACATATTTTGACGAAAAACTATGAGGCGGAAATTATTAATCAGAAATATGATTTTATTGAAGAAATCATAAAAGAAGTTTTAGTAAATAAAACGCAGAAAGAAGAGCGAACAGAGAAAATTGACTTTTATCTGACCCATAAGATATGGGGACTGCCGATTTTTCTCGGCATTATGGCGCTCGTATTCTTCTTTACCTTTACGATTGGCGACTGGCTGAAAGGGTACTTTGAAGTCTTTTTAGAATTTTTCTCCGGAAATGTGGCTAACCTGCTCGCCTCTGTTCATGCAAGCGATATGGTTATCTCACTTGTCGTAGACGGAATTATTTCGGGTGTTGGGGGTATTCTTACTTTCCTTCCAAATATCTTCATCCTCTTCCTCGCACTTGCTTTTCTCGAGGATAGCGGATATATGTCAAGAGTTGCCTTTGTCATGGACGATATTATGAGTAAATTAGGTTTATCGGGACGTGCTTTTATTCCCCTCCTTTTGGGATTTGGCTGCTCCGTTCCCGCTATTATGGCATCCCGTGCATTGGAACACAAAAAAGACAGGCTGAAAACTATTCTTGTCACACCGTTTATGTCGTGTAGTGCAAGATTGCCGATTTACGTTTTGTTTTCACAAGTCTTTTTCCCGAAACACGCCCTGCTTGTTTCTTATTCCATGTACCTTATCGGAATTATCGTTGCCATAGTAACCGCATTTATTATTTCTAAATTTGACGGAAGCAAAGCAGAAAACACTCTGCTTATTGAACTTCCCGAATACAAGACACCGAATGCTCATACGATCGCGATTTATGTTTGGGAAAAAATAAAAGATTATCTGACAAAAGCAGGAACCGTTATCTTTATCGCATCCGTCATTATGTGGGTTCTGTTAAACTTCGGACCAACCGGATATGTAACGGATATTACGCAGAGTTTCGGTTCTATGGTGGGAAGATTGATTGTTCCTATATTTAAACCTCTCGGTCTAGGTTACTGGCAGATTATTGTTGCACTTATCGCAGGAATTGCCGCAAAAGAAGTTGTCGTTTCCAGTTGCGGCGTACTCTTCGGTATACAGAATATTACTTCTGCAAGCGGTATGAGCGCTTTGGCTGTTACACTTGGTGGAATGGGATTTGGTTCGGCAAATGCATATGCACTTATGGTCTTCTGTCTCCTGTATGTACCGTGTACCGCTACAATCGCTACAATCAATCGAGAAGTACATAGCAAAAAACTTACGTTTGCGATTATCAGTTTCCAACTTATCGTTGCATGGATAATGAGTTTTATCGTATATCATATCGGTTTACTTTTCTAAACAAACGGAACCCCCAAAGAACTTAAATTCTTTGGGGGTTCTATTATCCTATTTCACTATACATTTTTCTCTCTGCGAAATTTTGTCATCACAACTAAAACTGCTGCGAACAATAAACCAAAAAGACTTCCTGCTATCGCTGACGAATCTCCTGTTTTCACAGGTTCTTTCTGCGAATCACCCTTTTCCGGTTTTGTCTGTGAGTTCTGAGTTTCATTGCCATTGTTTTTCACAAGTACCAGTTTATCAATTGCTTCACGCAATTTTTTCACGGATGCATCTACCATTTCCTGTGTTGCATCTTCATTTACAGCCATTTCTTTTGCTGCTTTCAATGCTTTTTGCATTTCTGCAAAACCTTTTTCTTCATAATCTGACTTGTTCAGTTTTTCAGCTTCAGCAATCACTTTGTTCAACTCTGTTTTATCTCCCTGCTTGATTTCCAAGCCTTTCATCGCATCTAACAATTCCTGATTTGCCACATCCACCATTTTCTGTGTCACATCTTCCACTCCGGCTTCCACTTTTGCAAGAAGTGCTTCCGCATCCCTCACTGCCGTTTCAAATCTGACTTTGGCAGACTTCAATGCGCCTTTTGTATCTGCTTTCTTTGCAAGTTCTAATGTTTTCTCTAATGCTTCTGTAGATACCTTTTTATTTGCATCGTAAACAGGCGGAATTTCAATTGCTTCCTCAAGACCTTTCACTTCCACTTCATAAATACGAGCCGCATTGTCACCGCCCTGTGTCGGTTCATCAATCCAAAGTTTTACATATCTTCCGTGTGTCACTGCGATTGGATCTTCCGTAAGACCTGCTGTGTTTTTCTCCACTCGCAGCACTTCCTTATAATCCTGTCCATTTTCACTCACTTCTACATGATATGCCGCTGTGTTCAGAGAAGAACCTTCTCCTCCCATCTCTGCATGATTGATTACAATTTCTGTAAGCGTACTTACTTTTCCTAAATCAATCTGCATCCACTGTCCGCCGGCGTTTGTCGTACACCACTTTGTATTTACAATTCCGTCAATTGCCTTTTCAGGTGATTCTGCATCTGCCGTCTGTCCGCTGGCTGTAGCGGTCTTGTTCAATGCAAGATTCACCTCTTCTTTTTTCGCATCTTTAGATACAGTAATAAAATCCTGTTTTATAATCTCATCACTCTCTCCGCTTTTATTCTTTGCCCTCAGAGTGATTGTATAAACACCTTCTTTTTCATAAGAAATCTTCGGATTTTCTTCTGTGCTTGTCTGCACGTTTGCTCCCGGCATAGACCATTCAAGTTCTGTAGAAGAAATGGAACTTGTATTTGTGAGTTGAATTTCCTCTCCCGGTGTCACAAATGTATCAGAAACTTTAAATGCCGCATTCGGCTCAACGCTATAGTCTAATACTTCTTTGATAAATGCGAGCGCTGTCTGTTCAGAAACAAGTTTTCCCGACTGTAGAGAAGCCATATTCTTATTCAATTGATTTGTCAAAGTCTGTACTTTTTCTTTATCGCTGTCAACTGCATTCTTTTCGATAAGCAATTCCAATGCCACTTTATCATTTTCGCCAAGCGCTTTCAGTTTGTCTAAATTTCCGCTGCAATGAGATAGTTCTTCTGCCGGAAGTTTTGCTTTCAATGTATCCGCTGCCAAAATCATCTGATCAAATTCCTGCTTTAAAGTTTCGATTTCTTGCGCCGCATCTTCTCCCCGTGCCACTTTTCTCATTGTTGTATTCATCAATTCACGCACAGCCGGTGCATCCGCTCTTCCTGTAGAAGCCCAGCCGGCTACCAGTCTTGATGAGTGATTTGCAAATGTATACATATAAGGCGCCAACTCTCCGTAAAGTTCATCAATGGCTGTTTCAAAAGATTTTTCATAGTCGTATGCCGCTGTATTCCATGCGTAATCTGCTCCGGTTGCCAGTGAAATCTTAGAAAGTTCCGCATGCTCCATCGGATTCATCACTAAGAAATCCACTTCTTTTTCCAATCCTTTATCGAGTCCGTAAATCGGTCCTAAAGCCAATTTCTCCTTAATGTAATCTGTACATGGATAGTTCCACCAGATTCCCATTCTGTCTCCATAAACTTCTTTTACTCTCTGTGCATTTGCCACATCAATTCCTTCCGGAACAACAGCAGATCCTGTCCAAAGTACCTTGATACTCTTGTCAAGTGTAGCCGCAAAGTCTTTCGTATATTTATTAACTGAGTTTGCAAGCCCCATAACATTGGAATCATATTCTGTCGGAACTGTAATCAATGGTTTGATATCGCCTTTTGCCTGAATAAACTCTTTATTGAAACGATTCAACAATTCCGCCTGTTTTTTCCCATCTTTGTTTTCAATATCATCAAAGAAGATTGCAAAACTTCGCACTCCCATATCGTAAAGAGACTGGCATTTCTTTACAAGTGCCTGATAATCCGCCTCTCCTTCTGCACCGTCAAAACGAATGTCAATTCCCGGTGACAGAGAAAATACAAAGTCAACTTTATTTTTTTTCGATGTACCGATCAAATCCTTCATTCTCTTCATTTCTGTTTCCGGATATGGATCTCTCCACTTATTTCTATGGTACACATCGTCTTTCGGCGCATAAATATATGTATTTAATTTCTGATCGCCGTAAAATTCAATTTGGTTTAATCGGTCTTCGTGACTCCATGGAGTTCCATAAAATCCTTCAATGCTTCCTCTGACAGACATTGTAGGCTTGTCTTTGATGACTGCCTCTGCAACAGTAACTGCATTTTCTGTTTTCTCTGTCAACTGTTTCAAAGTCTGCACACCGTAAAATGTACCGTCTCCGCTTTTTCCCTCAATTACAATTGTTCCGCCTGCCTGATCGTTTGCGTCAACAGCCATTACATAGCCTTCTTCCCCCAGTTTATCAGTGCTTTCCATTTTAAGGCGTTCCTTTGCCTGAGCAAGTGACTCCAACTCATCTCCGGTTTCTCCTAAGATGATTGTCGTATCCTGTGCATCGGCTGTTTCATTCACTTGAATCTCATTTTCTTTCAAAAATTCTTTCAGTTCTCCTACCGCATCTGCATCTGCAGTGTTAGTTCCCTCAATATTAACACAATCCGTCATCTGTAATTCTTCTCCGGTTGTTGTCATTTTCTTTGGAACCGGCACAATATTTACTTCTGCAGATTTTGTATCCTGTGCGTATACGGATGGTGTCATATTACCCGCTACTATTGCCACTGACATAGTTGCTGCCAGTAATGCTGTTACAATTCTGTTTTTCATGTCTTTTTACTCCTGTCTACTCTTCACTTTTTTCTTTTGCAATTTCAAGTCCAAGTTCTTTCATCAGCATTGTAAATAGATAATGCATTGCCGTGTATCTTTCGGCCTACTGATTGTTTTTAAAAATATTTCTTATATTTTTTATAATGATTCAAACATCTGAGCCAGTACATAACTCTTCTCTTCAGACACATATCTTCTTTATAATAGAACGAGTCACATACCTTTCCCTGTTTTACCAGTTCCTTAATCTTGGCAATCTTGTCCTTATCTTTTACATATTTATAAACAACACCAAGTGGAACAACGTGCCAAAAATATTCATCTTTTACATATGTCGTCGGTATTTCTTTATGATATACATAATCGTCCACAATATATTTTGCCAAATTGTATCCTCCGCCTGTTACACGATAATGGCTTCTTCCCTGTCTGATATTAATTTCAAACATTTTATATTTGCCGTCACGATAGTCATATTTCAAATCACAGTCTGCCAAGCCTTCATACCCTATATCTTCCATTAAGAACTGAATTTTTTTCATCAAATCTTCATTATAATCCGACATTGTAATAGTTGCCGCATTGTTGCCGATTGCAGTAGGCGTATGTTCTTCCAGCACAACATTTCCAAGATTCATCAGTTTTACTTTATGGTCGCTTCCAACATAAATTTGCAGGTCATACATTGCCGCGTCTTCTCCCGGAACTTTCTCCTGAATAATCATGTTGTCGTCATAACCGTTTTTGTAAATCAACTTCAATGTATCTACCAATTCTTCTTTCGTATCGATAAAGTACGCTTTGTGAAAGCCTTCAAATTTATTGCGGTGAAATTTAACGCTGTCCGAAGCCTTTAACACTACTGGAAATAACATATCTTTTAAATCAAACTCAAAGTTCATCTCCGGTTTATAAATAAATGTTTTTGCATAATCTAAATTATATTTCTCACATAATTCATAAAAAGTTTCTTTTAAGACAATATTATCCAAAACTTCCTTATCCGTATAAGGTAAAATAAATTTATCCTTTAATTCAGCCTTATTTTCCACAATCAGACGTACATAATGGTCTGCGCAGCCGATAAGAATAAGTTTCTTTGATTTTCCATATTTCTTATATATATCATTCATTTCTTTGAGAAAAATTTCTGTCTTATCCAGTCCCGCTCTTTCTCGATATACAAGAATTTTACTGTTCGCAATGATGTTGCTTGAACTTCTCGCTACAACTAATGATTTAATTCCATATTCCTCATGGAATGCCCTTGCCATACTGTACACATTAATATCACTGGCTAACAGCACAGGTAAAAATTCTATTTTTTGCATGCCTCTATCTCCTTGTTCTTTTTTGCACTCAAGACTAAAACAGCCTAACCTTAGTAATTATATCAATTCACTATCATTCTGTCACTATTATTTACATAAAAACTTTCACTGCCACCGCTCCCAGACAGAGATACGGTCCAAACGCTATCTCCTCTTTTCTATTTATCTTTCCCAAAATATATTTTCCTATAATAATCGTTCCCGCCCAAAATACGGCAATGGCAAAACTGTAAAACCACCTTTTTGCCCCTAAATAGTACCCGACTGCAACACTCAGTTTCACATCTCCGCCGCCAAAACTTGCCGGTGCAAAAAGCAGTATAAGAAAAAAGACTAACCCTGCCACAAACGCTCCCGCAAGCCATTCCGCAGCAGCACCCTTACACATATCACAAATTAACAACATAAAAATCCATTTATTTTCTATTTTTTTGTACTTTATATCCTGTATGGAAATAATAAAAAGCACAAACATCCACATACCGTCTAATACGATATCTTCACCCTCTTTCTATGCGAAAAAGGTATGCCAAAAGACATACCTTCTCTCTATGAAATATTTTTCAATTTTTTCTTTGCTAAAAGTTCTACCTCAATCGGGTCTATTGCATCCACCGGATTTTCTTCCTTCTCTTTCCCTTTTCGCTTGTAGGCTTTCAAAAGGTTTCCGCTCTTATTGTATATCCAAAAAGAATACGTCAAAATTTTACTTGCCTTACCCAACTTCTCCTTTGTCGTCTTCGCATACAATGTTCCGCCAACCTCTATCGGAACTTTCTTTCTGATTAGCGTAATCAATTCTGTCTCACAAGTAACGTACTCCGGCAGGATTGTATATGCTCTTCCGACACATTCCGGTTTATGAGAGTCACTTCCTCCCACTGCCGGTTTCTGATAACGTGTCACCAATTTCATTGCCGCTTCGTTAGATACTTCCGACTCGCATGCATTAAATCCCTCAAAGAAATCAAACCTCTTAATCAATTCCGGCGATTTATAGAATCTTTTTGTATTGGTATAACTTAAATACTTCTCTCCGCATGGGTGTGCAGGTCCTAAAATTCCGCCGTTTTTATGAACAAAATCTATCAGGACGGATACGGGAAGTCCTTTCACTTCCAAAAGTCGCATCTTAACCCCCTCCGGCATAATAACAATAATATGTCCTGCATCACGGGTATCATACTCGATGCCTTTTAATACAACAAAATCCGTATGCTTTTTCCCACGCATATTTTCTTTCCAGTATCGGTATCCTTTGTAAGTGTTATGGTCCGTAATCAGCATTCCCTGAAAACCATGTTGTTTTAAAATAGTAATATACTCATCTAAACTTACTTTACTGTCAATCGAACCTTCCTTCACATGACAGTGCATATCTATCTTCATAAAAAAGCCTCCTTTGCTTCATTATGTGTCTTAGATTTATTATACCGCTTTCTCAAAAAACTAGCAATGTTATTACATCATTTCGTTGTATTGTTCACCAATATTTAAGATATGATCACCAATTCTTTCGAAATCCGTAAGAATTTCTGAAAAAATAATTCCGGTTTCCGCCTTGCAGTTACCTTTTTTCATTCGTTCAATCTGTTCTTTCAGATAAATTTCTTTCATATCATCAATCCGCTGCTCATTTTGGGCAGCCTTTTCCAATATCTTCTCCGCCTTAGAAATATCCGCAACAGTAATATCTTCCAACGCTTTTGCGCAGAGCGCTTTCATCTCTTCAACTTCTTTTAATGCCGACTCGGAAAGTTTCATTTCCCACTGTTTCAAATCTTTCGCGTATCCTAAGAAATTCATTGCATGGTCGCCCACACGTTCAATATTGGAAATAATTTTATAATATGCGTTAATTCTTCTTAAATCCTCGTCTGCCATTTCTGTTCCCATAAGACCTACGATATATTTAGAAATTTCCTTATTGAGATAATCAATATACTCTTCTCTGTCCAACATCTTTGCCTCATCAATTTTATCTCTGTGAAGAAGTGCGTTGAACCCTGTTTCTGTATTTTTCTTTACCATTGTAAGCATACGGTTTACTTCGCCCTCCACCTGTGAAATTGCAAGAGCGGCGTTACCTACAGCATAACTGCTTTCAAATTTCTCAATGTATGCAAGTCTGTGTTCTTCTTCGTCATCTTCTTTTGATTCCGGAAGAATTTTCACTGCCAATTTCGCCATATAAGTTCCTACAGGAAGAAGCAGTAACGTCGTTGTAATGTTAAAGATTGTATGTACGTTGGCAATCTGTGCAACCGTATCGCCCGGAGTTAATGTTTCCACCAAATGTACGAACGGTGTAAGTAAACAGATAACCGTAAATAATACCGAACCGATAATGTTAAACATTAAATGAATAACCGTTGTTCTCTTCGCATTTGTCTTTGTGCCGATAGATGCAAGTACCGCTGTAATACAAGTACCGATATTCTGTCCGAACAAAATATAGACGGCGCTCGAAAGAGGAACTACGCCCGTCTGTGCCAAAGCCTGCAAAATACCGACAGATGCAGATGAAGACTGAATAACCGCAGTAAAGACAGCACCAACAATAATGCCAACAATTGGATTGCTTGCATTTGCCATAAATCCGATAAATGCTTCCGACTCCTGAAGAGGCGCCATTGCATTTCCCATTGTTTCCATACCGATAAATAAAATTCCAAGTCCGGCAA
>Garnier_p1__coassemble_964_pt1 | contig 19206 bp, 18 predicted proteins | sample Garnier_p1__metabat2_high_PE_010 | metagenome-assembled genome bin Garnier_p1
CATCATAAGTAAAGGGTACTCACAAAGCACTGTTGACTATCATATCAAAATCACTTCTATTTGTCAAATTTTTATAAATTCTCCTTTTTCTCTTGATATATGTGTATATTTGGTGTAGTATTTGAATATATTAAATGTAGTATTGAATACTACTTATAGTTTTAATCAATCAGGAGGGAGTATCTATGTTAATGAAAGCAAAAAAATTAAAAGATCCGGCAAGCGCCATTACACATTTTATCGGTATGGTGGCTGCAATTATCGCAGCCGCACCACTTTTGTTTAAAGCATGGCATAAACCCGATAAAATATATTTCGTTTCCTTTGCAGTCTATATCGTAAGCGTTATTCTTCTTTATACCGCAAGCACAGTTTATCACTCTTTGGATATCTCAGAGAAAATAAACAAACGTCTGAAGAAATTTGACCATATGATGATTTCTGTTTTAATCGCAGGAAGTTACACACCTGTTTGCTTAATTGCATTGAAAGGCAATGTTGGATATACACTCCTTGCAATCGTATGGGGAATTGCCATTTTAGGTATTCTGATTAAAGCATTTTGGGTATATTGTCCGAAATGGTTTTCTTCTATTTTATATATCGCAATGGGTTGGACCTGTGTGCTTGCCTTTCCGCAGATTTATCACACATTATCCAGACCTGCTTTTATATGGCTTTTAGCCGGCGGAATTATTTACACAATCGGCGGAATTATCTATGGATTGAAATTGCCTATTTTTAATAAGAAACACCACAACTTTGGCAGTCACGAAATTTTCCACCTGTTCGTTATGGGGGGAACTGCCTGCCACTTTGTTGTTATGTATGTATATCTGCTCGGATAAACGGATAGACGGGAGAAATCAACAACTTTTCCCGTCTATTAATTTTTCTTTTTCTTTTCTTCTCATCTGTTTAATGGCATATTCTCGTTTCATTGCCTCCTGTTTTGTCGGAAACGTTTCATAATATACTAAAGTAACAGGTGTTCTCGTCTTTGTATATTTTGCTCCTTTTCCTTCGTTGTGGCTCTGTATTCTTTTTTCTAAATCGTTTGTCCAGCCTGTGTATAAAGTACCGTCACTGCATTTGACAATGTATGTATAGTTATCCATATCTATTGTAAATCCTTTTTTCTCTTTATTATACTCTTTATCATCTACATATCAACCTTTTCCGATAACAAATAAGGGCCTGTGCTTCCGCCCAAGCCCCGCATCTTTTACTCTCCTAAAAAGTCATTTGGATTTATAGGCTGTCCGTCTTTTCTCATCTCAAAATAAAGATTACAGCCCTCCACACTATAATATTTTGTCGGTTCACTCAGATAACCGAGAACCGTTTTTGCTTCCACTGTATCTCCTACATTTACCGGCACTTCTTTTAACTGTCCGTAAATACTTTCATAACCGTTCCCCATATCCACCGTAACCGTTGTTCCCGTCTGGCTTGTCACGTCAATGGATTTTACTACGCCCCGCGCAACCGACATGACCTGTGTACCTTCAGCACCCTTTATAATCATCGCAGGATTATATTTATACTGATCTAATGTAGGAAAATAAACGGTTTTATTCATACTGTAATTAAGAATAACTTCTCCGTTTTCAATAGGCCAAAGAATTAAATCTTTCTCGCTAAAAGAAAACTGCGGTTTACTCGGCTGTTCTGCAACTACTTCCGACTTCTCCTCCACTGTTTCGGGCTGTTCTGTTACCTGTGGCGCTTCTTCTGCAATGCCCTGTTCCCGCTGAGGCGTATTGATAACTAAATCCTGCCCGCCTCCCGTACTTTCAATTTGTTCCTTTTTTTCTTCTTGTTTCTTCTCCGCTTTTGCCAATTCTTTTTCCACTCCGACTCTGTACTGCCTGACGGTATATACTCCCACCATACCGATTACCGCCACAAAACAAATGACAGCACCTATCGCCAGACCGTTTCCTCTTTTGGAAGGTCCTAAACTATTTTTCATTTTCATCACCTCTGACTTTATTTTTGCCAGAAAGCGACTGCCTTATTCGATATTTAACAAAATTTCAGCGACCTCCCTAATTTCTGTTCCCTCAAAAAAATATTGCAAAATTTCTTCGTGCGTCTTTCCCTCTTTCGCCATTTCATTTGCAGTATACTGACTTAAACCGATGCCATGTCCGACTCCTTTTGTCGTAATTTTAAGCATTCCGTTCTTATCCTGAAACGAAAAACAACTGGACGGAAGTCCCAGTGCCTTTCTAAATTCCTCTCCTGCATATATCTGTTTTCCGATCCGCACTTTCGTCACATATCCTACCGAGTCTGTCTGCTTTACTTCAAAATCTTCTTTCGTAAATGGTTTTTCTGCCTCCTTTTTGTCTACTGCCGTAAGAAACGACTGACAATATTCCTTCGCCTCCTGATAGGTCAATTCAAGCGTCTGCAACTGCCATTTATTTTCAATGTCTTTCGGACAATCTTTCGTTTTTAAATACGGATAATTTTCCCCTCCGAGAACTTCATTTCCGTTCCTTGTTTTCCCGTTGCTTAATTTATGAAAAGAGGCAGAGGCCGGCTTTCCTTTATATAAAATGGCTTTTCCCTCCGTTTCAGAAACCGCTTTTTTCAATTTTTTATAAATACGCTCTCCTTTCTTCTGCCCCCATACTTTCTCCATTTCTCCCTTTGTCATATATTCTCCCGAAAAAACAACATCTTTTTTCTCCTCAATTTTACAATATAAATTTGTTCGGGTTAAAATTGTCTGCACCTTTAACATCTCCATATGGTAATCCGGCTGAATTTCTTTTGCCACAACTCCAGCCAAATAATCCTCCCATAACACTTTCTTTTCCCTCTCACCTGCCTGTACTTTTACATAAAAGGGAGAGTTATCCCCATTTCCATGAACAGACTTTCCATTTATCAACACAGTAATGATATACGGCAACAATAGAAAAGCAAAAAGTATAATACAGATTGTCCTACATTTCTTTTTCATACTCTCCCCCTCAATTATATTTTTGTAAGAAAAAAACACTGTGGTCTATCCTAAGATATTCCACAGTGTTGAAAACTATTCCTGTTCTCCTGTTACTGTCTAATTCTGAGCCATATTTTCTTCCATTATCTTCTCTGCTCTTCTTCCGAAAATAAACATACAAACTGATGTATAGAACGGAAGAATCATGCCAAGCACGGCATGTAATGTAGCCATATTTACTGTTGTATATCTCTCATAAATCTGACGGTTTACTAAAACCCCCAGTCCGCCTTTAATCGCTGCATAAATAAGCGAAACGATAATAACGAATACGAAAAATACAAGTAAAACAACAAGTAATCCTGCCATTTCTGAGTCCGGAACGTAAGTTCCCGCATATGACATTGACGAAATTGCACTGATGAAAATAGAGATAATCAGAAAGAAATACATTACCGCAAAAATCACTCCGTAAATAATCGGTGTCACTAAAAGCCATACGCCCGGTGATTTAATGCGTCTTTTCTTCAACGGAATATCTCCACTCAATTCTCCGTGAAAATACGTTCTCGCAAATGGAATAAACGCAAGCCACGAATTTGTTCTTCCCTGTGTTTTACCGATTTTATACATTCCGATACCGCGGAAAATAAAACTCGCAAGCCAACCAAGCAGGCAAAGTCCCAATACAACAAAATAAATTGCCAAAACCGTTACCGCAACCGTATCTGCTCCACTATAGTACATCTACATTCCTCCTATGCGTCAATCGTTACTTTATCCAATTTCCATATTTCATCTACATACTGCTGGATAGTTCTGTCTGATGTAAATTTACCACATGACGCCGTATTTAACAACGCCATTTTTGCCCAGCGGTCAACATCTCTGTATGCTTTTTCTATCTCTTCCTGCGCCTGTGCATAACTTCTGAAATCTTTCAAAATAAAGTATGTGTCGGCACGGTCACTGCTTCTTGTATTTAACAGTGAATTATATAAATCTCTGTACATTTCATGGTCGCCGTTCGCATATGTTCCGTCTACTAACTGGTCTACGACACGCTTAATTTCCCAATCGTTATTGTAAATATCCATTGGATTGTATCCGCCATGATTTTCATACTGAATAACTTCATCGGAACTCAAACCGAAAATAACAGCATTTTCAGGTTCAACTTCTTCTACGATTTCCACGTTTGCACCGTCCATTGTTCCAAGCGTAACAGCACCGTTTAGCATAAATTTCATATTTCCCGTACCTGATGCTTCTTTTGATGCGGTAGAAATCTGTTCGCTGACATCTGCTCCCGCAAAAATAAGTTCCGCATTGGAAACACGGTAATCTTCGATAAACACAACTTTAATTTTACCGTTAATACTTCTGTCATTGTTAACTACGTCCGCAACAGAGTTGATTAGTTTAATTGTCTGTTTTGCACGTTTATATCCTGCTGCCGCCTTTGCACCAAAGATAAAGGTTCTTGGGTAGAAGGACATTTCAGGGTGTTCTTTTATCTTATTATACAAATACATAATGTGCAGAATATTCAATAACTGACGTTTGTATTCATGAAGTCTTTTTACCTGTACGTCAAAAATAGAACGAGGGTCTATCTCAATTCCGTTATGCTCTAAAATATATTTTGCAAGACGCTCCTTGTTCTTGAATTTAATATCCATGAACGCTTCTCTTTCTTTCACATTATCCGCAAGAGGTTTTAATTTTGCCATCTGTGAAAGGTCAGTAATCCAGCCGTCACCGATATGTTTTGTCACCCAGTCGGCTAACAGCGGATTTGCGTGGAGAAGAAATCTTCTCTGTGTAATTCCGTTTGTCTTGTTGTTAAATTTCTCAGGCATCATTTCATAGAAATCTTTTAACTCTTCATGTTTTAAAATTTCCGTATGCAGTCTTGCAACACCGTTTACAGAATAACCTGCAACGATTGCAAGGTGAGCCATTTTAACCTGACCGTCATATAAGATAGCCATTTTACGCACTTTTTCTTCATCGCCCGGATATTTCGCACGAACCTGCGCTACAAAACGGCGGTTGATTTCTTCCACAATCTGATATACACGCGGCAGTAATCTCGAGAATAGGTCGATTGGCCATTTTTCCAACGCTTCGGCCATAATAGTATGGTTTGTATATGCACAGGTTTTTGTTGTCACTTCCCATGCCTCATCCCACTCTAAGCCCTGTTCGTCCATAAGCAGACGCATCAATTCCGCAACTGCTACGGTAGGGTGCGTATCGTTCATCTGAATGGTTACCTTTTCGTGGAATTTGCGAATATCATCATGTTCTCTTAAATATTTATCAATCGCTTCCTGCAAACTTGCAGAAATAAAGAAATACTGCTGTTTTAAACGAAGTTCTTTGCCGGCATAGTGATTGTCATTCGGGTATAATACCTCCACTATCGTTTTCGCAAGATTTTCCTGCTCTACAGCCTTTTGATATTCTCCTCTGTCAAATGAATCTAAATGGAAGTCGGTAATCGCTCTCGCATCCCATATACGAAGTGTATTTACAATACTATTATTATATCCGACAATCGGCATATCGTATGGAATGGCAAGAACAGACTCATAATCTTCCTGAATAAATTCACTTCTTTTTGTCTGTTCATTATAATGGATTCGGATATGCCCTCCAAAACGAACTTCCTTTGCATACTCCTCTCTCCTGATTTCAAAAGGATTTCCCTCTTTTAACCAGTTGTCCGGCGTTTCCACCTGAAAACCATTCTCGATTTTCTGTTTAAACATTCCATAGTGATAGCGGATACCGCAGCCATAGGCTGCGTATCCCAAACTTGCAAGAGAATCGAGGAAACAGGCTGCCAAACGCCCTAAACCACCATTTCCAAGTGCTGCATCAGGTTCTTGGTCTTCAATAACATTTAAGTCAATTCCCATCTCGTCTAACGCTTCTGCTACCTCTTTATAAGCAGTTAAATTGATAAGATTATTTCCAAGCGCTCTTCCCATAAGAAATTCCATAGACATATAATACACGGTCTTAGGGTCATCTTTTTTGTATTGTTCCTGTGTTAAAAGCCATTGGTCAATAATTTCATCTTTCACTGCATAAGACACTGCCTGAAATAACTGTTGCTGACTTGCCTCGTCTATCGTTCTTCGATAAAGTCTTTTTACATTATTTTTCACTGTCTTTTTGAATTCTTCTTTATTAAACTTCTCCTGCCGCATGATAATCCTCCTATTTTTCAACACCCATAATCACTTTTTCCCCGTTGATGTTCCATTCTTTTGTATAGCCTGCCGGAGTTTTCTTCTCTACTGATAATGCCAATACTTCATCACCAATCTGATTTCCGTATTGTGCAAAAATATTTTCTGCTTTTTCGCTTCCTTCATAAGTCACATGAATTTTATCTGTCACTTCAAAGTCTGCTTCTTTTCGCATTGTCTGGATTTTGCTGATAATCTCACGCACAAATCCTTCCTGTAACAACTCTTCTGTAAGATTTGTATCTAATACAACCGTAATTCCATTGTCACTTTCTGATACATACCCCTCTGTCTGTGCCGTTTCAATTAGAAGGTCTTCTCTGAATAAAGTAACCTCCTGTCCGTCGATGTCAAGTTTTAACGCATCGTTTGCATTTAACTCATCCATTGCCTTATTTCCGTCTAATGCAGAGAGTGTTGTACGAATTCCGCCTAACAGTTTGCCGTATTTTGGTCCTACTGTTTTCAATTGCGGTTTAAATGTGTATGAAGTAAAATCTCTTACATCATCTGTAAATTTCACTTCTTTTACATTCAACTCTTCCGCAACAATTTCCTTATAGAATGCAGATAATTCTTCTTCCGCTTTTACAAACATTCTTCCGATTGGCTGACGGTTCTTGATATTTGCACTGTTACGGCATGCACGCCCCATAACAACAATTTCCAAAACTTCCTCCATATTTCTTTCTAACTCTGTGTCAATCCACTCTTCATTTGCCACAGGGAAATCACAGAGATGAATACTTTCAGGAGCATCTTTGTCAATGCTTCTTACAAGGTTCTGATAAATATCTTCTGTCATAAACGGAATCATAGGCGCTGCCACTTTCGCAACTGTTACAAGGGCTGTGTACAATGTCATATACGCATTGATTTTATCCTGCTCCATTCCTTTTGCCCAAAAACGTTCACGGCTTCTTCTTACATACCAGTTACTCATATCATCTACAAATTCCTGCAATGCTCTTGCACTTTCAGGAATACGGTAGTTCTCTAAGTTATTATCTACTGTTTTGATTAATGTATTCAATTTAGACAATAACCATTTATCCATAACATTTAATTTATCATATTCTAATGTATATTTTGTCGCGTCAAACTCATCGATATTTGCATACAGTACAAAGAATGCGTATGTGTTCCACAATGTACCCATAAACTTTCTCTGTCCTTCTGTTACAATCTTACCGTGAAAACGGTTCGGTAACCACGGCGCACTGTTGATATAGAAATACCAACGGATTGCATCTGCTCCGTACTGCTCTAACGCCTCAAACGGATCAACTGCATTTCCTTTGGATTTACTCATCTTCTGTCCTTTTTCATCCTGTACATGACCTAAAACAATAACGTTTTTATATGGCGCTTCGTTAAATACAAGTGTTGAAATGGCAAGTAATGAGTAGAACCAACCTCTTGTCTGGTCAACCGCTTCTGAAATAAAGTTTGCAGGGAACTGCTGCTCGAACAATTCTTTATTTTCAAACGGATAATGATGTTGTGCAAACGGCATAGCCCCGCTGTCAAACCAGCAATCGATTACTTCCGGTACTCTGTGCATTTCTTTTCCACAGTGAGGGCATTTAATTGTCACTTTATCGATAAACGGACGGTGTAATTCAATATCGTCAGGACAGTTGTCAGAAAGTTCTTTTAATTCCGCAATACTTCCGATAGAGTGCATATGTCCGCATTCACATTCCCATACGTTTAGCGGAGTTCCCCAGTAACGATTTCGGCTGATTCCCCAGTCCTGAACATTTTCAAGCCAATCGCCAAAACGTCCTTTACCTATACTTTCCGGAATCCAGTTAATTGTATTGTTATTTCTGATTAAGTCATCTTTTACTTCTGTCATTTTAATAAACCACGACTCACGTGCATAATAGATAAGCGGTGTATCACAACGCCAGCAGTGAGGATAACTATGTTCAAAGTTTGGAGCGGCGAACAAAAGTCCCCTCTTTTCCAAATCTTCCAAAACAAATGGATCTGCCTTTTTACAGAATATGCCCGGCCATGCTGTTTCTTCTGTCATCTCACCTTTTTCATCTACTAACTGAAGGAATGGTAAATCATATTTACGTCCTACCTGTGCATCGTCCTCACCAAAAGCGGGAGCAATATGAACAACTCCGGTACCGTCCGTAAGTGTAACATATGTGTCACAAGTTACATAATATGCTTTTTTATTCAATTCTACGAATGGGAATAACGGTTCATATTCTTTTCCTTCCAATTCTTTTCCCGTGTAGCGTTCAACGACTTCCACATCGCCTTCCAATACGCTTTCCACTAATGCTTCAGCCATGTAATATGTGTACCCGTCGTTTTTTACTTTTACATAAGTTTCTTCCGGATTTACACAAAGGGCAACGTTTGAAGGAAGTGTCCACGGCGTTGTTGTCCATGCTAAAATGTAAGCGTCTTCGTCTTTTACTTTAAATCTTACGATTGCTGATTTTTCCTTTACATCTTTATATCCCTGTGCAACTTCGTGGCTGGAAAGCGGAGTTCCGCAACGTGGACAATACGGTACGATTTTATACCCTTTATATAAAAGTCCTTTGTCCCAAATCTGTTTTAATGCCCACCATTCAGATTCAATAAAGTTATTGTCGTATGTGACATATGGGTGTTCCATATCTGCCCAAAAACCAACTGTTGCAGAAAAATCCTCCCACATTCCTTTATACTTCCAAACACTCTCTTTACAGTGGGAAATAAACGGTTCTAATCCGTACTCTTCAATCTGTTCTTTTCCGTCCAAACCTAAAAGTTTTTCTACTTCAAGTTCTACAGGAAGACCGTGTGTATCCCATCCTGCTTTTCTCGGCACCATATATCCTTTCATTGTGCGGTATCTCGGAATCATATCCTTGATAACACGAGTTAATACGTGTCCGATGTGCGGTTTACCGTTTGCTGTAGGCGGTCCGTCATAAAATGTGTACGTTTCGCCCTCTTTACGGTTTTCCATACTTTTTTTGAAGATATCATTTTCTTCCCAAAATTTCTCGATTTTCTTTTCTCTGTCTACGAATTTTAAATCCGTTGATACTTTCTGATACATAATTTCCTCCTCTTACGATTAGTCTATGCTCTTTGTAAATCCTGCTAAAAAAAGAAAACCCCCGTCCGTAATAGGACGAGAGTTACTAAACTGTCGTTTTAACCACCTGTTACACCATACTTACATATGTGTTCTTTTTAACGGTAGAAAACCGGCAGAACTTATACACCGCATTTTGCGATTTTCAGCATCTGCAACTCGGAAGTGATTTTCAAACAATTCCTACTCGCATCGGATTTCCACCATCACCGACTCTCTTTTGCTTTTGAAAAAGTCCTACTCTCTTCGTCATTGTTTTTTTCTTATCCTATTCTATTATAGTAAGGAAACCATTGAACTGTCAAGGACTTAATGTTATCAGACTATACTGACTATATATAGTATATTTATTATTTATATGATATAATATACAAACAAACTTTTTTTACTGTATATTTATGGAGAGGAGAGATTACATGAGCAAGAAGATTATTACTATCGGACGACAATTTGGAAGTAACGGACGCTTGATTGGGCGTGAACTCGCAAATCGTCTCGGCATTAACTGTTATGACAAAGGATTAATCAAACTGGCTGCGGAACATACCGACATTCCTTATGAGCAGTTAAAACTTGTTGACGAGAAAAAAGAAAAACCGTGGCAGTATCAGGTGGACGTAGACGACAATTTAGACCGCCAATACCGCTACGGTCATATTGATGAAGTGCTGTTTAATCTTCAATCAAAAGTCATTCAGGACTTGGCATCTAAAGAAAACTGTATCTTTGTCGGAAGATGTGCGGACTATGTACTGAGAAATGAAAAACACTGCAAAAACATTTATCTTTTCGCCCCAATGGACTTTCGTATCAAAACGGTTATGGAGCGTTACGGTCTTCCGGAAAAAAAGGCACATACATTAGTAAAAAAAGTAGATAAAGACCGCAGTTACTATTACAACTTTTACACGGATCGAGACTGGCATGACGCAAAAAGTTATCATCTCGCCATTGATACAAGCGCCTTTAGTATTAAAGAAATTGTGGATATGCTGGAATTGATCTATAACACTCTGTAACGTCAAAAGGAACTTCACACCGCCGTTGAAGTTCCTTTTTATGTACGATTATTTTCTATTCCTTTTCTTTCTTCGAATTGTATTTAAAAGAAGAATAACTGCAAAACCGATAATTAAAATAATGATAACGACAATAATTGTTTTCATTAAAAATGAATCTTCCGTTTTCTTTTCAGGTTCTTTCTTTTTTTCTTTTTCCGCTTCTTTTATTTTTGCCTTTGTCGCTCCGACAACCTGTCCTTCGTAACAGTAATCCACTTTATTTTTCTCACATTTTCTGCTCAGCACATCAAAATCCATATTTTTCGGCAATGTTACACAGGCATCACTTTCTATATGACTTATCCTCTTTGATGTTTCATTTGCAGAAATATTGACTTCTTTGAAGTTATTAAATGCGTAATCACAGATTTTCTTTGTATCCTCAAACGTATCTCTGCGGGATCTCATAATGACTGCTACAATTTCCATGTCCCCCTGTTCCATAACCGTTACGAGGGTATTGTAGGATTTCTCCGTATATCCTGTTTTTCCGCCTATACAGCGATCATCATGGTATTTGCCGTTTAAAAGCATTTTATGTTTCTGTTGGAATATTCTCGGTTCACCCTCCATGTTTGTCGGCGGAATTGTATATTGTAATGTCTGCACAATATCTAACAACTCCTGATGACTGAACGCTTCCCTTGCAATGAGAGCCATATCTCTTGCCGAAGTGTAATGCTGTTCATCAAACATTCCGTTTGTATTAATGAAATGTGTATGGGTACACCCCAACTCTTTCGCTCTGTCGTTCATCATCTTGACAAAATTTTCATGCGTTCCGCCCACAGTTTCACCAATTGCATAAGCCACCTCATTTGCCGAAGCAAGCATCAAAGCATGAAGAGCGTCTTTCATTGTAATTTCTTCCCCTGCTTTCATGGCAATATGTGCATATCCCGGCTCAAGTGACTGAATACTTTCCTGCGAAAATTTTACTATATCTGTCGATTTTGAGTTCTCAATGGCAACCAACGCTGTCAAAATTTTCGTGATACTCGCCGGATATCTCTGCTCGTCAATTCCTTTTGCATACAAAATCGCCCCTGTTTTCATATCCATAACAATTGCGGAATCCCCGTAAACCTGTGGGCCTTGCGGCCAGTTCGGTATAGCGTTGCTTTCTACCGTTTTGTTGTAGGACGCCTGTATTTCCGCCTCTTTCTGCTGCTCCGGTGTCATCTGCTCTGTCGGCTGCTGTACATCTGTCGCCTGCACATATCCTCCGCACTGAGAAATCAGAATTATGCTGAGTAAAATTCCGAGTCCTCTTTTTAATCTATTCTTCATTGATATTCCTCCAATATTTTTACGCATATGGTATAAGTATATAGGAAATGGAGGGAAAAAACAATGCTATTAATTAAAATACGGCCCTTTTATCGCCTTTAAAATAAGTTCTTTATTTTTCTCATGTAAATACGTTCCATTTAATCTTGATTTATTATATTTCAAATATGTGGATTTTGTTTTTTCTATCAGTACTTTTGTAAAAAACCGTTCCCAACTAAAAAATTCTTTGCTATCCACGTAATATTCTATACATCTGTTGATATACTTTTTTGTATCGTGATATTTTCCTGATGTATGCAATCCCTATATTTCCTCAACGCTATATGGCAGATTATATAAATTTTCTCTTGTAATCAATACATAATAATTATCTTCACCTACACATACTGTCCTGCAATCTCAACAAATTCTTGCATATTATGAACAATTTTTCCTGTATTAAAAATTTTCATTTCAAATGTTTTCTCCCCCAAATTCATAATATGCCTTAAATTCACTGTCGAATCTTTTTTCTTTCCTATTTCAAGAATCCATTTTGCACAGTTATCTCCACAAACAGATACATTAAATATCTTTCCTGATATATCGTGTTCCATTAGAATTAACGTTTTTACGCCTACGGATAATTCTTTAGTTGAAATAGATTCCAAAATCCGACTATCTATTAAATGTGAACTAATTACTTCCGATTTATCTATATCCCTTATCATCTCCTCTGACAGTTTATCAATTATCCATTCATCTTCATATCTATTATCAAAATATGTTGGCGAATGATAAAATACAAATACGAAAGAAACCGATGCCGCCGTTACTTGTATCTACACTATAGGCACTCCTATTAATAATACAAACTATCTTCCCCTAAATTTTCTTCATATACTTTACTTACTTGGCTATTCAAAAATTCATATTTGATTTTATCCATAAACTTCGTATCACTAAACAGCCGATACGCTGTTATTGCAAATCCACCAAAATCGAAGTTTTTCATATTCCCCGTCAATCCTGTATAAATGACATTACTTGAAGTTGCAAATAAATTAGAATATAAAATAATTTTTCGTGTTCTAATCTCATACAACTCCTTTGAAAAATCTCCATCTTCTTCATACAACCACTTACAACTATGAACTATTTTAATAATCATATTAATCAAATAATCCAGCGCTGCCGATGCACCAAATTTAATTACGTCTCCCGTACTAACATATTTAGTCAATTTTTCCACATTTGCCTTATCTAAAATCAAACTTATTCCCGGAAGTTGTATTCCACATGGTGTATATAAATCAGTCCCAATATGTATTAACTGTTTAATTGCTGCTGCCACAACAGCCTCTTTTTCATTGATAACCCTATTTTTTACACTTTCAAACATTTTTAATGTTGAAGCATCTTCTCCTATTTTAGGATTCTTCATAGTTTCATCATATAGAACATGGTTTGTCGTGAGTACTTTTTTTTGGTTACAAGTTATTGTATTGGTAAGAATATTTGCTGTTCCAAAAATCATGCCAAACAGGGGATCATGCCCTAATGTAGAAAATCTGTGATTTGCACCTTTAAAAAGTTTATAGTTCTCTGACAAATATGCTGTTGCATCATACGGAACTCCCCTTCCTAGAACAATCTGCTTTAATGGAGCATAATATAACCTTGCATGTTCATTGTCTTCAAAACCGAATTTTCCTAAGATTCTATTCTGTTTCTGATGTAAAACTGCTTCCTTTTTATTTCCACTTCCGGCTTTTTCTATTTTTGTAAGGTAATTAACCAAATATATTCTTGCACATTGCAACATAGTTGCCACTGTTAAAAAAGCAACGTCTTTATCTTGTAGTTTCGTGCGCTCTTTAAATTCTTTTGAAACAGTATCCATATTTACTCTGTATTCTTCTATCGATTTATTTATTTCCTCTACAGATAAAATATTCTCATAATATGATTGAATTGTTTCTTCTTTGTTATCAATTATAAACTCCCTTGTTCTCATTCCCAATCCGTTGTTATCGCGAACTTTTTTTAAATCTTGTGCTTTACTCATGATTTTCACACCTTTTTCTCTGTTCTATATAATTTAGAAAAAGATTTTTCGCAAACGCTTCTTCCTCACTTATATGTCCGTTTGCTTCTATTATTTCCTGAACATCATTTTCTAATCTTTGTAAACTTTCAATACTAATTTTGTCAAGATAGATTTCCACATCATCAAAACGTAAATAGTTATTTCTTGCTATCCTATCCATTTCGCATTTTATTGAATCTGGAATATCTGCATTCTTCTTTATAGCATCTAAATCAAAATCTATCTCTAGTTGCTCTTCTTCTGAAATTTCACCATCACATCTCGCTATATAATATGATAACGCTGTTGTCGCTAGATAAAAATCATATACTTTTTTCAGTTCATCTACCGTTTTTGCTTTACCTTCATTCATACCGTCTTGAAAAGATGCTGCTTTTGCCTCTTTAATATCTTTTTCTTTTTTTATATTTTCTACTCCCTGAACTACAGCCCCTGTTGCTGCTCCCCCTACGCCTGCAGCACTTGCAATCACACCTGCTCCCGTTAATGATGCTATTAAACTAGTCCCTGCCAAAACAGAACCGCCTCCGGTAATGGGAATGGCTGCTACAGTTCCTACACCAATTGCTGCTCCTAGTAATGCTTTTCCTAAGTATCCCATAATATCTTTTCCTCCGTTACTTTTCACTTTACTATATGTTTATATATTACATCAAAATAATTTTTTCATCTATATTCTTACCCATAATTTTCCTCTTTCAAAATATTCCTTATATATTTACTAATTTTTTAATATCCTCATAAAAAAAGGAAATGACTTTCGCCATTTCCTTTTCCTCAACCGTTCCCTGCGAGAATCGAACTCACAACTAGTGCTTAGGAGGCACTTGTTATATCCATTTAACTAAGAGAACTCAATCCGAGAAGAAATCTTCTGATTTCTTCTCATCTTTTATATTATACCGAAATTAATGCGACCTTGCAACCATATATTCCCTTTAAATCTTCTTCTGATTGCCGGTTCTCCCATTACACTTTTCTTTGGAACACATACATCAAAAACCAATTCATTTACATCCAGTGTGAATATATATAATTCCTCATTTGTGTAAGAATTATGTATTTCTTTTATATCCAAAATCGTTCCCATAATGGAATATCTGTCGCACTCTACACCATACGGCATAAAATAAGTATCCACAATGCTAAATACGTCCTCCGTAATTAATCTCTTAGATACTTGAGAATAAATATCAATATCATCTAATGTAAGACTTTCAATTGCCTGCTGGTCTCCGCTTTTTGCGGCACTCATCAGCATCATTCGATTTCTCGCATCTTCCTGACTTCTCTGTTCCTGCAATTCATCTTTCTGTATGGGGAATAAAATCGTTCCGCCCTCTGCCAGTGCGGATAACGTGACGGAAATAGAATTTTTCTTAATATGACCAAGACGTTTTTCTCTCCGATACTCCGCCATATTCTGCAAGTGGAAAATAAGACTTACCCCCACTTTCATCTCTTCGCAAACTCCGGCATACATTTCTCTCTCCATACGTTTTTCCAAAATAACATCGGCATAACTTGTCACTCCCGTTCCCTCAAAATAAGGATAGTAATATTCTCTTTCAAATTCACCTTCCTCATTTATTTCTCCGCAAACGGTAACGCCGATGTTATCCCCAAATTCTTTTTTTCTCTCGCAGTAATCCACATTTTCTTCCAAAGTAATCCTCTGTTCTGTAGAAAAGTCATTTTCTATATCCGATAATATTTCCTTTAATTCTTTTTTTGTCGTTAAATCTGAAAATCCGATTGCTTTTAAAAATTCATGCACCTTATTTCCGCCTTTGTATTATCTGATTTCTGTTTTTCCACCCATATATGCTCTTAATGCTTCAGGAATTCTCACACTGCCGTCTGCCTGTAGATTATTTTCTAAAAATGCGATTAACATTCTAGGTGGTGCAACTACTGTATTGTTTAATGTGTGGGCAAAATATTTTCCGTCTTTTCCTTTTACTCTGATGCCAAGTCTTCTTGCCTGTGCATCTCCAAGGTTTGAACAACTTCCCACCTCAAAGTATTTCTGCTGTCTTGGTGACCATGCTTCTACGTCCACCGATTTCACTTTTAAGTCTGCCAAATCACCTGAGCAGCATTCCAATGTACGAACCGGAATATCAAGAGAACGGAATAAGTCTACTGTGTTTTTCCACATCTTTTCATACCATTCCATACTTTCTTCCGGTTTACATACAACAATCATTTCCTGTTTTTCAAACTGGTGAATTCTGTATACACCACGTTCTTCAATACCATGAGCACCTTTTTCTTTACGGAAACATGGTGAGTAACTTGTTAATGTATATGGCAGTTTTTCTTCATCATTTAATGTGTCGATAAATTTTCCAATCATAGAATGCTCACTTGTTCCGATGAGATATAAATCTTCTCCCTCTATTTTGTACATCATGGAATCCATTTCTGCAAAACTCATTACACCTGTAACAACGTTACTGCGAATCATATATGGAGGAATACAGTAAGTAAATCCTCTGTCGATCATAAAATCACGAGCATATGAGATAACTGCTGAATGTAGTCTTGCAATATCTCCCATTAAATAGTAAAATCCCTGTCCTGCAACTTTTCCGGCTGCCTCTGTATCAATTCCGTTGAATTTATCCATAATCTCTGTGTGATATGGAATTTCAAAATCAGGAACAATCGGTTCCCCGAATTTTTCTAACTCTACATTTTCACTGTCATCTTTTCCGATTGGAACTGACGGATCAATGATATTTGGAATTGTCATCATAATTGTTTTAATTTTTTCTTCCACTTCTTTTTCTTCTGCTGACAATTCTTCCATTCTTCCTGCATTCTGCGCTACCTGTCTTTTATATTCTTCTGCTTCTTCTTTTTTACCCTGTGCCATACAAGCGCCGATTTTTTTAGAAATTTGGTTTTTATTTGCTCGTAATGCTTCTACTTCCTGTTTAATTTCTCTGTTTCTTTTATCTAGTTCAATTACTTCATCTACTAAAGGTAATTTTGCATCCTGAAATTTATTGCGAATATTCTGCTTTACTACCTCCGGATTACTTCTCAAAAATTTAATGTCTAACATATCATCTTCCTCCTAATTTCCTTTAAACATCTAAACCGAATGTTTCCTGATAAATTGCTCTTTCTAATGATTCTGCCTCTTCCTCGGCAAGTTCTATATAACTTTGTCCTTTTACAATTTCTTTTATATAGAGATAACAGCCTTCCCTGCTGTGCATTGCATTAATAATATATCCATTGTCATTTCCGTCTAACACTGTTAGGGCAAAACTTAATTTTCCACCCATTTCATTAAAAGCATCGTATTTTACAATTCCCACTTTCTGATATGAGCCTGCCATTTTCTGACTCATTTCTTTTACTTCCTGTCGTGTTCTTTTTGTCAGAGTGGAAAGCGCATCAATTTCTTTAAACTTAGATAAAATACTTTTTTCCAATGTTTTTCCGTCTTTTCCACGCATAAAAGAATTATAACTTGCTTTCAGACGATTATATTTCATGTTGATACCGATAACAAGTACAAACAGCAATACAATTAACAACAGCATGACAACCAAAATATAAAACGGATCAATTCCAATACTTTCTAATATTTTACTGCTCATTCTACGCATCTCCTTTTTCTATACTCATAATCATATCATAGATGCGTTCAAAATCTTCTTCCGAATAATATTCGATTTCTATTTTTCCTTTACCGTTTGCCTTTGGATTGATACTGACTTTTGTTCCCATAAGTGATTTCATTCTCTCTTCACTTGCCTTATAAATAAAGTCATTTTCTATTACTTTTTTTGTTTTTTCCTTTTTCGGATTTTTTAACTCTTTGATTAATTTTTCCGTTTCACGCACGCTCAATTTTTCATTAAAAATTTTGTCTGCCAAAAGATACTGTTGTTCTTCATCTTCAATGGCAAGTAATGCTCTCGCATGTCCTGTGGAAATCATATCATCAATAATCATTTGCTGCACTTTTTCATTCAACTTCAACAGACGTAATGAGTTTGTTACCGCTGTTCTACTCTTAGAAACTCTCTCTGCCACTTCGTCCTGTTTTAAAGAAAATTCTTCTAAAAGACGTTTATACGCCATTGCCTCTTCTATCGGATTTAAGTTTTCTCTTTGAATATTTTCAATCAGTGCAATTTCTACCATTTCCTGATCCGTATATTTTCTTACAACAACCGGAACTTCTTTTATTCCCGCAAGTTTTGCCGCTCTCCAGCGTCTTTCCCCTGCAATAATTTCATAGAAATCGTCTTTCTTCTGTACAAGCAATGGTTGTAATACACCAAACTGTTTAATTGAATCTGCCAATTCTAATAAAGAATCCTCTTCAAACATTCTTCTTGGCTGTGACCGATTTGGCTCAATCAGTGATAACTTTACCATTTGCTCTCCTGCTTTGGCAGGCTTTTCCTGTTTTGTTTTTACTTCCTTTTTTTCAGGAATCAGGCTGTCCAGTCCTTTTCCCAAACCTCCACGTTTTACCGCCATTATTCTTCTCCTTTATTAATTACCTCTTCTGCTAACAACATATAACTTTCCGCACCTGCTGATTTCGGGTCATACAAATTAATTGGCATTCCATGACTTGGTGCTTCTGCTAAACGTATGTTTCTTGGAATAATTGTTTTGTAGATTGCTTTATTCAGATTTTCTTTTACATTTTCCACAACCTGAAGGGATAAATTCGTTCTAGCATCATACATTGTAAAGACAACGCCTTCCATTTCCAATCTTGGATTTAAACGTTCCTTCACTAAATCTATTGTATGTATCAACTGACTCAAACCTTCCAGTGCATAATATTCACACTGAATTGGAACGAGAACTGTGTCTGCCGTTGTCATCGCATTGATTGTCAGCATACTCAATGACGGCGGACAGTCAATAATAATAAAATCATAGTCTTCTTTCACCTTCTCTACCGCATCTCTGATAATATATTCTTTATTATCTACTCCAATCAACTCGATTTCGGCTGCTGATAAATCAATATTTGTCGGTAAAACATCTAAGTTTTCTAAAGTTTCTTTGCAGATAACTTTTTCAATATCAGCCTCTCCAATAATCAAATCATAAACAGTATATTCCACATTGTCCTTATCTATTCCCAATCCACTAGTCATATTTCCCTGCGGATCCATGTCTATTGCCAAAACTTTTTTTCCTAAAGCACTTAAACAAGCGGACAAATTAATAGATGTAGTTGTTTTTCCAACTCCACCCTTCTGATTTGCAATCGCTATTATTCTTCCCATTTGTATAGTCCCCTTTCTGTCACTTTCCAATTATAACACCTTTTTATTTTTAAATCTACAATGTTTCACGTGAAACATTGTTATTTTTTAAGATTTTACTTAAAAATGTTTCACGTGAAACATTTTCTTTCCTTGTCTTTTGTTCTGTAG
>Garnier_p1__coassemble_971_pt1 | contig 19132 bp, 17 predicted proteins | sample Garnier_p1__metabat2_high_PE_010 | metagenome-assembled genome bin Garnier_p1
GTGTAACAAATTCATAGAGTTTTATCGCATATGCTAAATAATCCTGCCACGAATTCAATTGGTATCTTTCGTTCGTAGTACACTCCAAAAATTCATCATATTTTTCAACATCTCCTACAGCAAGCAAAGGCTCCTCCATAGGACTTAAATACTCACGTGGTATCCAAGGTATTTTCTCCTCATTCGGCTTACATAACTCTCCATCGCGATTTACACATAATGGCAAAAAGAAAAATGAAGTCATCTCTTCTATATTATTTTCTGTCTTTTCGCCATCCTGGAATTCCGTTGCCAATGTCTTCAATGCAATAATTACATTTTTTATCTTTAATTTTTCTTCATCAATCTTACTCTCAGAATCATAGTCCCTCTTCCATATATTATAATTATTTTCCTCACTTAGCTTTCCAGATAGTAATTCCTCTTCTGTAACTACAAAAAAACTCTCTTTTTTATAGTCTATTGCTCCTTGCATACTTGCTGCAACAGAATTTCTGAAATATCTTGTAACGCTTTTCATTTTAAATCTTCTCCTACTATAATAATTGTTTTCATAATTTCCTTTGAAACAATTGTCTCTTATCATTTGATTACTTGCCTCTGTATCATCCGCAGTTATTCCCTGTTCATAAGCATATTGTATAAATCCTCCACGTTCTTGTTGACCTCCCAATCACACTCGACTGGTTAAAGCCAGAAAGTCAAAACAAGCCCAAAGCATCGCCCGTTCTCAGAAATTCAATTCTACCTTTTACAGTTTTTCTAGATTTTCACGCATAAATACACCACTTATTATACTCATGTAATTACTTCTCCTTTATCATCATCCTCCAAAATATGATTTACTAACTTTTCCAGTTCTTTCCTAATTCGGTAAAGACGACTCATATTTAGAAACAAACAAATTACTATCCATTCCATAAGTAACATATTCAACTAATAATTCATCTTTATTCTTACTCAAAATAATCCCTATTTGAGGGTTATCATCTTCCATGTTTTCTTCAGTTACAAAATATCCCATGTACATATTCATTTGACCAATATCTTCATGTTGTACGGAATTTTTCTTCAAATCAATCATCGCAAAACATTTTAAAATCCGATGATAAAAAACTAAATCTACACGGTAATGGCCATTATTGATAATAATACCATACTGTCTTCCTACATAAGTAAAGCCCTTTCCTAATTCTAGATCACTTTCACTATATTGTTCCAACTCTGGTATATTCAAAATTCCAATGTATAGGTATCTTTTATAACATCTTCTGGCTTGCTGATTTCAACGCCTTTATTTGCCAGCTCCAAAATCCCCTCCTTGTCCCGACTCGCTGCAAATCCGAAAAACAGAGCTGAATCCAACTGTCTTTTTAAAGTCCGAATCCCCCATCTTTCTTTCACACATTGTTTTTCGTAAAAACTACGCTCTAGATCATCGCCAATTTTAATCAACTCACAAATATGTGACCAGTTCAAATAGAACTTCCTCATATTATTCAAATTTGGTCTGCTATAACCTTTCCCTAAACGCAATGTCAATTCTTTCGAAAGTGTTGGCAACAAATTTTTTCCATGAATTTCCTTTTCATTTCCAGATCGCTCAAATTCAACAATATATCTTCCTATTCTCCAATATGTTTCGTCATTGTCTGATTAACGGCACCTGTGAGGTGTTCTTTGGCAACCGTTACCGTTTTTTCAATTTCAGAAATCAAACAATCCATCTTATCATTTCTTGTAACTTCCTGCATATATATCCTTTCCTGAATTTGTCAAGCAGTGTCTGACAAATTCCAAAATTTTATCTCTTCGTTCTACTTATTTTCTCTAGTCTTTCGCTAATTATATCATGTTTCCCATGACGCTACTACTCTATTCTTGATTCCTTTTTTCTACAATATCTATTCTAATAATCTTTCCATTTCTTCCGTCATGCTCCATTCCCATATCGTTTTCTCCTCATTTCCTGTTGTCATTTCAACAGAAGGCTGAAACTCCCGAATCGGCTCTTTCATATCTACATAATAATCCGCAGTAAATTCTTTTTTTGTATGTCCTAGAGTTTTTGAAACTTCTTTTAAAGAATATCCCGCTTTTAAAATTGTTGTTGCATATGTATATCTTAGGATTCTCCAATTTATATATGGTACATCATGGTTCAAAATAAAATCGTGTAACTACTTTCCTAAATAATTGCCCGTTCTGGGGCGGCCGTAGGTAGCGCAATAAATAAAATCCAAGTCCTGAAATTCTTTTTTTCTTCTATTTTTATGGCGTTCATATCCGGTATCTTTATCTTTCTTCTACTCGCAGGTGTTTTTAAATCAATTTCCTGTTTTGTATAAGTTTTTAATTTCATACTTGTTTCTTTCATATTAGGATTCCTTCCCAATTGTCGCTAAATATAGATGGTTTTCAATTCGTAATTTATATCTGTATATTTTAGTCCTACAATTTCCCCTCTCCTCATTCCCATCAAAACAGCAAACATGATAGGGAGTCCAATTGGGGTATCTCTTGATTCACTAAGCAGATGCTGTATTTCCTGTATTATTAGCGCTTTCTTCTGTCCGCTTTTTGATGATTTCTTTATGACTCTGTTCCATTTTAATCCTGTTACATAATCTTCTTCCACATATCCATATCGCAATGCATACTTGAAAGAAGTTGTAAGCACAGTCTTCACAATTTTCGCTACCGATGGGGATTTCTCATATGTTTTTTTATAAATTCTCTTTACATGATTTTTCCGCAGTTTCCCCATAGATAGCCGCCCATACAATGGCAAAATATAATTTTGAACCGCATTCTTATAAGAATAATAAGAATTATAGGAAAGCAACTTCTTTTTGACTTCCTCTAGCCAAAACTCATAAAAGTCCTGAACACTTGTATTTACATAAACCGCATAATGATTACTATATAAATCTCCAATTACTTTCTCCCTCTCCTGCTTCGCCTCACTTTCCTGCAGATAACCGCCCCTTTGTTGTTTTATAATAGAATCACACAATTCTATCTTCACAGAAAATCCAAATTTTCCTCTGTTTAGCTGAATATCTCCTACACTCCACCCAATAATCCCTAGCATCAGAATATACCTTCCCCTGAAAAAATCTGATTGATATATTCATTTTGTTCTTCGTCCCTTACTAACAAATCTGAATATCGTTCATAAGTTTCTTCTATGGAACTGTATCCCATAAGTGCCGTTAGTTTCAGAAAAGAAGCATTTTCCGACTTCAACATCATTTCTGCATACATATCTCGCAAATCCTGTGTTGTTATAGCTGGAATTCCCACCTGCTTACATATCCGCTTCAGTGCTGCATTCATGGATGCTAAACTTCTGTAATTTCCATTTTTTTGACAGGATATCAAGTGATACGCTTTATAATCATACCCATATAGAATTTCTTCATCTTTATTTCTGATTCTTCTATTTTCTAATTCTTCCATAATAATCTTCGGAACTTTTAAAATCCTCCTGGCATTTTCCACCTCAATTTCTTTTTCCGTTGGAATACAAATATATTTTCCATCTTCCTTTTTCACATATTCTGCACCAACTTGATGACTGATAGTTACAGTTTGTTCTTTCACGTTAAAATCATCAAACTTCAACGCATAAACCTCTCCTCTTTTCAGCCCACAAAACATACACAAAAGAATTTCCAGATACCATGAACTATGCTTTGCACCTCTTATAAAAAGTAATTTCTGCTGTTCATTTAAAATATGAAGTTCCATCATTTTTCTTTTTGGTCTTTTACACTCTTTCATGGGATTGTATTCAATCAGGCTCTCTGAAAAAGCATCTGATAAAGCCATACTAAATAATTCATATAGTTTCAAGCCATACGACTCCGCTCTATTAGAAATCTTTTGAATAGCTGTTTCAAGATACAATTCATTGACTGCACACAACTTAATTTTCTGCATATATGGCAGAGCTTGTCCCAATACATACTGATATACTTTTCTAGTATTTGACTGAAAATAATTTTGGTATTGTAACCACTCCTGCAAATACTGTGTAAATTCTATTGTTGTGTCTTTTCTTCGCATCAAGTTTCTTTTCTGCTCTTCAAATAACTCAAGGTATTTTGCATAGTTCTCCTCTGCTTCCTCTTCTGTGTCATAAATTGCCTCCTTTAGCGTAGTTAAATTGTTATCGTTCTGTAAATTTAGGCATGGAAAAAGGACAGCCTATCTGACTGTCCTCATATACCTGTATATGCCGGAATAAAACCTTCCTTCTTAGCACATAAATATTACTCTATCATTTTATAAGGTTTAAAATTGCATGTCAATGACAGAAAAATCGCAATTTTATCGCAAAGCAAAATAACTCTTTCTTATTATTCCATACCTTATATTCTTCTATATAGTGCTCTTGCATAATTATAAACACACCCTTAACTCAATTTTCTTAATACTAAATTGCAACTGCACATTAGAAAATCCCCCTTATTTTCTTCTCAAGTCCCTCTGGCGAATACCAAAACAATCCTCTCTATGTACGAATTAGGTCACCCGTCCATCTATTTCTATCTATTTCATCTAGTGTTATGCTGTCCGTTCAGTCCACAGAAACAGCGTAAAAACGCACAAAACAACACTCCATATCACTCATTTTCTGCCTTATAAATAGTAGCTCACAAAGTACTCAACCGCATTATTCGGGAAGAATTCTTTGAATTCTCCATATAACTGCGCCGCTAATGTTTTGTTGTGGGCAATAATTAATGTTGGTTTATTCAGTTGTTGTATGACGTTTGCCATTGTAAATGTTTTACCCGAGCCGGTAACACCAAGTAAAGTCTGACATTGGTTGCCTTCTTGGAAACCTTTCACCAGTTGGTCAATGGCTTGGGGCTGGTCGCCGGTTGGGGCATATTCTGATACTAATTCAAAGTGATCCATAAATTCTCCTCTATTCAAATCATTCCTTATTTAATCGTAAATCTTTATCTTCTAATAATGTTTTTAGTTCTTCTTTACTAGGAAGTACTGTCTCATATTTACTAGCAAATATCTGATTGTTATCTTTAGGTAATGTCATTTCTACAATAGCATCTTTCTTATCTTTGCAAATAACAATACCTATTGTTGAGTTTTCATCATCCAATTTAACTTTTCGATCATAATAGTTAACATACATCTGCATTTGTCCTATATCTTGATGCTTTAATTGACCGATTTTCAAATCAAACAATACAAAACAACGCAATAAACGATTATAAAATACTAAATCAACTCTAAAATGCTCTTCTTCAAATGTAAATCTAACTTGTCTACCTACAAAAGTAAATCCTCTGCCCAATTCCAACAGAAACTTCTGAAGATTGTCTATAATCTTATTTTCCAATTCTGTTTCAGAATAAGCCACCATTTCCGGGAGTCCTGTGAACTCTAAAATATAAGGATCTTTAAAAATATCCTCTGGCTTTTCAATCATCTGTCCTTCTTCTGCAAGGCGCATTACTTCTTCTTTATTTCTGCTTAATGCCAATCTCTCATATAAAGAACTTCCATACTGTCTTGATAATTCACCTTTACTCCAGTTATTTCTATATGCTTCTATTTCATAAAAATGGCGTTCTTTAACATTATTTATTCTCATCAAAATAAGATAGTGAGACCAACTCAAATAAAATTTTCTTCCTTCTTTTGTAATTGGCAATCTTTCAGATTGGGGAAACGCTGTTTCCCCAATTGAGTCCTTAGAATAAACCAAATAAAACTTCCTCATTAACTTCAGATTATCATACGAATAACCCCGTCCAAATTTTTCTGTTAAACGTTCTGATAATTCTCTCAAAATATATTTTCCATATGAAGCACGTTCTTTTCCATCCTGTTCTTCTTCAATAATCATTCGCCCCGCCTCATAATAGGAATACACCATTGTCATATTCACTGCAACAGACAAATTTTTCTTTGCATTTTGGAATAACTCTATCACTTTATTATAAAATTTTTCATTTTGAATATCATCCATATGTTCACACCCTTTAATTGTCTTCTCTATTCTCGTTCTTAATAAAGTATTAACAAATCATCAATTTTGTTTGACTATTTTTGCAAGTTCTTCCCCTACTTCAATTACCGTTCGATTATCCATTCTAATATATTTAATGTCTCTCAAAAACAATGGTAACCTTTTTATTTCTATTTCATCAGCCAACACAATAATCATTTGAATTTTTTCTTCAATCAGCCTTTTTATATATGCTGTCATTTCGAAACGACACCAATTAGAAGACAAAAAATTATCTGTCACCCAAAAGATAACCATATCTGACTCTTCTATTCCCATTTGCACACTTTCTGTAATGGAATCACCAACAGATATACTATACTTATCAAACCATACTGGTAAATCTTTTCCATTCAAATAAGGAATAATCTTTTCCACATCTTTTTTATCCTTTGAAGAATGACTAATAAAAACTTGCTTTTCTTTTCCAAATGGTCGCATACAATATCCCCTCCCTTCCAATACACTAATTTCTGGCCATGAGAACATTAATTCAAATTGCTCATCAATGTCTTCCACTCTATAAAATGTACATAAATTAAATCTTCTGCTCCCCACTTCTTGAAGCAATAATAATAAGGTTAAATCACTTCGCAAAATCAAATCAGCATTTTCAAATAATTCTATCATCTTCTCTACATGATTTTGTTGGGGAACATCATAAAATACAGCCACAAAAAATTCTAAATTATACGGATTATTATTAACAAAAATTGCTAACATTTCCAACGATGAGGCATCTTGTTCTTTTAATAATTGTTTAAATATTGATATTAAATGTGTTCTTTTACCATATTCAGCCTGCCAAATATAATCTATGTTCATCCAACAACCATCTACAAATATCACGCTTTTTAAGGCATCAATGGGCTATAATTTTTCCTTTTCTTTAATTGACCGATATGATTTTTTCATCTCCAAAGTAATTCCTATCCGAAAAAATTTTCTTCAAATTTATCTTCTCTTCCTCATATTATATCAGAACATAAAACAAAAGTACAGAACAAACTCGAATGTTTGTTCTGTACTTTTGTTTTGTCATTTCCTAAATATTTCTGGCAACCTCATATGCATCCCAAATCGCATACATAATATTCTGTACCTTATTCGCATCTCCAATTACTCTGACATTAGGGTGTAAAAATTTAATTTTATCATATAAAGATTTTTCGGAATTATATCCGATAGCAACAATGGCAGACTCTGCCGGAATAACTTCTTCGCCGTCTTTTCCTTCAAGAACAAATCCTTCCTCAGTTACTTTCACAATTTTTGAACCGCATTTTACATTAATCTTTTTGAATGCTACTAAATCTTTCAACATATCGTGGTTTGCATGACATAACGGACCGCCGACCTGTAAAATATCATCCATCATTTCTACGATTGTTACGTCTTTACCCATATCTTTTAACCACAAAGCAGTTTCACATCCAACTAATCCTCCACCGATTACAACAGTTGAATTTCCAACTTCTTTTTTCTTAAGCAATACTTCCTCAGCAGTATATACTTTGTCAGTTCCTTCAATTGTTAATCTTCTAGGTGTAGAACCTGTTGCCAAAATAACAGCGTCTGCATCTGTTGACTGAATCATTTCTTCCGTTACAGCAGTATTGTACTGTACATTTACCCCAAGATTTTTCAACTGTAATTCATACCATTTTACAAGTGCAATATCATCCTCTTTGAAATCCGGTGCGCCTGCTGCCACAAGATTGCCACCCAATCTGTCACTCTTTTCAAAAAGTTCCACTTCGTGGCCACGGATTGCTGACACTCTTGCCGCTTCACATCCCGCAACACCACCGCCGATGAGAAGAACTTTTTTCTTTTCGTCAGCCTTTTTCAATTCTAATTCTTTTTCTCGACAGCAAGCCGGATTTACTGCACATGTAATGTTTGCATAACTCTGCAATCTTCCCATACAGCCTTCCTGACAGGATAAACACGGACGAACTTCTTCATATTTATCCGCTAAAATTTTGTTTGGAATTTCTGCATCTGCAAGCAATGGTCTTGCCAAACCAATCATATCTGTTTTTCCTGATAAAATAGCATCGCTGGCTAATTCAGGATCTTCCATTCTTCCCGCTGTGATGATTGGAACATCCACTGTATTTTTAAGAATTTCATTATATGGCAAATATAATCCCTTTTTCTGATACATTGGCGGATGACTCCAGTACCATGAGTCATATGAACCGACATCTGCGTTTAACGCGTCATAACCTGCTGCAACCAAAATTTTAGCAGCCTCAATTCCTTCCGGAATATCTCGTCCTTTTTCTTCAAACTCTTCTCCCGGAAGACCGCCTTTGCACCAGTCTTTAATGAAACTTTTAATGCTGTATCTCAATGACACAGGATAGTCCTGCCCACATCTTTTCTTAATTTCCTGTACGATTTCACAGGCAAAGCGAAGTCTGTTTTCTAGACTTCCGCCGTATTCATCTGTTCTGTTATTGAAAAATGAAATGGCAAATTGATCCAACAAATATCCTTCGTGAACCGCATGGATTTCTATACCGTCAAATCCCGCTTTTTTTGCGATTTCTGCTGACTCACCGAATTTTCTGACATATTCTTTTACTTCTTCTGTTGTAAGTTCTCTACACACAACATCTTTTAAAAATCTGTGTGGAATTGCTGACGGACCAACTGCTGTTCGTCCTACAATAGAAGGAATACTCACTCGTCCAAAACCTGCCGACAACTGCAAAAAGATTTTTGATCCATATGCATGGACACGCTCTGTCATGCTTTTTCCTCTTGTAATAAAGTTAAGAGGGTTTAATGTCGGGCATGGCATAGACGGTAATGCACATTTTTCAATATCGTTTTCTACCATTGTAACTCCGGTCATAATTAATCCTGTACCGCCTTTTGCACGTTCAACGTAAAATTCTTCACCTTTTTCATTGAAACTTCCGTCTGCGTTACATAGTCCTCCCGGTCCCATAGGTGCTAAAACAAATCTGTTTTTGATTTCCAAACTTCCGATTTTAATTGGTTCAAATAAAACTTTGTATTTTTCTTTTATCATCTGTCGTCCCTTTCTTTAAACTGTTTTTGATTAACAATACGTTTCTAAAATCAGTATAAAGTATAAAGGAACTTTAATTTCAAGAGGTATTGTGATTTTTTTATCAATTTTTATCTGATAGGTATCCAAATCTCTATATAATTGTGCAGTTTAGCAGGTTTTTCAACTTCTGCCAAAAGAATTTTTCCCACCATATCACCGGCAATTTCAAATCCTCTTGATTTTGCATATGCTTCCGCCTTTTTGAATGTAACTGCGGGATTTTCCGTCAATTCATCGCCTATAATCTGAATCGTATGCAGACATGAGCAGGATTTTAGTTTTTTTCCGTGCAGTCCCGCCGGTATATCGAAAGTTTCTATATTGCGATTGAAAACCATATATCCAAAATTACTTTTTTCACTTTCTTTATGCCGAATTACGCCAAGTTGTACAGTCGGCATCGCTTTTACACACTGCTGAACCATTTTTTGTGCCTGTCTGTCGCGGGAAATCCAACCGCATTCATCATCATATACCATTAAAATATCAGGCGATTTCACGAACTCATACTTGTCCAAAAGTTCATCAATAAGACGTATACTCGTTAGATTTTCTTCCATTGCCTCCGCAAGTTTGCTGTAATACCTGCTTTTTTCCTCTGCACGCGTTTTGTATAATTCTATTTTTTCCTGTATCTCCAAGTAATCATTTTCTTCCCCGCTGAATTGCTTTACAATCTCTTTCACGGGAATTTCCATATTTTTATATTTTGTATAAGACAATAGTCTGAAAACATCTACGACCTTATAATATCTCCAACCGTTTTCTTCCTTATCTGCCTTAATTAGATTTTCTTTTTCTAAAAAATGGATTGCACTTGTTGTTATTCCCAATATACTTGCTAAATCTTTTACACTATACTTCACTTTTACCTCCAAAGCCTAAAGTAACTTTAGTCTTTCCCCAGCAACATTTCCTGCTCTATTTCTACTCCATACTCCAAAATACATTTCTTCAACTCTTCTACCTCTCCCGCATCCATTTCTTCGAGCCGTTTTCTCTTCTGTTCTTCCAACACAATTCCTGCATTTTTTTCAACTGTCTGACAAAAACTTTCTCTGTTCATTTTATATGGCTTTAATTTCGGGAAAATTTTTTCTTTATTAAATAGGAAAATACGGATACCGCCCAAATCCATATCTCCCCAATGATAAAATTCCACATGCTCATCTGCCAATTTTTCAAGTTCCTGCAAATATTTCACTTCTTTTGGAGAGAAAAATCCGTGACAGTAAATATATAACGTATCTTTGTCATATGTCATATTTTCATAATTTGCTTTATTTTCTATCGTCATAATTTTTCGTATGTGGGGAAGTGCCGTCGGTTTTGAATGTTCCAATGTCTGTGAATTGATAATTGTCCCATAGCATAAATCACTTGTATCAACCGCCTTTCCCGTATCAAGTTGATAGACAACCGCACCCTTCCATTCTAAAGTCTGTGCATAAGAAAGAATTCCATGATTTTTCAAAATTTCTTCATCGGTCATCTCTTCTTTATCCGCTAACTGAGAATATATACGCAAAATCCCTACAACTTTTTTCTCATATTCCCGTTCAAACTTCTTGGAATTTCCGAGTATATTGGCACTGAAAATCCGTTTCCAAACAGGATTTTGTAGTTCCGCTATTTCTTTCAGACAATAAAATAAATTATCATCTTCCATTTCTTTCACGATTTTCCCCTGTTTTAGTTTTTCCAAAATGGAATTGCAATACAAACATAACCATTCGATATCCGAAATCTGTTGAAGAAACGTTTCCATTTTTTCTATATATTTTCTCTGCTTTTCCAGAAAATCCTCCACGCCCTCCTTTTTACAAAGGAGGGGAATAATCTCTATAGAATAATGAATTTTTGTAATGTCTTTTGCCATATCCCGCCAGTCAAATCGAATATATTTGCTTAAATCGGCATCTCTTTCCATTTCTTCCGCCTGTTTTAGCAAATTCGTCATTCCACCCAACTCATTTAAAAGCGACTGATCTACACGGGGATGTTTCTCCCCATGCAAACGTCCGGCACGATAAGAGTCTACATTTGCTTTTTCAATTATCCATTGGCTAAGCGTCAATAGTTTTTTCATCGTCCTCACCTTCAATCATTTTCAGATAGCCACCTTTATCAATGTGCATCATAGAAATCTGATTTTGATGCCTGCGGAATCCATACACACTGTCCACATTTCTAATAAGCGACTGTAATCGTTCATCAGGCACACAGACAATCAACTGTAATTCCAATTCTCTCGCATAGTGAAGACAAACCTCGCTTCTCTCCTTGTCCATTTTTGAAAACGCTTCGTCTAAAAGAACTAATCGTATTTTGGAATCTCTGTTACTCTGGTTCATGTAAAGCATTGCAAATCCCGCAAGAAGCGCAACATATTTCGGGTTCTGTCCCTCTCCTCCGGAATCTCTTCCCGCCATATCATCAACCGCATTCTTTCTTATATTTCCGTCCTCGTCTTCCACCTGTTCGTACATACTGAACGTAAGGTAATTTCGATAGTCCGCATAACGCTCCATTTCTTCTTTATAATTTGCACGCTTCCCGCTATCCTCATCTCTAGGCGGCATAAATTTCTCAGTCAGTCTTAAAATCTGTGTTTCATATTTCTGATAAAACTCATCTTCACCTAAACTTAACTGCCCCTCATATCCGCCATTGTCAAGTACTTTGCTATCCAATTCCGATGCCATAAGCATCTCGTAAAACTGTCTGTTTTCATTCTCTGCCGGAAGAATATCAATCTGATAAATACTGTCGGAGAAACGAATTTTCCCAAGCATACGGTTAATTTCACGTTTATGGCGGAATGCCGCTTTAATCTCGCCGTGAATTGTTGCGATAACATTCTCTCTTAATGTATGGTAAACAAGTTGATACTGCTGTTCAAATTCCGCTTTATATTTCGGCTCAAAGTCTTTCCGACATTGTTCAAGCACTTTGTCGTACACATCATTTTCATGCTCTATTCCCGTAAATCCATATGAAGAATAGGCATTGTTAAATTGATTTCTGGCAGACATACGTTGTTCTGTCTCTGTTTGAATAAATTCTCCCAGTTTTTCTAACTCTCTCTGTTTTTCCTTACGGTAGACAACTCCGTTTTTGGTTTCCAATTCTTGAAGCACCTCTTGTTCAAGAACTTCATTTGTAACATACCCCACCAATGCCTGTTTTAAATTTTCTTCTGTATTCTTTAGTTCGGTTTCCACATTCGCCTGTATTTTTACACGCTCTAAACGCTCTCCGTTTCTTTGTTTTAACTCTTTACGAAGTGCTTCTATCTTTTCTTCCAACTGTTTTTTCTTTTCCTTCAGTTGCGGAAGGAGTGTCCCCTTATTTAATTCCTGCAATTCTTTGAGCAGTTTTTCCTCCTTTTTATAGTAGTTCGCCAAATCTTCCGATGCATTAGACATTTGTACTAACTGTTCTGTGCTATAATTATTCAATCGTTCAAATGTTCCCGCCTCTTTTAAACTAATCTGCATCTGATTATCCGCTGTAAACTGTTTTTCTAAATGGTAAACTTCATCTTCCAATTCAATCAATTTCGCTTTGGATACTTTTGTTCCGATGCATGCATAATCGCCATAATCCTTTTCTTTCAAATGACGGAAAATGTAATTGCTATAAGAATAACAGTCCGGTGTAACCCCCTCTCTGACTTCGTGTAATTCTTCTATTGTTTCACACTTCACTATTCTGCCCAAATATTGTTTCAAACACAAATCCACATACGGTTCGCTTGCCTTTACCACCTCATACAGTGTGTTTTCTCTCGCTTTCGGCTCATCTCTTTTAATTGCCGCCGTGTTAATCAGATTAAACTCTTCAAATTCTTTTCCCCGCATTTTTCGGAAAATTTTTGCCGCATCAAGTGCATATTCGGGAGCGGTTACAAGACTGTATTTTATACGCCCAAGTCTTCCTTCGATTGCATTTTTCCATTTCTCATCCGTAATATCAAATAAATCCGCAAAAATTTCCACGTGAATAGTTCGTCCGTATCTGTCGCTCAATGCACTCTGCAATCTTGCTCTCGCCTTTTTCAATTCTTTTTTATACGGTTTACGGTCATTTTTTAAGTCTTCGATAATTTCCCTTTTTTCCGCTAAAATCTTTCCTGTTTTGCGGACATTCTCCTGTAACCCCTGTAATTCTTCATCAATACTATCCAGTGTGTCTTTCAACTGTTTTTTCAACTTTTCAAGGATTTCTTCATTTATATTTCCGTCTGACACTTCTTCTATCGTGTGTAAAGTCGGATTAGAAATATAAGGACTGATATCCTCATTTTCTTCCCATTTTTTCAAATCTTGCAAAAGTTTTCTCCACTGTTCTGAATTACCGGCTAAAATTTTTATTGTATGACGTACTTCCTCCAGTTCCTTTTCTTTCTGTCCATAGTCGCTCGCCCGAATTTGTGTTTCCACGTCCACTTTTTCATCGATATATCGATTTTCCTGTTCTTCTAACTCTACACAGGTTTCCTCAATCTTCTTTACCTCTTTCATAACAGTTTCCAACGTTTCTTTTTTAGACTGCAACTGTATTTTCAAACTTTCAATCGTAATGATTTTTAAAATTGCCTGTGTACGAACATAATCACTTTTAAACTGAATAAGTTTCAGATTATGCTCCCGAATTGTTTCAAGCATCTGTATGCGATTTTCCAAATCTTCCACACGCTCTTTAATTTCACGGTATGCACCCAACTGCTCACTAATTACGGACACCGTTCCCTCTTTGCTTTTCGGGAACATATAATCTCGAATAAATTGTCCCGTTCCGTCTGTCATGCGAAGAGCAATGGCGCTTTTTTCCATTGTCGTAAAACGCCCCGGCTCAATATACCCTAAAATCACATCATAAATGGTATTCAGATAAGCCTCTTTTGATTGATAGAATCGGTTGATTTCTCCTCGTCCTCTATTGTCCTCGGACTCTTTTCTGCCCTCAATAAATTTTTTCAACTGTGCCAGCGTATACGCACTTCCGTCTTCCCCAATATAACCGTCCTTTGCTATTCTTCCCGAATGGCTGAAGAAACTGTACCGTTTCAATTCCAAATCTTTTTTTCCTACTTCAAATGCAACACCTATACAATTTACAATATGTGTTGTCGTATCTTCCACTTCCAGTACAATCTGCGAACAGAAGTCCATTCCCTCACGGTTTGCCGTTCCGTCTTTCTGCTCGCCCCGAAGATAACTTAAAACACTTCTTCGGTTTTTCGCATCGTCCGCCGCCTTATTTAAGAAAGAAGAGCCCACGCTTCCGTACAAAATAACCTGTATGGCGTCCATAACTGTCGATTTCCCCGAACCGCTCTTCCCACTGAACAGATTGACATATTCGTGAAATATCAGTTCTTTATGGCTAATTCCTCCCCAGTTATTCAACAACATTTTCGTAAAGATTTTCTTCGATTGTCTCATTCTCGGCAACCTCCTCCCTATATTCCTCCAACAGCGCATTGATATTTGATGAACTGCAATATAAATTAATCGTATTATAAAGATAAATCGGTGTTGTGTCTTCCACATCACGCACTGCTCCGGAAAGTTCAATCATCTGATGTTTACTCAACAGATAAAGTGCATCATGCCACTCTGCCACCTTTAATTTTCGATTTAAAAGGTTTGTATTTTTCCCGTACTCACGGATTTCTTCCAGTGTTGTTACAGTTGCCTCCAATCCTTCTCCCAAAATTTTATCCCGATAAATCATTTTCATAAGTAAAATAATTACCGTTGTCGTAAGACTAAATCTTTCCGTTTCCACACCTTCTCCGCCCAATCTGAAAATATGCTCCTGCGGGTCATGTGTCAGTTCACATCCAAGTACCATTAAATAGTCCTCGATAAATTTTCTGTGTCGCACACACATTTCATAATAAATGTTATCCCTCGGTATAAGTGTTACCGGATCATATTTCACTTGTAAAATACACGTCTGCCTAAACAGATTGGATATCATTTTCCTTAAATTTTCCGCCTCTGTCACGGATAATTCTTCCATATATCTAAACATCTATTTCTCCTTTATTCTAAGTCCCGAAAAGCGAAAACCTTTCGCCTGCATCTCGTCTTCTATTTCTACAATCGTATCGCTCTCTGCCCGCTCCGTTACTTCCTGCCATACAAAGAACAGTTTTTCCAAATCTTCGATAGACTGCACCGTATTTTCCGTCACTCTAAAATCCCCGTCAACTTCATTCTTTTTGCGAAATTCCCGAATTTCTTTTTGTGTATAGAGCGGTTTTAAAATAAATTCTCCCAATTCTTCTTCCGTGAAATTTGTTTCTTTTACCGCAGCCGGAGTAAATTTTTCTTTCTCCGTATTTTTTTGTCGGTACATACTTCTGTCAGTCACCTCTTTGTATCTCTCGGTCAGTTTCATACCTGATGCCAGTTTTTCTAAAATTTCTTCCTGTTTACTGCTCTGATTTAACAAATTCACAAGTCTGACCGTTCCGTCTTCTTCCGCCATTCCTTCCATTAAAAGATAGCGTATTCTCGCTGCGGCACGGTTGGCAAAAACGGTTTTTTGTTCTATCAATTTATTATATCTTCTCTCAATCGTATCAAACTCACGCTCGATTCCGTAAATAATATCCATAGCCTCTTCACATAACACAATGGCTCTTTCGTTTCTCACATACTGGGGACTGCCTTTTTCCAACTGCTTTCTCTTTTCCACAAAAGACTGTCTCCGCATTTCATTTTCCCCTAAATTCTGCTCAATCAGTTCTTTCACAGCCTCTTTATAGCGATAAAAACTGTCTGTTGTCGTTAAAATCGCATATTTTTTACTGTCGCTGTTATTAATCTCCCTTACAAGCACTTCCTGAATACCGAGAAAACTTTTCTGCTTGGACAATTCATCAAAATATCCACGCATTCCCTCCTGCATATTTGCAAGCATCTGCACTAATGAGCGGGACGTATTCCACGCACTTTTCAAAATATCATTGTTTTTCTCTTTATCCGAACTATATGTGTATAAATGGCTGTACACCGCAAGTACGCTTTCTCGCTCTCTATCGCCTTCCTCACTGAATAATTTCTCAAATAATTCCACATACAGCCTGCTATATTCAGGAAAAGATACAACATATTTATTCAGTGTTTCATCATAATCCTGACGAAGCCAGCCCCATTTTTCCAAATTTTTCAGACAGACGGACGCCATATTTGCCCTTGTGAGAAACTCGCCCTCTTCATCGACCTGTTCCTCACTCCACTCCAACGCCATATCCGCTATATTTTCATTCATAATGGCTTTACATTCCTCTTCGGTCAATCCTAAAAGAGAATAAGATTTACTTGTTTCCCCATAAATCGCCAACAGAAATTTTTGATAATACGGTCTGTATTTACTTGCAAAAAGTTTATAAAATTCCGGCGGGATTTTATTTATTAAATTCACTCGTCTACCTCTTTTCTTACAATATACATATCTTTTATTATACCAAAACAGACAATAAATGTAATTGATTTTTTTACAATTCCTGTGATATGATTTCTATTAGAATGAGATTTTGAGAGGGTGATTTTATGAAGAAGAATAATGTAACAAATCCTATTACGGAAGGAGTTATCTGGAAACAATTATTAATATTTTTCTTCCCGATTGTTGTCGGGACATTATTCCAACAATTATATAATACAGTAGATGCGATTATTGTAGGACGCTTTGTCGGCAAAGAGGCGCTTGCCAGCGTTGGAGGTTCCGCCTCCGTTCTTGTCAATTTTGTTATCGGATTTTTTACCGGACTTTCTGCCGGAGCAAGTGTAATTATTTCCCAGTTTTACGGTGCAAATGACCGCGAAAATATGCAGAAAGGATTACATACCGCCTACGCATTTTCTATTGTGTTCGGCATCGTCACTTCTATTGCAGGTTTCATTTTAACGCCATGGTTATTGGAAATCACAAAAACTCCTGAGGATATATTTGATGATTCCGTACTTTATCTTAGAATTTACTTTGCTGGTATGCTTTTCATGTTAATTTACAACATGGGCTCAAGTATTTTGAGAGCAATCGGCGATTCAAAACGCCCGCTTTACTACTTAATTGTATGTTGTTTTATCAATATCGGATTGGATATTTTATTTGTCGTTTATTTTCATATGGGCATTGCAGGGGCTGCCATTGCCACATTAATCGCTCAGGCAGTCAGCGCTGTTTTAGTTACCCGTGCATTAATGCGTTCCTATGATATGTTAAAATTAATTCCGCGAGAAATCCGAATACATTTTGCATTATTAAAATCCGAATTTAAAATCGGGCTGCCAAGCGGTGTGCAATCTTGTATGTACAGTCTGACAAATATTGTTATTCAGGCTGCCGTGAATAATTTTGGAACAGATACCGCTGCCGCATGGGCTGCCTATGGAAAGTTAGACGCAATTTTTTGGACAATATGCGGTTCGTTTGGAATTGCTATCACTACATTTGCAGGACAGAATTACGGTGCAAAACTTTATGAGCGTGTAAAGAAAAGTGTCCGCGTTTGTCTGCTAATGGCTTTCGGCGTTTCAGCGGTACTGCTGACTTTCCTTATGATTGCCTGCCGTCCGCTATATTACATTTTTACGACAGACCCGAACGTTATTGACCTTGGTGTTTATATGTTAAGACTGATTACACCAAGTTATATGATTTTTATTTTTATCGAGATTTTTTCAGGGGCGCTTCGAGGTATCGGAGATGTGTTTGTCCCTACTTTAATTACATTGGGAGGAGTTTGTTTCATCCGTATTCCGTGGGTTATGTTTATTACCCCTATGAGAAATGAAGTGTCAACTCTTCTGTACAGTTATCCGGTATCATGGGCTGCCACTGCGTTATTGCTTCTGCCGTATTATCTGTATCAGAAAAAGAAACGGCTTTCTGAGTAAGAAAATATATGACAGTCGATTATTAATTATCCGTTTTTTACTAAATAAGTGGTACTTCGTTCTTTAATCTGCTATAATTCATTTATAGAATTCCTCTGTAAACGGAGGATAATCAGATGAAGAAACAGTTAAAAAACCTTACAATTAAAGACAATTTTATGTTTGCAGCAGTAATGTTAGACGAAGATAACTGCAAAGAATTTTTAGAAAGGGCATTGCAAATACAAATCGACCATGTAGAGGTCAGTACAGAGAAAAATATCGTATATCACCCTGAATATAAAGGTGTAAGATTAGATGTGTACGCAAAAGACGGAAAGAATACCCGCTATAATGTAGAAATGCAAGTGTCCGCTCAGAGTTCTTTAGGACTTCGAAGCAGATATTATCAAAGTCAAATGGATATGGAAATGTTACTATCCGGTTCCGAGTATGCTGAACTTCCAAATAGTTACGTCATTTTTATTTGTGATTTCGACCCGTTTAATGAACAGAAATACAAATATACTTTTCAAATGGAATGTAAAGAAACTCCAAATGCCAACTTACAGGATAAAAGAAATATTATATTCTTAAGCACAAAAGGTCGCAATGACGAAGAAGTACCGGAAGAACTTATCCGTTTCCTTAAATTTGTGAATGCAGATTTAAAAGAAAGTCAGACTGATTTTGAGGATGCGTATGTAAGGAAACTGCAAAATTTTATAAAACATATTAAACAAAACAGAGAGATGGAGGAAAAATATATGCTTTTTGAAGAATTGCTAAAAGACGAACGAGAAGTCGGACGAAAAGAAGGCATTTTCAAAGGTATGACAGACAGTCTATTACTGGTTTTATCTAAATTCGGCGTCTTACCGGATGAACTTCAGAAAAAAATCAATGAAGAAACAGATGAAGAAGTTTTAAAGAATTGGATACAAACAGCAAGCCAAGTAACTTCTTTAGAAGAATTCATTTCTAAAATGTAAACATTTCTACTAACCGCAAATCCAAACAAAAGGATTTGCGGTTATAACTAAACAAGTCACTGCCTGTTCAGGTAAACATTCAGAGAAAAACAGAGGAATTCTATAT
>Garnier_p1__coassemble_992_pt1 | contig 18777 bp, 13 predicted proteins | sample Garnier_p1__metabat2_high_PE_010 | metagenome-assembled genome bin Garnier_p1
TTCATTTGGTGACCATAAATAATCAAATGTTCCTGCCTGGCATCAATATCATTCCGGCAGTCTAACATCAGTGTTCCACAGATAGCATAGTTCTTTTGAAAATCATGGTGGAGATAAAACTCATTGTCTTCTCCCAGCACGACCGGATAACTGATATCGGTATCAGAAATCTTCAGCCATCCAATGCAGTCTGCATTTTCATCCAGCAATGACTGATAATCAAAGTCATCTATCTCTGTCGTTGGATTATCCTCATTAGGTTCTGTCTCCTCTTCCTGTGTATCCTTCTCCGGAAACGCTATCTCTTCCACCTGCCGGTAATTCTGTCTGTTATCATAGGAATCCTGCCAGTAATCCAAGAGGAATTTCCCGCATATCAACGAAACAACCAGAAACACAGTCAGCATCATATTTTCTATTTTTCTCACATAGCACCTCCTTCCGGCATGAAAAAACCGGCAGGTATTTCACTGCCGGCGAATATAGGTTATAAACCATGATCGAATTTAATTACTTTTGAGTTCCATTGTCATATTGATAAAATTGCTTGATTGCATTTGCAAAAAAATTAGATGCCCCTTCACCATAATCTGCATCAATTTTTTCTCGCACCCTCATATCACGATATGATTCTGCGACAGAAAGCATAACTGGTTTTTCATCTTTAATCTGATAAAGCATTTTCATAATAAATCCATACTCTGCTACTGCTTCTTTGATTTCAAAAGAATCCAGTGGATACTCTCTTCTTGCCAATAATTTTCTCAAAACTGTATCGATTCGTTTATTAAAGCATTCTGCTGTTTCCTTACTGATTGGATTGTTAGCAAAAGACAAAAATGCTTCTTTACTTCCATACCACTCGATAACTTTTGCATATCGCTCCTGCATATCTTTGGAAGACATAACCTCAATATAATGCTGTTTCCATTCCTCTTCACTTCCAAACTCGTTAATTGAAATCTTTCTTATATTCTCAGGCATATGATTAAACATAGTCTGAAACATTTCTTCGATTTCCTTCTCATTGAATACTGAAAAATCCATTTTGTTCTCTCCTTTTAGAATATCATCAATACTTGCAATTAAACGCTCCATGCGTTCTTTTTTTGCAACAAGCATTTTTCTCTGCATCTGCAGAATTTGGTTTCTATCAAAATCAGGAGATGTTATAATAGATTTTATTTCTTTTAAAGGAATATCAAACTCACGAAAAAACAGTATTTGCTGTAATGTTTCTAAAGCTTTATCATCATAGAGTCTGTATCCCGCCTCACTCTTTGCTGTCGGCTTCAATAATCCAATCTCATCATAATAATGAAGTGTACGTGCACTGATCCCTGTAATTTCTGCAATTTCCTTTACGGTCATCATTATCATTATCCTCCTGTCTTTGATAATCTGAATATACTCTATGACGTTCCGTGAAGGTCAATACTTTTCTTTAAAATTTCTGCGCTGAAAAACAGAATCGTTCCACTCAAAGAATAAAAATTATTCAGCTCTACAAATGGAAGTTGTTGGTATCAAATCGCCATTATTTTATCTACTATTTCACGAATCGTTTTATTGCTTGTTTCAATTTTTATCGTATCAAGAGCTTGATACATAGGAATTTCTGCAATACTTCTATCAATAATATCGGTGGTACGAATTTTTCGTGCCACATCCGCCTTTAATCTGTTTTGCAGATTTATTTCATCGACAGTTAGTGATATTTTTTTTACTATGCAATTTTCTGTATCAAGTTCGTTTATAATACTGTCAATAATAGATTGCTCGTGCATTACCCAACAGAAAATAACATTTTCATAAGCAGAACAGTGAATAAAGCTATTCAGCAAAAAACAAATATTGCGTATTACCATTGCTTTAGTTTCATCGGTCACTTGAAATGGACTGGCATCCCAGCACCAATCGCCATCAAGGAATACGCTATTATTCAAATCTCTTTTTAACTGTTGGCTTACTGTTGTTTTGCCAACTCCCATCGTTCCACCGATTAAATAAAGTATTTTCATAGACAGCCCCCACAATTCCGGATGGTTTTCTGCAAAGATTTTTGCCGTTTTCAATTTCTCCCGGACATTCCCGGATAGATATTCATCCGCAGTCTCCCACTGTCCATTGACCGGATCCCGAAAGATTACTCCTGTCAGTTCTTCTGCAACTTTCTCTTCCGTCTTACCTGTCAGCCCTGCCATATAAGGAAGATCAACCCTTGCTTTTTCATTCAGGGAAATCGTCAGGGCTTCCGCCGCAGTTTCCACACTGGTCACAGCCACTGCTTTCTTAATCGTCCGCTTGGTAAACATATCCGCTTTCCGTTTCAACGTACCATCTTCATTAAGATCCTCCAACGAACAGAGCAGACAATAAGAAGAGTCATCAGAAAATGCCCGTTTGTTTGCATTGCTTCCGATGACCCCGTATTTTCCCGTATAGACATCATAGACCTGATTCAGTTTGACCTGAAGCTCCCGTATCGCCTCATCCGTTGCATTTTCCTCCATCTGCAGGGCGATCAAGTCCCGGACTACCTCACGGATCTCTACCATACCCTTTACACGTTCCGCTGTGGCTGCAGGCAGCTTCACCGGATTCATCAGGGAATTTACCCGGTAATAGATCTGGTCATCCACCACGGTAAAACTGTAGTTTCGGACAGACGGATCCGCAGGAATACTTTCCATGATCTCATCCAGTTCTGTTTCTGCTGTTACTGCCGGAACCATCGTTCCATGGATCTTCGCTGCAGCATCTTCCAGCTGTTCCGCCAGGTCTGCCCCTTCCAGCGGAAGGCAGGCAGTCTCCATGCCATAAGGTCCGGACACCTCTGCCATTGTTCCAAGTACCATTTCCGGATGGGTAATAAAATACTGGTTTATGGTAATCCCATTCTTATCCTCTCCAAGAGCAACCCATTCCGGCTCTTCCATGGAAATGCTCTCCCTCTTCTGGAAAAACAGAATGTCGGCACTGACTTCGGTTCCTGCATTCGCCTTAAAAGCATTGTTCGGAAGACGGACCGCACCGAGAAGTTCTGCCCTCTCTGCAAGATACTTCCTTACTTCCGACGATGCTTTATCCATAGTTCCCTTTGTTGTGATCAGGGCAGCCACGCCACCCGGTCGTAACTGGTCAATGGTCTTTGCAAGGAAATAGTCGTGGATCATAAAATGATACTTATCATACTGGCGGTCATTCACTTTATAGGAACCAAAAGGGACATTTCCGATTGCCACATCAAAAAAATCATTGGGATAATCGGTCTTTTCAAATCCTTTGATCTGAATATCAGCGTTTGGATAAAGCAGTTTTGCGATCCTGCCGCTGATGCTGTCCAGTTCCACTCCATAAAGCCGGGACTGCTGTAACTTGTCCGGAAGCATTCCAAAAAAGTTTCCTACACCCATGGATGGTTCCAGGATATTTCCCTTTTCAAATCCCAGATTCTGAAGCACCTGATACATGCTCTCGATGATAACAGGCCGTGTATAATGGGCGTTCAACGTGGATTCCCTTGCCGCCGCATACTCCTCTTTGGTAAGCAGATCTTTCAGTTCCTGATACTCCTCACTCCAGGAGGCTTTGCTTTCATCAAAAGCATCCGGCAAGCCTCCCCAGCCAACATAGTTTGACAGAATTTCCTGCTCCTCTGATGATGCATAACGGTTCTCTCTTTCACATTTTTTCAGAACCTGGATTGCCATCACATTGGCTCTGAATTTTTCTTTTGCTGTTCCGTAGCCCAGCTGGTCATCCGTGATATGAAAATTAACTGCCGGTATCTCAACAGACAATTCCCGTTCTCTTTGCCCATACTCATTCCAGACACGTTCTGAGATTTGCCGGAAATAGATGGATTCATTTTCCATGATACTGTATTGGATTTCCCGAAGTCCTTCCAGGTTCGCTGCATTTTCAATATCCTCATGATACTGAAAATAGAGGGCTTCCCGTTCCAGTACCCTCTCCAGCCGTTCCAGTTCCGGCTCAGACATTCTTTCCCAGATATCATCTTTTTCCGTATGGATGGTGAACCCTTCCCCGTCATCGTGGTATTCCACCGTATAATGCAGGATATCCTGCTCCCCACGTATCTCACAGGTAAAATCATACTCCGCCGTCCTGCTCACAGAGGAATACTGGCGGTTTACCAAAACCAGGTTCTGCACATCTTCTGCCCTTAATGGCTGCCCGCTTTCTTCCGGCTTGTCTTCCACATTTTCTTCCGTATGAACTACCTCATGAACTTCCTCAGTTTTTTCCGGAACCTCCTCCGTTTCCAGTGACTGCTTTACTTCCTCCATATCAGCAAGACGCTGTGCTTCCTGCCGTTCTTCATACTTTTCCAGTTCTTCCGGAGACAAAAAATCATCCATCCGGATCAGCTGCCTCGTCCTGGAAGCTGCCTGTTTCCACTTGACCAGTGTTGTCAGGCTTGGGTTGGCTATCTGTCCTTTGCTCAAACGGATCCCTTTTGCATCATGCCACTCATCGGAAAGATCGCTTCCCTGGATACCGGGTGTGCATCCTCCGTCTCCATACTCATGTTTTAAGAAGTCGGCTGCTTCTTTTTCATCGTGGTGTTCCATGAAAAATTCATAGATACGGTTCCTTCCGCCAGCTACATTTCCACCTCTTCGTAAAACAGAGTCGATCTCATCCTGCGTAATAAAAGCTATTTCCGGCGGTGTTACGGTATCTTCCTGCCTACTCCAATCGAGCGTCCTTCCAAGGTCATAGACCCTCTGCTTGTATATTGGATTATTCCGTATCTGGTACCTCATATAGTTTTCCGGATGACGTTCCATATCCCGTTCCAGTTCCACAAGCATCTGGTAATACTCTCTTGTCTGCTCCGGATCATCCAGACTTGCCCGGAACCGTTCGGTCGTTTCAGTATGGCTGTATATTCCCCGGATAGCCCCGGTATCCCGGAAATGCAGTGCCAGCTGGCTGGAAAGCTCATCACATTCCACTTTAATGGAATTTTTCATAATCACGTTGGAGACATAAGTTCCCGCATCATACATATCCTGAATACGGTTTGCCGCTTCTTCCCACGTAAGCATACGGTCATAATTGTGTCTTGCGGATTCCCCACGTCGGAAACGCATACCATCCCCGTCATACCAGACGCTGAATTTCTGTCCGGAAAACTCAAACCCTTTCCCGCCAGTACCATATTCCTGGATGAGAAAGCTTCTCAGTTCCTCATGGTCAATTCCCTCCACAAGCTTTGCAGTGATATGGAATAACGTATTCTTCCGTCCGCTTCCGGTACGAAGCACATCATCCACGATCTCATCCGAAACAAAAAAAGCGGCTGGCTGTGTGAGTGCAGCTGCCGCTTTCCTGATCTCTCCAAACTGTTCTTCCTCTGTGGGGAACAGGCTTAATTGTATATAATCTCCTGAACCACCAGTTCTTCTGCCTGTGCCCGGATCCGGTTCATGTGACGGGTCCATGCCATGCTGTCGGCTGATTTCTCCGGTGCCGGGTCTTTCTCCAGAAGCTGCATGGTCAGGTCTTCCACTTTCTGTCTGGCTTCGCTGTCCACTTCCATCAGATGGCTGTCCAGCCTGTTCTGCAGTGCCAGTATGTTGAATCTGGCTTTCTTGTGGTTCCTCAGATATTCCTTCCGCATCATCCCGTATTTCCCGATGGTTCCCCTGGTCTCCTCCAGTTTGATATCCGGGATCAGATAATCCCCGTTCCTGCTGTAAGTGATCTCTCTCATGCTCTGTTTCCTCCTTGTTTTCTTCTATCTTTGTCTCTCTGGTATTTTCTTCACTTTCACGAATTAACGTGTTAAATTCATTATAGGCCACTTCCGATTCTTTTGCAACCGTTTTCCTGTCATTTTCCAGATCCATAAGGACATACCGTCCAAGCTGCATCAGAATCGGTCGGCAGATCTCGTTGACCGCTGTGCCAAGGTGCCCAAGCACACGGAGGTCATTAAAATCTGTGATATGCCGCAGGCTTTCCGCAGACAGGTATGCTTCCGTATCCATCCCGCACCGCTTTAACAGGACATACCATGTAAGTGTTTTTCTGGATTTTAATATTGAAACAGTCGGAGATGTGCTCTCCCTGCTGTTTTCTATTGATGATTCAGTGAAGCTCTCACTTGCTGAGACACCTGATCAGAAGGTTTCACTGACATTCGATAATCCTACAATGCAGGACTTTTTCAGGAAATGGTGTCAATTTAAAAATGTCTATGAAAAGGAAAAAGCTGAAATATTAGCTATCGAAAATGAAGATAAAAGACAAGAAGAATTAGATAAGCTGAACGCTACCCAAGAAGAATGGAAACTGCGTGCTATGGGAACTACGATAGGTTGTCATACCATCGTTAAGAAGGGCACTGAAGGTAATGACATCAAGACATATGATCTGACTTAATCCACAGTCAAATCTCTGATTTGTGAATAAATCCACTTTATCTGTTATCATATTTACGAAAATTATATATTTTGTTATCACAAACGGTTGTCAGGACACTCTCCCGGCAACCGTTTTTCTATACTGTTCGTTATTCTTTACTGCTCTTTTTACATATTTCCAGGTAACAGAAAAACCCGTAGAACCGAAGTTCTACGGGTATCTTACGTTTGGACACAACGTTATCTTGCGATAACAAATCTATATTCAGATTGTATTACTCGATGATAGAAGCAACACGGCCTGATCCTACAGTACGTCCACCTTCACGGATAGCGAAACGTAATCCCTGTTCCATAGCAACTGGGTGAATAAGTTCGATTGACATTTCTACGTTATCTCCAGGCATGCACATTTCTGTACCTTCTGGTAAGTGGCAAACACCTGTTACGTCAGTTGTTCTGAAGTAGAACTGTGGTCTGTAGTTGTTGAAGAATGGTGTATGACGTCCACCTTCATCTTTTGTTAATACGTAAACCTGAGCTGTGAATTTTGTGTGACATGTAACACTACCTGGTTTAACAAGAACCTGTCCTCTTTCGATTTCTGTTCTCTGAACACCACGAAGTAATGCACCGATGTTATCACCAGCCTGAGCTTCGTCAAGAAGTTTACGGAACATTTCGATACCTGTTACTACAACTTTACGTGTTTCTTCTTTAATACCAACGATTTCAACTTCGTCAGATACGTGAAGTGTACCACGTTCAACTCTACCAGTTGCAACTGTACCACGACCTGTGATAGAGAATACGTCTTCTACTGGCATTAAGAATGGTTTGTCTGTATCACGTTCTGGATCTGGGATGTAGCTATCAACAGCATCCATAAGTTCCATGATTTTATCTCCCCATTCTCCGTTTGGATCTTCAAGTGCTTTAAGAGCAGATCCCTGAATGATTGGAGTATCATCTCCTGGGAATTCATATTCGTCTAATAATTCACGAATTTCCATTTCTACTAATTCTAACAATTCTTCATCGTCTACCATGTCACATTTGTTCATGAATACTACGATGTAAGGAACACCTACCTGACGAGAAAGTAAGATATGTTCTCTTGTCTGAGCCATAACACCGTCAGTAGCAGCAACTACAAGGATAGCACCGTCCATCTGAGCAGCACCTGTGATCATGTTTTTAACGTAGTCAGCATGACCTGGGCAGTCAACGTGAGCGTAGTGACGTTTTTCTGTTTCATACTCAACGTGTGCTGTAGAGATTGTGATACCACGTTCTCTTTCTTCTGGAGCTTTATCGATGTTCTCGAAATCTACTTTTATGTTACCTTCAACTCTTTCAGCTAATACTTTAGTAATAGCAGCTGTTGTTGTTGTTTTACCATGGTCAACGTGTCCGATTGTACCAATGTTACAATGTGGTTTACTTCTTTCAAATTTAGCTTTAGCCATTTTGAATAATCCTCCTTAATTCTATTGCCCCTTTTTACAAGGGGCATATTATTTATTTTTTGTTTACTCGGTTATCTCTGATTATATTTCAAATCATACAGATTTTCAAGTGTTTTTATTGTTTTTCATAGGATAAAACAGGACTTTTCCTATTTTCCTTTGTTTGCTAATACTTTTTCCTGTACGTTCTTTGGAACTGGCTCATATTTCTCGAAGAACATTGAGTAGTTACCACGTCCCTGTGTTCTTGAACGTAAGTCTGTAGAGTATCCAAACATTTCTGATAACGGAACATATGCACGAACGATTTTTCCGCCGCCTAAATCATCCATACCTTCAATACGTCCACGGCGAGAGTTGATATCACCGATAACATCTCCCATGTATTCTTCCGGCATTGTTACTTCTACCTTCATGATTGGCTCAAGAAGTACAGGAGCTGCTTTTGCCATAGCGTCTTTAAATGCTAAAGAACCGGCAATGTGGAATGCCATTTCACTTGAATCGACTTCGTGGTAAGAACCGTCATAAACTGTTGCTTTAATACCTACAACAGGGAATCCGCCAAGCATACCGGATTTCATCGCTTCTTCGATACCTTCTCCAACTTTTGGAATGTATTCTTTTGGAATTGCTCCACCTACTACTGTAGATTCAAAGAAGAATGTCTGTTCACCATTAACGTCTGTTGGTTCAAATTTAACTTTACAGTGTCCGTACTGTCCACGTCCACCTGACTGTTTTGCATATTTGCTGTCTACATCAACTGCTTTTGTAAAGGATTCTTTGTAAGCAACCTGTGGTGCACCTACGTTTGCTTCTACTTTGAATTCACGAAGAAGTCTGTCTACGATGATTTCAAGGTGAAGCTCACCCATACCAGCGATGATTGTCTGACCAGTTTCCTGATCTGTATGAGCACGGAATGTCGGGTCTTCTTCTGCAAGTTTTGCTAAAGATTCACCAAATTTACCCTGAGAAGCTTTTGTCTTTGGTTCAATAGCTAACTCGATAACCGGCTCTGGGAATTCCATAGACTCAAGGATTACCGGGTGCTGCTCGTCACAGATTGTATCTCCAGTTGTAGAAAACTTAAATCCGATCGCTGCTGCGATATCTCCTGAGTATACTTTGTCAAGCTCTTCTCTCTTATTTGCATGCATCTGTAAGATACGTCCAACACGTTCTTTCTTACCTTTTGTTGCATTTAATACGTAAGAACCTGAGTTCATTGTTCCAGAGTAAACTCTGAAGTATGCTAACTTACCTACGAATGGGTCAGTCATAATCTTGAATACTAATGCTGAGAACGGTTCTTCATCAGATGATTCTCTTACAACATCGTTTCCGTCTTCATCAATACCCTGGATAGCAGGTACGTCAAGTGGTGAAGGCATGAATTCGATAACTGCATCAAGAAGTTTCTGAACACCTTTGTTTCTGTAAGCAGTACCACAGCATACCGGAACAGCATCACAGCTACATGTTCCTTTTCTTAAAGCTGCTTTTAATGCTTCTGTTGAAGGTTCTTCTCCTTCCAGGTATTCCATCATTAAGTCATCATCTAATTCACAGATTTTCTCAACTAATTCTGTACGGTAAAGCTCTGCGTCTTCTTTCATATCTTCCGGGATATCTGTGATGGAAATATCATCACCTTTATCATCGTTGTAGATATATGCTTTCATTTCAAATAAGTCGATGATTCCTTTGAATTCATCTTCTTTTCCGATTGGAAGCTGGATACAGATTGCGTTTTTACCTAATCTTGTTTTGATCTGTTCTACTGCTCCGTAGAAGTTTGCACCTAAGATGTCCATCTTGTTGATGAATGCCATTCTTGGTACGTTGTATGTGTCAGCCTGACGCCATACGTTTTCTGACTGAGGTTCAACTCCACCTTTAGCACAGAATACACCTACTGCACCGTCAAGTACACGAAGTGAACGTTCAACTTCTACAGTAAAGTCAACGTGTCCCGGAGTATCAATGATATTGATACGGTGCTCTAATGCACCTGCTTTTGGTTTACAGTTTTCCTGTAATGTCCAGTGACAAGTTGTAGCCGCTGAAGTGATTGTGATACCTCTTTCCTGCTCCTGAGCCATCCAGTCCATTGTAGCAGTACCTTCGTGAGTATCACCAATTTTATGGTTAACACCGGTATAGTAAAGAATACGTTCTGTAGTTGTAGTCTTACCGGCATCAATATGTGCCATAATACCAATGTTTCTTGTTCTCTCTAATGGATATTCTCTTCCAGCCAAGACTTTTTCCTCCTATATTAGAAACGGTAGTGAGCAAATGCTTTATTTGCTTCTGCCATTTTGTGCATGTCTTCTTTCTTCTTCACAGATGCACCTGTATTGTTTGCTGCATCAAGAAGTTCGTTTGCTAATCTTTCTTCCATTGTTTTCTCTCCTCTTTTACGAGAATACAATGTAATCCAACGAAGTGCTAATGCCTGTCTTCTGTCCGCTCTTACTTCGATAGGAACCTGATATGTTGCTCCACCGATACGTCTTGCTTTTACTTCAAGTACTGGCATGATATTGTTCATCGCTTCTTCAAATACTTCGATAGCTGGTTTGTCAGATTTTTCAGCAATTCTTTCAAATGCTCCGTATACAATTTTCTGTGCTACACCTTTCTTACCGTCTAACATAATGTTGTTGATAAGTTTTGTAACCACTTTATTATTGTACATTGGATCCGCTAATACGTCTCTTTTTTGTGTATGTCCTTTACGTGGCACGGTCCTTCCCTCCTTAATCATGTTCTTGAAACTTTCGTTTCTGTTAAATTAATTCATCGGTACTCACATGTGTCTCTCTATGAAATATGAAACGCCTTATTCATTGGCATGTGTTATCGTGCGGGGACTGTATTCCTAACCCGCAACCTACAGGAATCATAGTTCTGTTTGTGATAACGATTCTAGTTACTTTGTTTTATTTTGCGTCTTTTGGTCTCTTAGCACCGTATTTAGAACGAGCCTGACGTCTTTTTGCAACACCTGCTGTATCAAGTGTTCCACGTACGATGTGGTATCTTGTACCTGGTAAGTCTTTTACCCTACCACCACGGATAAGAACAACGCTATGTTCCTGAAGATTGTGTCCTTCTCCCGGAATGTAACTTGTTACTTCGATACCATTAGAAAGACGAACTCTGGCGATCTTTCTAAGCGCTGAGTTAGGTTTTTTAGGTGTTGCTGTCTTAACTGCAGTACAAACACCTCTTTTCTGTGGTGCAGAAGCGTCAGTTGCTTTCTTTCTTAAAGAGTTGTATCCCTTCTGTAAAGCTGGTGCTGTAGATTTTTTAACAGCTGTCTGACGTCCTTTTCTTACTAACTGATTGAATGTTGGCATTCCTTTCACCTCCTATGAATACTGTTTTGGTTGCCGAGTATTAGTTACTCTTTCATTTATACGCACTAAAAAAACTACGTTTTTATGCGTACTTAATCAGTTTATTACTAACTTTCCTAAAAGTCAACCCCATATACGCAAAAAAGTAGGGTTTCTCCTACTTTTTTACTAATCCATATGATTCCTATACTCGTTGGCTGAAATTCCTTCCACTTTTTTAAACACTCTTGAAAAATGAGCAAAATCAAGAAAACCAACTTCTCTCGCCACGTCGCCTATGCGAAGTGAAGAATCTTCCAACAGTTTTTTTGCACGTTTAATTCTTATCTCATTTAAAATTTCCGAAAAACTTTTCTTCATCTCTTTATTCAACAGTTTGCTCAGATGCCACTGGCTGACGTAGGTCTTCTCCGCAACTTCCGGCAAAGTCAGTTTTTCACTATAGTGTTCATCAATATATTTCATAGCATTTTTTACAATAAAAGAATTTGCTGTCTCGTGCGGTTCGACTAAAATATGTTTTTTCTTTAAATTTTCCGTCATTGTTTCTACCGCTTCTTCTATCTCTTTCATACTTGACGGTTTCAGCAAGAATCTTGTTACGCCCAAATTTACCGCCTGCTGCGCATAATCAAAATCTCTGTATCCCGTCAATATACTGATTTCCATATCTTCAAACTCTGATTCCAATCCTGCAATCATCGTCAGTCCGTCCAATTCCGGCATGGAAATATCACAGAATATCATGTTAGGCTTATACTTCTGAATCAATTCTCTCCCCTCGCACCCGTCATTAGCAGTTGCCACAACTTCGCAGTTCCATTTCTCCCACGAAATACTTTTGGACAACCCCTCCACAATGATAGGTTCGTCGTCGATTATCATCACTTTGTACACTTCTCACACCTCTGTTTAAGTCTTACCCTTCCCATGTCTTTACCGCTCTATTATATAGACACCTTTAACATTTGTCAAAATTTTATTATTATCGTTCCCGTTCCAACTGCAGCGCCTCGTCCAACAACATCTTAGCATCTTTTTCTCCTGTCGATATGTCCGCCGCTCCTTCGATAATCATCTTGTACGCTTCGGGACAAATACGGGAATCCGTAGGTTGGTTTAGCGAAGCCGCCCCGTCACTTAATGTTTTCCCACTCTCCACAAGAAACGATAGCCCTTTATTTGTACTTCCTTTAAATGTAGCGATTCCGTTTCCGCCCCAGTACCTTTCCAACGATTTTTTCGTTGTATGCGCTTCCACAAAACGCACTGCCAATTCTCTTTTTTCCGGATTTTCCCACGCTTTTTTTGTAATATAAAATCCTGAGGAAATACCGGTAATCAGCGCTCCTTTTTGTGCTTTCTGCTCTTTCACACCCGGAAATGCAACTACAGTCACTTTATCTGTCATCCCCGCTTCCACAAGACTGCTTACATACCAAGAACCCTCCAGCTGCATTGCCGCTTTCCCTTCCTGAAAAAATTGTATGGCACAACTATCGGCAAATATATCCGTATCTTCCGGAAATGCCCCCATATCTCTCAATTCTTTCAATGTTCCAAATGCTTTTACCCATGTTTCCGGCGCTTTTTCGGGAACAACAGCATATTCTTCTTCCCCCGCCGTATACAAAAGTAAATGTTCTATCCAATAATGCGGCATATGATTTAAAGACACCGCTACTGGAACAATTCCATTTTTCTTGAAAATGTGAACCGCTTTCACAAATGACTCCCAGTCTGTCGGAAGTTTCACATTGTATTTATCAAACAGTTCTTTGTTACAGAACAGCCCTTCCCAGTACCCCGTTGTCGGTACGGCTCTTATCACCCCGTCTTTATTTCTCACTGCCTCCAGCGCCGTATCAAGTGTATCTTCTGCGTATTCGGGATATTCTTTTTGAATTTCCTCCAACGATACAAGTTTATCCGTCGCTAAAATAGACTCTGCTGCCGAATCCGTAAAAAACTGAATAACATCGGGTTCATTTCCAACCGCAAAACTGACAGCCACCTTCGTTTTCCATTCCTCGTCACAAATCTGTGAATCGTCCTCTATGGTGACATTTTCATATTTTTTCATAAACTTCTCGTTAATATCCTGATATATTTTTGCACTTGGAGTCGTTCCCCCAAACATGGAAACCGTTTTCAAAACGATTTCCTCCTCCACTTTTTCTTCCACTCTTCCTTTACAACCGACAATCAGTAATAAAACAGACGTACAGACAACAGCGAGAGTCAATATTCGCTTTCCGTTCATTTCCGTTCTTCCTCCTCCCTCTTTTTCCACATTTCAATTTGCACACGTTGTTTTGTTTCCTCCTCATCTTCCGGCTTCCACTCATACGGAATAACAATTTTGAAACTTGTATGCTCTTCGTCAATATCCATATCCAATCCATAATCCTGACCGTAAATCAGTTTAATTCTCTCATTTACATTACGCAGCCCGAGAGAGGTATGCTTTCCGACACCCTTTACTTCTTCCGGAGGTCCGTATAAAATCTTACGGATTTTCTCCCTCTCTTCCACAGTCACTTTCCCCGATGAATTGACAACTTCAAGAAAAACTTTATCTTCTTCCCGATAAATTCGTATTTTGATAATCCCTTTTTTTACACGTTCAATCCCATGTACAACCGCATTTTCCAAAACAGGCTGTAACACAAGTCTCGGGACTTTTACGTCCAGCACAGATTCGTCTATTTCCTGCTCAAAATCAAGTCTTTGTCCAAATCTTTTTCGCGTAATAAACAGATACGCTTCCGAACACTTTAATTCTTCTCTCAGCGCTGTCAGTTTTTGATTTTCTCGGTTCATTCTATAATCTATGACCGTTCCCAATGCCTCAATCATTTCAGAAACGGCAATATCTCCGCTCATTCTCGCCTGCCAATTCATCATTTCCAATGTATTATTAATAAAATGTGGGTTAATCTGTGTCTGCAGCGCTAAAATTTTTGCGTCTTTTCTCGCCATTTTTTCATCGTAAGCACAGTCAAATAAATATTTTACTTTCTTTGACATATTGTTGAAGGAATCCACAAGATAATCGAATTCTTTATTCGGCATATTATCCGTTTCAAGAACCGCCCCCAGTTCTCCCCCTTCAATTACCTTCGATACGCGGACAAGTTCGTGAATAGGATTGCCTATCTGCTTTTGCAGAAAATAGAATATCCCCATCATTACCGGAAACATTGCGATAAATATAATGGTAATCACCCGATAAAACTCGTACAATCCAGAATAAACTTCCTCCGAACTCACAAGAAACAGCACACCCATATTATAGTAATTGTATTCTTTAAAATTGAGATATGCATTGTATTCTCTGTCTTTTACTAAAAGCAGTTCATCCCCCTTTGATTTGTTGTATTGACGAAATATTTTTCGGATAACAGCCCTCTGCTTTTTTTCTCCAACCTTTCCGTGTACCTGCACCAAATTGTAATTTCCACCTATACTCAGTGCAACATTTTCTTCATCCCCGATTTCTAACCCGTGAAATAACTTTTTTACATCTGCTTCCGCCACAAGTGTTCCATATTTTTGATAGTCAAACACAGTATACAGATTACGGATAATAAACACTCTGCCATTAATGATACGCAGTTGTACTTCAGACGTATTCTCTCTACGGATTTTTTCAATCTCCGGTTCTATTTCTTCTATATATTCATCAAACTGATGTTTTACTTTTGCATTATAGACAATCATATGGGGAATGTCCGCCTCATAAAAGGTAAACATTTTAAATCTTCTGTCCAAATTAAACTGTTGCTTCGATAAAATTGTAATCGTATCGATAAACTCGGTCTTTGTTTTAATCCCCTTTTTGTAATCTCTCCACGCTTTCTCGCAACTTCTCTCATAAGAAATTTGCAGACAACTTTCTATTAAATCATCAAGTCTTCCCGACACAAGAGAGGAAATGTTCTGCATTTCATTTTCTATCATAGCGTCCGTTCGTTTCGTAATTTCCATTCGATATGAAAGTGCTGTAAATATAAATACGGCAACAACAGGCAATACCCAGCACATAATCACGAGAACTAAAATAAGATTTCTTATGGAAGATTTTCGCTTTCGTTTTTTCTCCATCTCACTTTTTCCTTTAGTTTTATATTTTGACACAAAAATAGAGCCTGTCCACTGTTTTCACAACATCAGACAGACTCTGTTTCTCTAAGATAAAATCGCTTTCAGCAACTCCCACACATGTGCAATAGACTGTTTTGCAACTCTCTCATTCGGCGTATGCACATCAATCATATCAGGACCTATGGACAGAATATCAGCGTCCTTTATTTTCTCCGCCCAATATCCGCATTCCAATCCTGCGTGTACCGCCTCGATTTTTGGCTCTTTCCCAAATAATTCTTTATATTTCTCTGTGGCAATTTCACGTAGTTTTGAAGTTTCTCTATATTGCCAGCCCGGATATTCGCCGGACCATTCACACTCCATTCCTAAAACATCAACTATTGTCTGTATTTGGCTGACTAAAAACTGTTTCTGTGTTTCCACCGAACTTCTAAGCGCCGAATGGAACAACAGACAACCGTCGGCTTCCTCCATACACCCTGTATTTACCGAAGTCTGCACAAGTCCCTCAACCGCAGAAGACATATGCATAACCCCCTGTGGCATAAGTATTAAAAACTTCTTCAATGTATCTGTTGTCTTTTCTGTAAACACTTCGCAATCTGATACTGTCTTTTCCTCTCTGACAACAATTTCTATATCATCAGCAGGCGACAATTCATTTTTCAATTCTCTTTCCAATTCCGCAATCTCTTCTTTTACTTTAGAAACCGCTTCCCTGTTCACATAGCACAATATATTTCCTGCGCTTGCAATCGCATTGAATTTTCCGACAGACTCGATTTTGCCTATTTTTGCATGATACCTTTCCAGACGTTGTAACAATCTTCCGAACAACTGAATTGCATTTCCTCTCTCCAGTTGAATTTCCATACCGGAATGTCCGCCCTTTAATCCGCCCATATAAATATGAAGCGGAACAGACAGTGTTTCTGTTTTTTCTCTTTCTATAGGAAGTTTAATGCACGCTCCCACGCCTCCTGCACAGCCGCTGCAAAACATTCCCTCTTCTTCCGAGTCCAGATTAATAACTCTCTTTCCTTCTAATTCCGAAATATCCACAGACGCACCGCCGAGAAGCCCAATCTCTTCTTTAGCGGTAAAAATAAATTCCAACGGCGGATGCGGAATATCTTCCGATGCCATAAGCATCATTCCGTACGCAATCGCAATTCCATTATCCGCACCCAAAGTCGTTCCGTTTGCATGGAGAAATTCACCGTCATCAATGACTTCAATGCCGTCCTGATAATCATGATTTGTATCTGCTGCAACAACATATACCATATCCATATGCCCCTGCAAAATAATCGTATCCCGTTTTTCCATTCCCGCCGTTGCCGGCTTTTTCACAAGTACATTATAATCTTTATCCTGTTTGGCCCAAAGCCCCAACCCTCTTGCAAAATTTACAAGATAATCGCTTACCGCTTTCTCATCTCCCGATTGTCTTGGGATAGATGAAAGTTCCTTAAAATATGAAATAATTTTCTCTGTTTCCATTCCTTTTTCCCCCTGTTTTTTTGTATTATACCTTTGTTTTACAAAAAATTCCACCTATTTTCATTTATCCCAATATTTTAACAAATAATGCCAAGAATCGTCATGGTGTGTTGTCTTTTTTTGCTCTATAATAAATAAATGAAAGAAAACACGTTGGAAATTTCATTTTCAACAGAAAAGGAGAGTATTATGTTAAAACTAAACACCGCAGTTGCCACAGCGCTAAACGGTCAACTGCAGAGTAATGAACCTTGCATTATTCAATTAAATCTTGAAATTTCTAAAGATAGCATCATGGAACTGTTAAGCAGATTAAGTAAAGGAAAATCTTTAGAAACGGACGAGGTTCAGCAGACAAATGATAATACCTTAACTTCTCAAATTACTTCTGTCATTCACGAAATCGGTGTTCCCGCGCATATCATGGGATACCGTTATTTGAAAGACGCCATTTCTCTGGCAATCACGGATCCGGACAGTATCACCGCAATTACGAAAGTAATTTATCCGAAGGTTGCTTCAAAAAATCACACAACACCGAGCAGAGTAGAACGAGCCATACGTCACGCCATTGAAGTTGCATGGTCAAGAGGAAATATGGATGTGTTAAATCATTTCTTCGGTTATACTGTAAGTGCCGACTCCGGACGTCCTACAAATTCAGAATTTATCGCTCTTGTTGCCGATTATATCTGCTTAAAATCTGAGAATAACAGCATTTCACTGCATTAATTCCATGAATAAAAAATACGCCTTGTTAAAAGTTTTCCTTTCAACAAGACGTATTTTTTATTTTAGCAATTCCTATTCTTCAGGAACTACGATTAAGTCTTTTGTAAAGTTATTTAATACTTCGCAACCGTCTTCTGTAATGATTACAAGGTCTTCGATACGAACACCGATTCCTTCGTCCGGTAAATAAATACCCGGTTCGATAGAGAAGCACTGTCCAACTTTGATAATATCTTCGTTTACAGAAGAAACATCTCCGTATTCATGGTCTTCCATACCGATAGAGTGACCTGTTCTGTGTGTAAAGTACTGTCCGAAACCTTTTTCTTCAATGTAGTTTCTGCAAGCCAAGTCTACATCGCACATTCTGTTGCCAGGTTTAGATGCTGCAATACCTCTTGCCTGTGCTTCTTTAACTACTTCGTATACTTCTCTTGCTCTGTCAGATACTTCACCGATAAATACTGTTCTTGTCATGTCTGAGCAGTAGTCATTTAAGATACCGCCGATGTCAAGTACAACTGAATCTCCGCGTTTTCCTTTTGTATCGTCTGTTACGTGGTGTGGATCTGCTCCTGATTTACCATATGCTGTGATTGGTGAGAAAGAAACATCTGAATGTCCTGTTGCAGCATATTTTTCACGAACAATTGCATCTAATTCTTTTTCTGTATATCCTTTAACAACCAATGGAATTAATTCTTCCATGATTTTGTCATTTGCTGCTGATGCTTCGCGCATTAACTGCTGTTCTTTCTCATCTTTGATCATTCTTACATAGTCAACAATCATAGAACCGTTGCGGAATTCACTTCCTGCACCTAATTCCTGTAATCTTAATAAGAATTTTGCCGGCCAAACTTTATCGATACCGATTGGTTTGTCTTTCTCTACAAATCTGCTTAAGATTTCTACTCCGTCTTCAATATCGTCATACCAAACTAAATCTACCCCAAGATCTTTTTCCTGTGGGAATAATTTGTTGATAACTAATTTGTGATCTCCGTTCACATTTAAGTAAAGGGCTAAAAGTCTTTCGCCCGGATGAATCCATTTTCCTGTCAAATAATAAATACTTGGAGGATCGGAAATAATCATCTGTGGCATTCCCTGCTCTTCCATTGCTTTTAAAATTCTACTTACTTTTCCTGCATCCATTATGTAATGCCTCCTCTGTTTTATTGTGCTTTTCAT
>Garnier_p1__coassemble_1026_pt1 | contig 18286 bp, 20 predicted proteins | sample Garnier_p1__metabat2_high_PE_010 | metagenome-assembled genome bin Garnier_p1
ACGGAACCATTCCTGTTGCCGCAAGTCCTGCTGCCACACCAACCATATTACATTCCGCAATACCGCAGTCAATATGACGTTCAGGGAAAACTTTCTGGAACATTGCTGTCTTTGTCGCCGCCGCCAAATCTGCGTCAAGCACTACAAGATCCTCATGCTCTTTTCCTAATTCCACTAAAGCATTACCATAACTTTCTCTCGTTGCAATTTTCTTTACATCTGACATAAGGCTTCACCTACTTTCTCTAAATCTGCCATAGCAACTGCATACTGTTCTTCATTCGGAGCAGCACCATGCCATGAAGCCTGATTTTCCATAAAGGAAACATCTTTTCCTTTGATTGTTTTCGCAATAATGGCTGTCGGCTGACCTTTCGTTTCTCTCGCTTCTTTGAAAGCAGCGTCAAGCGCATCAAAATCATGCCCGTCCACATTGATTACATGGAAATTAAATGCTTCAAACTTCTTATCAATCGGATATGGAGAGTTGACTTCATCAATAGAACCGTCAATCTGAAGATTATTGTTATCCACGATAACAACTAAGTTGTCTAAGTTGTGATGTGCCGCAAGCATTGCAGCTTCCCAAACCTGTCCTTCCTGAATTTCTCCGTCACCTAACAATGTATATACACGATAGTCTTTCTTTCTCAATTTTCCTGAAATAGCCATACCAACTGCCGCTGAAATTCCCTGTCCGAGAGAACCGCTTGACATATCCACGCCCGGAATATGCTTCATATCAGGGTGTCCCTGTAAATATGAACCTACTTTTCTCAATGTTGTTAAATCTTCTACCGGAAAAAATCCTCTATTTGCCAACGCCGCATAGTAACCCGGTGCCGTATGCCCTTTTGACAGCACAAAGCGATCCCTGTCATCTTTCTTCGGGTCAGCAGGATCAATATTCATCTCTTCAAAAAATAAATATGTGTAAATGTCCGCTGCAGATAACGATCCGCCCGGATGTCCTGACTTAGCATGAAACACTGCTGTTACCGCACCTTTACGAACTTCATTAGCAACTTTCATCAATTCTAATTTGTTCATTAGACTTGCCTCCTGTTTTTCTTTCTTTTCTACCTTATTCTATCCTACTTTGCTGTAAGACGCAACTCCTATTCTCCGCCTTATAATTCTGTTCGCCCTTCCAACGCCCTAAGCAATGTTACCTCATCAATATATTCCAAATCCCCTCCCACAGGAACTCCGCTCGCAATTCTGCTCACCTTAATTCCCGTAGGTTTAATCAGTTTGCTTATATACATCGCTGTCGTTTCTCCTTCAAGACTGGAATTGGTCGCAATGATTACTTCGTCCACATCGCCCTGCAGACGTTCCATTAATTCTTTCAACTTAATATCGCCCGGTCCAATTCCCAGCATAGGAGAAATCGCACCGTGAAGCACATGATACACTCCGCGATATTTTCCTGTTTTTTCGTAGGCAACTAAATCTCTCGTCGTTTCCACAACCATAATCGTCTTCTCATCACGACCGCTGTCACTGCAAATCGGACACACTTCCCTGTCCGTCAGCGTATAACATTTTGAACAGTAGCGGACATTATTTCTCGCCTCCACCATAGCATTTGCCATTTGCTCTACCTGTTCCTTCGGCATATGAATAATATGAAAAGCCAAACGCTGCGCAGATTTTGCTCCTATTCCCGGAAGTCTTGAAAGTTCCTCTATCAAATTGCTTATCTGACTGCTATAATAATCCATTTCTATTTCCCCTAAATTAGAATGGCATTCCCGGCATTCCTCCGCCTAATCCGCCTGTCAGTTTCGCCATTGCAGACGAAGATTCTTCCTCTACTTTGCGGAGCGCTTCATTTGTGGCTGCCATAATTAAATCCTCTAACATTTCAATATCATCAGGATCAACTACTTCTTCCTGCAATTTCACTTTCGTTACCGTTCTTGTTCCCGATACAGTTACTTCTACAGCACCGCCGCCTGCTGTTGCCGTAAATTCTTTCGCTTCCATTTCTTTTGCCTGTTCTTCCATTTGACGCTGCATTTTCTGAGCCTGTTTCATTAAATTCGCCATATTTCCCGGCATTCCTCCCGGAAATCCTCCACGTTTTGCCATATTTAAAATCCTCCTTAATCTTCTATTGTAATGTCCATATGCACTACTTGTTCTATATCCACAAAACTTTCCTCAAATCTACGTCCGTCTTCCACCTGACGTACTTCTATCGTAATCGCTTTGCCGATTCTGTTTTCAATCAATTCCGTTAATTCCTGTTTGTGTTGCTCCTGTCTTACAAAATCCGCCGACAGTTCGTCCGGCAGAATAACAAGTAATTTATCCTCGCCCCCAAGACTTAATCTCGCATTCTTCAAATATCCCTTTAAAAGTCCTGAAGTTTCATTGACAATGGAACGGAAATTTTTTACAACCTCTTTAATATCCTCCGGAATTGCTTTCTCCAACACCGGCTTTGGCATTGGTTCTCTTTGCGGTTCAACTACTTCTCTGACAATCTGTACCTCTCCCGCCTGCTCCACTTTCTCTTCCACCGCACGAATACGGTCAAGAAGCGTGTCTTGATTTATTTCCATAGCAGGCTTACACAATTTAATCAGAGTTACTTCCAATAAAATGCGTTTCTGTACCGCATATTTTATCTGATTGGACAAATCCGAGAAAATTCGAATATAGCGGAGAAGTACGTCAACTTCTATCATTTCCGCCTCCTCTTTTAACTGCTGTAAATTTTCAGTAGAAACGTCCAACACCTCTTCCATATTATCGGAAGTTTTTGCCAAAAGCAGATTTCTCAAATACCATGTGAAATCATTTACCATTTGCGTCAGTTCACGTCCCTGCATAACAAGTTCTTCCACACTTTTCAGCACGGCAGGAACATCCCTTTTCAATATCTGACGAAGAAGCCTGCTAAACACATCTGTATCTACTGCTCCAAGCACCTCTAATACATGGTCATAAGTCAATTTCTGTCCAAGATAAAATGCAATGCATTGGTCTAAAAGGCTTAAAGCATCTCGCATAGAGCCGTCCGCCATTTTCGCCACATAACGAATCGCCTTTTCCTCCACATCAACTTTTTCCTCCAGCATCAGTTCCCTCAGTCTGTCGGCAATCGTATCAATACTAATGCGTTTAAAATCATACCGCTGACATCTCGACAAAATGGTAATCGGAATTTTATGCGCCTCCGTAGTTGCCAAAATAAAAATAACATATTCCGGCGGTTCTTCCAAAGTTTTCAACAGTGCGTTAAACGCTCCTATAGAAAGCATATGCACCTCGTCAATAATATAAACTTTGTACTTTCCCTCAGTTGGTCTGTACGCAACCTCCTCACGGATTTCACGGATATTGTCTACACCGTTATTTGATGCGGCATCTATTTCAATAACATTCATGGATGCCCCCGAAGCAATGGCACGGCACATCTCACATTCACCGCACGGACTTCCGTCCACCGTATGCTCGCAGTTTACCGCTTTCGCAAAAATCTTCGCAATTGTCGTTTTACCCGTCCCTCTTGTTCCACAAAAAAGGTAGGCGTGGCCGATGCGGTCTGCTTTTATCTGATTTTTCAAAGTCGTCACAATATGATCCTGTCCTTTGACATCATCAAACTCGCTTGGACGAAACTTACGATACAATGCTGTATATGACATATATCCTCTCTCCTTTTATTGCTGACACAAATTTGTCTGATTGACACTTCATTATAGCACGAATACAGGAACACAAACAAGATTTTTAATTTCCATTTTACCCGTGTCATTCTGCAAAAAATGTTCTATAATAGAATAGAATGAAAAAGAAGGAGGATTTAATATGGAAAGAAATGATACCTGCTGGTGTGGCAGCGGTAAAAAATATAAAAAATGCCATATGTTTATTGACGAAAAAATTGCTTTACTGGAAGAACAGGGGCATATCGTGCCGACCCGCGATATATTGAAAACTCCTGAACAGATTGAAGGAATTAAGAAGAGTGCGGAATTAAACACCGCAGTCTTGGACCATGTTGCAAAACATATTCATGCGGGAATGAGTACCGCTGAAATCGATAAACTCGTATATGACTACACAACCGAACACGGCGGAATCCCTGCCCCTCTCGGCTATGAAGGTTTTCCAAAAAGTGTTTGCACATCATTAAATAATGAAATCTGTCACGGAATTCCCGATGAAAATATTATTCTCGCAGAAGGAGATATTATTAACGTAGACGTTTCTACTATTTTAAACGGTTACTTTTCTGATGCCTCAAGAATGTTTACAATCGGAAAACTTTCTGAACGGGCAGAGAAAATCGTTCGCGTTACGGAAGAATGTGTCGAACGAGGTCTTGCAATGGCAAAACCGTGGGGACATTTAGGGGATATTGCAGACGCTATCAACTCTCACGCACAGGCTAACGGTTATTCCGTTGTAGAAGATATTGGAGGACACGGAATCGGACTTGAATTTCACGAAGAGCCTTTTGTCAGTTACGTTACGCCAAAAGGAAGTGAAATGGTACTCGTTCCGGGCATGATTTTCACTATTGAACCGATGATAAATGAGGGAAGTCCTGATTTCTTTGTCGATGAGGATAATGGCTGGACAGTTTACACGGAAGACGACGGTCTGTCCGCTCAGATTGAATATATGGTATTGATTACAGAAAAGGGCGCTGAGGTGCTGACGAAATAAAACTGTGGGGTGTATCAAATGATACCCCCACAATCTGTAATCAGAATATTTATAGTAGTTTTCCGGTCTTTATTAGCAACGCTATCTGCAAAATCAAAGTAACAAACAATGCAAGAAATGAGATAAACGCTGAAATTTCCCTGTTTTCTTTCCACTCACGAAACTCCTTAAATGTTATCTTTGGTAAAAGAATGAGAAGAACAAGATTAATCGATAACCAATTACGAACTATACCAATTACAACAATAATGTAGATTATAATATCAATAATGTAAGGTAAATATTGTTTTGTTTTTTCCATAGCAATCCACCCCGCTTCTGTATGAATCTCTTGCTTTAATAAGGGACAAAATCGATACGCTTTACAATTTTACATTCCTGATTATCAACATTAACACAGTAATGAAACAAAGCAGTGTAACAAAAATTGAAAGATACCTTGAAAATGTCTTTTTTTCTTTCCATTCAAAAAACAAATCAAATAACATTCCTAGAAAAATAATAAAAAAAACAGCATTTTCCAGCAGCCAATGATAAACTAAAATAGTTCCAATAATAATCACAATTATCAGATTAACTATTAGAGATAAATATTGTTTTTTGTTTTTCATAGCAACCCACCCCGCTTCTGTATGAATCTCTTTCTTTAATAAGGAACAACTTTCACTTTACCGTTTTATAAAGTTAGGCTTATTTTATATGGTCAACCCAGTAATTGCAAGAAAATAATGCTTATCTTTTCCTTAAGAAGTGTTTCAATTTTTCTAATAATAGACAAAATTTAAGGGCATACCAAAATTGATACGCCCATTTTAACTAAAAATATTTCTCAAATTTTTATATGTTTCTTTTAGAATCATCTCACCAAAACAATATATTCACATCCTCTATTTTTACGCAGCAAAAAAGCGGGTGATGGGAATCGAACCCACGTATCTAGCTTGGAAGGCTAGTGTTCTACCATTGAACTACACCCGCATAATAAATCTTATTCAACTATGCCCAGAGCCGGAATCGAACCAGCGACACGAGGATTTTCAGTCCTCTGCTCTACCGACTGAGCTATCTGGGCTTATGCCATTTGATAACTTATCTCTGACACGTTTAATATCATATCAGATATACAAAATATTGTCAAGAACTTTTTTATAGAATTATTTAATTTGAATTATTTAATTTTTCCACTCCCCCATAAAGCAAAAGGACATGGTTCGCACACCACGCCCTTATCACTTTACGCCATTAATTCATCTGCCATTTTTTCCATAACTTCCACTGTATCATCATTCATTACGGATTTAATTGTCACTGCAGTATCGCAGATTGTTATTTTTTTCAACCCTTCAAAGACTGCTTTCATCTGTCTTGCCGCTGTCGGCGCCCATGAACCGTTTTCCATAAGTGCCACTTTACGTTTTTGGTAGTTTTTCGCCCTTAAATGTGCTAAGAAATCTTCCATACACGGAAACATTCCATTATCATATGTTGCCGAAGCCACAACCAGTTTGTCATATTTAAAGGCATCTGCAAGAGCCACAGACATATCATCTCTTGATAAGTCCACTGTCTCCACATTTTTCACACCTTTTTCTTTAAGGATTTCCGCCATTTTCTTTGCTGCCGTTGCAGTATTTCCATGAATAGAAGCATAGGCAACTAAAACACCTTCTTCTTCCGGCTCATAACTGCTCCATGTATTATATTTATCAATATAATATCCTAAATTTTCTTTTAATATCGGACCGTGAAGAGGACAAATCATCTCGATATCCAACGCTGCCGCTTTCTTCAAAAGATTTTGAACTTGTACACCATATTTTCCTACAATATTAAAATAATAGCGTCTTGCTTCGCAAGTCCATTCTTCCTCCACATCTAACGCCCCAAATTTTCCAAATCCGTCTGCTGAGAAGAGAATTTTCTCGGACTGCTCATAAGTAACCATAACTTCCGGCCAGTGTACCATTGGAGCCATGAAAAACTGTAGTGTATGTTTTCCTATATTTAAGGTATCACCCTCTCTTACGACAACTTTTCTTTCTTCTAAGTCTACATTAAAAAACTGTGGAATCATATTAAATGTTTTCGCATTTCCAATCACCTGCATATTCGGATACTTTTCAATCAATCTCTGTACATTTGCCGCATGATCCGGTTCCATATGAGATACAACCAAATAGTCCACTGATTTTCCGCCCAAAACTTCTTCCAAGTTAGCAAGCCACTCTTCTGTCGCCCTTGCATCTACTGTATCCATAACAGTTACTTTCTCATCAAGAATGACATATGAGTTGTAGGAAACTCCATTTGGAATCACATACTGACTTTCAAATAAATCTAATGTTTTATCATTTACACCAATGTATTTAACTGTATCTGTGATTTTAATCTCTTTCATCTCTTTCTCCTCAATTATCTTCTCTTTCACTTTTCAATCTATACTACTTCCTATTCTCGGTACATTATACCGCAGTTCTCTGCAATTTCCTAGTGTGTTTTTCTAAAAATGCACTTTTACATATCTATCAAAAAGAAAGAGAGAAACCTCTGTATCTCAAAGATTTCTCTCCCGCTCCTTTTTCACTGCCGCAGACCGGAATCGAACCGGTACGGGAGTATAAGTCCCGCAGGATTTTAAGTCCTGTGCGTCTGCCTGTTCCGCCACTGCGGCATATTAGAATTATAAATGGATTGAGAAAGTTTCGAACCGTTTTGGTTTTAGCAAACCGCTTTCTCTACCCATGAATAAGTGAGTGGATGGAGAAGGATTCGAACCTTCGAAGGCGGTGCCAACAGATTTACAGTCTGCCCCCTTTGGCCACTCGGGAATCCATCCATATATCTCAACAATAATTATTTATACCATATTCCAACAAAAAAGGCAAGAAAAACTTTATTCTCCGTCTGTTTTTTTCTCAGCAGTTAACTTTTGCTGACACTTTGCACATATCATTTGACCTTCAGGCACAACTTCTCCGCAGCATACACATGTATCTTCATTAAAATATATAAGTTTTCTAACATTCTCTTTCTTCTTTTCCAAAAGACTCCCCCATTTCATGAAAGAAATATATTGATTATTTCTTCTCGTCTAACTTATATGTTTTTACCCAGTCATCAAATAATTTTTCAGTCAAATCTTGCGTTTCATTATCTAACTGATTCACTAATTTTCCGTCTTTAATATAAAATATTCCCGGAGTTCCCACAAAATTCGGAAACATTTTTTCTATCTTTTTTATATTTTTATCTGATTGCATACCAAAATTCTCATCAAGATTAACGTTATAAATTTCCACATGATGATTTTTGAGATATTTATTCATTAATTCAAAAAATTCCGCACAGTATTTACAATAATCACGGGTAACAACTAGGGTAAATGTTTTTTTCTCTGACATCATTGTTTCCAGTTCTTCCATAGATATTTCTATGATTTTCCCCGCACTGGTATCCCTATAATAAAGTTTCCCACAACCAACCGCCATGATACATAAAATAACTGTACATAGTAAAAGTAATTTCTTTCGCACCCTTTCTCCACCTATCCTTAATTATCCTTGCTCATTTTCAAATCCAAAGGAATTGTATATTTTATCTTATAATCAAAACTCTTCTGCTCTTTGTCTGTTTTTCCGTCCTCGTCAAAATAAAAGCAATATTCTGTCGGCGCTTTGCTTTTTTGCTCAACAATGGAAAAAGCATAAAACTCCAATTCTGCACCCGGTTCTATTTCTTCCCAAAAATAACTTTGAATTTCATTAATAAGAACGAGTTTGCCCTGATAATGTTCTTTCTGAGAGATACCCTCCACTTTTATCTGATTTACCTTTACTTTTTTATCTCCTGTATTTTTCAGCGTTCCGTATAATACATGATAGTAATAACCCTCTTCTTTTTTGTAGTGGTTATAATATCCCTGTGGTTTTTTCGGCTTAATCTCTTCTCTTTTGTCCTGTGATTTAACCTCCAACTGTAAATCCCCAATCTGAAATGTATTTCCTTGTTCTTCTATAACATTTTTTGCCTCATATTCTTTCTTCCCACATCCTACAAGAAATAATGCTGCTAAACAGAAACAGAAAAATATTTTTCTCCGGTTTTTCTTCATGATTATTCCACCCTTAAAACTGAATCTATTTCTCCACCGTTCATCTCAACTTCAGGATCATCTAACGAACCGGTCTTGACCTGAATACTGATTGGGTAATCGCCTGCCTCTAATTTCTCTTTTATTTCAATTTCTACAATAGCGGTTCCCGGCTCCAGCCACTTACTTTCATACAATAGTTTGTTATCTTTTTTTATTAATTTTTATGTTTCCCAAAAAACAGGACGCCCTAAGACGTCCTGACATTTAAAATTCCATTGTTTTCATTACAAGTGCCGAGTGTTTACCCATATTGACAACAACCTCTCCGTTTTTCACAATGATTTCCTCATATTCCGTTGTATAATCATCATCATAGGTGTACATCAACCTTCTCATCCGACTTTTTTCGGGAACTCCCGCACGCCACACCGGAACAACCACCTCCGCACGCTCACTTCTGTTATTGATTACAATAACAAACTGCTTTTCATCGCTAAAACGTGCATACGCCAAAATATGCTCTTCTCCATGCAGCAATAAAATCGAACCGCTTCTGAACTCTTCGTATTTCTTATGAATGCGTATCATTTCTTTATGAAAGGCAATCAGCGATTTATCCTCAAATCCCCACGGATACGTTCGTCTGTTATCGGGATCGGTAAATCCGCAAACACCCGCCTCATCGCCGTAATAAACAGTCGGCGCACCAATCCAAGTCATCTGCATTGTGACGGCAATTCTAAAAACCGCTTTGCTCACGTACTCTTCCGCTGCCTTTGCCCCCAACTGTGCCGCTCTTCCGACCATATGATTTGTTCTCGTCAGAAAACGAGAATGATCGTGATTGGAAAGTTCATTCATTGCCACAAGCCTTGAGGGCGTAAACATTTTAGACATATGATACTTCATCGTCTCAATAAAGTGATCCGCATTCCCCCAAAGTTCCTGCCGTTCCTCATCACTGTGCTTCTCCATTCCGGTTAGAAACCAAGTAATCGGTTCCATAAAAGCGTCATAATTCATTACCGTATCCCACTCATCTCCCAAAAGCCATTCTTTCGGATCGCCGTAGTGTTCCGCAATAATAACAGCGTTTGGATTTGCTTCTTTTACGGCATTGCGGAATTTTTTCCAAAATTCATGGTTGTATTCATTACTGTAACCTAAATCTGCGGCAACATCTAATCTCCAGCCGTCCACATTGTACGGAGGAGAAACCCATTTCTTCGCAATGTGCAGTATATACTCCTCCAACTTTGGAGAGTCTTCGTAATTTAATTTCGGTAGAGTATCGTGTCCCCACCACCCCTCATAACGGCTGTTATACGGCCAGTCGGAGTCATTGTTTGCATTAAAATGAAAGAATTCTCTGTATGGGCTGTCCTTTGAAACATACGCCCCTTTTTCATAATCCTGCTGCCGCTCGTAAATATGTTCTCTGTCCAGCCATTTATTGAAAGAACCGCAATGGTTAAATACGCCGTCCAAAATCACTTTCATTCCTCTTCGGTGAATTTCTTCCACCAACTGTGCAAAAAAGCGGTTGCTCGCCTCCAAATTCTCTTTGTCCGTCGTTCTTATCTGATATTTTGTGGCGTGAACGTTATTTTTGGCATGTTCACCGATTAAATCCCCGCCGTCTTTTACAATTACCGCATAATGGGGATCAATATAATCGTAATCCTGTATATCGTATTTGTGATTAGACGGCGAAACAAATATCGGGTTAAAATAAATCGCCTCAATTCCTAAGTCCTGAAGATAATCTAATTTATCCATAACCCCTTTTAAATCTCCGCCATAAAAATCACGCACATCCATTTCCCGCGGATAGCGGTTCCAATCTGTTACCTTTTGAGACGGCTCGCCTATATACAGATACTCTCTCGTTTCCACATCATTTGTTTTATCGCCGTTACAAAACCGATCAACAAAAATCTGATACATTACCGCCCCTTTTGCCCAATCGGGTGTAGAAAATCCCGGTGCAATGGCAAAGGAATACGAATGAATCAGATCTTTACAAACTCCATATGTATTATAGTAGCAGTAATCATCTTTACTTTTTATTTCAAAATAATAGTAAAAAATCTCACTGCCTAATTGTTTTTCAACCGTATAATAATCAAAGTTCCCCTCTGTTTCTCTCTTTGTCATCGGCAATCTTTCTTTTCCGGATACAATCCACACTTTTTCCACATCATCTTTCGCCGTGCGAAACCGTATGGTAATCCGGTCATTTACCGACGGATCGGGAGGCCAAACATAACTCCCCGTCCCGTCACTAAATAACGCCTGTCTATTCATAGAAGCACTCCTTCTCTAACTCTCAGAAACTGTTTCCTCAAATAATGCCTCAAATTCTTCTCGCGTAATCTTTTCTTTTTCAAGCAAAGCATCCGCACACGCATGGAGTACAGACTGATGTTCCTCGATAATTGCTTTTGCCTTTGCATAGCATTCATCAATGATACGTTTCACTTCTCTGTCAATCTGTCCCGCAACTTCCTCTCCGTATCCTCTTGATGTATGGGCAAAATCACGTCCTACAAACACTTCGTCACTGTCATTGTCATAATTAATCAGACCAAGCACCTCTGACATACCAAATTTTGTTACCATTGATTTTGCCATAGCTGTCGCCTGCTTAATATCCTGAGATGCCCCTGTTGTAATATCGTCAAAAATAATTTCTTCCGCAATTCGTCCGCCAAGCGATACCGTAATATCCTGCAGCATTTTGCCTTTTGTATTAAACATCTCGTCTTTTTCAGGAAGAGGCATTGTATAACCTGCCGCACCTGTTCCTGTCGGAATAATGGATACGCTGTAAACAGGTCCGACGTCCGGCAGAACATGGAATAAAATCGCATGACCTGCCTCATGGTATGCCGTAATTTTCTTTTCTTTTTCTGAAATAATACGGCTCTTCTTCTCTGCCCCGATGCCGACTTTTACGAATGCCTTACGAATATCATTCTGTTTTACATAAACCCTGTCCTCTTTTGCCGCATTAATCGCCGCTTCATTTAACAGGTTCTCCAAGTCCGCTCCGGTAAATCCCGCCGTTGTCTGCGCAATCTGTAATAAATCCACATCATCGCCAAGAGGTTTCCCTTTTGCGTGTACACGAAGAATTTCTTCTCTTCCTTTTACGTCAGGTCTGCCGACCATAACTTTTCTGTCAAATCGTCCCGGTCTTAAAATCGCCGGATCAAGAATATCTACACGGTTTGTAGCGGACATAACGATAATTCCTTCGTTTACGCCAAAACCGTCCATTTCAACAAGAAGTTGGTTCAGCGTCTGCTCTCTCTCATCGTGACCGCCGCCCATTCCTGTACCACGTTTTCTCGCAACCGCATCAATTTCATCTATAAAAATGATACACGGTGCATTCTTCTTCGCTTCCTCGAACAAATCTCTCACTCGGGAAGCGCCGACACCGACAAACATTTCCACAAAGTCTGAACCGGAAATCGTGAAAAACGGAACGCCCGCTTCCCCCGCAACCGCCTTTGCAAGAAGTGTCTTACCTGTTCCCGGAGGTCCTACGAGAAGTACCCCTTTCGGAATTCTCGCACCGACTTGAATATATTTCTTCGGGGCTTTTAAGAAGTCTACGATTTCTTCCAAATCTTCTTTTTCCTCCTGAAGCCCTGCTACCTGCGAAAACGTAATCTTTCTGTCTTTGTCCGTACTCATTTTTGCACGGCTCTTTCCGAAGTTCATCGCTTTAGCGCCCGCTCCTGCACCTGCCTGACGGTTCATCATCATAAACAGAAATAAAATAAGCCCTACAGATACAAGTGTTGAAAATCCTGTTGTGGCAAACCAACTGTCTTTCGGAACATCATTTACATAGTAATCTACCTTTTCTTTGTCCAAAAACTTTTCAACTTCTTTTACATCCGATACATTAAAGGACTCCTTTCGGTCATCTTTTAAAACCGCTTCCACCTGTCCTGTCGGAATTGCTTTATTTTGCTTAATTGTAACGGATTTCACCTCATTTTCCTGAACAGCAGACTTAAATTCACTGTAAGTATAGGCTGTTTCTCTCTGCGGAATATCGCTTAAAATCCACCACATTCCTAAAAACACCACAATTAAGAAGATGAAGGGAAAACCACTTACACCTCTGCTTTTACCATTATTCAATTTCCTAATACCCCTTTCTACTCGACACCTTCCACTACGCCGATGTATGGTAGATTTCTATATTTCTGTGCATAGTCAAGTCCGTATCCGACTACAAATTCATCAGGAATTTCAAATCCGACATAGTCTACTTTAACGTCTTTCACTCGGCGGTCCGGTTTGTCAAGCAATGTACATAATCCCATACTCTTTGGACCTCTCTTCTTGAGAATTTCCAACAAATATGACAATGTTCTTCCCGAATCAATAATATCTTCCACAACGATAACATCTTTTCCCTCTAATGTTTCGTCCAAATCTTTTGCGATTTTCACTACTCCGCTTGATGATGTTCCGTCACCGTAACTGCTTACGCTCATAAAGTCCATAGATACGGGAACTGTAATTCTCTTCGCAAGTTCGCACATGAAAAATACCCCGCCTTTTAATACACAGATTAAATGTACCTGTTTTCCGGCATAGTCTTCGCTGATTTTCTTCCCTAACGCTTCAATTCTCTCATTTACCTCTTCTTCTGAAATTAACACTTTAATCGTTTCTGCCATTGTTTTTTTCTCCTTTGTCTATTGTGATTTTTAATATATGTTTTGTATTTTTACCTATCTGATACGCACACCCTCTTCTATATCCGAAAATCCATAAAATATGATTTCCCTCTGCCAAAAGAAGAATGTTATCCCTCTCCTCTTTCGGAATTTTCTCATTGATAAAGTAGGATTTCAGTTTCTGCTTCGCTCCATTTTCGTTAATTGTAATGTAGTCACCCGCAGTCCTCGTCCGTATCGTTATAGTCTTTCTCATTATATCATAATCAAAGCACTTCGTGTAGGGGTTTTCTGTCGCAACCCTTTCTATTTCCTCTGCGTCCTTTATTTCATAGGAAATATACCACTCCCCTATCCGTCTGTTGTTACTCTCCCATAAATCTGACTTCGGTTTTTCCTGTTTTTCCCTCTGTGCTTTTTCCTTTACAGACAATAAACATATTCCCTCATAACAGCGGATTGCACAAATACCATAGGGGAGAGAAATTTCTCTGCCCACCTGATTTTCCATTAGTCTGCAAACCTCTTCTATATGAACGGCATGAATATCTTTTTCCCGTTTCGCCACAGAAGCAATCGCTTTTTTGATAAGAGGTCCGCGAAAAACAGACGGCGTTTTCTCATATTCTTCTTTTAACAGAAAGAGTTTCTTCTCTTTTGCCAGTACAACACGGTTATATAACTTTTCCGTTTCCTCCTCCATATAGTCCTGCAGTTCCCATATTCTCTCCATTGTTTCCGAAAAATGTTCCACTGCCTTTTCATTTACGCCCTTTTCCAAAGTCGGTATAACATGATTGCGGACACGGTTTCTCGTGTAATCGTCTGAAAGATTTGTTTCATCTGTACAATAGGAAATGTGTTCCTTTTGCAAATATTCTTCAATCTCTTTTCGCTCAAGACAGAGTAACGGACGAATTTTATTATCCTTTACCGGACGCATTCCGCCAAGTCCCGCCAAACCGCTTCCTCTCGAAAGATTCATTAAAAGCGTTTCCGCATTATCATTTCTGTGATGTGCCAGTGCAATCTTCGTTCCGTGATATTTTTGTAAAGTTCGCTCAAAAGCCTCGCGTCTTACATTTCTCCCCGCTTCCTCCAATGATTCTTTCCTCTTCTTTGCAATACATTCCACATTTTCCCGATAAACTTCACAGAGGAGATGATATTTCTCACATAGTTTCCTCACATAAATCTCATCATTTTCCGCATCTTGTCCACGCAAAAGATGATTCACATGGACAACCACTATCTCAAACCCAATCTTCTTCTGCAGTTCCATTAAAACAAAAAGAAGGCATACCGAGTCCGCACCCCCTGATACGCCCACAATAACTTTGTCTTCTTTTTGCAGCATTTCCCATTTTTTTACGAATTGTGCAACTTTTTCTATCATTTTATTCAATCCTTTTATCCTTTGCTATACAGTTCCACTATATAGAATTCCGTTTTAAAATGCAACCTTTTCATTTGCCTTATAAACTCCAAAATCCAACCGCCAAAACGGTCATATCGTCCAGAGGCTCTTCCCCTGTCCACTCCAGTATCTGTTCTAAAATATGATGTGCCATTTCTTTCGGATTATTTTTATTTGTTCCGCTTATAATCGTTTCCATAAGCAAATCCTGTTCGCCCACCGGAAGTGCGTCCAGCACGCCGTCCGTCACCATAATCACAAAATCTCCATTTTCCAATCGTTTCTTCGTTGTTTCTATCTCCAAATATTGTACAACACCTATCGGAAGACTGGTGGAACTAATTCTTTCCACTTTATCCCCACGTTTTATATACGTTGTGGACGCTCCCACCTTTACAAACTCACATTTTCCGTTGTATAAATCAAAAATACTCATATCTATTGTGGAAAACCGAATTTCCTCCCTGCCCATGACAAGCGCCGTGTTCATCATCTGAATAGCGGTTTCTTTCGGAAACCCCGCAATCAACAATTCCTCCAGCATTTCCACAACCATTGCACTCTCCTGAAACGCTCTCTCCCCCGAACCCATACCGTCTGACAAAACAACGCCATGTTTTCCACCGGGGAGTTCCATCATGGAAAAGTTATCCCCCGAAATCTTATCACAACCTTTTCCGATTTTCGCAACCCCCTGTAAAGTGTGGTACTTCGGACCTTCCATAGCAACAATCGTACAATATTCCTGCCCGACTAAAAGTCGCTCGCCCTCCGGCAAAACCATTTTTCTCCCCACTATTTTCGACAGATTGGAAACAAGTTCCTTTGTCGTCACACATTGTCCCTTTTTAGAACGGACGGTTAAATGTATTTCATATTTTCCCTCAGGCGTAATCAAAAACACACTGCTTAACAGACGCACGTCTATTTTTTTCAACTGTGCCTGTATTTTCTTCTCCAGAGCCTCGTCCGAAAAAATACTTGCATTCAGTTCACGGGTTGCGTGCTGAATCATATGGGCAAAAGAATCCAGTTGAATGGCACACCCCTGTCTGTTCTGTGCAAGTTTATTGTTCCAAACAAGCGTTTTTTTCGCACCCTGAAACGTGTCGAGTGTTTCACGCAAAAATCTCGGCGCTTGTATACACCTTTTCTGCAATTTTCTTTTTAATTCCGTATTCAGTTCAACACCGTACTCTTCCACCGCAGAAAGAATTTCATATACCATTTGATAAGTGGAAATAGAATTTTCTCCCATACACCACTCTCTGTTTTCACAGTCCTTGCAGACACTCTCGTCCACCTCAGTGAAAATCTCCTCCATTTCTGTCTGTGTCAGTGTATCCCTTTTCTCCTCTAAATGTAAAAATGTATTCGATAGATGCCTGAGCGAATTCGCAAACTTATCTATCTGTGTCACATACGGATTGTCCACATTTACTTTACTCATTTCCTCTCTCCTCTCTTTTTCCAAATGTATATAAAAGAAAAAGATTGCGTAAACCGCAATCTTTTGTAAAATCTATATATTATTTTTCTGCCTGAAATAAAATCTCATTCTTACGGGCAAGCCCTAACTCTTCTTTCGCCTTATCCTCTATATACTCGTCCGTCTGCACATATTCCTCAAATTCTTTAATATCTTCCAGTCTTTCTTCCTCTTCTTTAATCTGTCTTTGTAACTCCTGCTCCTGCGCTTTATATGTTTTATTCTTCGCCTGAAGCGAAATACTTCCTACAAAAACAACTCCACCAAGCAATGCAAGAACACAGGTAACAATTACCATACTGCGTTTATGACGTTTTAACTGTTGTTTTCTTTGGCGTGAAGATATTTTTTTGTTTATTTTCGCCATACAAATTCCCCATTTACTACTTATTTATACATCATTATCCCCATAACATATGTTCATATTAGCGTGTTTTCGCCCGTTTATCAACACTTTTCTTAATTTTTTCACATATTTTTTTCGTCAAAAAAATCAAAAAAGAGAGGAAAACCATGCCCAAAACAACACCTAGTATGAAGAACCAGCGAACACTACCATCACTTGTATAATAGATTTCGATAAACAAATAAAAACTCGTCCCTACCCAAAACAAAAAATCTTCTATCGAAACAGAAATCAGATTATGCCTGATAATTCTTCTTATCACTCTCAACAAAGTATATGTACCATACACAACCATTCCCGCAATGACGGCGTGGACAAATATTGCCATTTCTTTCTCTACTCCAAGCATAAACCGTTATCTGAACAATTTTGCAATCAGATTTTCTCCCTGTTTTGCTTTTGCGTGAATTTCGGAATAGGCGATACTGTCAATATTTCCCGAGATGTCCACTTCTCCCTTTTCCAGACTGAGCCGGTTGACATGAATATCGCTTCCCTTAACCATGAGCATTCCCTGTTCCGTTTCCAACAATATTTCATTCAAATCAAAAGACAATACGTCCAGCACTCCCGTCACCACACTTGTCTTTCGGTTATTGATTATAATTTTATGTGCTTTTGGCACTTGCTTCTCTTCCACTCACCTACACGCCCTTTCCATTTGTCCGAACAGACAATACGTTCTTTTTGCTATTATATGAAAAGAGCGGTAAATTTATGCCTTTGCCTATAAATAGCGGAATAAATCTTTCGCTTCTTCTTTCTTTGTCGTTTCCTGAAGAGCAAGCACTTCCGCTTTCACGCTTTTTGTTCCGAACTGAATTTCAATAACATCGCCCACTTTTACTTTCTGTGATGCTTTTGCAACTAAACCGTTGACGAACACACGACCTGCATCACAGGCTTCGTTCGCCACTGTTCTTCTTTTAATCAAGCGGGATACTTTCAAAAATTTATCTAATCTCATCGTTCCTCCTCTTAAAAGGGGACGTAGCAAAATTGAATTTCACTACGTCCCCGTTCACATTTTTTTAACAATTTACTGCATCTTTCAATGCTTTTCCAACTTTGAATTTTGGTACTTTGCAAGCCGCAATACTCATTGTCTTTCCTGTCTGTGGGTTTCTTCCTTCTCTTGCTGCTCTTTCGCTTACTTCAAATGTTCCAAATCCTACTAACTGGATTTTTTCACCTTTTTTCAATTCTTCTGTAACAACTTCAACGAAAGCTTTTAATGCTTTCTCAGCATCTTTTTTTGATAATTCTGCATTTTCAGCAACTGCTGTAATCAATTCTGTTTTATTCATGGATATATCCTCCTCTAGTTGTATCATAAAATCCATCTTAGATTCTGTAGCAATCGTGAGCATTTTCCCTATTTTTCCTGCTCTTGCCCTAAGTATTGTTATAACGGTTTCCCCTATATTTGTCAAGGGAATTATAGCATTTTATCAATCATTTCAAGCACTTCTTTGCCCAATTCTTC
>Garnier_p1__coassemble_1058_pt1 | contig 17728 bp, 18 predicted proteins | sample Garnier_p1__metabat2_high_PE_010 | metagenome-assembled genome bin Garnier_p1
TTGGGAATATATATATGGAAAGAGGATAAGAGAAAATTTCAAATATGGTATATTGTTTTTTGTGTGTTGTTTTCACTTTTCGGATTTTTGCAGATTATTCCGAGAATAAATTTAAGGACAGATTACGTATATTTCCCTATTTTAGAAACTATAGCAAGGGATATGGGGTTGACTTCTATGTATAGGCAGATTGATATTTCCTATTTCTTTCTTGAAAATTTTCAATGGATGATGATATTTGCATTACCACTGATGAGTTTGTTTTATAGAAAAAAAGATAAGTATCAGAAACCGAAAAAACAATGGAAATATTTTTTCTATCTGTATTATCCGATACATTTATATGTACTTAGTTTTATCGGAACGGTTCTTGTACAATAAGAAGAATAAGGGGGAGAAGGGAAAAAGAAGAGAAAGCGTATATCAACATGGCACATAGTAAACAGGTAAATACGAAAGGGGAGAACTCAGATGATAAAGAGAGGAAAACAAATTTTATTATTGACAATGACAGCGTTAATGCTTACAGGCTGTCAGACTTCTGAAAAGAAAGCGGAATTGGAAGATTATCGTTTAGTTACATCGAATGCTGACAGATTAAATGAAAATCAGATTGTTGTAGAAAATAATACATATGACTTTGGAAAAGACAAGATGAATTCCACGAAGTATAAGATTGATTTGACAACACAATTTAATTTTGCCGTAGTGGACGATAAGGGAAATGCGGTACTATATTCGGCAAAGGACGAACAGGGGAACGATGAAGTGTACCGTTACGATTTGGAAACAAAGAAAACAGAGCAGTTGACAAATAATCTTTGGGGAATTAACAGTATTATCCCGCGGGAAAATGATTATATTGTGGTAGGTGTTCCGCAGACACCGAACAATTCGAAAGAATTTATGCTTTGGTCGATTGACCGCGGAACAAATAAGATAAAACAGATTGAAATTCCGCATGAGAAACATAAAGATATGTCTGTGTGGCAGGTTGCATACATGCCGGAAACAGACGGGCTTGTTTTACAGACATACAGTGAATCGGAAGAATATACATTGCGTGACAAATGGAACAGTACGGAGAATCACGCAAAAGATGAGGAATTGGAAATACCGTTCTATTATTATCAGTATGAAAACGGTAAAATGAAATACTTGTTTGAAGAAAAGATGCCACAGTCTAACGGACTTGTTGCAAATCAAAAGGACGTGCTTTTTGGAGTGCAGTCCGAAGTGAACGGGGACAGCGTATACCGTTATAATCTGAAAGAAGATAAGACAGAGAAAGTAAAAGGCTTGGAACGATTGGATAAAGTTTTTTATTTAGATGAGGCGAGCGAGTATTTATATAAATTCAACGGCAAAATCGGTAAAGTCGATTTGAAAACGGGAGAAGAGGAATGGCTGGATAATCAGTTTAAAGAATATTATTTTACAAATTATAGATTGGTAAAAGAACGATAAAATAAAAATAGAAGTGATAAAGCGGAAAAACTTTATCACTTCTATTTTTATTTTCTATGGTATTTTTCTTCGCAGTATTTACAGCGGTATTCCTGTGTTTCCTCATCTGTCAGAACAAAAACATGGTCGAGTTCCTGTTCGATAGAAGTAATACAGCGAGGGTTTTTACATTTAATTACGTTTGTGATTTCTTTTGGAAGTTCCAAACGTTTTTTCTCAACAACTTTATCGTTCTGAATAATGTTGATTGTAATATTGTGGTCGATAAAACTTAAAATATCCAAGTCAATAATATCAATCGGGCATTCGATTTTCATAATATCTTTTTTACCCATTTTACTGCTTTTTGCATTTTTGATAATGGCAACACAGCAGTCTAATTTATCTAATTTTAAGTAGCGGTAAATATCCATGCTTTTTCCCGCTTGAATATGGTCGAGTACGAAACCTTCTTCAATGGAACTTACGTTAAGTGTATTCTTTGTCATAATGGTTCTCCTTATCGTCTTAAGAAACTTTGATTTCCAGTAATGTTAAAATTAATGCCATACGAACATATACGCCATATTGTGCCTGTTTGAAATAAATGGCACGAGGGTCTTTGTCCACTTCAACAGCAATTTCATTTACTCTCGGAAGCGGGTGAAGAACGAGCATATCGTCTTTTGCCAGTGCCATTTTTGCAGCGTCCAAAATATAGAAATCTTTCATGCGGACATAATCTTCTTCGTTAAAGAAACGTTCTTTCTGTACACGAGTCATATAGAGTAAATCAAGTTCGCCCATAGCGTCTTCCAAGCGTACAACTTCTTTATAAGGAATGTTGTTTTTATCTAAAACGTCTTTTCGGATATAACTTGGAAGTCTGAGTTCTTCAGGAGAAATCAGTACAAATTTTACGTTTTCGTAGCGTACAAGCGCATGAATGAGAGAGTGTACTGTACGTCCGAATTTCAAGTCACCGCAAAGTCCGATAGTAATATCATGCAGACGACCTTTCTCGGAGCGGATAGTAAGTAAGTCTGTCAATGTCTGTGTAGGGTGCTGGTGTCCTCCGTCTCCGGCGTTGATAATCGGAATAGTGGAGTGCTGGCTTGCAACCATAGGAGCGCCCTCTTTCGGGTGACGCATGGCACAGATGTCGGCATAGCAGGCAATCATACGGATTGTGTCCGATACGCTTTCGCCTTTTGTGGCGGAACTGGAGTCGGCAGAAGAAAATCCGAGTACATTCCCGCCTAAGTTCATCATGGCTGCCTCGTGACTTAATCTTGTTCTTGTACTTGGCTCATAGAATAAAGTGGCAAGTTTCTTTCCCTCACAGGCATGTGCGTATTTATCGGGATGTGCTTCAATATCATTTGCCAAATCTAAAATTTCATCAATTTCCTCTACGGATAAATCCAATGGGTTTAATAAATGTTTCATAAATTCCTCCTACTTGTATGTTAATAAATCTTCGACACTTTTTCTCTTTGGAACGATAGGTTCGATGTCAGGATAGCCGAGAGCGATAAGAGCGACAAGTTCCTGCCCTTCGGGAATATCTAATAATTCCGTTACGCCGTCCTCGTCAAAAATCCCCATAATAACCGTACCGAGTCCTGCATCATGTGCAGCAAGGCAGAAAGACTGACAGGAAACGCCTACATCAAACATTTGCCAGCGGTCGCCTTTCTTCGTTGTAAATGAACCGTCACGCTCAAAACCGCAACGTCCCGTTACCATTGTCACTGCAATTAACATTGGTACTTGACGAATAATATTTGCATTATATTCTGGGGTGAAATCGGTAACGATTTTGTTGATGATAGATGTGTCTTCAATCGCTATGTAGCGTGTAATCTGTGTATTCTTCCAAGAGGGAGAATAAGAAGCAGTGGAAATAATTGATTCCAGTAAAGAATGTTCTACTTTATCGGATTTATATTTGCGAATGCTTCTTCGAGATTTGATACATTCCACAGTGTTCATAATATTTTTCCTCCTATGTGAAAAGTTTTATATATCATATAATAAAATAAGAAGATTTTCAACAGGTCGGGACAGGAATTATGAAAAAATTCCCGTCCTATTTCTGTCTGCTTAAAAGTTTTTCATATAGAAGTCCTACCCCGAACCAGAGAGGAGCGTAATCTAAACGGATTAATCCTTTCACATTTAATTTGGCATCGCTATAATCCCACGGACAAGCATTATATTTCTTTAAAAGCGAGCCTGTCAGAAATTCGCAGAAGAAAATGCAGAAAGTATAGATACCTCCTCGGATAATTACACTTTTATTTTTGAGAAATCTGCAAATCGGAGTAAGAAGTCCTGCCAAACCGTAAATAGGAAACATCCAAATGGACGTCCGCCCGATCAGTTTAGGGTCTTTGCGAAATAAAGAATGTATGGAAGTGAAAATAATTTCCATACACCAGCCAACTGTTCCACATAAGATAAATTTATTTTTCATAAGAAAAGTATTCCCGTAAAAGATAGATTTTAAACCAAATGTATATTATAATAGTCAGAAATAATAAATGAGGAAGAGGTGGGACGTATGTCATTACAGGAAATCCGTGAGCAGTTGGACGTTATTGATGAACAGATTTTATCCCTTTATGAGAGAAGAATGAAACTGTGTGAGCAGGTAGGAAAAGATAAATTAAAGACGGGAAAGAAAGTATACGACAGAAAAAGAGAGGAAGAAAAACTGGCGGTTTTAAGCGAAAAAGCGTCAAATGAGAGAAATAAAAAGGGTATCCGTGAACTGTTTGAGCAGATTATGTCCATGAGCAGAAAGTTGCAGTATCAGATTTTAGGGGAAAACGGCGTGTACGGTAAAACGGCTTTTATTGGATTGAAGGAGTTGGACAGTGAAAAGGCAAGACTTGTTTTTCAGGGAACGGACGGTGCGTACAGCCAGCAGGCACTCCGACAATATTTTGGAGAGAGTGAAAATGTTTTTCACGTAGATACATTTCGTGATGCCATGGAGGCAATCGAGGAGGGTTCGGCGGATTTTGCCGTACTTCCTATTGAGAATTCTTCTGCGGGGGCGGTCAGTCAGGTATATGATTTACTCGTAGAATTTGAAAATTATATTGTTGGTGAAGTGGTTATTCCTATTCGCCATGCACTTGTCGGAATTTCGGGAACAACGTTTTCAGATGTAGAACGGGTGTATTCACATCCGCAGGGTTTGATGCAGAGTGAGAAATTTTTGGCGGAGCATAGAAACTGGCAGCAGATTAGCGTGGAAAATACGGCAGTAGCGGCAAAGAAAGTATTGGAGGCGGGAAAACATAGCGAGGCGGCAATTTGCAGTGAATATGCGGCGGAATTGTATGGGCTGGAAGTTTTGGAACATTCCATTAATCATAGCGAGAGTAATTCCACAAGATTTATTATTGTGACAAATCAGAAAGTATTTTTGGAGGGGGCGAAGAAAATAAGTATCTGTTTTGAAATTCCGCACGAGAGCGGATCATTGTATCATCTTCTTTCACATTTTATTTATAACGACTTAAACATGACAAAGATAGAATCAAGACCGATAGAAGACAGAAACTGGGAATACCGTTTTTTTGTGGATTTTGAGGGGAATATGGCAGATTCGTCAGTGAAAAATGCAATTCGAGGTTTGCGTGACGAAACAAGAAACTTACGTATTTTAGGAAACTACTAGGCAAAAACAAACAAAAAATAAAATGAATTTGCATTAATATTGTGCAAAATGCAAATAGATGATATAATAGCAATACTATCAAAAGAAACAAATGAGGAGGCTTCTATGGTTGGACAGGCAAATTTATGTGCGGAACGGGTGTTGGAAGAGTATGCAGATATGGTATATAGACTTGCCATTATTCATATGAAAAATAAGGCAGATGCGGAAGATGTGTTTCAGGAAGTTTTTTTGAGATTTGTTAAAAATGAAGATAAGATTTCTACAGAAGAGCATTTGAAAGCATGGCTGATCAGGGTGACGATTAATTGTTGTAAAAAGCAGTTTGACAGTGCATGGAACAGACATCGGGCGTCATTGGAGTATGATACGGAAGAGTTTTACGAAATGGAGGAGAAGGACGAGAGTGTAACAGAGGCGGTGCAAAAACTGCCGGAAAATTATCGTACGGTTATCCACTTGTTTTATTATGAGGAATATTCCATAAAAGAAATCGGCGCTCTTCTCGAACAATCGGAAACAGCGGTAAAGACACGTTTGTCAAGGGCAAGAGATATGCTTAGAAATTACCTGAAAGGAGAAGTTGAATATGCAGGAACAGTATAGACGTGAGATAGATAACATTCATGCTCCCAAAGATTTGATAGAGAAAACAAGAAAACAGATGCGGGCAGAGATGAAACAAGAGAAGAAAAAGTCAAGAAAGACGATATGGATTGGTACGGTGGCGGCAGCCTGTGTCTGCATAACTGTTTTAGGCGGATATATTTATATAGGAAAAGTGCGGAATAATATAGAGGTACAGACGGTGGCTTTTCAGGAAGTATCAGACTGGGAGACAGGACTTTCGCTTGGAGGAAAACAAGATAGCCTCGAAGAGAGTGAGAAAATAAAATGTGAAGAACTGCATGGAAAAGAAGAGATACCGGAAGAGGTTTTTAAAGTGAAACCGAGCAAAATACATGGTAAGAGTATTTATATTTGTAAAGAAAAAGGAACGGATAACTATTATGCAGCCTATGAAAAAGGGGAAAACTATTTTTACATTTATGGCAGGAATGTAACAGAAAAAGAATTTTTAACATTTTTAAAGAAAAAACTGTAACCTTTTTTGTGGCAGCAGGGTATTATTGTTATAAGGCAAGGAGGAATGGCTTATGAAGAGAAGAAAAGTAACCGGTGTCTGTTGCGCTATATTAGCATTTTCATTGATGCTGACAGGTTGTCAGAGCGAGAAAAAGAATAGTAGCGATAAAGGACAGAAAGCAGAGATGACAACATCGAAGCAGTTGTCATCAAAGATAAAAGAGAAATATGCGGGTTCTGAGAAATACATCTATAAAGATACGATAGAAGATGTAAAAAGAAATGAAAGAATTCCGGTACAGTTTGGGTTTGATATTAAAAACGGACAGTTCAAAAATTATACGGAACTGGTAGCGGTTTATCAGGATCCTGAATTGACGCAGAGAGTCGGTACACATTTTGAATGGGATGCGGAAAAGCAAGTGCTGAAAGTAAAACCGCCGCGCTGGTCAACGGCACAGGTTAGTGTATCACAAGAGTTGAGAGAGAAACAGAAAGATTTGATTTTCGGATATGATAAGGTTTCTAATATTCTTTTTAATAAAGATGAATTTGAAGACTGGGGGAACCTTCCGCAATATTATATGGCGCTCTATGTAAATCCGGAAACGGGTGAAAAACTGGAGAAACCGATTATTACTCCGTTTACAATTAAAAATGAGGTAAAGACAGCGCCGGAAGTAAAATTCAGGGTGAATGAAGAGGGTAAACCTGAATTTTACTGGGATAAGGTAAAAGGTGCAAAAGCCTACTATGTTGTACAGTATGATTACGATAATGAGCACGGTTATGGCATGGTGGGAATGACAAGAGGAATAACGGATAAGACAACGTGGTCACCGGACAGCAACATTATGTTTAATACGTTTACTGTTTCAGAAATGGACAGAAACGAAAAATGGGTTGTAGATAAATATGGACAGGGAACAGGCCCTGTTGTTACGGACAATGATTTAAAAGAGGAAAAATATTGTGTTGTTGCCGTAAATGAGGACGGAACTTCCGCAATCAGCAATTCTTTTGATAAGCACCAGTTATCTAAAATGATAGCAAGCACTGTGGAAGGAAAGAAATCTCGAGAAGAGGAAGGATCACGATACGCAAAAAGTTTTAATGAACTTCCGGCTTATGCGTGGGTGACAATGTGTGACGGGCGTCTTGCTCAGAAATTGATTACATATGATATTGAAGGCGCAAAGGAAAAAACGGAAACATGGGGACAATATGAAAAAGAAGATATGTCCGATTTGAAAAATGTGCAGGTAGATATTGTAAAAATCCCGTATCAGATTGAAGGAACACCTTTTAAAGACGTAGCGGTTGTCGAGAAGTATGATAAGGCAACAGTGAAAGCGGATTTAAAAGCGTTGAAAGAAAGACAGGATACACTTCGTGCAAGAGGCGGACGTACAGATGCCCAGTTTGAAGTGGAAGAAGAAAAGGAAGAAAAAGCAGAAGAAGATATTTATGCAACTGATTATGAAATTACGGCAACTTCCGCACTCAGCGAATATATTGGAAGAAATATGGTTGCAGGAAATACAATGATTGACCTTTCTGATTTCAAAGAGGCGAAAGACCAGTCACAGTTATTGGACGCATGGCAGGAAGCCACTTATCAAAATCCGTTGGCTTTAGGAGTGAGAAGCGCCTCTATCGCAGGAGATTATCTCATTGTAAAATACGACGATTCTCCGGAAGTTATGCGCAAGAAACAGGAAGAAATCGTAAAAGAAGTAAAAAGGGTAGTGAAAGAAGTCATTAAAGATGATATGACAGAATTGGAAAAGGAGATTGCCCTAAATAATTATCTCTGTGAAATTGCAAAATATGATGATAATGCGTTAAAAAATGCAGAGAAAAACAACTTCAAGAAAGTAGATAAGGAATTTAACGATTCATTCACTCCGTACGGTGTTTTGATTAACAAAAACGGTGTATGTGCAAGTTATGCGGGAGCATATAAACTTCTTGCAGAAGAAGCAGGCTTGGAGTGTATCGTTGTAACCGGATATTTGGAAGGAAATCTTCCTCACGCATGGAATAAGGTTAAGGTTGACGGACAGTGGCAGATAGTTGACCCTACTAACAATGACAATGAAATTTTAACAAATGCGTTGTTAAATCTTCCAAATGCGGAAGCGGATCGAGTTCTTGTAGAAGATGACAGATATTTAGTCAATTCAGCCATAGCAGATTATACGGCAAAAGAAGATACAAAAGAATACTACCATATCAATAATAAATATTTTGAAAAAAATGCGATTGCAGAGTCTCTTGTAAAAGAAGTCGGAACAAATGGAAAGGCAACGCTTAGAACCGAATACGGACTTACAGAAGAAGAATTTAATCAGATTGCAGGTCAGGTTGTAAGTGGGCTTGGAAATACCGAATTACAGGGAACATATTGGTTGGGAGTTATTTATATTACGAAATAGTCTAAGGAGGACGAAGGTATGAAGAAAAGAATGAAAAAATTGGCAACTATGGGAATCGTGGCGGTAATGGCAATGTCATTGGCAGCAGGATGCGGTAAGAAAGAAACGCCGGAATCTTTGCTTACGGATATGAATAAAAAGTTGGAAGAGGTAAAATCAACGGAAGCAAGTCTTGCCTTAAATATGGAAATCTCTCAAGAGGGACAGACAGCAGAGATAAATATGGAGATGGACGCGGAAACGATTCTAAAAACAGGTGAGAGCCATACCGAAGGCGAAGTGGGTATGAAAATTTTAGGTCAGAGTGCATCCACAGAAGTAGAAAGTTATGTTGTTAAAGATGATGATGAGTATGTCAACTATATGAATCAGCAGGGTAAATGGAAAAAAGAAAAAGTAGATGAAGATGATATAACAAAACCGTCAACAGATTTATTTGATGAATTTGAGGACTCTTTTGAAAAATTCAAATTAAGTGAAGATACAGTGAAAGTAAATGACAAAGAATGTTTTGAATTAAAAGGTGAAGTCAGTTCGGAAATCATGGAATATATGATGAGCAGTGATATGTCAAAAGAAGCAAATTTAGACCAATATCTCTCAGATGAAGACGAAGATGTGAAAGTACCTTGCACGTTGTCTATTTACAAAGATGAACTGCTTCCGGCAAAAGTTACGCTTGATATGAAAGAAATTTTTGGAAAAGTAAGCGAAGCCGCAGATATGGATATTGAAGAATTTAAAATGGAAATCAGTTACAGTGATTTTAATAAGTTGAAAAAAATCGAAGTGCCAAAAGATGTTTTGAAAGAAACAGAAGGATTTGGCGGTGGCTTGGATTTTGATGATGAAGACTTTGAGTCCAATGACAAGAAAGATGATGGACAGAGCGGAAGTCAAAGTGCAAGCGCTGATGTGAAAGATGCAGTTGATATGACAAAGACAGCAATTACATCCCCTGCACCGTTAAATCAATGGGTAAAAACAACACGTTATGCTACAGAAGACAAAGTGTATCATACAGTTTATGTAAGAATAAACAAAGTAACAACAATGAGCGAGGATGCCAACTATGTGAATCAGGCAATTCAGCAGCACAATCAGTTTGGCACAAGAAAAATTGATGTAAATCAGATGAAACTGCCGTCAGATGTGGAGTTATGCGTATTTGATTATGAAGTAATGGTTCCAAAGGAATTTCCAGCTCCGGATTACGGAATGGTAGAGCCGGACATCAGTTTTAGCGCTAAGAACGTAAAAGGCGGCGGAGTGCCAAGTGCAGACGGATCACAGACATATATCGGTCTTGGAAGTGTTACGGAAATGAAAGTGAGAAGTGATGAAGAAAAGTTCTATCCGGGAAATACTTATAAAATGCGCGGATGCTTCTCAATGGTAAAAGGATTTAAAGATTATGCTTTTGAAGCAACAGCATATCCGGAAGGACAGGGAACGTCAAACGGAACATTGTTAAAAGGATATTGGGCATCACACTAATGCAAAAAAGAATGGAGCGGGTTTTAAACCTGCTCCAATTTTGATATATCCGAGTCGATTATAAGAGAATAGTTTGTATGGTAAATGACAAATCCCGGTTTTGCTTTTGCCGGTTTTTTTACGTGCTTTTTCTCGATATAGTCAATTTCTACTTTTTCGTTTCCGCGATTTTTGGAATAGTATGCGGCGAGACGCCCCGCCTCTTCAAAGGTGCGGTCAGGAAGTTCTTCACCGTTTGTTTTTACGATAACGTGAGATCCTGGAACGCCTTTTGCATGGAACCACCAGTCATTTCCGACAGCAAAATGAAAGGTAAGTTCTTCGTTCTGCATATTGTTTTTTCCGACATACATATGGAAACCGTCACTGGAAATGTAATGCAGAGGTTTGTTTGTAATTTTTACTTTCTTTTTTGTGAATTTTCGTTTTACATATCCTGCCTCAATAAGTTCTTCTTTAATTTGCAAGAGATCGTCTTCGCTTAAAGCAATATCCAAAGCATTGCTTACTGACTCCAAATAAATAATATCATCTCTTGTTTCCTCGATAAGTTCGGTCAATGCCTCAAAAGTACGTTTTTGCTTATTGTATTTATCAAAATATTTCTGAGCGTTTTCCATTGGAGTTTTTGTTGTGTCAAGCGGAATGGTAATCATTTCGTTTGTATAATAGTTGAGTGCCTCCAACTTCTTTGCACCTTTTTCTACATTATATCCGTAAGTATGCAGAAGTTCTCCATATACTTTATACTTTTCGCGATTTTCTGTGTCGCGAAGCTGCTTTGTCTGTAAAGCGTATTTTTTACGGTTCCGCTCAAGGGCAGTCTGTACAACACGGCGTAAATCAGAGGATTTCTGACGAATACGGGTAATTGTATTTTTCGTAGAATAATATGTTTCCAATAATTCTGAAACGGATTCAAAGTTTTTCGGTTCATATTGACTATAATGAGAAATCGGAAGGCAGGAAAATTCAACAGGCTCCTGTCCGCGATAATAAATGACCGGCTGAAAATTTCCTTCTTTTACTGCCTCAAAATAGAGGGAGAACTGATTGAAAAAATGAAGAAGCATATCATCTGACAAGTCACGGGGAGTTATCTCTGAAGGAATTCCCGATAAATGACAGATTTCTTCTGCGACAATCGGACTGATTCCGGTAAAAGAAGTATAAACTGCCTTACTAAGGGGCATCGGTTTATCTCTCAACAAGGTGCGAAATTCCTCTTCGGCTACGGTAAGAGGGTTGTGCCTTTCCATTGTGTCCGGAATAAAATAGGTGCGTCCCGGAAGAACTTCACGCACAGAACTCATCTGTGCGGAAACGTGTTTGATACTGTCAATAATCATTCCCTTATCATTGCAGAAAATAATGTTGCTGTGTTTTCCCATAATTTCTACAATTAATTGCTTTTTGCATAAATCTCCCAGTTCATCTAAATGTTCGATGTCAAAACAAATAATTCGTTCCAGTTTTGGCTGATGAATATTTGTAATTCGCCCGTTATTTATATGTTTTCGCAAAAGCATACAAAAGTTAGGTGCGGTCATGGGACTTGGTTTGTTTGTATCGGTCAGATAAATAAGCGGGAGTGATGCACTGGCTGAAATATAGAGCCGTCTTTGTCCTTTTGGTGTCTTTATCGTCAAAAGCAGTTCATCGGCTTCAGGCTGTGCGATTTTATTAATTCTCCCGTCTTTTAAAGTTGTATTTAATTCCTGTACGATAGTTGAAATGGTAATTCCATCGAAAGCCATAAGTTCAATCCTTTCTGCTATTATTTAAACATTTACCGATTTAGTATAGCATGACTTTATTCGTGAGTAAATGAATTGACGATACTTTCCAAATAGATTATAATAAAAGACAGTATTGCAATAGAATAAACGATAAGAGGGTAATAGAATGATAAAAAGCATGACGGGTTTCGGAAGATGTGAAATTTCTGAAGCAGAGCGTAAGTTTACGGTAGAATTAAAAGGAGTAAATCACAGATATTTAGATGTGAATATCCGTATGCCGAAAAAGTTGAATTTTTTTGAAGCGTCCATTCGTAATCTGTTAAAAAAATACGCACAGAGAGGAAAAGTAGATATTTTCATTACATACGAAGATTTTTCGGAAAATCAGGTTTCATTAAAATATAACGAAACATTGGCGGGAGAATATTTAAAATACTTTAAGCAGATGGAAGAAAAATTTTCTCTTGAAAATGATATTCGTATATCTACACTTTCACGTTATCCTGAAGTATTTACAATGGAAGAGCAGATGCAGGACGAAGAGGAAATATGGAACGTACTCGAGAAAGCGCTGGAGGGTGCATTTTCACAATTTGTTTCCACAAGAATAACGGAGGGTGAAGCGTTAAAGAAAGACCTGCTTGCCAAATTAGACGATATGCTTGTTCTTGTAGACAAAGTGGAAGAGCGTTCCCCTGAAATTATCGCTGAATATCGGGAGAAACTTGAAATGAAAGTCAAAGAATTACTGGCAGATACGCAGATAGAGGAATCGCGTATTGCGTCAGAAGTAGTTATTTTTGCGGATAAGATTTGTACGGACGAGGAAACGGTCAGACTGAGAAGTCATATAGCACATATGAAAGATACTTTGGAAGAAGCAGAAGGAATCGGAAGAAAACTTGACTTTATTGCACAGGAGATGAATCGTGAGGCGAATACGATTTTATCTAAGGCAAATGATTTGGAAGTAGCGAACTATGCGATTGATTTAAAAACAGGTATAGAAAAAGTAAGAGAGCAAATTCAAAATATTGAGTAAAGGAAGAAGAAAATGAAAAGAAGAGGAATTTTAATTGTTGTATCCGGTTTTTCGGGAGCGGGTAAAGGAACAGTAATGAAAGCGCTTTTAGAACGCTATGATAATTATGCGTTATCCATTTCTGCCACAACGAGAAAAGCCCGTGAGGGAGAACAGGACGGAAGAGAATATTTTTTCAAAACTGTAGAAGAGTTTGAAAAAATGATTGCGAAAGATGAATTAATAGAGTATGCTAGATATGTAGGTAATTATTATGGCACTCCACGGTCTTATGTGGAAGAACAGTTAGAGGCAGGAAAAGACGTTATTTTGGAAATTGAAATTCAAGGTGCGTTGAAAGTGAAAGAAAAGTATCCGGAAACATTACTTCTCTTTATCACACCGCCGAATGCAAAAGAACTGGAAAGACGTTTAATCGGACGCGGAACAGAAACAATGGAAGTGATTCAGTCCCGTATGAAACGTGCGGCAGAAGAAGCAGAAGGAATGGGCGCTTACGACTATATTGTTGTAAATGACAGTTTGGATATTTGCGTGGAAGAGATACATAATATTATAAAGAGCGAACATAGCAGAGGGTTTCGCAATGAAGATTTGATAACTCAAATAAAAGAAGAATTAAGAGGAGAAGCGAAAGGAGAATAAGATTATGTTACACCCATCATATACAGATTTGATGAAAGTAGTAAACCAAGATGTAGAGGAAGGTGCAACAAAGATTGTAAACAGCCGTTATTCTATCGTACTTGCAACATCTAAGAGAGCAAGACAGATTATTGACGGAGATACACCTTTAGTTCCTACAAAGGACGGAGAGAAACCGTTATCCATTGCCATTGATGAATTAAACAATGCGAAGATTAAAATTATTGCAGAAGATTCAGAACAATAAAAATGCAAAGGGCAGATGCCATAAGGTATCTGCCCTGTTAGGTATAGAGGAGAAAACGAATGAACATATTATTTATTTCACTTGGATGCGATAAAAATCTGGTAGACACGGAGGTAATGCTCGGACTTTTGGCGTCTAAAGGACATCAAATGGTTGATGATGAGAAAGATGCGGATGTGATTGTAATTAATACATGCTGTTTTATTCACGATGCGAAAGAAGAAAGCATTCAAAATATTTTAGAAATGGCAGAACTGAAAAAGGAAGGACGTCTGAAAGCACTCATTGTAACAGGCTGTCTTGCACAGAGATATAAAGAAGAGATTATCGAGGAAATTCCTGAAGTTGACGCAGTTCTCGGAACAACGTCTTATGACAAAATATTAGATGCCATTGACGAGGCGCTGGAAGGACATCATCGTGTGGAAATGACAGATATTGATGCACTTCCGCTTGTGGATACGAAACGTCTTGTGACAACGGGAGGACATTTTGCTTATTTGAAGATTGCAGAGGGGTGCGACAAACATTGCACATACTGTATTATTCCGAAGATACGCGGGAATTTTAGAAGTGTTCCAATGGAAAGATTGCTAAAAGAGGCAGAGGAACTGGCGGAACAGGGCGTAAAGGAATTGATTTTAGTTGCGCAGGAAACAACTCTCTATGGAAAAGATATTTACGGAGAAAAATCTCTGCATAAGTTATTAAAAGAATTGTGCAAAATCTCAGGAATACGGTGGATTCGTATTTTGTACTGTTATCCGGAAGAAATCACAGATGAACTTATTCAAGTAATGAAAGAGGAAAAGAAAATCTGTCACTATTTGGATTTGCCAATTCAACACGCAAGCGATGCTATATTGAAACGTATGGGAAGACGTACATCAAAGGCACAATTAGAAGAGATTATCGCTAAACTTCGCAAAGAAATTCCTGATATTACTCTCCGTACAACATTAATTACCGGATTTCCGGGAGAAACGGAAGAACAGCACGAGGAATTAATGGAGTTTGTGGATGAAATGGAATTTGACCGTTTGGGGGTATTCACATACTCACCTGAAGAAGATACGCCTGCCGCACTTATGGACGATCAGATTGAAGAAGAAGTGAAAGAGGACAGACAGGCTGAGTTAATGGAATTGCAACAGGATATTGCCTTTGATTTAGCGGAAGATATGATTGGAAAAGAAGTACTTGTCCTTATCGAAGGAAAAGTGGCTGATGAAAATGCTTACGTGGGAAGAACATACAAGGATGCGCCAAATGTAGACGGACTGATTTTTGTCAACACAGAAGAAGAACTGATGTCGGGAGACTTTGCAAGAGTAAAAGTGACGGGTGCTTTAGAATATGATTTGATAGGAGAGATTATATAATGAATTTACCAAACAAATTGACAGTAGTGAGAATGATAATGATTATTCCGTTTGTCGTATTTATGTTAAATACGGGGATTGCCGGAGATGCCAGCAAATGGATTGCGGTAAGTATCTTTATTGTGGCAAGCCTGACTGACTTGCTTGACGGAAAGATTGCAAGAAAATACAATCTTGTTACAAATTTTGGAAAATTTATGGATCCTTTGGCAGACAAACTGCTTGTCTGCTCGGCAATGATTTGTCTTGTGGAAATGGGCAGACTTCCGGCATGGATTGTTATTATCATTATCAGCCGTGAATTTATTATCAGCGGATTCCGTTTAGTTGCATCAGACAATGGAATTGTTATTGCGGCAAGTTACTGGGGAAAATTTAAAACAACGTTTCAGATGCTTATGGTTATTTTCTTAATTATGGATTTAGGCGGAGTATTTGCTACAGTAGAAACGATTTTGATTTACGTTTCACTTGCGTTGACAGTTATTTCTCTTGTAGATTACATCGCAAAAAATAAACAGGTTTTGACACAGGGTGGTATGTAAAATGGAGTTAGAAGAACAGGTTGTTCAGAAACTGATTGAAAAAAAATGGAAAATTACGACGGCGGAGTCCTGTACAGGAGGACTTTTGGCAGGAAGAATTTTGAATGTGTCGGGGGCATCTTCTGTATATGAGGAAGGTCATATTACTTACTCGAATGCGGCGAAAGAAAAGATTTTAGGCGTTTCCCACAATACACTTGAAAAATATGGTGCAGTCAGTACGGAAACGGCAAAAGAAATGGCAGTCGGCGCAGCAAAAACAGCAAATGCCGATGTCGCTCTCAGCACAACGGGAATTGCAGGTCCTACTGGCGGAACAAAGGACAAACCGGTCGGACTGATTTATATTGCCTGCTCTGTTTTGGGAAAAGTGTATGTCAAAGAATTGCGTCTGAAAGGTACGAGAGAAGAAAATCGTGCAAAGACTGTGGAGGAGGCGCTAAAACTCTTCTTAGAAAATTTCTAAGCGGATAAAAAACAGTATAGGCATATTCAACAATGATTTATAAAAATAAGACAAACTATAGCGTAGATTGTCGAATTATAAAAAAATATGAAAAAGATATAGACGAAAAGTTAAGTTTGTGAGAAAATAAAGTCATATATGGTGTTAAAGATATAACAAACACCGTTAAAGAAAAAATCATACATAGTTGAAAGGAGTTTTATCATGATTTATTCACATGAAGTACAAACAATGTGTCCAGTGGCTCAAGGCGTTAATCACGGACCAGCTCCAATCCCAGAAGAAGCAAAATGGGTAAAAGCAAAAGAAGTAAAAGATATTTCAGGTTTAACACACGGTGTGGGCTGGTGTGCACCTCAGCAGGGAGCCTGTAAATTAACATTAAACGTAAAAGACGGTATTATTCAGGAAGCATTAGTAGAAACTATCGGATGTTCAGGAATGACTCATTCAGCAGCAATGGCTTCTGAAATTCTTCCGGGAAAAACAATCTTAGAAGCATTAAACACAGACTTAGTTTGTGATGCTATCAACACAGCAATGAGAGAATTATTCTTACAGATCGTTTACGGACGTACACAGAGTGCATTCTCTGAAGACGGACTTCCGGTAGGAGCAGGTCTTGAAGATTTAGGAAAAGGACTTCGTTCTCAGGTTGGTACAATGTACGGAACATTAGCAAAAGGACCTCGTTATCTTGAAATGGCTGAAGGTTATGTAACAGGTATCGCTTTAGATGAAAATGATGAAATCATCGGATACCAGTTCGTAAGTCTTGGAAAATTAACAGACTTTATCAAAAAAGGTGATGATCCTAACACAGCATGGGAAAAAGCAAAAGGACAGTATGGTCGTGTTGCAGATGCTGTTAAGATTATCGATCCAAGAGCAGAGTAAGAGAAGGAGGACGTAAAAATGGCATTATTTGAATCATATGAAAGACGTATTGACAAAATCAATAGCGTATTAAACAGTTATGGTATTGCTTCTATCGAAGAAGCGGAAAAAATTACAAAAGACGCTGGACTTAACGTTTATGACCAGATTAAAGGAATCCAGCCAATTTGTTTTGAAAATGCTTGCTGGGCTTATATTGTAGGTGCTGCAATCGCAATCAAAAAAGACTGTAGAAAAGCGGCTGACGCTGCAGCTGCAATCGGAGAAGGTCTTCAGGCTTTCTGTATTCCGGGTTCAGTTGCTGACCAGCGTAAAGTTGGTTTAGGACACGGTAACTTAGGAAAAATGTTACTTGAAGAAGAAACAGACTGTTTCGCATTCTTGGCAGGACATGAATCATTCGCTGCTGCTGAAGGTGCAATCGGTATTGCTGAAAAAGCAAATAAAGTTCGTAAAAAACCATTACGAGTTATCTTAAACGGTCTTGGAAAAGATGCTGCACAGATTATCTCAAGAATCAACGGATTTACATTTGTTGAAACAGAAATGGATTACTATACAGGAGAAGTGAAAGAAGTATTCAGAAAATCATACTCTGACG
>Garnier_p1__coassemble_1208_pt1 | contig 15869 bp, 15 predicted proteins | sample Garnier_p1__metabat2_high_PE_010 | metagenome-assembled genome bin Garnier_p1
GGAGTATCGCCTTGCCAAGGCGAGGGTCGCGGGTTCGAATCCCGTCTCGTGCTTTCAAAAGAAATAATTGAATAGTTGTTCTGACGAGCAGAACAGATATGCACGAGTGGCTCAGTGGTGGAGTATCGCCTTGCCAAGGCGAGGGTCGCGGGTTCGAATCCCGTCTCGTGCTTTTTTTGTATATAAAAGTATAAAATCGGAGGGAAATCTATGGAAAAGAGATTAACAAATGAAGTGGGAATCCCGAAGTATCAGCAGATTGCCGCAGATATTGCATATAAGATCGTGGACGGCACTTACACAGAGGGGATGAAAGTATATGCAAGATCTTCTATTGGAAGTCGCTATGGAGTATCCTCAGAGACGGCGCGAAGAGCGATGTGTGTGTTATCTGACTGGGATGTTGTGGAAGTTGCAAAGAACAGCGGAGTAGTTATTAAATCAGAGGATAATGCTAAGAATTTTTTGCAGCAGCATCAGCATATGCAATCTATACAGAGTTTGAAAAGAAACATTTTGGAAAATGTGGAGAAACAGCAGAAAGCGACAAAGGAATTATATGGGTATTTAGATGAAGTTATCAAAAAGATTGATAATTATCGTTCCATTAATCCGTTTATCCCGTATGAACTTGTCATTACAGAGAAAACGCCATACTTAAATAAAACAGTCGGTTCGATTAATTTTTGGCAGGAAACTTTTGCTACGGTAATTGCAATAAGGAGAAACGGAACTCTGATTATGTCGCCGGGACCGAAAGCGGTTTTTCGATTAAATGATATTGTATATTATACAGGAGATGAAGATTGTCCTGACAGAGTGAGAGGATTTATGTATCCAAATAAATAAAAGACGAGAGATACCCTGATTATCAGCAGTAAAAGTTGATAATTGGGGTATTTTTGCATATTTCCCTATACAATGTGCAAAAAATGGATAAAACAATTTTGTGCAATTTTTCACAAAGTGACACTTGAAGAAATGACAACTTTGGAATATAATAAAGTTGTTACTTAAAGTGACAACTTTAGTTTAGTATAAAGTTGTCATAAAACAATAGAATGCGAGGAAAAATTATGGGTGAGAAAAAATCAAAATATGATAAAGTCTTAAGTTCAAAAGATATATTTGTCATTGCATTTGGCGCGATGATTGGCTGGGGCTGGATTGTTATGACAGGTGAATGGATTAATTACGGCGGCAGCGTTGGAGCAATGATAGCATTTGGAATCGGCGGATTTATGGTATTATTTGTAGGTTTGACTTATGCAGAACTGACATCGGCAATGCCGGAATGCGGCGGGGAGCATATATTTAGTTTGAGGGCATTCGGTAAAAACGGTTCGTTTGTCTGTACATGGGCAATTATTTTAGGATACGTAGGAGTTGTTGCGTTTGAGGCGTGTGCGTTCCCAACCGTTATTAAGTATATTGCTCCGTCACTTGTGACAAAAGGATATATGTATACAATCGGTGGATTTGATGTATATGCTTCATGGGTTGCCGTTGCGGTAGTTGCAGCGATTGCCATTACTTATATTAACTACAAAGGTGCAAAAACGGCGGCAAACGTACAGACAATCCTTACGGTTGTGATTGCTTTAGTAGGAATTGCGCTGATTGCGGCATCCGCAGTTCGCGGCAATGTGGCAAATCTTGATCCGATGTTTTTGGAAGGAAACGAGATTGGCGGCGTGTTCTAGGTTGCGGTAATGACACCGTTTATGCTTGTCGGATTTGACGTTATTCCACAGGCGGCAGAGGAAATTAACATTCCGTTTAAGAAAATCGGTAAAATTATTATTTTCTCTATTTTCATGGCGGTTGCGTGGTACGTGTTAATTGTTTTGGCAGTTTCGCTTATTATGTCAAAAGGTGATTTGAGTATTTCAGAACTGGTAACGGCTGATGCGATGAAAAAAGCATATTTTAACAGTGATATTGCTTCTACAGTATGTATTTTAGGTGGTATCATGGGTATTGTAACAAGCTGGAATTCATTCTTTATGGGTGGTTCAAGAGCGATTGCAGCGTTATCAGAATCACATATGGCACCGGCATTTTTATCAAAGGTAAATAAAAAGACGAAAACACCGACAAACTCAATCCTTTTAGTAGGACTTATTGCGGTAATCGCACCGTTTTTTGGTAAGTCGATGATGACATGGATTACGGATGCGGGGAGTTTTGCAGTTTGTCTTGCATATCTCATGGTTTCGGCTTCTTTCTTAAAATTAAGAAAGAGTGAACCGAATATGAACAGACCTTATAAAGTAAAAAATGCGAAGTTTGTTGGTGGAATGGCAGTTCTTACAACGACGATTATGTGTCTGTTATATGTTGTTCCGGGAAATTCCCAGTTGATTACAGAGGAATGGATAATTGTAGGCGCATGGATTCTGTTGGGAGTTATATTTTACGGTTATGCCAGAAGGCAATATAAAGAAAAATTCGGTACACGTCAAAAATTGATTTATGAAGATGTAGTGGAGAAAAGTCCGAAAAAGAATAAAGAAAATGTGGTAGCAAAAGCCTAATTAAATAAAAAAGATGCAGAGGAATTAGAAATTCTTTTGCATCTTTTTTCATACTATGATACAATTTCTAGGAAAATAAAATAAAAAAGCAGAGTAGAAATATGTGCGTTAAGTGCTGGCCGGACGGGGAGTTGCCGGTGGGACGAAAAGTGAATAACTTGCGGTACATATTTTGCATCCCGCTGCTGCACATGACAGATATGTTTGTATTGTATACCTGCTATGCGTGGCTTGAGGACTACTGCAAAGGAGGTATTTTTTATGGAACAAATGAAAACACAGTTTAAGGACTCCTGGCAAGAGTTGAAGCATTTAAAGACGATTGTAGTAACAGCAATGTTTATTGCAATCGGTGTCGTACTCGGATTCTTTTTTACCATTCAGGTAACGGATTTTCTGAAAATCGGATTTTCTTTTATCGCAAATGAAATGACAGCGTTGCTGTTCGGACCTGTGGTAGGCGGAATTATGGGGGGTGTGACGGATATTCTTAAGTTTATACTGAAGCCCACGGGAGCGTATTTCTTCGGATTTACATTTAATGCAATTTTGGGAGCGGTTATTTATGGAATCATTTTATATCACCGACCAATTACATTTAAGAGAATTCTGATTGCAAAAACGATAGTGGCAATTGTTGTGAATGTATTTCTTGGAACATACTGGCTGCACATTATGTATGGAAAAGCATTTTGGGCATTAATCCCTGTCAGAGTATGGAAACAGGTTATGTCTGTGCCGATTGAAAGTTTTCTTTTCTATATTGTAGCGAAAGCACTCTCAAAGGCGAGGGTTTTTGAACTGATTAAGACAAAAAAATAAAGGGGAAGATAGAAAATGAGTTATGCAGATAAAGTATTTATAGAAATGTGCCGTGATATTATTGATAACGGAGTGAGTACGGAGGGGGAGAAAGTCCGTCCGAAATGGGAGGACGGAAGTTATGCTTACACAATGAAGAAGTTTTGTGTAGTAAATCGTTATGATTTGTCGAAAGAATTTCCGGCATTGACATTACGACGTACGGGAATTAAAAGTTGTGTGGACGAAATGCTTTGGATATGGCAGAAAAAATCGAATAATATCCATGATTTAAACAGTCATATTTGGGACAGTTGGGCAGATGAGGACGGTTCTATCGGAAAAGCATACGGCTATCAGATGAGAGTGAAACACCAGTATAAAGAAGGCATGATGGATCAGGTAGACAGGGTGATTTACGATTTGAAAAACAATCCGTACAGCCGCCGTATTATGACGAATATTTATGTACATCAGGACTTGCATGAGATGAATTTATATCCATGTGCATATAGCGTTACATTTAATGTGACAAAGAAGAAGGACAGTGATAAATTGGTGTTAAATGCTATTTTAAATCAGCGTTCGCAGGATGTTTTGGCAGCAAATAACTGGAATGTATGCCAATATGCAGTGCTTGTGCATATGCTTGCGCAGGTGTGTGATATGCAGGTGGGAGAACTTGTTCATGTGATTGCGGACGCACATATTTATGACAGACATATTCCGCTAATCGAAGAATTAATTTCGAGAGAGCCTTATCCGGCACCTAAATTTTGGTTAAATCCGGAAGTCAAAGACTTCTATGAATTTACACCGGATGACGTGAGATTAGACGATTATCAGACAGGTCCTCAGATTAAAAATATTCCAATTGCAGTGTAGGGAGGAACGAAAATGAATTTAATTGTAGCAGTAGATAAAAACTGGGCAATCGGCTGTGGAAACAGACTTTTAGTCAGCATTCCGGCAGATATGAAATTTTTCCGTGAAACAACAATGGGGAAAGTTGTTGTTATGGGAAGAAAGACTTTGGAAAGTTTTCCGGGTGGACAGCCTTTGAAAAACCGTACCAATGTTGTGATTACAAGGGATAAAAACTATAAAGTAAAAGATGCTGTCGTAGTCACAAGTGTGGAAGAGGCGTTGAAAGAATTGAAAACATATGGGGAAGACGAGATTTATGTTATCGGAGGGGAAAGCATTTACAGACAACTTCTTCCGTATTGTAAAACAGCGTATGTGACAAAAATTGACCACGCTTATGAGGCGGATACGTATTTTCCGAATCTCGATGAAATGGACGATTGGAGAATGACGGGGATTACGGATGAGCAGACATACTTTGATTTGGAATATGTATTTACAAGATATGAGAGAGTGAAAGGAAATGAAGAAAAACATTAATCTGTTAGAAGGGCCGATTCTGCCGTCATTGTCAGGGTTGGCACTTCCGATTATGGCGACATCACTTATCCAAATGGCATATAACCTGACGGATATGATTTGGATTGGAAGAGTGGGAAGTTCAGCCGTGGCGGCGGTAGGTGCTGCCGGAATGTATATGTGGCTGGCAAATGGATTGGCTACGCTGGCGAAAATGGGCGGTCAGGTAAAAGTGGCACAGGCTTTGGGGGCGAAAGAAAATAAACAGGCGGTAAGTTACGCCAAAAGTGCATTGCAGTTGGGGATTGCCCTTGGAGTGATTTACGGTGTGCTGGCAGTTGTGTTGGCAAATCCGCTGATTGATTTCTTTAAATTGAATAGTGCGGATGTAGTTGCCGATGCAAAAATCTATTTGCAGATTACTTGTGGGGGAGTGATTTTCTCCTTTTTGAATCAGATTTTTACCGGAATTATGACGGCTATGGGAAACAGCAGGACATCTTTTGTGGCGACAGCGGCTGGGCTTATTATTAATATTGTTATGGATCCTGTTCTGATTTTCGGTATAGGACCTTTTGCCGAGATGGGCGTTATGGGAGCGGGAATTGCAACGGTTTTTGCACAGATGATTGTAACCGGCGTATTTATTTTGGAGGCATTAAAAGATGAGATTATTTTCCAAAAGGTACGTCTGCTTGAAAAAGTGGATAGGGAAAGTATGATGACGATTGTAAAAATCGGTTTCCCGACAGGGGTACAGAGTATGATTTTTACAAGTATTTCTATGATTATTGCGCGGATGATTGCCGGATTTGGCGACAGTGCGGTGGCAGTTCAAAAGGTTGGTTCTCAGATAGAGTCGATTTCATGGATGACTGCGGAAGGTTTTGGCGCTGCGGTAAATGCGTTTATGGCACAGAACCACGGGGCAAAAAATAAAAAGAGAATTGTGCAGGGATATAAAGTTGCAATGCGTATAGAGATTGTATGGGGGATTTTCTGTACGTTCGTGCTTATGGTATTTCCGGCAGTTATTTTTAAAATTTTTATTCCGGAGGCAGATGTACTTCCGATGGGAGTGGATTATCTGAAAATTTTAGGGGTATCCCAACTCTTTATGTGTATTGAGTTGACAACTGCCGGAGCGTTTTCGGGATTGGGGAAAACAATTCCTCCGTCCGTTTCCAGTATTATTTTGACAGCGGCACGTATTCCTATGGCGGTAGCGCTTACGTCAACTGCTTTGGGATTGAATGGAATTTGGTGGAGTATTACCATTTCCAGTATCTTTAAAGGCGTAATTTTAGTGGCATGGTTCTTGATTTATTTGAAAAAAATGTTTGCGGAAGAATAAAAGAAAAACTCAGACCGATTTTGCTGGTCTGAGTTTTTGTCTATAAAGCAAATATTTTTGTTGCGATAGAAAAATAAATAATAATCGAGCATGTATCCACGAGAGTTGTGATAAGCGGCGCTGCCATAATGGCAGGGTCTAAATGTAATTTTTTTGCAAACAGCGGAAGAACACAGCCGATTAATTTTGCGATAATGACGGTAGCAATCAGGGAAAGTCCGATGACAACCGCAAGTTTTGCATCGCCGTACATGAGGAAAATACGGATTCCGTTTGCAACGGCAAGACCGGCGCTGACTAAAAGAGCGATGCGGAATTCTTTAAACATAACGCGGAAAATATCCGAAAATTTAATTTCTTCCAGAGCAAGTCCGCGGATAATCAATGTTGAACTTTGCGAACCACAGTTTCCGCCCGTATCCATTAGCATTGGAATGAAGGATACGAGAAGAGGTATGGCGGCGAAAGCGTTCTCGTATTTCGTAATGATTGAGCCTGTAATCGTGGATGAAAGCATTAAAATCAGCAGCCATAAAAAGCGGTTTTTTGCGTGAGAAAAAACAGAAGTATCGAAATAAGATTTCTCACTTGGGTTTACGGCGGCCATAATGGTAATATCTTCCGTTGCCTCGTCAACCATAACGTCCATAGCATCATCGACTGTGACAATACCGACCATTAAATCGCCTGCGTCCAATACAGGAATAGCAAGCAGACCGTATTTTGAAAAGAGTTTTGCAACTTCCTCTTGATCTGTGTGGGTGGAAACAGATATAATTTCCGTTTCCATAATTTCTTCGATTACTGTATCATCGTCCATTGTCATTAAATCTTTGGCAGATACAATACCGATTAGACGGCGATGCTCAAGTACATAGCAAGTATAAATCGTTTCTTTATGGATTCCTACTGCTTTGATGTGTAACATAGCGTCTTTAACCGTCATGGATTTTTTCAGGTTAACATATTCGGTTGTCATAATACTACCGGCACTGTCGTCGGGATAATTTAATAGTTGGTTGATGCTGTTTCGTTTTGTGCTGTCAACCGTATCCAGTATTCTCGTAACGAGATTTGCAGGGAGTTCCTCCAGCATATCTACAGTGTCATCCATATATAAGTCGTCCAGCAGTTCTTTTAATTCTTTTTCCGTAAAAATATCTACAAGGTAAGTCTGCATGGAGTTATTCATATTGGAAAATACATCGGCAGCCTTGTCCTTTGGAATAAGGCGGAATGCCAAAGCAAGTTCCTTATCTTCCAGTTCGGAAAGCAGAGCGGCAATGTCCACTGCGTTCATCACGTCTAAAATACTCCGAATAGTTTTGAATTCTCTTTTTGCCAAAAGTTCCATAAAGATTGTTGTGTTCATGATGACCTCTCCTTTTCTTTTTTTTGATTTTATTTACAAATGTTAAGGCACACCTACTGGCACCAGCATCCATTGTCCTCACCTGCCTTTCTATAATAAAAAACCTTGTCACTGCTTAAACAATGACAAGGTATAAAAATACTCCCACAATGTGCATCGTTCAAGCTTTAGTATCATAGGGCATAAAAATTGCATTAGGTTATGCCTTGTTCCGACATAGCCTGCTAACCAACTAATTGTGTCTCCACAATTTTGCGGCAGCAATCTTAGGAAAAACCAAATCCCTATGGTAACCTCACCTACCGAGTTTATTTAGTTCCCCTACATTCTAACGCGGAATAAATAGTGTGTCAAGAAAAATTAGCGGGATTGATTTTGAATAAAAAGATATGGTATAATAAAACAGATTATGTTTTAGAAAGAGGTGATTTCCAATGGAAGCGTATACAAGTTTTGCATCTGTCTATGATACATTTATGGATAATATTCCGTATGAAGAGTGGAGTGCTTATGTGAGAGAACTGTTGGTAAAATACGGGGTGACGGAGGGGCTTGTATTGGAACTGGGCTGCGGAACCGGAACGATGACGGAATTGCTGGCATCAGCAGGATACGATATGATAGGAATAGATAATGCTGAGGAAATGCTGGAGGTTGCCCTTGAGAAAAAATTATCCTCCGACCATGATATTTTGTATCTTTTGCAGGATATGAGAGAATTTGAATTGTATGGTACGGTGAAAGCGGTTGTCAGTGTCTGTGATTCCATGAATTACATTATGGAGGAAGAGGAACTGTTGGAAGTTTTCAGACTTGTAAATAATTACTTAGACCCGAAAGGAATATTTATTTTTGATTTCAATACGATTTACAAATATCGGGAACTTTTGGGAGATAGGACGATTGCGGAAAACAGAGAGGAATGCAGTTTTATTTGGGATAACTACTATTATGATGAGGAAGAGGTAAATGAGTATGAACTCAGTCTGTTTATCCGAGAAGGAGAGTCGGATTATTATCGCAAATATGAGGAAATCCATTACCAGAAAGCGTATCGGCTGGAAACAATGCAACGTCTCATTGAGCAGTCGGGTTTAGAATATGTGACGGCGTATGATGCGTTTACCTACGAAGAACCGAGAGAAGACAGTGAGCGAATTTATATAATAGCGAGAGAAAGAGGAAAATAGAAATGAAAGATTATATTGTAAGAGCAACAGCGGGAAATGGTCAGATTCGAGCATTTGCCGCAACAACAAAAGAGGTAGTAGAGAAAGCAAGACAGGCACACAATACAAGTCCGGTTGCAACAGCGGCGCTCGGAAGACTTTTGACGGGTGGTGCGATGATGGGAAGTATGATGAAAAATGACACAGATATGCTTACCATTCAAATCAAATGTGACGGACCGATTAAAGGGTTAACTGTTACGGCAGACAGACATGGAAATGTTAAAGGGTATGTGGAAAACCCGAATGTTATGCTTCCGCCGAACAAACAAGGAAAGTTAGATGTTGCGGGTGCATTGGATTTAGGCGTATTAAGTGTCATTAAGGATATGGGGTTAAAAGAACCGTATGTAGGGCAGACCATTTTACAGACAAGTGAGATTGCGGAAGATTTAACGTATTATTTTGCTACATCTGAACAGGTTCCGTCCTCTGTAGGCTTGGGTGTGCTAATGGAAAAAGACAATACGGTAAAACAGGCAGGCGGATTTATCGTACAGGTTATGCCGTTTGTTGAGGAAGAAGTGTTGGCTAAATTGGAAGAAAATATCAAAAAGATTTCTTCTGTGACGGCTATGCTGGATAAAGGGTATACACCTGAAAATATTTTAGAAGAAGTATTGGAAGGGTTAGAAGTAGAGTTTACGGACACAGTTCCAACGCAGTTTTACTGCAATTGTACAAAAGAAAGAGTAGAAAAAGCGATTATCAGTATCGGTAAAAAAGATATTCAGGAAATGATAGATGACGGAAAAGAAATAGAGGTAAACTGTCATTTCTGTAACACAAACTATACGTTTTCTGTAGAAGAACTAAAAGAAATGTTAAAAAGGAGCAGATAGATTATGAAACAAGGGTTTATAAAAGTAGCGGCAGCAACGCCGGATATCAGGGTGGCGGATATTCCTTATAATACAGAACAGATTTACAAACTGATTGATGAAACGGTTGAGAATGGGGCAAAAATTGTTGTTTTTCCTGAACTCTGTGTGACGGGATATACTTGCGGAGATTTGTTTTTTCAGGATATTTTATTGGAGCGTGCCAAAGAGGCGTTAAATGACATTGCGGCTTATACAAAAGATAAAGATGCTTTGGTTTTTATAGGTGTTCCGCTTGCGATTAACGGAAAATTATACAATGTGGCGGCTGCCTTAAATAAAGGAAAAATCATTGGGTTGGTGACAAAAACATTTTTACCAAATTATTCGGAATTTTATGAGATGAGAACATTTCAGGCGGGACCGGAGGAAGCGGGAGTAATTTTGTATGAGGGAGAGCAGGTTGCATTCGGGCCGCAAATTCTCTTTAAGGCAAAGGATATGGAAGAATTGATTGTTTCCGCAGAAATCTGTGAGGACGTTTGGTCACCGATTCCGCCAAGCATTATGGCGGCGACAGCGGGAGCGACAATTCTTGTAAACTGTTCTGCGAGCAGTGAAACATATGGAAAGGACGGATACAGAACATCTTTAATTTCCGGACAGTCTGCGAGAATGATTGCAGGATATGTATACGCTAATGCGGGAGCAGGAGAGTCTACGACAGATTTAGTTTTCGGCGGGCATAATATTATTGCCGAGAACGGCATGATATTAAAAGAGTCAAGGCGTTATATGAATGACGTAATTTATGCAGAGATAGATGTACATCGTTTATTAAACGAGAGAAGAAAGAATACGACTTTCCAGCAGATGAGCGGAAAACATTTCTTAGTTACAGTACCTTTTGAAATTAAAAAGGAAGAAACGGAATTAACAAGAAACATTTCACAGATGCCGTTTATTCCGGAAGATGAGAAAGAAAGAGATGAATGTTGCGAAGAAATTTTGATGATTCAGGCGTTAGGATTGAAAAAGCGTTTACAGCATACAAACTGTAAGAATGTTGTTATCGGCGTTTCCGGCGGTTTGGATTCTACACTGGCATTGCTTGTAGCGGTAAAAACATTTGATATGATTGGGATTGACAGGAAAAATATTACGGCAGTGACAATGCCGTGTTTTGGAACGACAGACAGAACATATCAGAACGCATGCGTTTTAATTGAAAAATTAGGCGTAACTCTTCGGGAGATTTCAATTCGGGATGCAGTTAAAAATCATTTTAAAGATATTGGACAGAGAGAAGACCTTTTCGATATTACTTATGAAAATGCACAGGCCCGTGAACGGACGCAGGTGCTAATGGATATTGCCAATATGGAAAACGGAATGGTTATCGGAACCGGAGATATGTCGGAACTGGCACTCGGCTGGGCGACTTATAACGGTGACCATATGTCTATGTATGGGGTAAATGCTTCGGTACCGAAAACGTTTGTACGATTTATCGTAAAGCACTGTGCTTTGGAATGTGAAGATAAAACTTTACAAAAGGCATTGTTGGATATTTTGGATACTCCGATCAGTCCTGAACTTCTTCCGGCAAAAGAGGGAGAAATTGAGCAGAAAACAGAAGATGTGGTAGGACCTTACGAACTCCATGACTTCTATTTATACTATATGCTTCGATATGGATATGAGCCGTCCAAAATTTATCGCCTTGCGAAAAAAGCATTTGAAGGTGATTACGAAGAAGAAACGATTTTAAAATGGCTCAAGAGTTTTTACAGACGATTTTTTACGCAGCAGTTTAAACGCTCATGTTTGCCTGACGGGGCTAAAGTAGGAACGGTAGGATTATCTCCAAGAGGGGATTTAAGAATGCCGAGTGATGCGTGTATGACAATTTGGATGGAGGATTTAGAGCGTCTGTAAAAGGAGTGGTATTTATGGATAAAAAATGGGCGGAAAGTTATTGGAAGCGAGTACGCTTTGGCACGATAATCATTTATATTGCCTTAATTATTTGGCTGTTTTCTTTAGGTTACGGGTTTATTAAAACCGGTGATGTAAGTGGAGTATGGGGATTTTTTACTGTTGTTCTATTGGGAACAGAACTCGGATTTAACTTTTGGAAAAGAAGACAAATGAAGAAACTACAGGACGTTTTATATGAGGAATGCGATCCGTTCCGTTTCAAAGAGATTTATGAATTCTTTCGTATGAAAGCGAAAAAAGAGCGTGTGAAAAATTTCTATAATATTCAGATTGCCATAGCACTTCTTATGGAGGGATATGAAGATTCGGCATATGAATTAATAAACCAAATAGATTTTTCGGATTTGCCGTCACGTTTTGAATTGAGTTATTATGATTTTATGAGAATGTATTTTTCTGTTAAGCATGATGAAAAACAGTTGGCAAAGGTAAAAAATGTTTTGGAAAAGAAAATAGAAAAAGCAAGCACTGTGGAAAAGCAATGGATTGTGCAAGAAATCCGATGGATGGATTTGCAGGTGGCAGAATATCGAAAAGATTATGCGGTTTATGATAGATTGATTACAGAATGTGCTGCCGAAATGCAACGTATGCTCCAAAAGGTTTCCCTATACGCAATAATGGCAAGAGCAGAATTCGGAAGAGGAAATACAGATAAGGCAAAAGAGTATTGTGAATTTGTTTTAAAACATGGAAACCGTACATACTATGTGAAAAATGTCGAAAAACTTTTGGCTGTTATGACAGGCGAAAAAGTGGAAGAGGAGAATGAAGCAGAGAGCATACAATGGAAAGAGAACCAACTGTATAAAGAAAAACCGGATTTAAAGTTTTTTACCGGAAGAAAGAAATACAGACGGAGACAAAGGATAAACTATTTGCTATGGATTGCTTTTGGGTATGTGGTTGGTTTTATTATCTATGGTGCTATGGGAGTTCGGCTTTCCCGCCAATTAGCAGAGATGGGAACAGAAACATGGTTATGGGCAAATAACGGTCTGTTAGGAATTCAACTCGGGCTTTTGGGCGGCTGGCTGATAGCGGGAATAATCAATGGAGTGTATCTGCTTTTGAGATTGCTCGGTAAAGTGTCAACGATAATGAAGATAATCATTATTGTGTTTACTATACCGTTTTTCTTAATGGCAGGTTCAGTATCCGTGATACCATATTCTATTTATCAGATTATTATGATTATTAAAGAACGTGAAAAGAAAAAGTAAGGGTGCAATTTGCGTTATATTTGTGGTACAATAATTGCACAGAATAAAGTGATGAAGAGGTGTGTATGATGAGCGAAGAACAATTACAGACAGAAACAATGGCAGATTATGAAGACCAGTTTGACGTGGCAAATCCGTGGAATATTGTCACACGTTATATGGAAGAGGGGACAAATCTTTCCGTTAAAGTGGAAGGAATTGTAAATGGCGGAGCAATCGCATATATTGAAGGAATCAGAGGTTTTATCCCTGTTTCACGCTTATCTCTTTCTTATGTGGAAAACGTGGAATCATATTTATTGAAAGAGATTGAAGTGCGTGTCATTGATGTAAATCAGGCGGAAAATAAATTAGTATTGTCTGCCAGAGAAATCTTAAAAGAGAAGGAAAATGAAGAGAAAGCACGCAGACTGAGTGCAGTGGAAGTTGGAAGTGTTTTGGAAGGTACAGTAGAATCTTTGCAGACTTACGGTGCATTTATCCGCTTGGAAAATGATTTGTCCGGACTTGTACATATTTCTCAGATTTCCGATAAGCGTATCAAATCTCCTAAAGACGTATTAGCGGTAGGAGATACGGTTTCGGTAAAAGTTATCGGAATTAAAGACGGTAAAATCAGCCTAAGTATGAAAGCGTTAATTGAACCGGAAGAGGAAGTTGTAGAGAAAGTGGAAATTCCAAAAGCAGAGGAAATTGGAACAAGTTTAGGGGATTTATTCAAAAACATTCAACTGTAACAGGTTGATTGATGAAGAAAACAGTCATGGAAGTGCGTTCTTTGGCTGTTTCTTTTTCACTATAAAAATCTCTTGAGTAAAATCGTACTTTCGAGGACAATCAAGACGAGGAGTGATATAGAATTTATGGAAAATAAAAAAGCAAGAAAAGTGTATGTTGTAGGGCATAAAAATCCGGATACGGACTCTATCTGCTCTGCACTGGCATATGCAAATTTAAAAAAGCAGATTACGGGAGATGAATATGTTGCTAAGAGAGCGGGGCAGATTAATGAGGAAACGCAATATGTGCTGAAACGCTTTGGGGTAACGCCTCCGGGACTGTTGAATAATGTACAGACGCAGGTAAAGGATATTGATATTAATAAGATGTCGGGTGTGGAGAGCAGTGTTTCCATTAAAAAAGTTTGGGCGCTGATGAAAGAGAATAATACAAAGACGATGCCGGTCACATCAAACGGAGAGTTGGAAGGTTTGATTACAATCGGTGATATTGCTACTTCTTATATGGAAGTGTATGACAGCAATATATTGGCGTTTGCAAGAACACAGTACAGAAGTATTGCAAATACGCTGGACGGAGAGATTGTGACAGGAAATGAACACGCCTATTTTATTAAAGGAAAGGTTGTTATTGCAGCGTCCAGCCCTGAATTAATGGAAAACTTTATTGAGCAGGATGATTTGGTTATTTTAGGAAACCGCTATGAATCCCAGTTATGTGCATTGGAAATGGACGCAAGTTGTCTTGTTGTATGCCAAAATGCAACGGTTTCCAAAACAATTAAAAAACTTGCGGAAGAGAGAAGTTGTGTCATTATCCGCACACCTCATGATACATTTACGGTGGCAAGATTAATTAATCAGAGTATTCCGGTGAAACATTTTATGACAAAGGAAAATTTCACTGCGTTTAAAACGAGCGATTATATTGACGATATTAAAGAAGTTATGACAAAAAAGCGTTACCGTGATTTCCCTGTTATTGATAAACACGGAAGATTTATCGGATTTATTTCCCGCAGACGTTTATTGGATGCGAAGAAAAAACAGGTTATTTTAGTGGATCATAATGAGAAAACACAGGCGGTTGACGGAATAGAAGAGGCAGATATATTGGAAATTATCGATCATCATCGTCTGGGAGCGGGGATTGAAACGGTAGGTCCTGTATATTTCAGAAACCAGCCGGTAGGATGTACGGCAACAATCGTGTATCAAATGTATTTAGAGAACAATGTAAAAATTGATGAAACAATAGCGGGATTACTTTGTTCGGCAATTACTTCAGATACATTAATGTTCCGCTCTCCGACCTGTACAGCAGTAGATGAGAAGGCGGGAAGAGAGTTGGCGGAGATTGCACATATCGATATTGAAGAACTGGCAGGAAATATGTTTAAGGCGGGAAGTAACCTTGTCAATAAGACGGCAAAAGAAATTTGTTTCCAAGATTTCAAAAAATTTGAAGTGAGCGGGGTTGATTTTGGTGTAGGACAGATTAACTCAATGAGCAAAGAAGAATTGGCTGAGATAAAGGAACGTATTTTACCGTATTTAAAAACCGCACTTGTGGAAAAAGGTATTGATATGATGTTTATTATGCTGACAAATATTATTGAAGAAACGACAGAATTGCTCTGTGTTGGAAATAATGCAAAAAGTCTTGTAATGGAAGCGTTTGATTTGTCGGCAGACACGGACGAGATTATTTTAAAAGGCGTTGTATCCCGCAAAAAACAGTTGATACCTGCGATTGTAGTATCATTGCAGAGTTAAGGAGAAAATATGGCAAAACAGACATGGAAAGCAGGAAATATGTTGTATCCTCTGCCTGCCGTTATGGTCAGCATGGCAGACGAAAATGGAAAATCTAATATTATAACAGTGGCATGGGCGGGAACGATTTGCACGAATCCACCGATGTTGTCTATCTCTGTTCGACCGGAGAGATATTCTTATGATATTTTAAAAAATACAGGGGAGTTTGTTGTCAACCTTACAACAGAAGATTTGGCTTACGCGACAGACTACTGTGGTGTGCGTTCGGGAAGAGATGTGGACAAATTTAAAGAAATGAAACTGACAGAGGAGAAGGCAAGCATAGTAAACGCCCCTTTGATTAAGGAAAGTCCTGTAAATATTGAATGTAAAGTGAAAAAGATTGAGGAGTTGGGTTCTCATCATATGTTTTTGGCGGAAGTTGTAGCAGTTAATATTGATGAAACATATTTGAACGAAAAAAATAAATTTGAATTATCAAAGGCAAAACCGATTGTGTACTCTCATGGAGAATATTACGGGATTGGAAATCTGCTTGGGACTTTTGGATATAGTGTTCGAAAGAAGAAATAAAAATCTTTAAATTAAAAAAAAAATTTTAATGAAAATGATGGGGCACCTGGGTG
>Garnier_p1__coassemble_1233_pt1 | contig 15567 bp, 8 predicted proteins | sample Garnier_p1__metabat2_high_PE_010 | metagenome-assembled genome bin Garnier_p1
GGCACAAACAGGAGATAAAAATTCTAATGGCAATGGAAATAAAACGGAAAATGGACAGGGAAAGCCGGAAGCAGGAGGAGAGGACGAAGAGGAAAATGGAGAAGGTGAAAGTGGTGAAAATGTAGGGGGCGAGGAGGAAGAATCAAAACTCCCTGAGATTATATGCAGTCTGACAGAAGGACAGGTGGTAAGTGGTAGCTTTTTGGGATTTACGGTACAGGCAACTACATATAAAAAAGAACCGTTAAGTTCGTTTTATGTGACGGTAAAGGTAAATGGCAAGAAGTTATACAGTTCGGGAACACAGCATAACGTGATAAGTTATAGAACTTCTCAGGAATTGCAAGACGGAAGTAATGAAATTTCCGTTACGGCAACAGATAAAGAGGGGAATACAGCTACCAAAAATTATCATGTTACGGTCAGGAAAGAAGAGGCACAGGTAGAAGGCGGAACAATGCGTGTCAAATTGCAGGCGGATGTACTTGGATTAGGGACAATCTTTAATGAAAAAGTTGTGTTCTATGAGGGGGAAAATCTTCCTTATGTAGTGGACCGTGCGTTTAAACAAGCAGGAATAAAATATAAGTATACGGGAACATTTGATTATGGGTTCTATTTGCAGAGAATATATAGACAAGGTATTACGAACGGATATAAAATTCCGACTCCGATTTTACAGAAACTGGAAGAAGAAAACTGCTCATGGGTTGGCTATGAAACAGATTCCCTAGGGGAGAAAGATTTTTATTACTGGTCGGGGTGGCTTTATAGAATGGACGGATATTTTCCGGACGGGCTATCAACAATACAGGCGGAAGACGGTTCGGAGGTAGAAATTCTGTTTACGTTGAATAATGGAGCGGAATATAACGGAACATGGTTTTCCGGAAACTGGTAATATTGAAAGGGGTGATGTGAAAAGAAGTAGAAATATGTAATATAACGGGAAAAGAAAGGAAGAAGAAAGATGAAAAAGTTGAAACAAATAGCAGCAACGATTCTTGCGGTGTCCTTAATGATAACAATGTTTCCGGCAAATGTGTCGGCTAAGGAAACGGTTCGTGAGAATGTAGATACAGAATGGTACAATTTCCGAAATAATGCGGAAAATAATGGGGTAACAGACAGACCTACTCCGATTGAAGCAAAGGAAACAATACAAAAGTGGGCAGAGAAGTATGGAACAGGCTGGGCTGCCGCACCAACTCCTCCTTTGATTTTAGATGGGAAATTATATATAGGTGTTGCAAATCAGATTCTTGAAATTGACAAAGAGACCGGTAAAGAAATTCGTAGAAGTGATGAAATGATCGGAAATGTCGGTTATGCGATGAATCCCCTCACATATGCAGACGGCAAGTTATTTGTGCAGGTAGGAAACGGTGCAATTCAGGCAGTTGACTATAAGACATTAAAATGTGTGTGGTATAGTGAAAAAATAGGCGGACAGACGGTTTCTCCAATCAGTTATGCGAAAATTGACGGGAAAGGCTACATTTATAGTGGTACATGGAACAGTGAAAAACGAGACGGAAGTTATATTTGTATGACAACAGATGATGAGGGAACAACGAAAGTAGAAGGGCAAACAAAAGGTGGAGGAAAGGAGAAAAAATTAACGTGGCGTTTTACTCCTTCCACAGATGATACGCAGGTAAAAAATAAAAGAGGGTTTTACTGGGCGGGTGCATATGCTACAGAAAATTATATAGCGGTAGGTTCGGATGACGGCTCTAATGAGGGCGATTATACAGCAGATGCTATATTTTATACATTAGATTCACGTACGGGAAAAATTATTGACTCCATTTCGGGAATTAAGGGGGATATCCGTACAACGACAGTGTATGACAACGGATATTTGTATTTTGCCACAAAAGGCGGAGTTCTCTATAAGACAAAGGTAGACAGCAAAGGAAAACTGAGTGATACAAGTTCTATCGATATAGGGGCAGTGACAAATGAAAAATTAATGGCGACAGCAGCACCGTTAGTATATGGAAATAAGATTTATATGGGAGTTTCAGGTTCGGGAGGACAGTTTGATCCTGATGCAGGACACGGATTCCGTATTATCGATAACAGTGGTCCTCTTACACAGGATTCTATTATGTATAATCTTCCGATTGCCGGGTATCCGCAGGCGGCAGCATTGGCATCGACAGCGTATGCAGATAAAGATTTTGACGGAAATGGAGAGGCGGACGGCAGAGTATATTTGTATTTTACATATAATGCAATGCCGGGAGGAATTTATTATTGTTATGATACAAAGGATCAAACAGAAGCGAAACCGGATCAGTATGGTGAATTATTTGTGCCGGAAAAAGATCAGCAGCAATATTGTATAAGTACTCTTTGTGCGGATAGAGAAGGAACGCTATATTATAAGAATGACAGTTGTTATTTAATGGCAGTAGAAACTAATCCGGCATACTTAAATAATATAGTGGTAAAAGGCGGAGAAAATGAAAGCATTTCATGGAATAAGGCATTCGATTCATCAAGCATGGAATATGAATTGAAAATTCCTGATACAATGAAAACGGCAAATATCACATTGGAAATGGATGAAGGTGTGACTGCCACAGTTAACGGAAGTACATATACCGGTAAAAATGAAGTGACACTTGAAGAAGGTGATACAAAAGTACAGATTGAAGTCAGCAAAACGAGAGGAGAAAAAACATATAAAAGAGTATATGTATTAAGTTTTACGAGGGTAAAGGCAATCTCCACTCTTGAGAGCATGAAGGTGGGAAATTCCAATTCCTTTTCCGGATTTTTGCAGATGACACCTGAATTTTCATCAGAAGTAACTGACTATAGAGTGGATACAACAAGACAGGAAAGTTTTTGGAGAGTTTGGTTGAAACCGACAGATATAAATTCAAAAATTACCGTAGTTCCTGTAGAAAATGTAGATAAAATAACAACATCAGATGGAAATACTACAACTCAAGGTCATAACAGATGGAATGTATATAAGAAGGATCAGAAAAAAACGGCTAAGATTAGAATCGATGTGTTGTCTGAAAACGGAAAGAAAACGACGAGTTATAATTTGGCTTTAGAAGTTCCTGTAAAAGTAACAGGAATTACACTTGATAAGCATAAAGCAGAATTGGATATAACAGAGAAAATGCAGTTGAATGCAAAAATAATGCCGGAGAATGCAACGATTCAGACGGTTAAATGGTATTCATCTGATGAAACAACAGCGATTGTAGACGAAAACGGTTTTGTAACACCGAAAAAAACAGGAAATGTAGAGATTACGGTTATTTCTGATGACGGAGCAAGTATAACGGATAAATGTCAGGTTACGATTACGGACAAAGCAAAAGAAGTAGATGACTTAATTGATGCAATTGGAACAGTTACTTTGGAAAGCAAGGCTAAAATTGATATTGCAAGAGATGCTTACGAAAGTTTAACTGTTAAACAAAAAGAGAGAGTAACGAAATTGACGGTATTAGAAGAGGCAGAAAAGGAATATAATCGTTTAAATAATGAGTCTAATAAAGAAGAGGCGGATAAGGCTGCTGCAAAAGCGGTGGACGAATTGATTGAAAAAATCGGGGAAGTTACAATTGACAGCGGAACACAGATTCAGCAGGCAAGGGATGCGTTTGAAAAACTGACTCCTGAACAGAAAGCGAAAGTGGAAAAAGAAGAAACATTGAGAGCAGCAGAAGAAAAGTATGCCAAATTGCTGTTAGAAAAAGAAAAAGAAAATGCAAAGACTTTCTTAGATACTTACAAAAATTTAACGGAATACAGAACGGAACAGCAGGAAGAACTAAAAAGAATTATCAGCGAGGGAAAAATACAGATAGAAAAGGCGGCAGATAAAGAAGGCATAGATAGGATCGTAAAAGCGGTAAAGATAAAAATGGATGCTGTGAAAACAGATGCGGAATTGACGAGTCAGGAAAATGCAGAGAAAGCAGTGGAATATGTGAAAGCACAAATTGCCAACATAGGAGAAGTTCGCTTTACTTCAAAATCGAGAGATGCGATCATGTTTGCAAGAGCTTCTTATGATAAATTAGAAAAAACGCTACAGGCAAAAGTAGATAATTACACGGTATTGTTAAATGCGGAAGCAAAATGGAAGAAAATGGAAGAAAATGCAAAAGTAATTACTGTAGTTGATGAAAAGAGTAAAGTATCAGTTAGCGGAAAATTTATGGAAGATTTTAAACTTCATGTTGAGAAAGCGAGTGAAGAAGCAGAAACTGTTTTGAAAAAAGAGTTTGTATCAATGGGGGATAAAATTGAAAAGTCTTCTGTTGCATATACAATTTCATACGAAGGAGGATATGTGGGAGAAATCACAGTGAAACTTCCTACGGATGCGGTTTACAGCGGAAGAAACGTATTTGTAAAACAATTATGCGGAGATGGTTCGATAGTATCTTATGAGACAACTGTTAAAGAAAATGGTGTATCAGTGAGAACAAACACATTGGGAACTTTTATGGCAGGTGTTGAGAAGGCGGATATTCCGGCTGGAAGCGTACCTAAAACGGCAGATACTTCCCATATGATTTTTTGGCTTGGAATTTGTGTACTTAGTATGCTTGCATTGACAGTACGCAGACGTTTAAAATATAATTAATTCAGATAAAGAAAGTAACTTTTAAAAGGGTTACTTTCTTTTTGTGTCTGTCCTACAAATACATTTGCCTATGTCCGTGAAACAAGAACGGTTCAGTAAAAATGTTCGCCTGTAACGGATAAAAATTGCTTGAAATTTCATTGAATATAGGCTATGATATTCTTAAAGAAACGGGAAAAAATACCTGAAAGAATAGGAGAAAAAAGCAATGAATGATAACAAAATGTGGGCATTGGTAAAAGAAGAAGCAGCGCCGGGACTTGCTCTTAAAAGAGTTCCGATTCCTGAAGTAGGCACAAATGATGTGAAGATTAAAATTCACAAAACAGCAATTTGCGGAACAGACGTGCATATTTATCAGTGGAACGAATGGGCACAGCACACAATCGCAATCGGACAGACGGCAGGACACGAATATGTAGGTGAAATCGTGGAAATGGGAAGCGGCGTTAAAGGGTACAAAATCGGTGATCTCGTGTCAGGAGAAGGTCACATCGTATGCGGTAAATGCCGTAACTGTTTGGAAGGACACAAAGAGAACTGCAAAGATGCAAAAGGAGTAGGTGTAAACCGTGACGGTGCATTTGCAGAATACCTTGTTATTCCGGCAGAAAATGTATGGCCGACAAATCCGGCAATTCCGGAAGAAATGTATGCAATTTTCGATCCATTCGGAAATGCGACACATACAGCACTCTCTTATGAAGTGTTGGGTGAAGATGTATTGATTACAGGCGCAGGTCCTATCGGAATTATGGCAGCCGCAATCGCAAAATTTGCGGGTGCAAGACACGTTGTCGTTACAGATTTCAACCAGTATCGTTTGGATCTTGCAAAGAAACTGGGAGCAACAAGAACGGTTAATCTTGCGAATGAAAAATTAACAGATGTCATGAAAGAAATCGGAATGACAGAAGGTTTTGACGTAGGTATGGAAATGTCGGGAGCGGCTGCGGGATTCCGAGATATGATTGACAATATGAAACACGGCGGTAAAATCGCAGTTCTCGGTTTACAAAGACCGGATGCACAGATTAACTGGGAAACAGTTATTTGGAACGGATTAAATATTCGTGGTATTTACGGACGTAAAGTGTGGGATACATGGTATAAGATGACAACAATGCTTCAGGCAGGACTTGATATTTCCGATATTATTACACACAGATTGAATATCAAAGATTACAAAGCAGGTTTTGATGCGATGATTTCGGGACAGTCAGGAAAGGTTATTTTAAACTGGGAAGACTTAGATCAATTAGAGCCACAATCACAGGAAGTGTAAAATAGAGAAAGAAGGTTGACAAAAATGGCACGTAAAAATGATATTTTAAGTATCTACACAAAAGAAGTAGAAGATATTAAAGCAGCAGGATTATTTAAAGGGGAAGCGCCGATTGCTTCTGCACAGGGCGCGCGCGTAAAGTTGGAAGACGGCAGAGAAGTTATCAATATGTGTGCAAATAACTATTTAGGATTAGGAGATAATCAGAGATTAATTGATGCGGCAAAGAGAACTTATGATGAAAGAGGTTACGGAGTTGCATCGGTACGTTTCATTTGCGGAACACAGGATATTCATAAACAATTGGAAAAGAAAATCTCTGATTTCTTAGGAATGGATGATACAATTCTTTACTCTTCATGTTTCGATGCAAACGGCGGATTATTTGAAACAATTTTAACAGCAGACGATGCGGTTATCAGTGATGAATTAAACCATGCTTCTATTATTGACGGTGTTCGTTTATGTAAAGCAAAACGTTTCCGTTATAAAAACAATGATATGGAAGATTTGGAAGCAAAATTAAAAGAAGCAGATGAGGCAGGGGCGAGAATTAAATTAATCGCGACAGACGGTGTGTTCTCTATGGACGGGATTATCTGTAACTTAAAAGGTGTTTGTGATTTAGCAGATAAATATAATGCTTTAGTTATGGTAGATGACAGCCATGCCGTAGGATTTGTAGGAGCACACGGACGCGGAACTGCAGAGCATTGCGGAGTAGAAGGACGTGTAGATATTATTACAGGTACTTTAGGAAAAGCACTCGGCGGAGCGTCAGGCGGATACACAGCTGCCCGCAAAGAAATCGTTGATTTACTTCGTCAGAGAAGCCGTCCATATTTATTCTCTAACTCATTAGCGCCGGCAATCGCAGGAGCAAGTATTGAATTATTTGATATGTTAAGTGAAAGCACAGAACTTCGTGACCACTTAGAAGAAACAACTGCTTACTATCGTAAATTGCTTGTAGATAACGGATTTGATATCATTATGGGAACACATCCTTGTGTGCCGGTTATGTTATACGATGAAGTGACAGCAGCAGAATTTGCTAAACGTATGATGGAAAAAGGCGTTTACGTTGTAGCATTCTCTTATCCGGTTGTTCCAAAAGGAAAAGCAAGAATTCGTACACAGGTATGTGCAAGCCATACAAAAGAAGATATTGATTTCATTGTAAAATGCTTTATCGAAGTAAGAGAAGAAATGGGATTAAATAAATAATTGTTTTATAAAAGAAGAGTAGAAAATCTGCTCTTCTTTTGTTATACTGAACTGAATAGAAAAACGAAAGAGAGGAAAGTGAGTGGAAAAGAAAAAAATTATTCAAGTGGAAGAGAAAGTACCGTTTAAACTATTAGTGCCTCTTAGTATTCAGCATATGTTTGCTATGTTTGGAGCATCCGTACTTGTACCTTTTGTGTTTGGAATCAATCCGGCGATTGTACTGTTTATGAATGGGGTGGGTACACTTCTTTTCATTCTTATCACAAAAGGAAAAGCACCTGCATACTTAGGTTCAAGTTTTGCTTTTCTTGCACCTGCAGGAGTTGTTATAAGTAAATTCGGTTATGAATATGCTTTGGGAGGCTTTGTGGCAGTCGGATTTTGTGGCTGTATACTGGCGTTTATTATTTACAAATTCGGTTCGGATTGGATAGATATCGTTCTTCCGCCGGCAGCTATGGGACCAGTTGTAGCATTGATTGGTTTGGAATTAGCGGGAACTGCTGCGAATAATGCGGGACTTTTGGAAGAGCATATCAAATCGGAAAATGCAATTGTATTCTTTGTTACTTTGGGAATGGCAGTTTTCGGGTCAGTTATTTTTAAAGGATTTTTATCGGTTATCCCTATTTTAATTGCGGTAATCGCAGGATATATTTCTGCTATTGCTTGCGGAATAGTTGATTTTACAGAGGTATCAAAGGCATCCTTATTTGCTATGCCGAACTTTTCATCGCCGAAATTTAATTTGGAAGCCGTTTTAATTATTCTGCCTGTTATTCTTGTTATTACGTCGGAACATATCGGACATCAGATTGTAACGGGAAAAATCGTAGGAAGAAATCTGTTGAAAGAACCGGGACTTCATCGCTCTTTATTTGGAGATAACTTTTCTACAATGTTATCGGGATTTATCGGTTCTGTTCCGACAACAACTTATGGGGAAAATATCGGAGTTATGGCAGTGACAGGCGTATACAGCGTATATGTTATTGCGGGGGCAGGTATCCTTTCGATTATCTGTTCGTTTATCGGCAAACTGACTGTCCTTATTCAAACAATACCGGGGGCGGTAATCGGCGGAATTTCTTTCCTGCTATATGGAATGATAGGAACATCGGGCATACGAATTTTAGTAGACTCGAAAGTAGATTATGGAAAATCAAGAAACTTAGCGTTGACATCGGTTATTTTTGTAACCGGATTATCGGGAATTACCGTGAAATTCGGAAATGTGGAATTAAAGGGAATGGTATTGGCGTGTGTAGTCGGAATGGCATTGAGTTTGATTTTTTACATTTTGGATAAATTTCATTTGACAAATGATTAGCATATGAGAAGAAATAGAGGAGTTGACTTAGGAACAACCCCTCTATTATTATGTAAAAGATTATAATTTGTTTTGCAATTTGGAACGTTTCCAAATGTAAAGACCTGAAAGGATAACTAACAATCCGCCGCCAATCATTTCAATTTCATAAATGATATTGTCTTTTAACGTATCCATTACCGGATATGCGGAACAGATAATGGCAATCACACAGATCACTAATTCGGAAACAGCGATGCCTACGGCAAGTTTTTTGTTTTTTGTCATCACATAAGTATCTTTGTCCACTGATTTTTGTTTCTTTTTAATTCTAATATAAGCAAGGAACAAAAGCACATACGGGAACAGTGAAGTTAAGGCGGTCATTGTTACGAGTACGTTATAAATTGTATCCACACCGGGCAAAAGTGAAGTGGCTACAAGAAGTACGGTAACGATAGTTGCTTGCAAATATACTGCTTTTACCGGAATTCCATGTTCGTTTGCCTTTGTCAACTTCTCTGGGAACAGACCTTTTTCCACGCTTCCGAAAAGCATTTTAATCGGCGAAGCGATATAGAGAACTAAAGCGCCGATAATGGAAAGTGCAATTCCCGCTGCGAGAAGTTGTATAAAAACAGGAGGAATACCAAGTAACTGACACCCTCTTGAAAGAGAATCCAAAATACCCGTAGAGGAACTGATTTCTTCAGGAGACAGTAACATACTGATAGAAATAGAACCGAGAATATAAAGGATGCAAACGACTGCAGCCGATACGATGATTGCTCTCGGGAAATTTTTCTTTGGCTGATCCATTTCTGTAATAAAGTTTGCCGTAATTTCAGCACCTGTATAAGCAAAAATAATTCCTGAAATAGCAACAAGAGAATCAGGATTTAATTTTGGCATCAAAGTTGAAACTGTGTAAGTTGATGCGCTAGGTGCTTTGTCTAAAATGACAATGGCGATAAAAGCCATAGAAATCAATAAAATAGTAGGAATGGTTGAACCGAAAGAACCTATACTGGTGAAAAATTTTCCGAAGGACATCCCTTTCGTACTAATCCATGACAGAAACCAAAAAAGAGCAACTGAAAGTATAAGCACTAAAACTTTATTCTCTGATAAACTCGGTTTCCCGAGCATGTATGCAAAATTTACTGCGAAGAATGTAAGAAATGATGCATACCAAAAAATCTTGGCAGTCCAGTTCAGCCACGATACCATAAAGGCATATTTTGTTCCGAAGGCTTCACGCACCCATGTGTATAATCCTCCGTCAGACTGATAGGTGGAAGCGAGTTCCGCACACATAAATGCCTGTGGAATAAAGAAAAGTACCATGAAAATGGCCCATGACGGAATCGCCCCCAAGCCAAGTCCGAAACTGGCAGATGTGGATTTTGCAATCCAGCGGATACCATAAAGGGCGGAAATATTCATAAATACAAGTTCTTTAAAACTAATCTTTGCTTTGTTCATCTAAAGTACCCCCTTTTTTAGATTTTAATGTTGATAGCAGATAAGTTACGTAACGCATCATCTTTTGCCGACAAAATTCATGCGAATATTCTTCCTTATTGGAAACACGGCATTCTAAAAGAAGATGATAGGCAGAAATCATCAATTCATTTGTAATTTCCAAATCTTCCGCAGAAATCGTTTCATTCGGATAGATTTTATTTAAAATGACTTTATTTCGATTGGACAGATTAAAGTCCGTTAAAATAGAGTGCCATTCACTTTCGTTATCCACCTCTTCTTCTGAAAATAATTCGTAGTAACTTCTGCAGATAGCAGGCAGTGAATCGCTGTGCTTATTAAAGAAAATCTGTAAAAATTCATCGGGATATGTAAAGGAAATATCCGCAAATTCTTCCCATGACAGCAGTAAAACTTCACTCCAGTCTTTTCCCGCACGAGTCTTTTCCGCTATTTTCTGATTATAAGAAGTTAAACGGTTCAAGGAAGCGTACACGAGAAGTTGATCCAAATCCTGAAAATAATTATATAAAGTAGCACTGTTATACCCTGCAATGTCAGCTACTTTGCGAATGGTAACTGCGTCCATACCTTCTTTTTGGATAATTAACTGGGCAGCCTCTATAAAATAACGAAGGACTCTTCGATGATGTTTTTCCCTATTTGCCATATCTTTTTCTCCTTTCCGCAATTTATATAGTTACAATTATAACTTTTTTAACAGATGAGTGCAATTATATTTGATATTTTACAGAAAATCATCACAATGTACAAAAAAATCAATCGTGATTAGTATATAATCACGATTGACAAAATGATGTCAAATGATATAATCATGATTAGAAATGAAGATTGAGAGGTAGAAGAAGTGAAAGAAAAGACAGGAATTAGGAAAAACTTTTTTATGATTTGCCTGTTGGCATTTGCCGGAACAATTATTTACGGGCTTCCGTATTTCCGTTCTTATTATTATGATACTTATCAAAGTCTTTATCATCTGACGAATACACAGATGGGACTTCTTGGAAGTGCATATGGAATGTTAGGAGTTTTCTCTTATATGTTTGGCGGTGTTTTGGCGGACAGATTTAAGGCAAAGAAATTGTTGATTTTATCAATGATTGCAACAGGATTGGGAGGTTTCCTTCATTTATTTGTAACAGACTTCAGAGCGTTGATGGCTATTTACGCATTGTGGGGATTTACATCTTTGTTGACATTTTGGCCTGCGCTGATGAAAATTGTCAGAACACAGGGGAATGAAGATGAGCAGAGCCGTGCTTACGGAATTTTTGAAGGTGGACGAGGAGTGTTTAACGCGCTTCAGTTAGCAATTGCAACAGCGATTTTTGGTTTCTTTCAGGCAAAAATGATGCCTGAACTGGGTATTAAATGGATTGTTATTTTCTACTCGGCAGCACCGATTATCTGTGGCATTATCTTTATCTTTGTGCTGAAAGAACCGGGCGAAGAGAGAGTAAAAGATGCAGCGGCAGAAGCGGGTAAAGAAGAGCCGAAGGAGAAATTCTCATGGAGTAACATTGCTCTTGTATTGAAGATGCCGGCAGTGTGGCTTACAATTTTGATGATGTTTTGTAGTTATACGTTTAATATGTCGATTTACTATTTTACACCGTACGCAAGTAATGTATTGAAAACAACAGCGGTGGTTGCAGCGGTATTAACGGTACTTCAGCAGTATTGCCGTCCGTTTGCATCTCCAATTGGTGGATTTTTGGCGGATAAGATTGGCAAAGGTCAGGTTATGGCAGGCGGATTTGTACTTATGGGATTAGGAACACTTGTACTTATGCTTTCGGGAAATGCGGGCGGTGCTCAAATGGTGCTTGTTGTAGGAGCATGTATCGTAGTTTATGTGGGAATGTTCTCCAACTTTGGAATTTATTTCTCGCTTCTTACGGAAGGCGGAGTTCCGTTAAAAGTTTCCGGTCTTGCAATCGGTATCGCATCTACATTGGGGTATCTTCCGGAAGTAATCGCTCCGATTGTAGCCGGAAATATTTTGGATACATTTGCGGGAGCAAAAGGATACCATATTTATTTCGGAATTATGATTGTCATGGCAGTAATTGGTTTTATCGCAAGTATTGTTTGGGCAAATACTTACGGAAAACGTTATAAAGAGCAAATGAAAAAACAAAAAAATAAATAAATTACTTTAAAAGCAGGAGGTATAAACATGAGCGTAGAAGTAAAAGAAAAGAAAGTATTGAAAAAGGAAGATTTTCCGTACGACTGGACGGTTGAGGAAAATCACTGGATTCCGTTGTCAGACGGAACAAAATTATCAAGCCGTATTTGGTATCCGAAAACAGATGAACCTGTACCGGCAGTTTTGGAATACATTCCATACCGTAAAAGAGACGGTATGAGAGGAAGAGATGAACCAATGCATGGTTTCTTCGCAGGAAACGGATATGTAGTTGTGCGTGTGGATATGCGAGGAACAGGAGAATCTGACGGTTTATTAAAAGATGAATATTTAAAACAGGAACAGGACGATGCGGTGGAAGTTATTGACTGGATCAGTAAACAGCCATGGTGTGACGGAAACGTTGGTATGATGGGAAAATCATGGGGAGGATTTAACTCTCTTCAGGTAGCAGCGAGAAGACCACCTGCACTTCGTGCGGTTATCTGCGTAGGATTTACAGATGACAGATACAATCAGGATATTCATTATAAAGGAGGATGTCTGTTAAATGATAACTTCTGGTGGGGAGCAATTATGCTTGCTTATCAGTGCCGTGCAATCGACTGTGAAATCAAACCGGAAACATGGAAAGAAGAATGGTTAGAACGTTTGGACGATATGCCGTTATGGATGGAAAATTGGTTACAGCATCAGACACGAGATGAATACTGGAAACACGGTTCGGTTTGTGAAGACTATTCAGATATTCAAGTTCCTGTATTCGCTATTGACGGTTGGTCAGACTCTTATACAAATACAGTATTAACATTGATGAATGGTTTGGACGTACCTAGAAAAGCAGTTATCGGACCTTGGGCGCATGTATTCGCACACGACGGTTATCCGGCACCGGCAATGAACTTCTTAGGAGAAGCAACAAAATGGTGGGATAAATGGTTAAAAGGAAAAGACAACGATACATTAGACGGACCTATGGTAGATGTATGGGTAGAAGACAGTATGCTTCCTGAAGCAATTCACGATGTGAGTGAAGGCAGATGGGTAGGACTGGAAAATTGGCCGTCAAAAGATGTAAACGATAAAGTGTTCTCATTAACATATGGAAAACTAACAGAAGAAGAGAATACAAAAGAAGAAGTTGTTGACTTATGCACACCATTAAATCACGGACTTCTTGCAGGAGAATGGATGGGAGCAGGTGTTCCGGGTGAAAATGCCTGCGATCAACAGTTAGATGACGGCTTATCAATGGTATTTGATTCAGATGTATTGGAAGAAGATTTTGATATTGTCGGTTATCCAAAAGTAGAAGTGGAATTGACAAGTGATAAAACAAATGCAATGTTATTTGCTCAGTTATCAGATGTACATCCTAACGGACAGGTAACAAGAGTGTCTTATGGTGTAATGAATTTATCTCACTTACAGGGACACGATAAAGTTGTTCCATTAGTTCCGGGAGAAAAAGTAAAAGCATTTGTAGGATTAGATGTTTGCGGACATAAGTTCCCTAAAGGACATCGCGTTCGTATTTCGTTGGCAACATCATACTGGCCAATGTTTTGGGTAATGCCTGAGATTGCAACATTGAAATTAGACCTTTCAACAGCAAAAGTAACGCTTCCTATCTTTACGGGACAGGACAGCAAAGGACCTGATATGAATCCAATGTGCGCACCGTTGACACCAATGACAACATTGTCAGAAGGTCGTGTAGACAGAAGTGTTTCTTACGATATTTTGAAAGATACATGGACTTGCATTACAGACGGTGTAGGCGGAGTATTCGGAGAAGGTATATATCGTTTTGATGACATCGGAACAGTTGTGGAGCATAACTTAAAACGTGAATTGACACTTTGCAATAAAGATCCGTTATCTGCAAAATATACAATTTACCAAAAAATGAAAAATGGTAGAGAAGGCTGGTTAATGGATACAGATATTGTTGTTACACAGACAGCGGACGAAGAATATTTCTACTTGACAGGATATATGACAGCAAAAATGAATGATGAAGAAGTATTCCACAAAGATTACGATAGAAAAGTAAAGAGAAATGGTTTATAAAATCAAATAAAGAAAGCGGTCGGATGAAAATTCCGGCCGCTTTTTCAACTATTCTTTTCCGTTGAAACAATATGTACAAACTTTACAAGGTTCTAAACCGATAGAAGCGATTAAGTCATCTAAGCGGTGGTATCTTAATGTAGTAAAGTTTTGTTGTTTACGAATTTCTTCAAGCATATTGGCATATCTCTCCGTTGTCGGATCAGCGTACTCAGGAAGCACGTTATCTGCGTTATCCCCCTCTAGTTTCTGAATAACCTGTCGCGTAATTAAATCTAACTCTGATTTGGAGCGGGAGAAGTTTAAATATTTACAGCCATATAATAATGGTGGGCAGGCAGGTCTTACATGAACTTCTTTTGCACCGCTGTTATATAAAAATTCGGTTGTTTCACGCAACTGAGTACCGCGCACAATGGAGTCATCAATCAATAAAAGACTCTTATCCTGAATTAAGGACTGAACCGGAATTAATTTCATGCGGGCAATCAGATTTCTCTGTTCTTGATTTTGTGGCATGAAAGAACGAGGCCATGTAGGAGTGTACTTGATAAACGGTCTTGCAAACGGAATGCCGGATTCGTTTGAATATCCGATAGCGTGAGCAATACCTGAATCCGGTACACCTGCAACAATATCAGGTTTTACGTTGTCCTCTGCATCACGTTTTGCAAGCATGCTTCCGCATTTATAACGCATCTCTTCTACATTTACCCCTTCATAAGAAGAAGTCGGATAACCGTAATATACCCAAAGGAATGAACAAATTTTCATATCCTCCTTAGCAGGGCTTACTGTTTCAACTCCGTCGGGTGTAATATGTACAATCTCGGCAGGTCCCAGTTCTTTATAAGTTGAATAACCTAAGTTAATATATGCAAAGTCTTCAAAAGATACGCAGTAGGCGTCTTCTTTCTTTCCGATTACAAGAGGAGTTCTTCCCAAACGGTCTCTTGCAGCGTAAAGTCCGTCTTCTGTCATAAGAAGAAGAGTCATTGAACCGTCAACGATTTCCTGTACGAACTGAATACCCTCCACGAGTGAATCTTTATGACAAATGAGGGAAGCAATTAATTCGGTAGCATTAATCTGTCCGCCGCTCATTTCCTGAAAATGTGTATGTCCGTGACCATAGACTTTACTTAATAATTCATCCATGTTATTGATTTTGCCGACAGTAGTAATGGCAAAACTTCCAAGATGTGACTGGATTAGTAATGGCTGTGGTTCAAAGTCAGAAATACATCCGATTCCGATATTTCCTTTTAATTCTTCTACATCCCGCTCGAATTTTGTACGGAATGGAGAGTTTTCTATATTGTGAATGGCCCTGCTAAAACCTTGTGGACCGTAAGTAGCCATACCGCCTCTTCGTGTTCCTAAAT
>Garnier_p1__coassemble_1247_pt1 | contig 15441 bp, 13 predicted proteins | sample Garnier_p1__metabat2_high_PE_010 | metagenome-assembled genome bin Garnier_p1
ACAGTTAGGGATAACAAGATAACTTAGGTGAGGTATAATACATGGAAACAAAAGGAAAAAAACACGAGGGAGCATTTCTCGTTCAAGGGATGATTTTGGCTTTCGCCGGAATTATTACGAAAATCATAGGGGTTATTTATCGTATACCTCTTATTAATATTATGGGAGATCAGGGGCAGGCGTATTATGGCATTGCCTTTGAGATTTATTCTTTAGCGCTTCTTTTGACTTCATACAGCCTTCCCCTTGCCGTTTCTAAACTGGTATCGGCGAGAGTTTCGAAAGGTGAGAGAAGGAATGCGTTTAAAGTATTTAAGTCGGCGCTTGCTTTTGCGCTTGTGTCCGGTTCGATAATCGGTTTGATTGTTTTCTTTGGAGCAGATTTTATTGCGACAAAAATCATGGCGATGGGACCGAGCCAGTATGCACTCAGAGTACTTGCCCCGTGTCTGCTTGTTGTGGCGATTATGGGCGTAGTGCGAGGATATTTTCAAGGGCTGGGAACAATGATTCCTACTGCGGTATCACAAATTTTAGAACAGATTGTCAATGCGATTGTCAGCGTTGTCGGTGCAAGTTATCTGTTTGAATTCGGGAAAAAAGCCGCCGAAGCAAAAGGGAAAGAATATTTAGGGCCGGCTTATGCGGCAGCGGGCGGTACTCTCGGTACGTTTGTCGGCGCAGTTTTCGGACTTCTGTTTTTACTTTTCGTTTTATTCATCTATAGAAAGGTCATTAGAAAACAGTTAAGACGTGATCATACGACTTATCAGGAGGAATATGGAACAATTTTTCCGATTTTGTTAATGACAATTCTTCCGGTTATTTTAAGTACGGCGGTATACCAGAGTACAAAAATTTTAGATGCCGGTATTTTCAGTAATGTAATGTCTGTACAGGGAATGGCGAAAGAAAAATATGAAACATTGTGGGGAATGTACACAGGAAAATTCAACACCCTTGTAAATGTACCTCTTGCCATAGCAAATGCAATCGGAGCGTCAGTTATTCCAAGTCTGACTGCTGCCATGACACTTGGCGACCGCAGGTTAGTACATAGCAAAATCCAGTTGGCAACACGTTTTTCTATGTTGATTTCCATTCCGAGTACAATCGGATATATGGTGCTGGCAAAGCCGATTATGAATTTATTATTTACCGGCGATAATACTACGCCTGCGCTTTTGTTGATAACGGGAGCAGTTACAATCGCATTTTATTCTTTGTCTACGATTACAAATGCCATGCTGCAGGGAATTGACCGCATGACAACGCCGATTAAAAATGCGGCGATTTCACTTGTCATTCATTTAGTTTCATTGCTTATTATGCTTGGTGTATTGAAGATGAATATTTTTGCGGTTATCGGAAGTACAATCGTATTCTCGCTCAGTATGTGTATTTTAAACGGACGTGCGCTGAGAAAAGCAATCGGTTATCAGCAGGAAGCTTATAAAACATTTATTCTTCCGCTGATTGCATCAATTATTATGGGTGTGATTGCCTTTATCGTTCAGATTGCACTGACAAATATAATACCGGAGAAAGCGGCCACAATTATTTCCGTGTGCGTGGCGGTTGTAGTTTATTCAGTGGCATTGCTTTTACTTGGCGGGCTTACGGAAAGTGAAATTCTTGCTATGCCGAAAGGAAAAAAACTGGCACGTTTATTGAAGAAAGTTCATCTGTTGAGAGAAGAGGAAGTGTAGATGAAACCAACGAAAAAAGTTGCACTGCTTCACGATATATGTGCGGTAGGCAAAGCGGGAGCAATGAATATGATTCCGATTTTAAATACAATGGGATTGGAAGTCTGTCTTATTCCCACAATGCTTTTATCTACCCATACGGGCGGATATGGGAAACCGGCAGTTTGTCCGATTTCTCCCGAGTATTTGTGTGCATGTGCGCAACATTATCAAAAAGAAAATATTACTTTTGATTTTATTTTTGTAGGCTATCTGGGAAATCGTGATATGGTGGAAGGGGTACTGAAATTTATCAGTTACTTTCCGAAAGCAAAAGTTGTGACAGATACGATTATGGGAGATAACGGCAAATTTTACAGCAATTTTGATGTCGCTTATTTACAATCCATCAGAAAACTTCTTCCTGTTTCTGATTTGATTTTGCCAAATTATACGGAAGCCTGTTTCCTTGCGGAAATGGAATATAAAGAAAAACCGGATTTTGCTTATGCACATATTGTATGTGAGAAATTAAGTCAATTCGGTACAAAAGATATGGTGATTACGAGCGTGGCAGCAGGAGAAAAGACAGGGATTTTTTACAGTGAAAACGGCGAAAGAGATTGTCTGCTTCTTGACTGTGAGCAAAATAGTATACACGGAACGGGAGATGTGTTTGACGGTGTTATTTTAGGAAATTATATGCGAGGTGTTCCGTTAAAAGAAAATATTTTGCAGGCGCATAAGTTTGTGAAAATCTGTATTGCGGAAACGTACCGATATGATTATAATAAGCGGGAAGGACTTATTTTAGAAAAAATGCTTCCATTGCTTGCATAAATTTGGAGTGGCAGACGAATACTGTAAATAAAAAAGGGGTTGTCCTATGAAAAAGAAATACAGTATTCGTTTTCTTGTTGCAACGTTCGTCTGTCTTATTGCATTGACAGTTGCATATCAGATGAGTTATCGCCATGCAAGAATGGAATTAAAACAGGAAGAAAAAGGAAAACAGCCTTCTGTCGCAACAGAAGGAGAAGCAATTCAATCAAATATTTACTATTTAAAAGAATTAAACGGTTTTATCGCTGTATATCAGGGTGATAAAAAGACTGTGTTTGAATATACGGATATTCGTATGGAAGAACTTCCAAGCGATTTGGCAGAAGAAATTAAAGAAGGGAAAAAACTTTCCGGTATTGAGGCAGTGTACGGTTTCTTGGAAAATTACTCCAGTTGATAAGAAAGAAGAGAGGACAAAAGAGATGACAAAAGAGATGTTAGAAGAAAAAATTGAGAGAATTAATGAGTTATATAGAAAATCAAAAGCGGAGGGACTTACAGAAGAAGAACTTCAGGAGCAAAAAGTATTGCGAGCAGAATACATTGACGCGTTTAAAAGAAATCTTCGCGGACAGTTAAACAATATTTCCATTCAGGAAAAAGACGGAACGATTACAAATTTGGGAGAAAAATTTGGAAACAAAAAAACAAATTAGAAAAGAATGTTTAAAAAGAAGAAAAGCGCTTTCAAAAGAGGAATGGCAAATAAGAAGTGAAAAACTAATGGCATTTCTTATTGCACATCCAATTTACAAAGCAAGTAAAACAATCTATTGCTATGTGTCCTATCAAGGTGAGGCGGACACATGGCGTTTTATTATGTATAGCCTAAAAAACGGAAAGCGGGTGGCAGTTCCCAAAGTGTGCGGGGATGAAATGAAATTTTATTATATTCATGATGTGGAAGAACTAAAAGAGGGATATAAAGGGATTTTTGAGCCACCGGAAACGAATAAGGAGGCAGCAGAAGAGAAGGCGCTCTTTTTCATGCCTCTTGTAGCCTTTGACAGAGAAAAACATCGGCTTGGTTATGGCGGAGGATTTTATGACAGGTATCTTGAGAAGCATCCAAATCACTTCAAAGTTGGAATTGGGTTTTCTATTCAAGAGGAAGAGGATATTCCTGTCGAGCCATATGATATCAATCCGGACAGGATATGGACAGATAAAGGAGAAATCGAATGATAAATTTACCGAATGACCCAATACTTTTACTGAGTGTTGTCAATACAAAATTAAGAGATTATTATAAAAATTTAGATGCGTTATGCGAAGATATGAGCGTGGATAAAACGGAAATGATACAGAAATTAGAAGGCATCGGGTATACATATGACGAAAGGAAAAACCAGTTTGTGTAGGCGGATTGCATTCTTGCAAAAGTGTTTTCTATATCGTATAATTGTAAAGTCATGTATCACTTTTGATAAAAGAAAGGAAAACATATGTTAAAAGATTTAGATAAAGTAATGGAAAAAATGGATTTGAATAAAGAAGCGCCTGTTGCTGAGCCGGACAGACAGTATTATTATATGGCTAAGGCGAAAAAATATGTTTCTGCACAGGCGGAGGAGTTAGGTCGTCCCCTTACGTTTTGTGTGACGACTTTCGGCTGTCAGATGAATGCAAGAGATTCTGAAAAGTTAGTCGGTATTTTGGAACAAATCGGTTATGTGGAGGAGACAGACGAGGAAAAAGCGGATTTTATTATTTATAATACATGTACAGTCCGTGAAAATGCCAATATGCGTGTTTACGGTCGTCTCGGACAATTAAAAAGAGTGAAAAAGGAACATCCGCACATGATGATCGGGCTTTGCGGCTGTATGATGCAGGAGCCGGAAGTTGTGGAGAAATTAAAGAAAAGTTATCGTTTCGTTGACCTGATTTTCGGAACGCATAATATTTATAAATTCGCAGAATTAATTGTGACACGTTTTGAGTCGGAACGAATGGTTATCGATATTTGGAAAGATACGGATAAAATCGTGGAAGATTTGCCGAGTGAGCGTAAATTTTCTTTTAAATCAGGGGTAAACATTATGTTTGGCTGCAATAATTTCTGCAGTTATTGTATCGTTCCGTATGTGCGCGGACGTGAAAGAAGCCGTAATCCGAAAGATATTATAAGAGAAATCGAAAGATTAGTTGCAGACGGCGTTGTGGAGGTTATGCTTCTCGGTCAGAATGTAAATTCTTACGGAAAAAATTTAGAAAATCCAATGACGTTTGCACAGTTACTGCAGGAAGTGGAGAAAATCGAAGGACTTGAAAGAATTCGTTTTATGACTTCACACCCGAAAGATTTATCAGACGAATTAATTGAAGTGATGAAGAACTCAAAGAAGATTTGTAAACATTTACACTTACCTGTACAGTCGGGAAGTTCACGGATTTTGCAGAAGATGAACCGCCGTTATACAAAAGAACAGTATTTGGAATTGGTGCGAAAGATTAAAACTGCTATTCCGGATATTTCCTTGACAACAGATATTATTGTCGGTTTCCCCGGTGAAACGGAAGAAGATTTCCTTGAAACAATGGATATTGTAAAACAGGTTCGTTATGACAGTGCGTTTACATTTATCTATTCAAAACGTACGGGAACACCTGCTGCCGCAATGGAAGAGCAGATTGCCGAAGATGTTGTAAAAGATCGTTTTGACCGCCTGTTAAAAGAAGTGCAGGAAATTTCGGCAGAAGTATGCAGTGTACATACAGGTACTACACAGAAAGTTTTGGTGGAATCATTAAATGACCATGATGCTTCTCTTGTGACAGGAAGACTGAGCAATAACATTTTAGTACATTTTTCGGGAGATGCAGAACTTATCGGGAAAATTGTTGATGTAAAATTAGAGGAATGTAAAGGATTTTATTATATCGGTACAAGAGTGGAATAAGAAATAACTACCACCCATATTTTAAGAAGATACGTCCAAACTATCTATTAGAAACAAAAAATAGATAGAAAGGGCGTTTTTCTTTGAAAAGAATAAGTGAATATGTATTTACGTGGGCGTTAGGCGGAACGCTCTACTATACGTTTGAGGTGTTTTTTCGGGGATTCTCTCATTGGACAATGTTTGTGCTTGGAGGAATTTGTGCAGTTTTTTGCGTGTGGCAGGGACTGCTGCTGAAGTGGAAAGAACCTTTATGGATACAGATTGTACGGTGTACGATTTTTGTTGTTGCCGGAGAATTTATTACCGGAATTGTCGTAAATAAATGGCTTGGCTGGCAGGTTTGGGATTATACGGATCAGCCTTTTCAGTTGTTTGGGCAGATTTGTGTTCCGTTTGCCATTATTTTTTCGGGGTTATGTGCATTGGGAATTATCGGAGGCGGATATTTTCTCCATTGGTTTTACGGGGAGGAAAAACCAAAGTTTCATGTTCTGTAAAGAGGGGAAACTTGAAAAGCACTTTGAAATTTGTTATGATTAGTGAGATATAAATAAAATGGGAGAAATCTTTTTAAAAATAAGGAGAAATGGGAAATGTCTGAATTGACTCCAATGATGCAACAATATGTTGAAACAAAAAAACAGTATCAGGACTGTATTTTATTTTATAGATTAGGAGATTTTTATGAGATGTTCTTTGATGATGCCGTAACGGCATCGCAGGAACTGGAATTGACACTGACAGGAAAAAACTGCGGTTTGGAAGAAAGAGCCCCAATGTGCGGTATTCCGTATCACGCCGTAGAGGGTTATTTGACAAGACTTGTGTCGAAAGGTTATAAAGTAGCCATTTGTGAACAGGTGGAGGATCCAAAGAGCGCTAAAGGAATTGTAAAGCGTGAAGTTGTCCGCATTGTCACTCCGGGAACGAACTTGAATACACAGTCTTTAGACGAAACGAAAAATAACTATATTATGTGTATCGTCTATATTGCAGACAGATACGGTTTATCGGTTGCCGATATTTCTACAGGGGATTATTTTGTGACGGAATTAGATACGGGAAGAAAACTTTTGGATGAGATTGCCAAGTTTGCACCGTCAGAGATTATCTGTAACGAACCTTTTTATATGAGCGGATTAGATATCGATGATTTGAAAAACCGTCTTGGGATAGCGATTTATTCTCTTGATGCGTGGTACTTTGATGACGCCATGTGTGAGAAAGTATTAAAAGAGCATTTTAAAGTAAGTTCTCTTGAGGGACTTGGGCTTGTCGATTACAATTGTGGAGTAATCGGAGCAGGTGCGCTTCTGAAATATCTTTATGAAACGCAAAAAACAACATTATCTCATTTGACGGGAATTACCGGTTACACAACGGGAAAATATATGCTGCTTGACAGTTCCACAAGAAGAAATTTGGAATTATGCGAAACACTTCGTGAAAAACAAAAAAGAGGTTCGCTTCTGTGGGTTTTAGATAAAACAAAAACTGCCATGGGTGCGAGAACGCTGCGAAGTTATGTGGAACAGCCGTTAATCAATAAGGAAGATATTCTCGCTAGATTAGATGCGGTAGGCGAACTAAAGGATAACGCTATTGCCAGAGAGGAAATCCGAGAATATTTAACTCCGGTTTACGATTTGGAAAGGTTAATCAGTAAAATTACATACCAGTCGGCGAATCCGAGAGATTTAACTGCTTTTCAAAGTTCTCTTGCCATGCTTCCTCACATTAAATATATTTTATCGGACATGACTTCTCCGTTATTGATGAAACTGCACAGTGAGTTGGACACACTGGCAGACTTGTGCGAACTTGTACAAAGCGCAATTAAAGACGAACCTCCTCTTGCCATGAAAGAAGGAGGCATTATCCGTGACGGATATGATGAGGAAGTGGACAGACTTCGCCGTGCCAAAACAGAGGGGAAAACATGGCTTGCCGAATTGGAAGCGGAAGAACGGGAAAAAACAGGCATTAAAAATTTGAAAATCAAATACAACAAAGTGTTTGGTTATTACTTGGAAGTGACAAACTCTTATAAGGAACTTGTACCGGACTACTATACAAGAAAACAGACGCTGGCAAATGCGGAGAGGTATATTATTCCAAGATTAAAAGAATTGGAAGACACAATTTTAGGCGCGGAGGATAAACTGTATGCACTGGAATATGAAATTTACTGTAAAATCCGTGACAGAATTGCAGATGAGGTAGTCCGCATACAAAAGACGGCAAAGGCGATTGCACAGATAGACGTATTTGCGTCACTGGCACTTGTGGCGGAAAGAAACAATTATGTTCGCCCGAAAATCAACGAAAAAGGCGTTATCGATATTAAAAACGGACGCCACCCTGTCGTAGAAAAGATGATACCAAACGATATGTTCATCGCAAACGATACTTTACTGGACGATAAGAAAAACAGAGTTTCTATTATAACCGGACCGAATATGGCTGGAAAATCTACATATATGCGTCAGACGGCTTTAATTGTTCTTATGGCACAGATTGGTACTTTTGTACCTGCGGAGAGTGCAAACATCGGAATTGTCGACCGTATTTTTACGAGAGTGGGCGCATCGGATGATTTGGCGTCGGGGCAGAGTACATTTATGGTGGAAATGACGGAGGTTGCCAATATTTTGCGAAATGCAACGAATAAAAGTCTGCTTATTTTAGATGAAATCGGTCGCGGAACAAGTACGTTTGACGGATTAAGTATTGCGTGGGCGGTTGTGGAACATATAAGTAATGCAAAACTTCTCGGAGCGAAAACACTGTTTGCCACACATTACCATGAATTGACGGAACTGGAAGGAAAAATCGACAGTGTAAACAACTACTGTATCGCCGTAAAAGAAAAGGGAGATGATATCGTTTTCCTTAGAAAAATCGTAAAAGGCGGAGCAGATAAAAGTTATGGAATACAGGTTGCAAAACTTGCAGGTGTGCCGGAGTCGGTTATCGCAAGAGCGAAAGAGATTGTAAGCGAATTGAGTGAAGCGGATATTACAACAAAAGTAAAAGATATTAAAATTCAGGGACAGGAAGCGAAAACGAGAACGAAACAAAAGAAATATGATGAGGTGGATTTGGCACAGATGTCTCTGTTTGATACGGTAAAAGACGATGATGTGCTAAAAGAGTTGGAGGAACTTGATGTAAGTCGTATGACGCCTATGGATGCGTTGAACACGATTTATCGTTTACAGAATAAACTGAAAAACAGGTGGTAAAAGAAAAGGGGAAGATATATGCCAAATATTCAGGTGTTGGATCAGATTACGATTGATAAAATAGCGGCAGGGGAAGTGATTGAGCGCCCTGCCTCCATTGTAAAAGAATTAGTGGAAAATGCGATTGATGCAAAGGCGACTGCAGTTACTGTGGAAATAAAAGACGGCGGAATTTCTTTTATCAGAATAACGGATAACGGGTGCGGTATTCCAAGGGAAGAAGTTGCACTTGCCTTTCTTCGACATTCCACAAGTAAAATACGCTCCGAAAAAGATTTGGCAACGGTTTCTTCCCTCGGCTTTAGAGGTGAGGCACTCTCGAGCATTTCAGCGATTGCTCAAGTGGAAGTTATCACAAAGACAAAGGAAAGCGATTTTGGAGTAAAATATACAATCGAGGGCGGTGTGGAAAAAGGAATTGAAGATGTGGGAGCGCCTGAAGGGACAACATTTCTTGTTCATCAGATTTTTTACAATACACCGGCACGCCGTAAATTTTTAAAAACGCCTATGACGGAGGCGAGCCATGTAAATGAATTGATGATACGGCTTGCCCTGTCGCATCCGGAAGTGTCTGTTCAGTTTATCAATAACGGACAGAGTAAGTTGCATACATCGGGAAACGGCAAAGTAAAAGATGTAATTTATCACGTGTTCGGCAGAGAGATAGCAAACAGTCTGTTGGAGGTCAATCGTGACGAGGGACGCATACGCGTGAACGGTTATATCGGAAAACCGCTTATTTCCAGAGGAAACCGTAACTATGAGAATTATTATATCAACGGCAGATATGTAAAGAGCAATATTATTGCGAAAGCGATAGAGGACGGATATAAAGATTTTACGATGCAGCATAAATATCCGTTTACGGTACTGCACTTTTGGCTGGACGGAAATGAAATTGATGTAAATGTTCACCCGACAAAAATGGAATTGCGATTTAGTCATCAGCAAGAAATTTATGATTTTGTGTATCGGACAATAAAAGAAACGCTTACGGAACCGGAACTTATTCCAAGAGTGGAATTGTCAAACCCTGTAAAAGAAAAGGAAGTGCCTGAAAAGAAAGTTCCTGAGGTGCATGATGAAGCATACTTTATGAAAAAGATGAAAGAGCGGGTGGAGTCTTATCATCGTCAGGCATCACAGGCGGAAGTAAAAGATAAGAAAGAACTGCATCGGGGAAATATGCAGATTGACAGAATTAAAGAGGCGGTAACTTATCATAAAAACAGAGAGAGAGAAGAACAGACCGCTCCGCCTGCAGTTTCTATGCCGAAGCCGGATACACTAAAGGAAACAAAGGCGGAACAGTTAAATCTGTTTGAGGAAAAATTGCTGACGAAAAAGGCTGTGCAGGAGTATAAATTGATTGGACAGGTGTTTGATACATACTGGCTTGTGGAATTTCAAGAACAGTTATATATTATTGACCAGCATGCAGCCCATGAAAGAGTGGTGTATGAGAAAACATTGCACGGCATGAAAGACAGAACATTTACTTCTCAGTATTTAAGTCCGCCGATTATTTTAAACCTTTCTATGCAGGAGGCTCGGTTATTGACAGAACATATGGAACTGTTTACAAAAATCGGTTTTGAAATAGAAAATTTTGGCGGGGAGTCTTTTGCGGTGCGAGCAGTTCCCGATAATCTGTTTAGTATTGCAAAAAAAGAATTGCTAATGGAAATGCTGGACAGTCTTTCAGATGAGATTACTTCTGCGGAAACACCGGATATTATCGGGGAGAAAATTGCATCCATGTCTTGTAAAGCGGCGGTAAAAGGAAATGCGAAATTGTCCACGTCGGAAGTAAACGCGCTAATCGGAGAACTTTTAGAATTGGAAAATCCGTACCACTGTCCGCATGGAAGACCGACGATAATTGCAATGACAAAGAAAGAATTAGAGAAAAAGTTTAAAAGGATTGTTTAAAATGATGAAAAAGCCATTAATTATTTTGACGGGACCGACTGCGGTAGGGAAGACGAAAGCGTCCATTCAACTGGCAAAGGCAATAGGCGGTGAGATTATTTCCGCAGATTCCATGCAGGTGTATCGTCATATGGATATCGGTTCGGCAAAGATTACCTCGGAGGAAATGCAGGGAGTAAAACACTATTTAATTGACGTGTTGGAACCGGACGAAGAATTTCATGTGGTGAAATTCCAGCAGTTGGCAAAAGAAGCGATGGAAGAGATTTATGCGAAAGGAAAAATCCCTATTGTCGTGGGCGGAACAGGATTTTATATTCAGGCGCTTTTATACGATATTGATTTTACGGAAAACAATGAGGATACGGCATACCGAAAAGAATTGGAACAGATAGCCGACACAAAAGGGGCGGAATATCTCCATGAAATGCTTAGAGAGGTAGACGAGAAGTCTGCGGAAAATATTCATGCAAACAATGTAAAACGAGTGATAAGAGCGTTGGAATTTTTTAAACAGACGGGACAGAAAATTTCGGAGCATAATGAAAAAGAAAGAGAAAAATCTTCCCCATATGCGTTTTGTTATTTTGTTTTAAATGATAAAAGAGAACAGTTATATAAACGGATTGAACTGCGTATAGACGAAATGATAAAAGAAGGGCTTGTCGCTGAGGTGGAGGTGCTTAAAGAAAAGGGATATACCCGTGAAATGATTTCCATGCAGGGGCTTGGATATAAAGAGATTTTAGATTACCTGAACGGCGCTACCTCTCTTGAGGAGGCGGTCTATATTCTGAAAAGAGATACAAGACATTTTGCGAAACGCCAAATTACATGGTTTAAACGTGAAAAGGACGTTATTTGGGTAAATAAAGATGAATTTGATTACGATGAGGAGAAGATTGTAGCATTTCTTCTCGAAAAGATAACAGAAAGGATTGGACTTCCATGTTAGAAACAAAAACACAGTATAAACAATTAGGAATTTCTGAAGAAGTATATGCCTTCGGAAAAAAAGTAGAGGAGAAACTGACAGAGCGTTTTCAGAAAGTAGATGAGGTTGCTGAGTTTAACCAGTTAAAAGTTATTCATGCAATGCAGGAGAGAAGAGTGAGTGAGGCTTGTTTTAATTATGCGAGCGGATACGGATACAATGATATGGGACGAGATACCCTTGAAGAAGTATATGCAAGTGTATTTCATACGGAGTCTGCTTTAGTAAGACCACAGATTACTTGCGGAACACACGCACTGTCGCTGGCGTTGAGTGCAAATTTAAGACCGGGAGATGAACTTTTATCTCCTGCAGGAAAGCCTTACGATACATTGGAGGAGGTTATCGGCATTCGCGAATCAAAAGGCTCTCTTGCCGAGTATGGAATTACTTATCGGCAGGTGGATTTACTTCCGGACGGTACATTTGATTATGAAAATATTAAAAAGGCAATTACGGAGAAAACAAAACTGGTTACCATTCAGCGTTCTAAAGGATATCAGACAAGACCGAGTTTTTCGGTTGCACAAATCGGAGAACTGGTTGCTTTTGTAAAGAAAATCAAACCTGACGTAATTTGTATGGTAGATAACTGTTACGGTGAATTTGTAGAGACGATTGAGCCAAGTGATGTTGGAGCGGATATGGTTGTCGGTTCTCTTATCAAAAATCCGGGAGGGGGACTTGCCCCAATCGGCGGATATATTGCAGGAAAAAATGAATGCATTGAAAACTGCGCATATCGTCTTACTTCCCCTGGGTTAGGGAAAGAAGTCGGAGCGTCGCTTGGCGTTATGCAATCATTTTATCAGGGATTGTTTTTAGCGCCGACAGTAGTAAGCGGTGCGTTAAAAGGTGCGATATTTGCGGCAAATATTTATGAAGAACTGGGATTTCCGGTTATTCCAAACGGAAGTGAAAGCCGTCACGATATTATTCAGGCAGTTGAGTTTGGAAAACCTGAGGGAGTTATTGCGTTTTGTCAAGGCATTCAGGCGGCAGCGCCTGTGGATAGTTATGTTACGCCTGAACCGTGGGCAATGCCGGGGTACGACAGCGATGTCATTATGGCAGCAGGAGCATTTGTACAGGGGTCTTCCATTGAACTGAGTGCGGACGGACCGATTAAGCCGCCGTATGCTGTGTATTTTCAGGGAGGTCTTACATGGACACACGCAAAACTTGGCATTTTAATGAGTTTGGAAAAATTAGTGCAGGCAGGACTTGTAAAACTGCCTTAATGAAAGGAAACTATGAAAAAAAGTAAAAAGATTGCTGTTATCGGCGGCGGGGCATCGGGACTTGTGGCAGGTATTTCTGCGGCAAGAAACGGGGCGGACGTTCTTATTTTGGAACAGAAAGAAAAAGTAGGAAAGAAAATACTGGCAACCGGAAACGGCAGATGCAATTTCACAAATGCATATATGACGGCGGATTGTTTTCGGAGTGAGCAGAAAGAAAATATCAGTGCTGTGTTAGAACGATTTGGTACGCGGGAGACACTTTGCTTTTTTGAAGAACTCGGTATTCTTCCAAAGGATAGAAAGGGCTATTATTATCCGAAGTCCAATCAGGCATCGGCAATTTTAGATGTGCTTATTATGGAACTAAAGCGTTTGAACGTAGAGATTGTGTGCAACAGTCGTGTAACAGAGATAGTGAAAAATAAACAGTTTAAAATTGTTTCCTCTACAGGCACATATGTGGCAGATGCCGTTATTCTTTCGGCGGGAGGAAAGGCAGCCGCATCTCTCGGTTCTGACGGCAGCGGATATAGTCTTGCGAAGGTGTTTGGGCATACAATATCTCCTGTTGTTCCTGCGCTTGTACAGTTGCACGGAAATGGAACGTTTTTTAAACAGATTGCAGGCGTGCGTGCAGATGCAAAAATTTCGCTCTATGTAGATAATAGATTGTTGGGGGAAGATACGGGTGAGATACAGTTTACGGATTATGGCATATCCGGTATACCCGTTTTTCAAATCAGCAGTTTTGCTTCCCTTGCTCTTTATCGAAAGAAAATGCCTAAGGTGAGTCTGGACTTCTTTCCGGAGTTTACGAAAGAAGAACTGAAAGTATTTTTTGAGAACAGAATAAAACAGAATGGAGAAAAGAAAGCAGGAGAATTTCTCGTAGGATTGCTTAATAAGAAGTTGATGCCGATTTTACTTCGGGCGTCAGGGGTAAGGGAGAGAACCGTTATCTCCGAATTGGAAAAAGAAAGATTGGAACGTCTGATTGATAAGTGTAAAGGGTTTGAGATAGAGATTATCGGAACAAATTCTTTTGAACAGGCACAGGTTTGTGCGGGAGGAGTTCGTTTGAATGAAGTAGATATGAATACAATGGAATCTTTGTATGAAAGTAATCTTTATATTACAGGAGAACTGTTGGACGCAGACGGTATTTGTGGCGGTTATAATTTGCAGTGGGCGTGGGCGACAGGATATTTAGCCGGAGAAAATGCGGCGAGAGGGAGAAACTATGATTAGAATTCATCAAATAAAATTACCGATTACACATACGCAGGAAGATTTAAAAAAGAAAATCGGCAAAATGCTGCGTGTATCTGTTACAGATATAAAAAAGGTTAAAATAGTTAAACAGTCTATTGACGCACGAAAGAAACCACAGATTTTCTACACATATACGGTGGACGCGGAGGTTTCGGGTGAAAAAAATATTTTGCGTAAAGTAAAAAATAATCAGATTATGCCGTCTCCGTCTGTACAGTACCGCTTTTCGCCTAGTGGAGAAAAGACTATGTGTCATCGTCCGGTGATTATCGGGAGTGGACCGGCGGGGCTTTTTTGCACGTATATGCTGGCGATATATGGGTATCGTCCGCTTTTGCTGGAGAGAGGGGCAGCAGTTGATGAGAGGATAAAAGACGTAGAAACATTTTGGAAAACGGGAAAGTTAAATACTGCCTCCAACGTACAGTTTGGCGAGGGAGGCGCGGGTACATTTTCAGACGGGAAGTTAAATACACTCGTCAAAGATGCTTTTGGCAGAAATCAAAAAGTTTTGGAGATTTTTGCGGAACACGGAGCGCCGGAAGATATTTGTTATTCAAATAAGGCACATATCGGAACGGATATTTTAACGGATGTGGTAAGACAAATGCGTCAGTCCATTATTTCTCACGGTGGCGAAGTACGTTTTTACAGTCAGGTGACAGACATTTGTATGGAAAATAAAAAGGTAACAGGTCTGATTGTCAACGGGGAAGAAAAAATCCCATGTGAAACTGTCGTACTCGCCATTGGGCACAGCGCCAGAGATACATTTGAGATGTTGTATAAGAAAAGTGTGCCGATGGAAGCGAAATCCTTTGCCGTTGGTGTGCGGGTGGAACATTTACAGTCCATGATTAACCTTTCACAGTATGGCGCAGAGGAAAATCCTCTTCTTTGCGCTGCATCGTATAAAGTGGCAGAGCAGTTGGAGAACGGAAGAGGGGTATATTCTTTCTGCATGTGTCCGGGAGGATACGTAGTAAATGCTTCTTCGGAAGAAAACCGTTTGGCTGTCAACGGAATGAGTTATCACAGCAGAAGCGGGAAAAATGCTAACAGCGCTATTATCGTTACGGTAACGCCGGAAGATTACGGTAAAGGAAATGCTCTTTCGGGAGTAGAATTTCAGAGAAGATTGGAAGAAAAAGCGTATCAACTGGCGGGAGGTAAAATTCCCGTACAGCGTTATGAAGATTTTTGTAAAAATCAGGTGTCCTCACATTTCGGAAAAGTGACGCCGTCTATGAAGGGAAATTATGCGTTTGCTAATGTCAGAGAGATTTTTCCTGAAGAAATCGCGCTCTCTATCGA
>Garnier_p1__coassemble_1283_pt1 | contig 15116 bp, 17 predicted proteins | sample Garnier_p1__metabat2_high_PE_010 | metagenome-assembled genome bin Garnier_p1
GAATATTTTTTGATTGCAGTTTTTATTATCTCCGAAAGAGAATAACGATTTAGTACCATATCCTGCGACATCTGTTTTTCCCGCAAATAATGTAATACCATTTCCACATACTGCTCTATCTTAAATAACTCCGCAGATAATATTTTCGGATCAGCCTCACCCGCCTGTAGCAACAAATTCATGGCAGAAATCGGCGTTTTTATCTGATGCGCCCACAACATATAATACTCTTCCGCTTCTTTTGCCGAAATATCCATGGAAGAAACCAGTTCTTTCTGGCTTCTATGCAATTTTGAAATCATCTCCTGATACATCTGCTCTAAAAGTCCCTCCGGCTCAGGAAATTCTCCCATTTCATACGCCAACTTCCTTTTCAAATATTCCAATTTTCTATATTTTCCAACATACTTTACAAAATCAGCACAGGCGATTAGACCAACACCTACAAAACAAATAAATAAAGCATAATTCGTGTCAACCGTCTTTGCCCCGTACAAGAAAGCAATCAATTTTATCACTATTGCGCAAAATATTAAAACAACTATCGTCTTTCTTTTTTCCTTTATATAAGGCAACACTAACTTCATCATGGAATCATATATCCTATACCTTTCTTCGTGATAATAAATTCTTTAACACCGATTGTTTCTAACTTTTTCCGAAGTCTTGTCACATTAACCGTCAGTGTATTATCATCAATAAATTCCTCATTTTCCCATAACCGCACCATAATTTCTTCTCTGGAAACGATTTTCCCTACATTTTCTAAAAGAAACTGTAAAATCTTATAATCATTCTTAGTCAACTCCAAATGTTTCTCCTCATAAAATACACTTGCATCATTCAAGTTTAAGACAACCCCTTTATGTTCTATCACATTTACACTTCCCTGAAAAGAATACGCTCTCCTTAAAAGTGCCTGTATTTTAGCCGTAATTACATTTAAGTCAAAAGGTTTCTCAACAAAATCATCTGCTCCCATATTAATTGCCATAACAATATTCATATTGTCCGAAGCAGAAGAAATAAAAACTATCGGAACTTTTGACACCTTTCTGATTTCTCCGCACCAATGAAACCCATTGAAAAAGGGCAGGGAAATATCAAGCAACACTAAATGAGGCGCGAAATCCAAAAATGTCTGATATACTTTTTCAAAATCAGTAATACACTTCACCTCATATCCCCATTTTTCCAAATGGCTCTCTAAAATTTTTGCAATCATCATGTCATCTTCTACAATGAGTAATTTATACATTTTCTTCCCCTTTTCTGCTCAGTAATTTCTGTATAGACTATAGTATAGGATAAAATCTATTTTTGCACAACGTAAAATGGCTATTAATTATCCTTCATAATCAACAGCCATTTTACTTAAACACTTCAATCATTCTGTTTTACCTTTCTGGTGGTCCGTACCTTCCTTTCATAAATTTTCCTTATTAACTTCCTAACTTAATGTTCACATTTTCTGAAGTTGACATTTCGTTTTATGTTCGCACTGTTAAGGGTTTTAATAAGAATATAATCTCTCCGAAGATTATATTTTCCTCATAAATAAAATAAATATTAGATTATCAGTTTAGTGGTATCTGCTATTTATTTTATTTATTTTGTTTATACTGCTATTATATCATTCCCTTTATAATTGTCAATACTTTTTAAAAATATTTTTCATTTTTTTATTTTAATTCTGTTATCTATCCTAATTCACATTGGCTTAGTACAAACATATATATATTGTAACAAAACATTGTGAGGTATTTATGCGTTCTATTCACGCAATGCAAAATAATACTGCCGATAAAGGAACTCTTCAACTGAACATTACCTCCGAAATCACTTCTTACCCGATTTCAGATGCAACCGTCAATATTTATTATACCGGTGTGCCGGACAGTCAATTAGAGCAATTAACTACCGATTCTTCCGGTCAGACGGAAACTATCGAATTAGATACTCCTCCATTGAAATATAGTTTAAACCCTTCCATTGAATCTCAACCTTATTCCGAATACACTTTTCAGATTAGCGCTCCCGGATATGAAACAATGAATATTGCAGGGGCAGAACTTCTCCCTACTGTAAAAGCAATTCAAAATGTTGCCTTAAAACCATTAGATACAAATACACAGCAACAGGATATTTATGTCATCCCCGGCCATACACTTTATGAAGAGTATCCTCCTAAAATTGCCGAAGACGAAATCAAACCTATGGACGAAACAGGAGAAATTGTGCTTAGCCGTGTCGTTATACCTGAATTTATCATTGTACATGACGGTTCTCCAAGAGATAGCACTGCCAAAAATTATTATGTTCGTTACCGTGATTATATTAAAAATGTTGCTTCCAGCGAAATATATGCAACATGGCCTATCTCCACGATTCAGGCAAATGTACTTGCCATTATGTCATTTACGTTGAATCGTGTTTATACGGAGTGGTACCGGAATAAAGGTTATGATTTCACAATCACCTCTTCCACTGCTTTCGACCACAAGTGGATACCAAACCGTAACATTTACGATACAATTTCAGGCGTTGTTGATGATATATTTGCCAACTACCTTTCTCGCCCAAATGTCCGTCAGCCAATTCTTACACAGTACTGTGACGGCAGGCAGGTTACTTGTCCGAATTGGATGACCTTTTCACAACAACATACAAATTCTATTTTCCCTTTAGAGATGATACAATATAAGATACTCCCCCTTCTCCGAAGAGTTGGGGCTATTCTATTAGTGCGCGTTAAGGTATTTCTGCCATGCACATACTGTATCGTAACCCATAACTCCGTCTACTCCGTACTTACCTACACTGTAACCATTTCTGATAAGGAAGTTCTGTAATGCGATAACAGAGTTCTTTCCGAAATAACCGTCTGCCGTTGTGCCGATCAACCTCTGTAACGCCTTAATCATTGCAGAACCACCCTTGTAGTTACTTGTAAACTGCCATGAGTCCGTAAAGGCGTTTTTTAAGTAGTTACGGTTCGACGTAGGCTGACGGGAAACAATACCGTCCACGATAGTTTTCAAGAACCTCTGTGTTTCTTTCGTTGTATTAATTCCCCAACGTCCGTCAACAGTTAGTTTTGGCTTTTTCTGTGGCGGCGGAGTTGTTGGCTTTGACGGAGATGTCGAAACTGTTGCTTGTCCTAAATATCCACGAATAAGATTAAGGAAACGTTCCCAACCTAAATCTAAGGTTCTGTGAGGACAGTATTTACCACTAAAGTCTTGGTGTTTCTTTACTTTGTCAATTCCCCAACCTTTTGCTTTTAAGCCTTTCGCAATAAATTCAGCAGCGTTCTTTTCCGCTTTGGTGAATTTCTCTCCACCACTCTTACTATAGCAAATTTCAACTGCGATATATTTTCTGTTACCATTTCCATTAACACCGTCACCGGCATGAAATGCGTTGCGATTTTCAGGAATGCACTGGATAACTTCTTTGTCGTCGATAACGTAGTGGAAAGATACTTTTTTATCATTATTTCGCATATAATTTGCTTCATTTTCTGCTGGTGCATCATTCGCCGTGTTATGCACACAATATCCTTCTGCAACCATAGCGTATGGACACTTGATATTAAATTTACTTTCTGATACTAATAATTGTCTTAATGTTGCCATAATACATTCTCCTCTCTATTTAACCATAAAATTTTCCCATTTTTTATAGGCATCTACATATGTTTCTTGCTTGTCTCCATTATGTGTAATTTCATAATACATTCCATCTGGGACCGTTGTGCTTACTAATGCCTTATTGTTCTGTAAAGTTTTACAAGACCACACGATAAACACATCTTCTTCTATGATTTTCTTTTTGTCCGTCTTGTCCACGCAAGCATTAAAATAATTTACTACGATTTCTTTACACAATTTTAAAAATTTATCATTTCCCATATTCTTTTCCTCTCTATTCTCTACAATATTCAAATAGAGGACGATTTCTCGCCCTCTACTCTGCTTTATTCACTTGTTTTACAACTTGATTTACATATGTACTTAATCCTGCCACAAGAATCCCCTGCACGATTGCGGTAAATACCGCCATAGCAATTTCCTGCATTGTTCCAAGCGGACAAGTGGCTATTACATAAATTGTTGCTAGAACGATGCCTACACAACCTAGCACGATAGGAATAAACTTATCTTTTACTGTCTGTGACTGTTTCAGACCCATTCCCACGAAATAAAGTACGATCGCCACTACTACTAATTCCGGTTTAATATAATTCATAATCTGTTCCATGCTTTGTTATCCTTTCTTTTTTAAATGTAGTTCTTCAATTTCCTGTTTCATTTTCGTTACCATTCCATTTCCTCCAAGTGCATGATACGCATTGTACATTTCGCAAAAGTTCTCGTAAGCGTATGACGGTATTTCCCCCAATTTCATGTACTTGTCATGGTATTCGATAAGTTGCACCCGTAATAACATCATCGTTCCTTGACTATTTGCATCTCTATCCTTTTTCTGATTCTTTAACAGCCATACGATATACGCCAAAATAGGCGTAATTACTGCGATCGCAATATTTGCTACGATTTCCAATCCTATGTCTCCTTTACTATTTTATGCAATAAAAATAAGACCCTCTACGGTCTTGCTCTGATTTCCATATTTGCCACCTCTATTTTACGAGTTCACCCATGCCCGAATCAATAAGAATCTTTCTTACTTTTTCTTTTAATAATCTCGGCACTCTTGCATACATTTCCTTTGCTTTTTCCTCTGTTTCCTGTGTCATAATCTGTTGCGCCCATAACATCGCCATCATAATATCATCCTTTCTGTTTAAATATAATAATAAGTTTATAAGTAATTTACGCATACACTAACTCACTCATTTCTAGCACACACGCTGTAAGCATTTCCGTTTCCCCCTCTACGCTCGCAACCCTTTCTTCAAGAGTCGGTGGCTGTGGTGGCAACGGTGGTAGTACTTTGTATTCTTGCACACGCTCTATGTATCTTTCTTCGTCCGCTTCTACAATCCTGTAAGATGTTACAATCTCAAATCCCTCTTTATGTTCTAAGTCGCTTCCTAGTACAATCGGCAGATAGCCATTCGCAAGATAATCTTCTTCGTTTGGGGATATGATTTGTTTGTCCTCTACAATAAGTACAGGCGGTGCATAAGTAAGTACGTCTAGTTCTAATTTTCCGAATTTTTTATTCAAGTTATCACTCCTTTACGCATATAAAAAATCTCCATTACCTTTGTTTTCGTGAAACTTTTTAGATATATTGTCATACAGACCGACCTTTTCTCCACTTTTCGCAGGAATAAAATCCTTGATAAGAATGTCATCTTCGTAAATTTTACATCTGAATAATTTCATATTGTACATTCCGTTCATTTTTATAACACTTGAACGTGCATTGTAACCGAACAAATATAATGCTTTTTCCATATTTTTTGTTTTTGGCGTTGTAGATTGATTCATTCCAAAGCATTCCACACTTCCTTTTGCATTGATATTAATTACATTTCTTTTATAAAGTTCTTCATTGATATAAAAAGCCGTGTATTTTCCTCCGTTTACACTCAATTTATCAAGCCAAAAAACTAGTCTGTTATTATTAAAATTCACAGCAAAGCACTCTCCGTCCTGTTGCGAAACTCCCATTACTTCAATAATATTTTCTTTAGAATTATCGTTTTTAATGAACTGTACGTCCAAATTTAATATCGTGTTTGTTTTAGGCATATACTCCGCATCTATATATTGCGTTCCAGTATTCTGTATATACTCAAGTTTTTCTATACCGTTTCCCTTGTTTATAAACATTCTTCTCCGCATCAAGAAGGGATTCATGCCACCACCTCAAATTCTTTCCAAAATAGAACAGAATGTTCTATTTGACAACAATATTTTTTATTTGCTTTCGTGACAAAACCGTCTAAGATAATTCCAACCGGAAGTGTAACTTTCGTAGGTGTAGCACCGCTTGTAAACCAAAATGGATATATGTTAATTGCATTCGATTTTTCGGGTGCGAGTGTTAGGTTTAGTTCTGTAACCTCTCCCCAAACCACCTGTATATTGGGTTGCAGTTCGTAAGTAGTAGACGGATTATTCACTTGCACTTCTGTAATAGAATCTAAAATCTGTTGCCCTTTTTCCGCTACTGCCTTAACTTGCTTTTCTCCCTCGTCCGTAACTTTCTTTGTTTCTTGGATTCCCGTTTGCCGAACTGTGCTTATCTCTTCCGCAACTGTACCATTAAAGTTTTGCACCTTTTGCTCTACAGATGTCTTATCTTCTCTCACCTGTGTAGTCATACGTTCCACTTCTGCTTTATCTCCTACTACATCAAGGGCGTGTTGCTCTGCCATTCCCTCTGCGGTTTCCGCCCCTGCTTGCGCTTGTAAAGCATTGGTGGATGCTTCCTGTGCTTGTGCTGCGTAGTTTTTTACAGTTTCTACCTGCTCAGAAATATTCGAAACGGTATCGACCATCTCTTTTACTTTCTCTCTGTCAAGAGCCGTCTGTGCTGCATCTGCCTTTGTTTGCGTTTCGTACTCTTTCGCTTTTGTCTCCGCTGCTTCTGCACGTTCGGCAGATTTTCTAACTTCTTCTACAACTTCCCCAAAAGCATTTCCGTCCGTACCTCCTGTATGCTCGGGTTTGGGACGAGACCGTACGTTTAATACAAATCTCTTCGTTGTCTCTCTCGATGTGCTATCTCTGTTGTAGAGAAACACATAAATCAGATAGTCTATTTCACTGTCGTTATTTTCTAGCATGGAGTCGGGAATCACTACGTCCGTCACTCCGTCTTTTGTTACACCGATACGTGTTACGGTAGTTCCGCCTGTTCCGTTTAAAGAAAAATGCACCTCTTGTGCTTTTTGTAGATTTCCGCCCTGAATGCGAAGCGTTTCTCCATAGTCGTACTGCCACAATTTATCTTGCAGGGTTTCCCCTGTGTTATAATCTATTATTATCACTTTTTCACCTCTTTCTAAATGTGTCTATATAAAAAATGAAAGTTTGTCCAATATAAACGAAAAACTCGAAAACGATTATATCGTGGAAAACTATGTTTCCGGTGATAATTCTGCAATGTACAGAAAATGGAACAGTGGTTTACTTGAGGTTTGGTTGTCATCTGTAACGGTTATTCCTGTCAATATCGCTTGGGGAAATGTATTCCGTTCCGATAATCAAAACGGAAAAAATTACCCCGAAAAAGCGAAGTTTATTACTGTTCCAATCGTAACAATGACGGTAAAAACAGACCTTTCTGACGTTGCTTGGATTACTCCAAAAGACAGCGAAAGCAAAACACGTCTACCGAATTATTATCTTGTTCGTGGGGCAAGAATGGACGCAACTGCCAAATATTTTATAAACGCTTATGCAGTAGGACGGTGGAAGTAATTACACTAAAAAACCACTTACACAAACATCAAAACCATATGTTAGCGCAGTTGTATCCTTTGCCGTAAACACAATAACTGCTTTAGATACCGTTGCATTATCATCTGTTTGGCTTGCGGTGTTATGATAAAAATTAGCCACGTTCCAACCGTTTTGTGCAGGAGTCATTTGCACACGGACGTTTTTTAATTGTATTCTGTTTGGGAACGGCAATTCATAAACAGTCTGCTCTTTACTTGCACGGTAAACCTGTGCTTTGATGTATAAATTACACCAGCCATTTACATATTTTTCAACAACCCAGCCACCCTGAGTACTTGTTTTTTGGACAGTTAAGTTGGACAAACTTTTATTTATCAAATTGATTGCCATATTACTTTTATTTACATCGCCTGCTCCGAAATTAGTTCCTCGCTGTTGATATTCTGTGGCATCAACAAATGAAACTGTTCCATCTTCATTTGTAATCATTCTGTATCTTCTTCGTTCTTCTCCACTCGCAATAATATCATCTTTATAATCTTCTTTTAATTTTTCAATTTCTGACATGATACTCCTCCTCTAAATTCTTACATCCGCTGGATTTGTTCCAAGAACAAATTGCAATTTTCTCAAACTGTTAGTCTGACGTATCAATCCGTCACGAATTTTTAAACACGCATTTTCCAACCTATTAAAATCTTCGTACGTGGGTGTATTTTGATTGTCAAACCAACTTTTCTTTCGTTCTGCATAAAACGGATAAGTATTACTCTTAATCATTTCAAGATTATTCTCCATTACCGTAAATTCATCTGCATACGGATAATCTGCGTATGAACTTTTATCCTCTCCCATATTTTCAAAAGGAAACTTAGGGTATAATTCCAATGCCCTTTCTTTTAAATATATGATATTATTTTTTATACGATTGTAGTCCGAATAATTAAATTTATCTGAAGGAACCCAGTTCGTTTTTGGCTCTGTCCACATATTCTTTCCTCCTTGTCATCAATGTTCCGCTTACTCCACCATTAAATGAAAGATGCGACTCTTCTACTATAACTTTTAATTCATCATTATATTTGTTATCCTGATAAATAGTATCTCCAACATCAATCGCAGGGTCTCCTCTATAATCAAGGTCATATGCTACTCTTGCTTTGTAATAAATAGCCAACCATTCTGCAACCTTTCTACAATGTTCGCAGTCCGATATAAGAGGATTGTCCCATTCTTTATCAATTCCACGTTTATCTGCTACGGCTATATATGACGATGTAGATAAATTATATTTTCTTCCTTTTAACGAAAATTTCACGCTTGAATTTTCTGCTACTCCTGAAAAACGAAGTTCGACAAAATATGCACCACTGTCAACAATTGATACCTTTTGATTACTGTTCCCCTCAATAATACTCACTGTATATCCATAACACGCCTCATTCAAATTGTATATTAAATTCTCTCCTTCGTATGCAACTTCATCATTCGCAAGTTCTTCCTCAGGCGCTGATGAAACAGTATATAAATGACGATTTACTTTTATGTTTTTAACCATTTCCAATTGAGTTCCTATTGGCGTACTGTACAGGTCATCATACTCAACTCTGTAATTCGTTTCTGCACCAAAAGAAATATAATCTATTTTAATTCGATTATTAGGTACTTCTGTTTCTATGAATTCAATTTCAATTTTATTAAATTCTTTGAACTCATAATACAATTCAAATTCGTAAGTAATCTCTTTATCAATGGTAACCACTTCGTTCAGAACATCATCACTGTACGTTCTGATAAGAAATTTCTTTGGAAGATTTTCTGCAAAATCAATCTTAATTCCGAAACACTTGTACTTTGCTTCCAATGTTCTTGTTATAATAGGATTTTCTTCAAATAATCCATTGTCACCACTAATTTGCTTACTTACATACCCTGTATTCTGAACTTTGCTCTTCGGTAGAAAGAGCATTTTACCGTCCGCAGACCAATAATCTCTTTCGTAAGTAGCATATCTGTTCTTCTCCGATTTATTGTCAATACTTCGTACATCCGAATAATATTCTGTTCCATTCGATGTAGTTGAAAAATTCGGTATAAACGCAGAATAAATACGAATTTTACCGTATCGGTCATAGTCCATAATACATCGTCCGGCATTTGCAATAATTTGCAGCGCCTCTTTATGAGTAACATTTGGTAATGGGTTATGCACAATTACCTTTTTCAAATAAGAATCAAGATAATATTCTTCAGGTGGTATTCCTGCATCTTCAACTACAAGTACCGCTAAGTCATACAGAGAAATGCCTTTAGAATAATACTGTCCCCTGTAATAATGGTCGCTCATAAACTTAAATCTATCTACTGCTTTCATTTTTGCTGACCCGTCATCTGCACTCCATTCCGATAGAAAAAGTGTATGTATTTTCAGCCATTCTATTTTTTCGTCATCCAGTTCATATCCAAGCATTATTGATGCCTTTTGTCCTGTTTCAAGAAAATTAATTGCTGATGACGGATTGTCTACATTAAAAACTTGTCCGTCATTTTTTAATGTGAACTCAAAATCTGTTTCCGGTAAGTCTTCATTTATAGCAGATAAAGAAGAAGTCAGTTCTGCATTTTTAACCCATTCGTTATCATAATTAAGACCTAATCCAAATTTTACATTGTAAATCCTCACTCTTCCATTCGGAACACGCATAGAAGTAATTTTAAGTGCAAGTGACTCAGTGTCCTTAAAAACAGTATCTGTTTCAAAGTTTTCTTTGTCATTGTCAAACATAAATTCTTCTCCTGATGATGTTATTACCCTCAACCGGGTCGGATAATTTTCCCCAAATTGAATAGTTAAACCTTTAATATCTGCTGCACCGCACCCAAATGTAAATTTAATAATCGTTTCAAATGAAAACAACTCTGTTGTTATAATACCGTTTTTTCTCAGCATCTTTGCATCTCTCGGCATAAAAAACATTGAGCCGTCTGCTTTAAAAAAATCTTGCTCATAGGTGGCGTATACATTGCCAATTTCATTTTTTGTAAATATATTCTCAAAATCCGAATATTGCGTGTACTGTTCCTTTTCTTCCACACTTGCGGATATTTGTGCCTCCTGATTGATTAAGCCCAGCGATATTTTCATATAGAATTTATTACGAATAGGCTGTTTCATGGATTCTTTATATTCTTGCGAAACATTCTGCATTTTTACCACCCCGCATCAATTAAATTTACTTTACAATTAATATAGTGTGTTGGTCGTCCTTGTGCATCTATTTTGAATACATCTGCGGTTCTGTCTCCCGGATACATCGTAAGTGTTATCCAATCATTCTCAACCATATCCCAAAATTGCACTGTTACAAAAAAATTCTTAAATTCTCTAAGCATGGACGACCACGTTTCCGCATCCAAATACGCCCACTCAAGGTTATCAATTTTATAGTTATCTCTACTGACTTTTGTCCCGACCACTTTGTTATTCATATTTCTTGCCGAATCAACAGCCGTAGTTACAACCATTCCCGGATACCTTTTAGGTGCTGGAAAAGGTTTTCCATTAACTTTTATGAAATTACATGATTTGCTCACTTCCGACACCTCCTTTAAGCAGGACTAAAATTATATCCCGAATTTCTTCTTGAACGGGATAATTGCTTATTTGCTTTCTTTCCGTCTATGTTCACAGACATATCCTTTTGTAAAAGTCTTTCCTGATACTCAATAATAGTTCGCATTTTATTCAACAATAATGCCGTACCTCTGTCGAATGAACTTTCAACTCCTCGACTTACGGAAGATACAATTTGATTGTTGTTTACAACAACGTTTCTACTTCCCATACGTCCAACCAACTCCGGTCCTTTTTCGTTCGCAATAAAAAGTTGCCCCACAGGTGGAAATCCTCCTTTTGCAAGGAGAGGAATTTGAGGTGCTTTTACCTTAGGAATATCAAATCCAAATTTCTTACCACCAAACGGTTCTGGCAACCAATCAGGAATATCAAAACTGAGTTTATTCAGACAGTTAATTACTGCATTTATTCCTTTAACAACACCTTTAATCATACCGTTGATAGCACCGATAATCACATTTATAGGCGTTTTAATAAATGAAGCCATTGAGTCCCAAATACCGCCGAAAATGTCTTTAATTCCATTCCACATCTTTTTCCAATTTAATGTGAAAATTCCAGAAATAAAATCAATTATTCCATTGAATGTTCTTTTAAGTGACTTCCACATATTCTCAGCATTCTTCATAAAGCCGTTAATGACTTCGCCGATTACTCCAAAATTTTTAGACCAGTCAACAGAAAAAACATTGGTAAGGAAAGTATCAAATTCCTGAAATTTTTGTTTTACAAAATCCCATACTTTTTTGGCAGTTGCCGATATTTTATCCCAGTTCGCAATCAGCAAAGCACCAACGGCTACCACTCCCATAATCGCAAGTGTAACCGGTCCGCCGAACATACTCACCAAACCACCTGCACCTTTAACTACCCCAACAATGCTTTTACCAAATCCTACAAGACTTGATACCGCCTCTGTTACTTTAAATGCACCAAAGAATAACCCTATCGCACCTGCAGCGATTTGCACTGGCAATGGAAGTTCTCCAAACGCTTTTAACAAACCATTTATCAAAGACAAGCCTGCATCGAATAATCCTGCTGCCAATCCGCCCCAGTCAATAGCGGCAATCGCACTCACAATCTGCTGACCTATCATACCCCAGTCCAATTCATCTATCACAGTGTTTAATGTTTCAATTAATCCAACTGCTAAATCTGATAGGGCTTTTGCAACTGCCGCTAAATCAATAGTAGTCAACGCATTATTCAAGCATTTTGCAATAGAACTTCCTATCTTTTTATAATCCAAATTTGCAACAAATCCACCAAACACATTCCAAGAAACCATAAACCAGTTTCCGATAAGTGTGCCTAGATTTCCCCAGTTCACTTCATTAACAATGCCCATAAGTCCAGTTGCAAATGAACTACCTAAGTTTGTCCAATCTATTCCTTGAATTAACAAGTTTAATGTGTTTACTAGCGTGTTAATTCCTGCGCCGACAGTTGCCCCCATTAAATCCCAGTCTATGTTGCTCACTAAACTATTGAACGTTGTTGTAAAAGCGTTACAAAAGTATGTAATTTGAGGTCCGACATTATCCCAACTGATTGCATCATAAAGTTTTTGCAGTCCTTTATTGACACCGCTGGCAAGGATTTCTCCAAGACCTTCCCAATCTTCGTTCAGAAAAGCCTCTCTCAAACTCTTTGCAAAATTTGCAATCGCTCCCTCAACTTTAACTGTTTCAAACATATCTGACGGAGATAAATCAGCCCCACCGCCGGAAGAAGAATTTCCTCCACTTCCACCTGATGAATTATCTTTTGGTTCAATTACATTTAACTCATCAATCCCTAGTGTATATGACTGAAATTCCTTTGCTTTTTTTGCTGCATCTCCAAGCCCTTTTTCTGTATCTTTCAGTCCTGCTCCATAGTCTTTCCATACTTTTTTTGCCTGTACTGCGAAACCTTTTCCGGTTAATGCCGCCATAAATCTTCCAACCGCATTCAGACCTGACGCTAACATATCAATAAATGACTGTATGTACGGTGCAACTACATTTGTAATCGGAGCAAATGCCGCCGCCCATGCGTTTTTCAAATACAACAACGAAGATACCATTGAAGAAATGCTATGATTGTACTCACTACTGTATTGAGCCAAATTATCGGAGCCTTCCTTGATTGCCTGTTGTATCATGCTAATTCCCTGAAAAACAAAAGAGAACGCCACTGACGAACCTATCATTCGTCCTAATGACATTCCCTTACTTGCCTGCTGCTGCGTTCCTGTAATGGCTCTTTTTAATTTTGTCACACCTTTTATTGCAGTACCCATTGCTTTTACAGTTTTCTTTCCGAAATTAGCAAGTTCTTTTCCAACAGATTTCAAATGATTTCTGACTTCCTTTAGACTTACCTCTGTTTTCTTCAAGCCTGTATCTGTTTCTACAGATTGTTTCATTGCTTTATCGTATTTCTTTTTCTCGCTTATAACTTTCGCCAACTCTCTGGCAACTTCATCATACTTGGTGTCGCCTTGCTTAAGTCCTGTTTCTGCTAAACCTGAAAGTTCTGATTTGAGCCTTTTTATTTGCGCTTCATATGTATTTATTTTTGTGGAATCAAATGAATTATCCAACATGTTCATCTTTTTTGACGCCAATGCTGCATTATCACCAAACTTCTTAGTTACATCTGAGAAATTTTTCAATTCTCTTGCATCTTCGCCAAACACTGCTGCCATAGCATCCGAATTATAATTCAACGAACTTTTGGAAACACGCACTGGTTCTCTTGACTCATATTTTGGGGATATTTCATTATCCCCCCTATCAATTTTAAATTGGGGAACTTCTCCTTCTATTCTTGATATTGCATCTCCATAAGCCTTTACCTCATTCTTAGCCTTTTGAATGTCATACACAAGATTGTCCCATGATTTTCCAAGACTTGCAGTTCCCTCAATAGACATTTTCTTTTCAAGGCGTTCATCAAGTCTACGTTTCGTCAACTCTGCACTTTTCATTTTCTTTTGCAAATCAGATAAGTTCATATCAGATACATCAATATCTTTTCCTGCATCTTTAAATTTTCTAAATAAATCATCTAAAGATTTTTCTGCTTTTTTTAATCCTGTATCTTTTATTTGAGGAGAAATATTTGTCCTACCTAATTTTTTTCCCGAATTAAGTACCTCATCAATCGCATCTTTCGCTTTATCAAATTGAGAAAAATTAATTTTCCCAAAATCGTCAATAGATGATGAAAGTGAAACTACCTTTTCAAGACTATCCGCTATTTTATTCAGCCTTTTTTCCATTCCGCTCAAAGCACGATTCGCTCTATTCGCCTCTGCTTCAACCGCTATTTCCAATCTATCAATTTCGTTCGACACTTCCCTCACCTTCCTTTCTATCGCGGTTAAATGCGATTGCAAATGCACCAAATTTCATTGCATCTATTTCTGAAGCATCCACTTCATTCTCATGCTCTTCCCACTCAACTGGTTTTTTAGGATATTTATTACGACTATTAAAGAACACTGAAATAGCATTCATTACATAGAAACCGTTTTTCCATGCTTCATAATCAATCTTCTTATACTCATCTTTCTGCTTATCCTCATAATCTTTTTGATATAGCCTAATGATTTTAGGTGTTAAATCCCAAAAATCCTTATATGGAATTCCATACCGTATCGCACACGGCAACCAGTAATCATAGATTATCTGCGTGAAACTGCGGAATTTTATTATTCTTCCGTCGCTGTTGCTTTCTTCTCGGCTTTCTTCTCCTCCGCGCCGAGCATCTTCTTGAAAAAATCCGATTTATTACTTGCCTCCACAAAAGCACCTACGATACTACCGAGATTTCCGCCTCCGAGTATATGCTGTTCTAATAAGTTTTCCGCCTCGTCTCTGTCAACATCTGCAACAGCACAAGTAAATCCCATTGCAATAAGCATCATCTGTTTTTTCTGAAACGCATCCACTATTGAAAATCCCTGTTCTTCCATTTTTGTAAAGTGTTTAAATGTCAACTGCGGTACTTCATAATTTTTGTTATTAATTTTTACTTTCATTTTGCTATTCTCCTTTAATTTTTTACATAAAAAGAACACCTACCATTTCTGATAGATGTTC
>Garnier_p1__coassemble_1295_pt1 | contig 14974 bp, 10 predicted proteins | sample Garnier_p1__metabat2_high_PE_010 | metagenome-assembled genome bin Garnier_p1
GATTTAGTGTATGATTGCCGACAATATGCCCTTCTTTTACCATTCGTTTTACTAAGTCGGGACTTGTTTTTAAGAAATTGCCGACAACGAAAAAGGCAGCAGGAGCATGATGTTTTTTTAATGCATCCAGTATGGCGGGAGTGTTTCCGTTTTCAAATCCGGCATCAAAAGTAAGATATAAAACTTTTTCTTCAGTTGGTTTGGCGTAATAGGCATCATATTGTTTTAATTCGTCAATGGAGGCGTTTCCCACAGGGAGCTTACCCTCTTCTTGAAAACTGAGTCCCCAGTTGCCTTCGGCGGAAACTGTCACGGCTTTATCTGAAAAGGTGTGAATAGTTTTTGCAGTGAAATGTCCTATGGAGAAAGAGAGAGCGAAGAGGAGGAGAAGAGCAGTGAATTTTTTACATTTTTTCAAGATAATACCTCAGAATGACCTTTCTTATTATAGAATATGGGAAAGAAAAGAGAAATATGTTACAATAGTCAATATAAATATATAGGAAAGAGGGGGAAAAAGTGAAAAAAGATACAGTACATATGTTAAAACGTGCGGAACGTTTCCATGTTGTTCTTATCGGAGAAGGTCTGCTTGTGGGAAGTGTGGCAGGGCTTATAGTGCTGGCATACCGAATTGCCTTAAAGTATGCGGGACAGTGGTTTGAGGCGGTTCGTCAGTATATCGGTCATTCGCCTGTCAAAGCGGCGGGCTGGTTCGGTATTTTATTTCTTATGGCGGTTGTAGTCGGTCTTTTGATTAAATGGGAACCGATGATTTCGGGAAGCGGAATACCGCAGTTGGAAGGTGAAATGTCGGGGAAATTACATCAGACATGGTGGAAAATTTTGCCGGCAAAATTTATTGGAGGTTTTTTATCCCTGCTTGCAGGATTATCTCTCGGACGCGAAGGTCCGTCCATTCAACTTGGAGCGATGACCGGAAAAGGAATATCAAAAGCGTTGGATAGAGGAAAGACGGAAGAAAAATTTCTGCTGACCTGTGGGGCAAGTGCGGGACTTTCGGCAGCCTTTCATGCACCGCTTGCGGGGGTGATGTTCTCGCTTGAAGAAGTACACAAAAATTTTTCTATATCCGTTCTCGTATCGGTGATGACAGCATCAATATCGGCGGATTATTTATCATCGCAGTTTATTGGGATTGAACCGGTGTTTCAATTTGATATCGGACACGTTTTGCCGCAGAGTTATTACTGGATGATTATATTGCTCGGTGTTATACTCGGAGTTTTAGGTTGTGTATATAATTGGTTCACATTGAAAGTGCAATCGTGGTACAAGCAGTCAAAAAGGTTAAATGAAATTACAAGGGTAATGATACCGTTTATGCTGGCGGGAGTTCTGATGTTTGTCATGCCGGAATTACTTGGAAGCGGGCATGAGTTGATTGACCGTTTGACAAGCCATGAACTTCTTTTGGGAGGAGCGATTGTTATTTTGCTCGGAAAATTTCTGTTTTCGGCAGTATCCTTTGGCTCGGGGGCGCCGGGAGGGATTTTCTTTCCGTTGCTTGTTTTGGGTGCGTTTGTTGGTGGCATTTTCGGAATGATAGGCGTAAATTATTTTGGTATGGATCCGGATTATATCAATAACTTTGTCATGCTTGCAATGGCAGGAAATTTTACCGCTATTGTAAGAGCGCCTCTGACAGGTATTATTCTTATTTTTGAAATGACGGGTTCTGTCAGTCAGATGCTATCACTCTCTGTTGTTTCGATAGTTGCCTATGTGGTGGCAAGTCTGCTCGGTTCAGAACCGATTTATGAAAGCCTTCTGGAGAGACTGCTGAAAAACAATGGTGAGGAAACGACAGAGGGAATCAAAGGACAGAAAATATTAATCAGCCATGTAATCATGCACGGCTCACCTCTGGCACACAGGAAAGTACAGGAGATAGACTGGCCGCAGAACTGTCTTCTTGTTTCTATTAAAAGAGGAGATAAAGAAGTTATTCCGAAAGGAAAAACGGTTCTTCTCCCAAGCGATATGCTTGTCACTCTGACTGATGAAAAAGATGAGCCTTATGTTCGGGACTGCGTGGAAAAATTATGCAAAATGAAGCAGGAGGAAAAACGATGAAGAAAGTGTATGTATATTCTTCTCCGGTTGGGAAGTTAGGAATAGATGTGGACGAAAAAGGACTTCGGAAAATTGAGTTTCTAAAAGATGATGCGATTGATGTCGTTGACGGGGATAATGAACTTGTCATGGAAGTAAAAAGACAGTTGAACGAATATTTTCGCGGGGAGAGAAAAACGTTTGATCTTCCCCTTGCCCTTTGCGGAACACCGTTTCAGCTGAAAGTGTGGGAGGCGCTACAGACTATTCCGTATGGGGACACGAGAAGTTATAAAGAGATTGCTATACAGGTCGGAAGTCCGAAAGGTTGCCGCGCGGTGGGTATGGCAAACAATAAGAACCCCATTCCGATTATTATTCCGTGCCACAGGGTTGTGGGAGGAAATGGAAAACTGGTAGGATATGCGGGAGGCTTGGATAAGAAAGAGTATCTTTTGGAAGTGGAGAATTGTAATATTTCCGGGAGCGTTGCAAAATAGTTGAGTAATCATCTGTGGAGCGATGCTCCTTTTTGGTAAAAAATAACAAATGACAAAGTGTGAGATATATTTTAAACGCATATGAATATGCCATATTAACAAAAAAGAAATTGAATATATTAAAAATATAGAAAAAGTGCTAAAATATAAACAGTGCATCTTTGTGTCAAATAAATAAAAGGTGTTGCGATATTTCATTTACCGGGTTAAATTAGATAGAAATTACCCGGCAAGAGAGGAGAAAGGTTATGAAAAGAAAACTTTTAAGTTCCATGCTTGCAGCGGCTATGGTCGTGACAAGCGTATTCTCCACGGCATTAGTTTCGGAAGCGAAAACAACGAATGGCTCCCACGGGACTGTGGAAGTGCAACAGGGAACAAATTCCGTGACCATCGGCAACGGTGCGATTGCGAGAACATTCTCAACAAAAGATTCGAAACTATCTACGACCAAAATCGTGAATAAGAGAACCGGTGGTGGAAAAACCAGTTTTACACCAGGGAAAGACAGCGAAGAATTTATTGTCAGGACGACAAAAGAAAAATCAAAGCCGATTGATTTACCGGCATTAGACAGAAAGAAGTGGACAGCGGAGGCAGACAGTTATCACAATGGTGCGACAGGGGCAGCAGACGGACCTGCGGCTAATCTTTTAGACGGTGATGTGAACACTATTTGGCATACGAACTACGGCGGAGGAAACAACGGAAAAGGTGACCAGGAATATCCGCATAACGTGGTGATTAAGTTAGACGGAAGTCAGAAATTCAAATCATTTTCGTATACTCCGAGAAAAGAAGGGGAAACGACAAACGGAAACATTAAGGGATATGAACTTTACGCATCAAATGAGACAAACCCTCTTTCTGCTGAGGCGAAAGAGTGGGGAGAACCGATTGCAAAAGGTAATTTTGAATATGACGGTGCAAATCCAATTTATGTAAATTTGGAGAAAGAATGTACGGCAACACAGATTAAATTCGTTGCAACTTCTTCAAATAACGGAAAAAATTTTGCGGGTGGTGCAGAATTTAACCTACATAAAGATGAAGCACCTGTTGTTAAAGACGACAGAGAGTTTAAAGCAAGTGATTTAACATTAAAAGATGGTAATGATGCAGTTAAAATTGAAAGTACAAATGCACAGATAAACGGAAAGAATAAAACAGGTAAAAAAGTAACGTTTTCTTTCAAACCATATGAGCATAAAGGGGTACAATACACGATTGACGAAGTACTTGTTATGTATGAAGGAGACCATTTCATGCGTAAATATTTGGAAATCAGTATTCCGGAAGATAAACAGGCTTCTACGGCAATCGATTATATTGACTTAGAATCTTTCAAAGTAAATCAAACAGATAAGCAATGGACGATTCCACGGGGAAAAGGCGGAATTGTGCAGATGGAAGAATTTAAGGCAAACCTCGGACAGCCGATTTACATTCAGGGAATGTTTTTCGGGTGTGAATTTCCGGCAACGGATACGGAAATCGTAGACGGCACAGGATATATGCGCTACTACACGGGAAAGACATTTGACAGATTGAAAAAAGATAATCAGTTGACAAAAGACGGAAAATATGTGACATGGCAGACAGTTGCAGGTGCAGCAAGAAGTACGGAGAACGAAGTGATTCAGGCGGATTTCTATGAATATATAAATTCCATTGCCACACCGTCAGAATTCCGTATCCAGTATAATTCATGGTTTGACAATATGATGAAAATAGATGACAACAATATTTTGGAATCATTTATTGAAATCGACCGTGAGTTGAATAATGCGGAAGTCCGTCCGATGGATTCCTATGTTGTGGACGACGGTTGGAACGCGTATAATAATGGAACTATTCCTGAACGTGAGCATCAGAAATCAGGTGCAAAAATTAATGAAAGCGGATTTTGGGAATTTAATGAAAAGTTCCAAAATGAACTGACACCTTCCAGCCAACTTGTACAGAAGTTTGGAAGTAACTTCGGTGTATGGGTTGGACCTCGAGGAGGATATAATTTCTACGGAACTTTAGCGGATATTATTCAAAAGTCAGGAAAAGGAAGTAAAGCGGGCGGTTCCATCGATGTTGCAGACCGTGTATATGTGGAAAACTTCAAAAAAATGGCAATTGAGTGGCAGAAAAAGTTCAAAGTAAATTATTGGAAATGGGACGGATTCGCAGACATGGGACAGTATGACCACTTTAATAATTTAGGTGGGGCGGACGGTGTTCCGGTTTACAGTGAGAGTAATCACCATATGACAGGCGGTTATCATCAGATGTACCATGTGACAGACCTTTGGGAAGCATGGATAGACTTGATGGAAGCTGTGCGTCAAAGCGAGAAGGCAGATGGAATTAACAATTTATGGATTTCACTGACATGTTATGTAAATCCAAGTCCATGGTACTTACAATGGGCAAACTCTGTATGGCTTCAGTGTACACATGACCAAAAAGATGCAGATTTTGGAACAACAAAGATGAATAAGCAGATTACTTATCGTGATGCGTGTTATTATGATTTCCTGAAAAATCATCAGTTCCAGTTCCCATTACAGAATATTTATAATCATGACCCTGTATATGGAAAAGAAGGAACGGGAATGAATCTGAACACGGCTACAGATGAAGACTTCCAGAATTATTTATATATGCTGTCAACACGTGGAACAGCTTTTTGGGAATTATATTATTCTGACAGCATTATGACAGATGGAAAATATGAGATTACGGGTGAATTCTTGGAATGGGCAGAAAAGAGCTATCATATGTTGAAGAATTCTAAGATGATTGGTGGTATGCCGGACAAAACAAGTTTAGGAAGTGCCACTTCAGATGCTTCAAAAGCAGAAGCATACGGATTCTCATGTTTTGACGGAAAGGACGGAATTATTTCTCTTCGCAATCCATCAGCAACAGAAAATAAAGCAATTACGTTTACATTTGACAGAACAATCGGTGTGTCAGAAAATGCAGGTACATTAGATTATTATCTGGAACACAGTTATTTACTTTCAGATCCGGCTGCACAGACAGGAAAATTAGTATACGGACAGAAATATACGGTGAATTTAAAACCGAATGAAGTTCGTATTTTACGCGTCTCAGATAAGAAAGATACAACAGCTCCTGAGATAGACAGAATTATGACGGACGGAGACCGCAAGGTTACGGTAAAATTCAATGAGAAAGTATCCGGCAATCTGTTTTCCGTAAATGGATTGGGAGTTGCATCAATCGCAAAGAGTGCAGATGATACAACATATCACATTACATTGACGAAAGCACCGAAGGACGGAGAAACAATTACGGTTACACCGAAAGATATTAAAGATATGGCAGGAAATGCAGCGGGCAAGCCTGCGTCTGTAATATATCATAAGGACAATGTCGTTGTTGAGCAGGGCGTGAAAGAGGAAAAAGGAATTACACCTGCTGACAAATCATTAAATTCTAAAAATGGATTTACGGTAGCGGCGGTTAAAAAGACAGCAGGCAGCAACGAATCGCTTGTAAAACAAAATACTGAGTATGAGTTAAAAATTACGCAAGAGGGAAAAGCAGCCTTTACTTTAAATGGTGCAACGGCAGTTTCCGGCAAAAAGGTGAATGATAACAAAGAACATATCATTGTCGGCGTTAAAGAAAATAATGGTATGCTGAAACTTTATGTAGACGGTCAGTTAGAAGGCTCTGCTTATAACAAAGAAAACAGATTCCACGAAGTGAGAAAAGCAGACATCACAGTGGGAGAAAACGTAACAAAAGCAGGTGTGTACGATGCTGCTTACGGATATGACAAAGTGGAAGAACTCTTCAGAGAAGGTTTTGGAAAACTGAAATTAAATGACGGAATGGTTACTGTATCCGGAACAGAAGAGGGAAATAAAAACACTATTTTTGATGGAAATAATACAACATACTGGACGAGCCAGAAAGTTACAAACGGTGCGATGAATACTTCTAACGCATGGTTAAAAGTGGACTTGGGTGGTATTTACAAGTTAGATCAGGTTGATTACACACCACGTTTCCACAATGATGCCCAGAATTACTGGTGCTGTACAGGTAACATTAAAAAATTAGTCGTGGAAATCAGTAAAGACGGAAATACATGGACACCGGTGACAGAAAAAGACGGACGTGACCTTTCGGATAAGATTGTGAAAGAGAATGACACTTCTTTCTTCCCGGAAGAGATTAAGTTTGCTGAACAGGAAGCAAGATATGTCCGCATCGGTGGAACAGAATCATATCACTGGGAAAATGCAAATGTAAATAAACAGGTTACGGTTGCGGATTTGGCTATCTATGGAGAAAAGACAGAAAAAGATAATATTGCAAAAGATAGTACAGTAACAGCAAAATGGACAAAAGATAACACAAACGCAGCAGCAAACAATGACAGACCGATGTCTATGGTTGTGGACGGACAGAAAACAAATGTGGACGGTAACTATGGTGAGTTCGGCGCAGATGGTAAAGATGAATCTTCCTATATGCAGATTGACTTGGGATCAGTATGTGATGTGGAGGCATTAAATTTATACCGTTATTGGAATAACAACAGAACATACAAAGATACTGTTGTTGCAGTGGCAAAAACGGAAAAAGATTTTGCGGACGGAAAGGCAACAATCGTATATAACGCAGATGAAAACAATTTCCATAAGTTAAATGAAGCATATAAAAAAGATAAATATGATGCTGAATATGTGGAATCTTCTGCAGGAAAATCATGGCAGTTGCCGAAAAACACAAAAGCGCAGTTTGTTCGCGTATATATGCATGGCTCAGGAAGCGGTAAAACGAACCATATTGTAGAGATGGAAGTTATCGGAACAAAACAAAAAGATGAATCAGCATCGGTTGATATTACAAAATTAATCGACAGACTGGCAGAACTGGCGGCAGTAGACACTACAAATGCGACACCGGATAGTGTGGCAAAATTTAATGCACTTGTAAAAGAAGGGTACGGCTTAGTTTCAACCGGAGCAAAAACACAGGACGAAGTCGATAATATGCTCAAAAAACTGGAAGGTGCAGAAGATATATTGGTGTATGAAAAACCACAAATTAACGTAGTTGAATTGGAAAAGGCAATCGCAAAAGCTGAAAAAGTAAATAAAGAACTGTACACAACAGATTCTTATCATGCGATGAAAAAAGTTTTAGACGAAGCAAAAGCGTTATTGGAAGAAACTGCAAAAGACCAGCCTACAGTTGATGCTAAGGCAAAAGCGCTTAATGATGCCATTACAGCATTACAGAAACGCGGTAATACGGACGACCTTAAGAAACTGGTAGAAAAATACAGAGAATTAAAGGCAGAAGACTTTACAACTGCTACATGGAATGTATTTAAAAAAGCGTTTGACGAAGCGGAAGCAATTGTAAATGACAATAGTAACAGTACGCAGGAAAAAGTAGACGCAGTTAAGAAAGCGCTGGAAGACGCTTACAATGCATTAGAAAAAGCAGATAAAACAGTTGATAAGAGTAAACTGGAAGAAGCGTATAATAAATACAAAGACTTGAAAAATGATGGCTACACGAAAGACAGTTGGAAAGCATTTGAAAATGCTTTGAACAAAGCAAAAACTGTTTTAGATGACAAGAATGCAACAGAAGAGCAGGTAAATAATGCTCTGGCACAGTTGGAAAATGCAGTGAAGAAATTAGAAAAAGCGTCAAATGGTGGAAATGCAGGCTCAGGTTCTGACGGAGGAGTAAAAACAGGGGACTCTTCTAATATGATGTTGTGGGGAATTCTTGCAGCAGCAGCGCTTGTTTCCGGCGTGATAGCAAAAAAGAAAAAATACTAAATTAAGTAAATGAAAGGGGCAGAGACAAAAAACTCTGTCTCTTTTATGTGGAGGAGAATGAGCTGAAAGGGTGAGAAAGTGGTAAAGGAAATAAAACAGAATGAAATTTCTCTTATTGAAAAACTGTTTTCCGGCTGGAGCGAAACCATGATTTGGTCGTGTCTGCAGGGGTGTATGGGGAAAGCGTTTGCGGTTGCAGGTAAGGAAGAAAAATCTGCCATGATAACGATTGCAGATTTCTGTTTTTTGGCGGGAGAAGCGGACAGGGAATTAGTCGCATATATTTCTCGGACGACAGAGAAAGGTTTTATACTGATTGTGCCGCAAAATGAAGAGTGGAATACATATATTGAGAAACATTTTGGAGAACGTCAGGAAAAAACGAAGCGCTACGCAATAAAGAAGGAAGCGGATATGTTTGACGTGGAAAAATTGAGACAGTATGCGGAACAGCTTCCCAAAGGTTATATATTAAAACAGATTGATGAAGAATTGTATGATAAAGTGTTAAAAGAGGAGTGGTCAAAAGATTTTTGTGCCATGTTTTCGGATTATAAGCAGTTTAGGGAGAATGGCGTAGGTGTAGTTGCTCTTTTGGGAGAAGAAGTTGTGGCAGGAGCGTCCTCGTATACCTTTTATCGTGAAGGGATTGAAATAGAAATTGATACAAAAGAATCGCACAGGCGAAAAGGGTTAGCGACTGCCTGTGGGGCAAGTCTTATTTTGGAGTGTCTGAAGCGGGATAAATATCCAAGTTGGGACGCCATAGATTTAAGGTCGGTAGCGTTGGCTGAAAAATTGGGATATCATAGAGCGGAAGAGTATACAACCTATTTTGTCACATTTTCTTAGGAAACTTGACAAATAAAAGGCAGATGTGTACAATAAAAAGAGTTATTAATTAAATAAGATAATGACAAGGAAGAGGAGTATTAAGAGCCTATCGTTTACAGAGAGTTGTCGTTTGCTGCAAGACAACAGCGTAATCTCCCAACTCGCCTCGGAGTTCTTTTGCTGAACATATTTGACTAATATATTGAAAGTACCTCGTCAAGTAACGGTTGCGGAAACAACTACATCGCTAGGTTCGAAAGAACCTCACCAAGCCGATGAGTTGTGCCTTGTTACTAGACTCGAAAATACCTCGTCAAGTAACATAGGCAGGAGCGGGACTTCCCGTTATAGAAGAAATGAGTGCGTTTTGCGAAAGCAGAATGAATAAGAGTGGTAACGCGGATTGACCTTTTCGTCTCTTTTAGGAGATGAGAAGGTTTTTTTATAAAGAAATAGGAGGAGAAAATCATGGCAACACCTTATAATCACAAGGCGATTGAAAAAAAATGGCGTGAAAACTGGGAAAAGAATCCGGTAAACGTCAAAGCAGATGAAAATGGACAGAGAGAAAAATATTATTGTTTGGATATGTTCCCATATCCTTCAGGAAACGGTCTTCACGTAGGACACTGGAGAGGTTATGTTATCTCAGATGCATGGAGCCGTTACAAATTATTACAGGGACATTATATCGTACACCCAATGGGCTGGGACGCATTCGGTCTTCCAGCAGAAAACTATGCTATTAAAATGGGTGTTCACCCGTCCGTATCAACAGAAGAAAATATCAAAAACTTCAAAAAACAGTTAAATGAAATCTCTGCATTATATGACTGGGGTATGGAAGTAAATACGACAGATCCTGCATTTTATAAATGGACACAGTGGATTTTCGTGAAAATGTTTAAAGAAGGATTGGCATATGAGAAAGAATTTCCAATTAACTGGTGTCCGTCATGTAAAACAGGATTGGCAAACGAGGAAGTTGTAAACGGTAAATGTGAGCGTTGCGGAACAGAGGTAACAAAGAAAAACCTTCGTCAGTGGATGCTTCGCATTACAAAATATGCAGACAGATTATTAAATGATCTGGATAAATTAGACTGGCCGGAAAAAGTAAAGAAAATGCAGGCAGAATGGATTGGGAAATCTTATGGTGCAGAAGTAGATTTTAAAGTAGACGGAAAAGATGAAAAAATCACAGTTTACACAACAAGACCTGATACATTACACGGTGCTACATTTATGGTGCTTGCACCTGAACACGCTCTGGCAAAAGAACTTGCTACAGGCGAAACAAGAGAAGCGGTAGAAAAATACATTTTGGATTCTTCAATGAAATCAAATGTAGACAGACTTCAGGACAAGGAAAAAACAGGTGTGTTTACAGGTTCTTATGCAATCAATCCGATTAACAATGCGAAAGTACCGATTTGGCTGTCAGACTATGTATTGGCAGATTACGGAACAGGTGCAATTATGTGTGTACCTGCCCATGATGATCGTGACTTTGAATTTGCCACAAAATTCAATATTCCGATTATTCAGGTAATTGCCAAAGACGGCGAAGAAATTGAAAATATGACAGAGGCTTACACAGACGCAGTAGGAACAATGATTAATTCCGGAGAATGGAACGGAATGGAATCAGCAGTACTGAAAAAAGAAGCCCCGCACATGATTGAAGAAAGAGGAATCGGTAAAGCGACGGTCAACTTCAAACTGCGTGACTGGGTATTCTCACGTCAGCGTTATTGGGGTGAGCCAATTCCGATTGTACATTGTGAACACTGCGGCGCAGTTCCTGTTCCGGAAGATCAGCTTCCACTTACATTGCCGGACGTAGATTCCTATGAACCGACAGGTACGGGAGAATCTCCGCTTGCGGGAATTGAAAGTTGGGTAAATACAACTTGTCCGGTTTGTGGTAAACCTGCAAAACGCGAAACAAACACAATGCCTCAATGGGCAGGTTCTTCATGGTATTTCCTTCGCTATGTGGATAACCATAATGCAGAAGAACTTGTATCAAAAGAAAAAGCAGATGAAATGTTACCGGTAGATATGTATATCGGTGGTGTGGAACATGCAGTTCTTCACTTATTATACTCACGTTTCTATACAAAATTCTTGTATGATATAGGAGCAGTTGACTTTGACGAACCATTTAAAAAATTATTTAATCAGGGAATGATTACAGGTAAAAACGGTATCAAAATGAGTAAATCAAAAGGAAATGTTGTATCTCCTGATGATTTGGTAAGAGATTACGGCTGTGATTCGCTCAGAATGTATGAATTATTTGTAGGGCCACCTGAATTAGATGCCGAATGGGATGACAGAGGTATTGACGGAGTATACCGTTTCTTAAATCGTGTATGGAATCTTGTTATGGACAGCAAGGACGCCGATATAAAAGCGACAAAAGAAATGATTAAAGTTCGCAACAAAATGGTATATGACATTACAACACGTTTAGAAAGTTTCAGTTTAAATACAGTTGTTTCAGGATTTATGGAATACAACAATAAACTTTTGGACATTGCGAAAAAAGAAGGCGGAGTAGACAAGGAAACATTGGGTACATTGGCAATCCTTCTCGCACCGTTTGCACCTCATATGGCAGAAGAATTATGGGAACAGTTAGGCAACACAGGAAGTGTATTCCATGCAGGCTGGCCGACATATGATGAAGAAGCAATGAAAGATGATGAAATTGAAGTTGCGGTTCAGATTAACGGAAAAACAAGAGCGGTTGTGACAATTCCGGCGGAAATTTCTAAAGAAGATGCGATTGCAGCGGGAAAAGAAGCAGTTGCTGATAAATTGACAGGAACAATCGTAAAAGAAATTTATGTTCCGGGAAGAATTATAAATATTGTGCAGAAATAAGCCATGCGAATAGAAATAAGACAGGACTCCCTATGCTTGCATAAAGGGGGACTGTCGTTTTCTATTCATAGGGTGACGCCCGTCAATCGACATGAAGCAGGGCGGAATGGAGGTTGAGCGTATGGCTTGTGTAGGAGTGGTATATTTACAGAATAAAGTGCTTGGAAATGTTTCAAGAAGACATGAAAGAAATGACGCAGATAGTAGAGATATTGTCTGCGTTATTTTTTGTATAGGATAGTGTAAATAATTACAAAGTATGATATGATGAAAAAACAGATACATTTGAACCTTAAAAACCATTTTTTAGTAGGAGGTATCAAAATGAGAAGATGTCTTTTGGTATGGCAAGTTCCTGTAATAGAGGGTAAATATTATAATCCGATTATGTATGCCATTTATATAGGAAAAGCAAAAAAATTTGTAAATGTGTTGAATGAATATTTTAAAGAAAAAGATATGGATTGGGAATGTTTTTTGGATAAATCAGCATGTACTTACGATGAAGTCTTTTCTTCACAAAATGAGGTGGTTATCTTTGTACCGGAAGCAAAAACAAGACAATGGTTGTATAAAAAAGAATTGCAAACTTCGTGTGCGAAAAAATATTATTTAGACTTTACAGAGTATAATGGCGGGCAGATAGATAAGATTGCAAAATTTTTTGATGAGTTAAAAGAGGGATAGAGTTTAGGGAGGTTTATATGTTTAGTTTTAAGAAAAAGGAAAAGAAGCCGCTTATGATTAGGGCGAAAGATGTGTTTTCAATTATCAAATCAGATTATGATGAGGGAATTGCTTTTTGCTTAATCGATTTTCTGTCGGAGGGTAGCCAGTATACAATGGGATCGGTGCTTATTCCGAACAGTGAAGAAAAAAAGGAAAACATATATTTTGTTTTTGGAGAAAATCGGTACGATACTTATGAGGAATTTGCAGAAAGTGTTGATATTAATGGGATAAAACTTTTCAATGCCGATATGATTATAGAAGTTGTGCGTGCAGGAATTATTGACGGAGAAGCAATGTTAAAAAGTCCTTGGGGAGATACCCGACTAGCGAAAATGGCAATTACAGATTGATTTTCAAAACAATAAATGATGTGAAAAGTTGGAAAATATGTTATTTTATTAGAGAGATGAAAAGAGTGGATAGGCTGTGAAAAAAGGCACAATTTTTATGATGCTATTCCGACTATTAGGAATCATTACATTGATTTCAGGTGTACGCCTGCTTGGTGGAGGCATTTATAATTATGTAGATGAACATAACCAAAATGATTGGATTCAAACGACAGCATATGTTACAGATGTGTCCAGTGAATATGTAAGTTCTTCGGGAATAAAACATCGGAGAGGCAGGACGGTCTATGACATTACCTATCAGTATGAGGTGCATGGGGAATCGTATTCCGATAAACTGTACAACAGAAGCGAGGTTATGGGAATTGGTGATGAAGTAAAAATAAAGTATGATCCTGATACACCGAAAAATTCTACCGATATATTAAAGCCTAGCATGAAGAATTTAATAGTATTTTTAATTTCCGGAACAATCTTTACAATAGTAGGATTTTTCCTCTCGGGTGTATGGGCATTCGTTCAGAAGATGCGACATAGAGGTGAACCGGAAGAGAAAGAAATTCTCCCGCCGGAAGAATATGTATCACCTGAGGAGAGAAGAAAGATGCCGCAAAAACAGTCATCTCCGATTGGTCGTAGAACTGTAGTCGGTTTGCTTTCCTTTGTGTGTATATTTTTAGGAATAAGATTGTTTTTAGGAGTTCAATCTATCGGTGTGAAAGAGTTTGCTGAAACTGTTCAGAAAGCGGGGTATACAACGACCGATACAACAGAAACATTAAGGCGTGAATGGAAAGTCGGTTCGATACTCGAAAGGGCTGTTTCTATTAATGAGGATGATTTGCGAATGGATTTTGCAGTTATGGATACCGAGAAAAGCGCAGATACTTTATTTAACGGTATAGTGCTTCCGTTATCAGACGGAGATGTGAAAGAACGCAAAGGAAGAGTACATGAATTATATTCTATAGAAAATAAAGAGTTGTATATTGCAAAAGTTCGTATGAAAAATACGGTGATTTATACTTCTGTTCGAGTAGAACGTAAGAATGAAATTGTAGAATTGTTGGACAGACTTGAATACTGGAAAGATAAATAAGATATTTTGGAGGAGATAAAAGATGAATAAAAAGAAAAGAAACGAGATTATTTCAATCGTTGTAGTGTTATTAGTTTGTATTGTGCTATATGTTTTCTTTATGAACAAAAACATGTACACATTAAATATTCCGAAAGCGGAAGATTTAAGCAGTATATCACTAGAAAGTGGAAAAGCAACGAAAGAAATAACAGATGCAAAAATAATGGAAGATATGATTTCACTGCTAAACGGAAGTGGAAGAATGAGTAAAGAAGAAAGTGTGAATGATGCACCTGCTGATGTGAAGAAATCGATAAAAGTAGAATTAAATGCGAAGAAAGAGGGTTCTTCTGTTATTTATGTCTATGAGAGAAAAGGCGGATATTATTTAGAGCAGCCATATAATGGTATTTATGAAATCAGCGAGGATGAGTATAACGGTTTAGAAAGATATTTTCAGTAGGGTGTGATTTTGAAGATGAATATGTAAGACAGTTGCAGGAATTTGTAAAGCATATTAAGAAGGATAGAGAGATGGAGGAGAGATATATGCTTTTTGAAGAATTGCTGAAAGATGAGCGAGAAGAAGGAAGAAAAGAAGGAAGAAATTCAGGAATGGCAGAAAGTTTACAGGTGATTTTGTCTAATTTCAGTGTAGTACCTGAAAATCTTCAAAGG
>Garnier_p1__coassemble_1356_pt1 | contig 14463 bp, 17 predicted proteins | sample Garnier_p1__metabat2_high_PE_010 | metagenome-assembled genome bin Garnier_p1
GATAAAATGTACCGACAACATTTTTTACCTCTCCCATATTTACCGCAACTTTTCCGCCGATGCTGGAGTCGATTTGAGAAAGCGTTGTTGTCGGAATAGACGCAAAACGCATACCCCGTTTAAACGTTCCTGCCACAAACCCGCTCAAATCACCAATCACCCCGCCACCGAGGGCAATAATCAAATCTTTTCTGGAAAAATCTAACGCAAGCAATTTTTGTAAAATCTGCTCATATACTTCAAGACTTTTCGTTTCCTCACCCTGCTTTGCAACAAAAAGATAACCGTTCTTACACTGTTTCAACACTTCCTCATGGTACTGCTTCGGCACACCTTCATCGGTAATGACCATAACTTTACAATCCAAAGAAATATATTTTTCCAAATGCAGACGACAATCCCTTTCAATATAAATTCGGCTTGTCCTCTCTGCCAGCTGAATATTCATTTCCATTTTTCCTCACCTCATTTTCCTCTATCTTAACTGATTATGTATCGTTGTCAATATAAAATCCAACTCTCCCACATCAATCTGCCCCGAAGCAGATGCTTTTCCCGCTGAACCAAAAGTCAGCGCTGAACCGATAAGTTCCCCTGCCAGCCTGCTTATCACACCCTGCCCCGACATGGACATTGTCACAATCGGCTGTTTTGCATGCAGTCTGTTCATCTCTTCCGTTGCCGCCAAAAGTTCCAGCACATCTTTTGCAGATTGAGGCATCACTGCCATTTTCACAATATCCGCCCCCAATTCCTGCATTCTGCATAACCTTTTTATTATCTCGTCTTTCGGCAGAGTCTTTTTAAAATCGTGGCTGGAAACAATCACTTTTGCCCCCAATTCCTGCAACTCTTTTATAAGTTTGTCCGCATTCTCAAGTGCAAAGCCTTCCACATCTATCATATCCGCCAGTTGCGTTTTTCCCACACATATATTTAACTCTCTATACATTTCCTGCGAAATTTTTCTCTCTCCACCTTCCTCTGCTGTGCGGAAAGTGAATAAAATCGGAGTTTCCTCTGCATATCTTCGCAAAATCTTCAACGCCTTTTCCACTCTTTCCCAATCAAAAATACCGTCAAACCAATCACTGCGCCATTCAAATATATCTGCTTTTTCCTGTATGATTTTCTGCAACTGCTCTTCCATTTCCACTTCTGTCTTGGCTACAATCGGCACAACAATCTTCGGTTTTCCCTCTCCTATTACTATTTTTCTCACTCTCACCCTGTTCATGTACCGCCTCCAAAATAAATAAATTATACTTATATTACCACACTTTCCTTCTCCACAAAAAGTATTTTCTTGACTTCTTTTAAAAAGGGTTTTAGTCTATAAAAATATAGGAGGATTTTACGATGAACAGAGAAATTAACGGACATACTATTTTAACGGGACTGCTCGGCAGCCCTGTCTCCCACAGCATTTCACCGCTGATGCACAACGAAGCCTTTCGGCAACTGGGATTAAATTATATTTATCTCGCATTTGATGTGAAAACAGACAACCTCCAAACGGCAGTGGAGGGTTTACGCACGTTGAATGTACGCGGTTTCAACCTGACTATGCCAAATAAAAACGAAATGTGTAAATTGTGCGACAAACTATCCCCTGCCGCTAAAATCAGTGGGGCGGTAAACACTGTCGTAAATGACAACGGCATTCTCACCGGATACACAACAGACGGCATCGGATATATGCAGTCACTAAAAGAAGCGGGACATAACATCATCGGCAAAAAAATGACACTCCTCGGTGCAGGCGGGGCAGCCACCGCCATACTCGTGCAGGCCGCCCTTGACGGCGTAAAAGAAATATCCGTTTTCAACAACAGAAGCGTTTCCTTTACCCGAATGGAAAAAGTAATCGACGAATTAAAAACAATATCGGACTGCGAAATCTGTTTATACGATTATTCCGATGAAAACATACTCCGACGGGAAATCTCGGAAAGCGTCCTGCTGACAAACGGAACATCTGTCGGTATGTCACCAAATACTGATGTTTCCATTATTACAGACAACAGTATGTTTCACAAAGATTTAATTGTTTCTGATGTCATCTACAATCCACGTGAAACAAGACTTCTTCGCATGGCAAGCGAAGTTGGCTGTCCGACACTCAACGGACTTTATATGCTGTTGTTTCAGGGTGCAGAAGCATTCAAACTGTGGACAGGAATGGAAATGCCGGTGGAAGTGGTGAAAAAGAAATATTTTGGAGTATAGTTTTGCCTAACAAAAAAGCAGGAGACCTTTTCAGATTTCCTGCTCAGTAAAACTACGAAAATATAATTACTATCCCTATTTGACAAGAACGATCATCATAGAACGATTGTATTTGTCCCCACTCATAATAATATTCGACATCTGTCATACTCTTTTTACTGGGAACGCCTAAGCATCTCCTTAAAAATCTATTATTTTCTTCTCGCAACTTTTTTAAGACTGTATCATTCATTGACTCATATTTCGTAGAATATTTTTTGTCCGCTCGAACCAATTCAATCTTTTTTACTTTTCCATGTCTTCCGTAGATTGTAACATAAAACTTCTTATAAAGCCATTTTAAAGGTTTCTTAGAAATCAATATTGTATAAGAATACTCTGTTTGAACAATCTTAAAATCAATTTCTTTAAATAGGGAAATACTTCCTTTAGGAGTAATTTTATATCCCCCTATTTTTAACATATCTTCCTTTAGTTCATCCTTTACTTCGATAATTTCCATACCTACTATAAAAACAACATAGCCCTCACACATTACAACGGTAACTATTTTTGCCCATAGTACATCCGGATCAAACATATTCCAAGCTATAAAAGGAAGCAAAGCTATTCCTACCGCAGTCACCAGTATAAGCACTCTCCAAATATAATTTTTCTTCCTTTTTCCTTCATTGGTTAAATTTTCATCATAATAAAGATGACCTGGGGCTTCGAATGAGTTTAATAGAAATTCCTTTAAAAACGACACCAAAACCGCTCCCCAAGAAGATTTCTTTTGTTCCTTCATATGACACAATCTCCTCTGCTATATGGTTATTTTTTACCTGACTTATTCAATAGCAAAATTTATTGCTACGACCTCAATTATTCTGTTGACGGCAGATGAATGCCCAAAAAAACTACGCCAAAAGGACTTTCTCTTTGGCAAATTTCCAATGATTCACCATTCATAGCCATATCATATACTTTTTCAGTGACTACAAGGTCTGTTTCTTTCCCATTGTCCAGCACAATAGTTAATTTGTAATCATCATCATCTACATCCGGATCCTCTGCATGGCTATCCCCAATAATAGCCGGATAATGATGAGCCGGACCAATAAAAGCAGCATTTACGCAGTAATGAAGTCCACAAGCAATGGACAGTCCAACCACTCCCATGTACAACCCTGCAGCTACCCGATTCCGCTTCGGCGAGCGAAGAACTTGCAGCACAATCAACACTATGGTGATAGATAGTATCCGAATTAGCCAGCCCCAGTTGTCATCTAACTCCCGAAGCACCACACTGCCCCAAATGTCACTAGTTTGCCAAAAATAAGTATATCCTATTAACAAACAAATAATCAACGGAACATGAACGTGCATGCCCCTCCACTCCGGTGTTGCGTTCTGAGGTTTGTCTCCAAAGGAGAGTACGGGAGCAAACACCAAACAAAATAAAAGAAATGGAATAGGAGCAAGCGCACCAATTTTCATAACCATAGTAAACTTTGCATCAGCGAAAATATATAGCGGAATAGGAATAAGAACGCCAATAGCAAACAATCCAATAACAACCCACAGCCCCACACGAATACCTTTAATATGGTCATGCCAGCGGGTGTGGTACTCCTCACGCCATTGGACAGTGCTTTCCTGCTGTTCCTCCTGTTTAGTTTGTTTTTCCATTGCAGGAGTCAATGTTGCAGCAAGATTGGTACTCTCAAGCCACTCTGTAAACCGTGGAATCCCCAACATATTGGTTTCGATAGAGGCTAATTTTTTTCCCTCCCTGTTCAGTAAATGAATAGATCGGTTGGCTGTCAGTCGCACGGAAGTTACCTGTCCCGATGCAAATTCCCGTTTCCTTCCCCAACTACTTATATACAAAATAGAGTTATCTCGAAACACAAACAGAACTCGGTTACGCCCAGCCAAAATCATCCATACTCCCATAAGGAAAAACAGCATTCCGGGAATGGCTACAAAAGCCGTTACTTCTGCTTCAAAAGGCGATGTGCCGGCCACAATAACCCCCATGAGCAGCAGAATAAATCCCAAAACCCAAAAAATCACGCCCAAAATTGTTACCACCTTCCGTTCTCGAACAATCACCACCGGCGTTTTCATCTCTTCCCTCTCCCTATGGTGACATAGTAGTAATACAAGGCCAAAAACTATCAGCCCCAGCAGCATTCCAACACCTAAACTAACACCTGTCCAATCCAAAGATTCCTGCCCATCTGTTATGAACATCAGCGGTAGCAAAAACAGAGAAAAAGCAATCGTAAAACTACCGCAAATGATGCTAGGTAATTTACTGCCCGTAGTAGGTAAGTCATGGGTTGCTTCCAGCGGCTTTGAGACAGTACATTCCGTCTGAAAAACTTCAAATTCCGGCGGTTGTTCCAACACATGGGCACAGTGAGGACATTGGGACACATACGTCATCTCACACCTATTGCCTTTCCCACCCATAGGTAAGGGCTGACCGCAAACCGGACAGATCCAACAGCGTTGGAAGATCTTTTTTCGCATTTGTTTCAGAATGAAAAGAGAGAGCATCGGAAGAAAAAAGACCAGCAGGAACAACCACGGACTTTTCGCAGTGATTAGCCCAATCATCAAGATAGTAAAGCACATCGCTGTTCCAATCAGAAACTGGCTGCCCATTTTGGCGGCCTGCTTTGTGGCGGTAATGTAGGTTTCGTTTCCCTGCTTCATGCCTGCATGCTGAAGATCCAATAAAAATGCCTCAATCAGTTCATACAGATCATCTGAGTCATCCACATCTTCACTGGTAAATTGATCATACAGATTTCCGTTTACATATAGTTTCGCACCGAAACAGTTTACCTCAATCTTGCAATAGAGCCGATTCAGAGTCAGACTGTCTCCGTAAAACTCCAGTTGATACTGTGGATATTGCGCTTTTAGACGCTCATATAATTTTTTGAGTTCGTTTTCTTGATACATAGGCAATCTCCTTTTATGTGTAAGTTTTCATTTTACTCAGGAAGATGTCCAAATTTTCTTCCTGCGCAGCAAATCCATAGACTTTTTTAGATATTCGGAACTTTATCATATCTCCGTCTGTTAAATAGATGCGTAGAATATATTGAAGTGGAATCAGACTCTTTCGCACTTTTGTTCTTTGGATATTGCTGAAAAGGATACGGCCGGTTCCCTTTAGTTTTTGCGAATCGCCCTGAAGCAGATAGACCAATAACGCATTTTCGGTCAGACCTAAATATCCAAATGTGTAGTTTCGTTTCTGCAATAATGTGCCATAAATCGGTGCTTTTAAAGTCTCGCCTATTTCCAGCAATATGGAAAGTGCAGGAATCATCTGTTCACAAAATGTCATTTCATCACCTCCGTTAAAAAGGAAAAGCAATTGTCAAATTGTCATATCTATATGCGAACATTATAGCATTTGTAGTGTCTTTCGTCATTATTTTTATCATAACTTACCTGCATAACAGTGCTTTACCCTAACAACAAAACAGAGCATAATTCCTTTGGAAAGAACTATGCCCTGTCGCAACTTCTCTTATTCTGATTTATCTACCGAATTGATAGACATTTTCTTCATTGTTCTCTTTAATAAGAAAACAGCAACTATTGCAGATACGGTTTCGGCTATCGGAAATGTTACCCATACCCCTGTAAGTCCTAACGGTTTTAGAAGAAGCATAGATAACGGTACGATAATAACTAACTGTCGAAGCAATGAGATTGCCAAAGATTCTATTCCCCGTCCCAATGATTCAAATACACCGGAATATACTGTTCCGATTGCCGATACGATAAATCCAAGTCCGATAATGCGAAGTGTTTCCACACCCATTTTCATCATTTCTTCGTTCGCATTAAACATTTTTAAAATCGGTTCGGGAATGCCTACAAAAAGTACTGTTCCCAATGCCATAATTGTTCCCGATACCATAACGCTGACTTTGATTACCTGTCTTAATCGGTGATGTAATCCTGCACCGTAATTATAACTGATAATCGGTCTCATTCCCTGAATAACTCCATTTGCAGGCATATAGACAAATGTCTGAAGTTTGAAATAAATTCCAAGAACCGCAACGGCTGTTCCCGACACCGCCGAAATAATTCCATTTAAAATACCGATGAGAATAGACGGCATAGATGTCATAATTCCTGACGGAATTGCTACCATATATAACTGCTTTGTAATCTGCTTATTAAATCGGAAACCTTTAAATTTCACATGAATCCCACCGCTGTCACGGCAGAAGAAAAATACGGATAAAGCACAGGCAGATATTTGTCCGATAACAGTTGCAACTGCCGCCCCCTGTACACGCATTTCCGGAAAACCAAACAAACCAAAAATTAAAATCGGATCTAAAATAATATTGATAATCGCACCAACTGCCTGCATAATCATCGGCATAATCATTTTCCCTGTTGCCTGAAACATCTTTTCAATGGCAATATGAAACAGACTGCCAAAAGAAAGGCAAATAACAATATAAGTATACTGGCAGCCCCACTTAAAAATAGTCGGATCATCCGTAAACAGTCGGAAAAACGGCTTAATACAAAAAATACCGATTAAAATAAACATAAGGGAATGGATTGCCGTAAACACCATTCCGTGCGTGGCTGTTTTGTCCACCATATCCTGTTTTCCCGCACCCATATTTCTCGCTATTCCCGCATTCAGACCTACTCCAAGTCCCACCGCCACGGATAAAACAAGGTTTTGCAGCGGGAAGGCAAGAGAAACCGCAGTCAACGCATCTTCTCCGAGTTGCGCAACGAAAATACTGTCTACAATATTGTACATAGATTGAATCAACATGGACACCATAGGCGGTATCGCCATGGACATCAAAAGCGGAAACACGGGTTTTGTTCCCATTATATTTTTTGTTTTGTTCATTCTAAACCTCTCTCCTTTTCTAAATCTTTTCCCTTGCATAAACATTTTTATCATAGTATGATTATTCATTATAATTAAAGTTCATTTAGAAGGGATTGTAAATTATGACAAATCATATAGAAGATAAATATTCGCAGTTTGAAGAAACCGCAAAGTATTATCAATCATTACACGTGCAGAATGACCAAGAAACGCTTGTACAATTTTTAAGGGAAACACAGGATATTTTTGACTGCATTCCCCACGATGCTAAAATAAAAATCAGTGAAATTATGGGAATGAACACCGTCATTATCGATAAAATTATTTCCATGTATCCCAGTCTAACGTCTGAGAAATTTGAAACGGAAATCGTTGTATGTTCCGGCGCTTCCTGCTCCTCAAAAAATGTACAAAGACTGCTTTCTGAAATTCAGACACTTTTGCAAATCCGTCCCGGACAAGTAACAAAGGACGGAAGATATAAACTAACTGCCAAACCTTGCATGAAACAATGCGGCAAAGGTCCTAACCTTATGATTGGCAACGCCTTATATCATAACATAGATTTAGAAAAACTAAAAACACTTTTATTATAATTTTTTTACGAAAGGAACATTATTATGATAAATCCAATGTCATTTTTAAAATATAAAGACGCATGGGGCAGATTTACGGCAAACCACCCTAAATTTCCTCACTTCCTAAAGGCTGTGTCACAAAATGCCCTTGCTGAGGGAACGTTGATTGAAATAAATGTTACAACACCTGACGGAAAATCTTATTCGTCTAACTTAAAAGTCAAGCCGGAAGATATGGAACTTTTGCAAGAATTACGGGGATAGCAATTTTAACTATCCCCGCTTTCTCTCTTATTCATAAATCGGATATTTTTTGCAAAGCGCTTCTACTTCTTTTCGAATTATATCTGCTTTTTCTTCAAATTCCGTAGCAGTAAGCCACACTAACTCTGCGATTTTTTCCATATCTTCTTCTTTCATTCCCCTTGAAGTAACCGCAGGCGTTCCAATACGAACTCCCGAAGTGACAAAAGGACTTCTCGGATCATTCGGAACTGTGTTTTTATTGAGCGTAATATATACTTCGTCACATCGTTTTTGCAATTCTTTTCCCGACAAATCAAGATTTCTTAAATCCAACAGCATAAGATGATTGTCCGTTCCGCCTGTCAGAATATCAAAACCTTTCTGCTGCAATGCTGCCGACAACGCCTTTGCATTTTTCAAAACCTGCTCCTGATATGTTTTAAACGCAGGTTTCAACGCCTCGCCAAGAGCAACCGCTTTAGCCGCAATAACATGTTCTAAAGGTCCGCCCTGCGTTCCCGGAAATACTGCTTTGTTTAAATGAAACTTTTCCGCTGCCTCCTGATTTGCCAAAATCATTCCGCCTCTCGCACCTCTAAGCGTTTTGTGTGTTGTTGTCGTCACTACGTCCGCATACGGTATCGGACTTTGATGCAAGCCTGCTGCCACAAGCCCCGCAATATGCGCCATATCCACCATTAAATATGCGCCGACTTTATCGGCAATCTCCCGAAATCTTTTGAAATCTATCGCCCTCGCATAAGCGCTTGCACCGGCGATAATCAGTTTTGGTTTGCATTCTTTCGCAAGTCTTTCCACTTCGTCATAGTCGATAAATCCGTTATCATCCACACCGTACGGCACAATATGAAAATACATTCCCGAGAAATTCACCGGACTTCCGTGTGTCAAATGCCCGCCGTGTTCAAGATTCATTCCCATTACCGTATCACCCTGATTCAGCATGGCAATCAACACTGCCATATTTGCCTGCGCTCCCGAATGAGGCTGTACATTTGCATAGTCGCAATGAAATAGTTTCTTTGCACGTTCAATAGCAATGTTTTCAATTACATCAATCTGCTCACAGCCCCCGTAATATCGTTTTCCCGAATATCCTTCCGCATACTTATTCGTCAATACCGTTCCCATTGTTATCATCACTTCTTCGGAAACAATATTTTCAGATGCAATCAATTCCAAATTTCTCCGCTGTCTGTTGCATTCCGCCATAATAGCCTGTCCGACTTCCTTATCGTATGCTGCAATACGTTCCATTATTTCATTTACCATGTTACGCCCTCCTTTAACAGTTTTCTTAAGGTCATCATAACACAGTTTATATCGTGCTTCAATATACCGTTTTCCTCCAAATTAGCAAGAGCCTCACGGCATACTGCCTGAGGCTCTGTCATTTTATTAGTTTGTATAATTATCAAAATATCCCTGTACAAGAACAACCGGAGTACCCTTATCTCCCGAACCGCTTGTAAGGTCACATAAAGAACCGATTAAATCTGTCAACTGTCTAGGTGTTGTTCCCTGAGAAACCATGTTGCCTACAAGATTATCATCTTTTTCTTTAATACGTTTAGAAATTGCTTCTTTTAATGCTTCTCCGCTTAAATCTTTAAAGTCATTATCCGCTAAATATTTTAATTTTACTTCGTTTGGTGTTCCGCGAAGTCCGTCTGTGAACGCCGGCGAAACAACAGGGTCTGCAAGTTCCCAAATTTTTCCCTGTGGATCTTTGAAAGCACCGTCTCCGTATACCATAACTTCAACGTGTTTTCCTGTTTTTTCCAAAATTCTCTTCTGAATTTCTTCAACTAAATCAAAACATTCTCTTGGGAAAAGTTTTACGCTTTCTTCTGTAGATTTGTTAGAACCTAACAAACCATATTTTGCATTATATCCGCTTCCGTCAACAGATGCATTCAAAATCTCATCCATGCCAAACACTTTTTCAACGCCGTTTGCTTTTAAAATGCGTTTTGTTCTCGCTCTTGTATGAATATCACAGTTGATAACATTTTTTGTGTAATCAAGGATAACTTTCGGATTGTTTGCAAAAATAATTTCTACTTCTGCTCCTGCCTCACGGATAAGTTCTCCGTAATATTCAACATAATCCACACCTGTGAACTGATGTTTATTCTCTCCGAACAACTCTCTGTATCTTTCTAATGTTAAAACGTCACTGTATGGATTGATTCCTGCTTCGTCCAATTTATCAAGTGATACAAGTTCATTTCCAACCTCATCACTTGGATAACTAAGCATAAGAACGACTTTCTTCGCTCCCATAGCCATTCCTTTTAAGCAGATAGAAAATCTATTTCTTGATAAAATCGGAAAAATAATTCCAATCGTTTCTCCGCCTAATTTTGCTTTTACATCACTTGCAATTGCACTGATTGGAGCGTAATTACCCTGTGCTCTTGCAACAATCGATTCTGTAAGTGAGATTACGTCTTTATCTCTTAATTCAAATCCTTCACTGCTTGCCGCATCTAATACGCTGTTTACCACGATGTCCGCTAAATTGTCCCCTTCTCTGATGATTGGACAACGAATTCCTCTTGAAATTGTTCCTACTTTTCTTTCCATTTTTATCCCTTTTCTCTTTTATAAAATATATAGTATGTTTTTGCCACCTATCTATTATAATATAAAAGTCTACTGTTGTACATTATTTTTTTTCATCTTTTCATGCTCGCCCGCAAGTTCTTCATATAACTGAGGTACGTTCCAGTCCTTATTCGTATCGGTAAGTATCGCTTTGTAATCTACTTTCTTTACTCCGTTTTTGCGTATACGATATAAAATCTGGTCCAACTGTGCCTCTCTTAAATTGGCAAAAATCATCACTTCTTTTTCCAATTCTTCCCCGTCATATACTTCCTGCACCGCTTCCATATCTTTCAATCCCGCTAAATAGCCGATTTTCTGTAAATAATCCTTTTTCTCAACCGTTTTCATCTTAATTTTCATGGAAAGAAGTATCATTTTTATTTCTCGTAACTGTTTAGCATCCTGAAAATTAATTAACAATACTGTTTCACGCATATTTTCCCTATTTTTCTAAATATTTTTCTTTTAATACGTTTACCTGTTCCATATATTTTGCATTTTGTTTCTGCTGTACAAGGTTTCTTCTGATTACCTCTTTCACTTCATCGAAAGAAGCAACTGTTTCCTCTCTTTTATTTTCTACTTTAATCAAGTGATAACCGAACTGTGTTTTTACAGGTCCTTTCACTTCTCCGATTTCTGCTGCAAATGCAACATCTTCAAATTCTTTTACCATTTGACCTCTGCCAAACTGACCTAAATCACCGCCTCTTGCACCTGAAGGGCATGTAGAAAATTCTTTTGCCGCGTCTTCAAATGTTTTTTCTCCGTTTAAAATAGAATCCAAAATCGTCTGACACTTATCTTCTGCATCTGTTAAAATATGTTTTGCACTGACTGTCGCACCTTTCTTAAACTGCTGGCTATTTGCATCATAGAATGCTTTCACTTCCTCGTCAGACACTTCCACACCTTTCATTGTTTCACGCATTGCCAACTGTGCTAAAATATCCTTTTTCGCATTTTCAAGAATTTTTCGGAAATCTTCTGTTTCCTCTAGTTTCATATCTTCTCCCAGTTGTGCAAATAAATGTAAAGAAATCAACTGCTCTAAAGACTGTTCTCTAAACTTCGGATTGTTGATATATGGTTGTTGTTCTCTCGGAACATTATTCAAAAATGCCTGTAATTCCTCTTCTGTAATCGGTTGTCCTGCAACAGTTGCTAATACTTTTTCACTCATTTTATTTCTCCTTTATTCTGCTTTCATTATATCTTTTTTGCACAGATGTCCGCTAAACAACATCTGTCACAATAAGGTTTTGTTCTCGCCGTACACACTTCTCTCCCGTGGTATACAAGGCGGTGGCAAAAATCACTTCCCTCTTCCGGCGGAATGATTTTCCACAATTCCATTTCTACTTTCTTAGGTTCTTTTATTCCGTTCACCAAACCGATACGGTTTACAAGACGTATACAATGTGTGTCCGTCACTATCGCCGGTTTGCCAAAAACATCTCCCATAATCAGATTTGCACTTTTTCTTCCCACTCCGGGGAGGGCTAAAATCTCATCAAATGTTGTTGGAATTTGGTCATTATACTTCTCATGTAAAATTTTCATACAGGCATTAATATCTCTCGCCTTACTCTTTCCAAGCCCGCACGGTCTTACAATTTCCTCGATTTCCTCAACCTGTGCATCTGCCAAAGACTTTACATCCGGAAATTTCTCATATAATTTTTCCACTACAATGTTGACACGCTCATCGGTACACTGCGCCGCAAGACGCACCCCCACAAGCAGTTTCCATGCCTCATCGTAATCTAAAGTACAGTCCGCTACCGGATATTCCTTTTTTAAACGTTCAATTACTTCTAATGCTAATTCTTTTTTTCTCATGTTTTTTACCTCTCTGCCATTTTAACATTATTTTATATAGATAACAATGTTCTCAAATTAAAAATTTTTTAAGAAAGTCTTTCGCCCTTTTTTATCTCCGTTTCTTATACTAATCGTAAATAAACTTTGGAGGGATACTTTATGAATTCAAAAAAACTATCTATAGGACTATTTTCGTTTTATTTCTTTGCACTTACATGGATTATTCTGTTTAAATTTTCCTTCTCACCTGCAGAACTGCCCCACTTAAGAAATATTAACCTTATACCTTTTGCTGAGTCTGTTATTGTAAATGGAACGATAGATTTTTCAGAAATTTTTCAAAATCTCTTTGCATTTATTCCTTTCGGTGTTCTTATCAGCACTATACTGGAAAAGAAATCCTTTCTAACGAAACTCTTGCCTGCATTTTTCGTCAGTCTTGCATTTGAAACTTTACAGTTTATATTTTCTATCGGGGCAAGCGACATCACAGACATAATAACAAACACTCTCGGGGGACTGATTGGTATCGGCATCTTCTTTTTATTAAAGAAAATTTTCAGACGAAACTATACAAAAGTAATCAATACGATTAGCCTTATTTTTGCTATATTGTGTTTCGGTCTTATGCTTATATTGTTTTTAGCAAATTAATTATGCTATACTGGTAGCAAATTACTTGAATGAGGAGATAAAACGAATGAAAAACGTTGCCATTACTTACCCAAAAGAGAAAAAGAAACTTTATTCTTTACTGAGAACACAACTTATCGGTCTGACGGACGGCGTTCCACATCTGCTTGCAAATTTTTCTAACGCCTCCGCTCTTTTAAATCAGGCGCTCTCGGACATTAACTGGGTCGGTTTCTATTTTATAAAAGAAAATCAACTTGTACTCGGCACATTTCAAGGAAAACCTGCATGCATAGAAATCCAAATCGGAAACGGCGTTTGCGGAACTGCCGTTGCAAAAGATGAAACGATTGTTGTTGAAAACGTGCATGATTTTCCGGGACATATTGCCTGCGACAGTGCGTCTAATTCAGAAATTGTTATTCCAATTCATGCACACGGTGAAATTATCGGAGTGCTTGATATTGACAGTCCGATTTTTTCAAGATTTGATGAAGAAGATAAAAACGGTTTGGAAATGCTTGTAAAAATACTTGAGGAGATGTTTTAAACATCTCCCCTGTCATTTCAAATCATGTTTTACTTTTTCTATTAATCGCCGAAAAGATTGTTCAAATGTAACATCATCTTCTCTGCTTCGTTTCTTTTGCCCTTTCAAATGATGTTTGGAAGAACTCTTTCTTGCTTTTTTCACCAAATGTCTTTGCATTAACAAACCGTCTATATTTTCATCTGTATACCATTTCCCCGACTGATGTATTGCATACGCTCCTTTTCCCAATGTCATAACCGCAACACCATAGTCCTGTGTAACAACAATATCTCCTTTTTGGCAACTGTTTATCAAGGCAAAATCTACCGCATCCGCTCCTGCTCCTATTACTTTTATGATACTGTATTCGGAATGCAGTATATGATTTGTGTCACAGAAAAGCGTTACTTCTATTTCATATTCCTCCGCCACTTTTTCTATAATAGAGATAACCGGACAGGCATCTGCGTCCACAAAAATTTTCATTTCTTATTCCTCTTCCTGCAAAATCTTTATGATTTGCACTCGTTTCTGTGTCAGTAAGGCTAACGTATTTTTCACCGCCACAATATTTTTCTCTCCAATCTCCTTTCTCAGACGAAGAAAAAGCATTTCCATATTTTTCATGCCCAATTCATTCCCTTTTTGCGTCATTCTCCGCAATGTCATCATGGCAGAAGACCATTGTTTCCGTGACGCCGCCTGACCGATTTTCATAAAATCCATGCCCTTTATAAAAGTATTCAACTCTTGAAAATAGGTTTCCTCTCCTAAATTTTCTATTCCTCCCTGCACCTGTATGCCCAGTTGCTCTAGTTTTTGCTGTATCATTTTGTTACCTCTTTTATCTAATACTATCATGTAATAACATTTTCTTGCATTTTAGTTATCAATTAGAAAGTTGG
>Garnier_p1__coassemble_1372_pt1 | contig 14361 bp, 10 predicted proteins | sample Garnier_p1__metabat2_high_PE_010 | metagenome-assembled genome bin Garnier_p1
CTTCTACTTCCACTTTCCAAATTCCCTCTACCGCATTTTCAAATCGGATGAATGCCAATTCCGAATTTGTCCGTTCTACAAGCAATCTGTAATCTAAGTATACCGTTGTCCTCTCAAAAACAAAACTATGCACAGACGTACTTTCACTTTGTTTCACTGTCGGAAACGGAATCCTTTCTCCCGCAGGAGAAGTAATTGTCACCATAAAAATATTTGGAATGTCCGTCCACATTTCCAAAGTAAATCCGGCTCCCGTTTTCTCCACACGAATTTCAACCGCATCATTTTCTCTTTTTTCCTCCAGCCTGCCATAATAATGATGCCGCTGATTCGCTTCATTTCCTCCCCCTAAAACAACCGCCATATTATGTACGTTCGCATAATAAGAAAGAAGATTTCCAAGAGGAGACGTTCCGTTATGGTCGCCTAAATTCGTCCCAAGCGGTATACATAAAATAAGAGGCATCTGATTTCTCTCTGCCAGCATTTCCAAATATCTCATACCGAGCATAATATCATTTTCCTGATAACATTTTACTTCTTCGTTAATGAAATAAAATTGTTTCAGATATTTTTTTGCTTCCTTTAATTTCACAATACCCAACGTCGCTCTCGGCGCTGCGCCGAGAAAATCTTCCTCTACATTTTCACCGCCTGCCGCTATACTCGCCACAAACGTACCGTGTCCGTCCGTATCCGCTGTCGGAACAATTTCTCTTGGCGTATCACTTTGTAACGCTTCATTTAATTCTTCTCTCGTATACTCGCTTCCATATTGGAAACCTGCCGGCTCTTTTCCCGTCTGAATCGTCTGATCCCAAATTCCCGCAATCCTTGTTGTTCCGTCCGTATTTCTAAAAAGAAGATTTTCGTAATCAATTCCCGTATCGACAATTCCGATCATCACACCGTTGCCCTGCAACTGCAGCGTAGGATAATTCTGCACTTGAGAAATTCCCGCCTGATTTAATGTTTCTGAGTCTATCAGCGTATAACACTTCGGAATACTTCCGTAAGTAAATCTCTCTAAAGTTATCGGATCTCCAAAAATTTTGTCCACATAAATAGTTCGGTAATAAAATCCTATATCCTGCTCGCACACTCTCGTCTTAGAAATCTGCTCTAAAAAATATGGGTTTTCCCTCTCATAAATAAAATCTCTGAAATCCTCCGATAAAATTTTCTCTTTACATAAAGATGAATTTTCCAATATATTTTCCCTTTTATTTTTAGTATATGAGAATGTGAAAAAACAGTGAACGGGGACGTAGTCTTTTTTCATTTGACTACGTCCCCGTTCACTGTTTTTTCATATTTATTTCCAAATTTCTTTTTCTTCTCGCATACCACGAACACTGTCATCATATTCCGCAAACTTATTACTTCCTGCATAATCTGACGGCTGTGCATCTGCCGGCGCTGATTTGAATACAAGTTTTAATAAAATCGGTGTAATGATTGTTGTAATGACAACAACAATAATAACAGGTCCTAAGAAATTCGATCCCAAAAGACCTAAAGCCTCACCTTTACTTGCTACAATCAATGCAACCTCACCACGTGAAATCATACCGACTCCAATTCGTTTGCACTGATAATTTTCATATCCGCAAAGTTTTGCTCCCAAACCACAACCGACAATCTTTGTCAAAATAGCAATAACACATAGTAATACGGCGAACACAACAACCGCAACTGACATTTTCGGTAATACAACTTTTAAACCGATGCTGGCAAAAAAGATTGGTGACAATAACATATAAGATAATGTGTCAAACTTTGATGCTACGAAAGCCGAACGTGATGTATTTGAAATAATCAGACCTGCAATAAATGCACCTGTAATATCTGCAACTCCAAATCCCACCTCAGCGATAAATGCCATTAACAAACAGAATACAAACGCAATAATTGCGTGTCTTCTAAGTGGTTTGTGTGATGTTTCACTCCATTTTTTAAACAATTTATAAAACAGAACACCGATAACACCCGCAAATACGAAAAACCCTGCGATTTTTAACAACACAACTCCGATACTTACAGAAGAATCTGCCATACTTGTTACGATTGTAAGGGCAATAATACCTAAAATATCATCGATAATAGCCGCACCTAAAATCGCGTTTCCTGAACGTGTTTTTAATTTTCCAAGTTCTTTCAATGTTTCTACCGTAATACTTACAGATGTTGCCGTTAAAATAATTCCGATGAAAATATTCTGTAAAAAGATACTGCAGCTTGCATCTGATGAAATCAATTCCGGTTTATTGAAGAAATACGCAATCGCAAATCCTCCGATTAACGGAACGATAACACCGCAAAGTGCGATTACAAACGATGCCTTTCCGCTCTCTTTTAATTCCTTAATATCCGTTTCCATACCCGCACAGAACATCAGGACAATAACACCGATTTCTGCAATTTCGTGAATGAAACTGGTTTCCGTTAATATGCCAAGCATTGCCGGCCCTAATACAAGTCCCGCCAATAGCGCTCCTACTACCTGTGGCATTTGTACTCTTCTCGTTGCAAGTCCAAGTACTTTTGTACTCAAAAGAATGATTGCAACGTCTAACAAATAACGATACTCTTCCATGTCTACATCTCCTTGTCTTTTTTCTCTTCTCTTAAAAACCTTATTCAGACTACACCCCACGGAGATGTTTTGCAACCGTCATTTTTCACAAAATTTCTATCCTTTTTCGCTTATTTTTATATTTTTTCATTTTCTTTATGACTTTTGCTCAATAGCAGACTGTCCGCGAAGCGTGATAATCGGACCGCCCGTCCCCTCTATGTACGCCTTTGTAATGGTTACCTGACCGATATTATCGTCTTTTGGAATTTCATACATAATATCAAGCATAAATTCTTCAATAATTGCTCTTAACGCTCTCGCACCTGTATCTTTTTTCATTGCTCTTTCCGCGATTGCACCGAGCGCTTCATCATCAAACTCTAATTTTACTTCATCTAATGCAAGCAATTTTTTATACTGTTTTAAAATTGCATTTTTCGGTTCTTTTAAAATTCTTACAAGTTTTTCTTTATCCAATCCCTGTAAAGTGAAAATGACAGGAAGACGTCCGATAAATTCAGGAATCATACCGAAGTTTCTAAGATCTTCCACCTCCACTTTTTCCAGAAGGTTCTTATCATTATTGTATTTATCTTTTAAATCTGCCATAAATCCAACAGACGCCTGCTTGTTAAGACGTTCCTTAATAATTTCCTCCAAGTCAGGAAACGCCCCGCCGCAAATGAACAGAATATTTTTTGTATTGACGGTTGTCAGTGGAACCATTGCATTTTTGCTGTTTGCTCCAACCGGAACTTCTACATCGCTTCCCTCCAATAATTTCAACATTCCCTGCTGCACAGACTCCCCGCTCACATCTCTTTGATTTGTATTTTTCTTCTTCGCAATTTTATCAATTTCATCAATAAAAATAATTCCCTGTTCTGCCTTTTCCACATCATTGTCTGCTGCCGCCAACAATTTAGAAACGACACTCTCAATATCGTCACCGATATATCCCGCTTCCGTCAGAGAAGTGGCATCCGTAATTGCTAAAGGTACGTCAAGAAGACGTGCCAATGTTTTTACAAGATATGTTTTTCCGCATCCTGTAGGTCCAATCATTAACATATTTGATTTTTCAATCTCAATATCATCCATTGTATTTGTAGCAACCCTTTTATAATGATTGTAAACCGCAACTGCCATAGCCTTTTTGGCATGTTCCTGCCCTACGATATATTCATCTAAACTCGCTTTGATTTTATGCGGTGCAGGAATGTTTTTTATATCTAAAGCCGGTTTTGCTTCTTTTTTCGGCTTTTTCTTCTTTACCGTCTGCTGTTTTGGAATCATATTTTCCAAATCTTCCACATTCATTACCTGTATTCCCGGTATGTTCATCAATTTGCTATAGTCAATCTGCCCGTTGTTCATTGCATCAAAACTTTTCTGCATACAGTCCGAACATACATGAATGTGATTTGGCAGTTCAATCATTTTCCCTGCCACACTTTCAGGGCGTCTGCACATAAAACAAAATTTTTCATATTCATCTTCTTTTTTATCGTTTGTTCCCTGTAATTCAGTATCTTTTACATTGTTTTCGTTCTCTAACATATTATCCCTCTCTTAACATTTCTAAAAATTCTTCTTCCGAAATAATCGGTATTCCCAATTCCCTCGCCTTTTTATTTTTAGAAGAAGTTGATGCTGTATCGTTGTTAATTAAATAATTTGTCTTAGAAGTAACGCTTCCTGTGACTTTTCCGCCTTTACTCTCAATCACTTCTTTCACCGCATTGCGATTTGCAAAGTGATTTACGCTTCCGGTAATAACAAACTGAATACCTTCAAAAATCTGTCTGCCTTCCTCCACGTTTTCCTTTGGAATGACAACTTCCTGAAGAAGATGTTCAAACTCTTTTCTATGTTTTTCTACGGAGAAATATTCCACAAATGTTCCTGCGATTACCTCTCCCACACCGTCAATCTGATTTAATCTTTCCGGCGTGGCATTTATAATTTCCTCTATATTATTATGAAACTCTTTACAAATCATCTTCGCATTTGCCAAACCGATATTGGCAATACCAAGGCTATAAATCACTTTCGGCAAAGTTGTTGTTCTCGCTTTTTCCACACTCGCCTGCAATTTATTATAAGACTTTTCCCCAAATCCTTCCATTGATTTTATTTCTTCTTCATATCGGTCTAAATGAAAAACGTCCGCATATTCTTTGATAAAACCTTCCAATATGAATTTTTCTAAAGTTGCCTCCGACATTCCGTCAATATTTAAGGCATCTCTGCTGACAAAAAGCGCAAAGGATTTAATTCGTTTTGCCTGACATTCCGGATTTGTACAATACAATGTTTTCGCATTGTTCACTTTTTTAATTTCTGTTTTTTCTTTACACACCGGACAAACTTTAGGAATATCTTTCACACCGCTTCTTGTCAGATTTTCTGCAATCTGCGGAATAATCATGTTCGCTTTGTATACCTGTATTGTATCTCCAATGCCAAGTTCCAACTCTTCCATAATACTGATATTATGGACACTTGCACGACTTACAGTCGTTCCCTCCAATTCCACCGAATCAAATATGGCTACCGGATTAATCAACCCTGTTCTTGACGGACTCCATTCAATCTCTCGAAGAGTTGTTTCTCGAATTTCGTCCGCCCATTTAAACGCAAATGAATCTCTCGGAAATTTCGCCGTAGTTCCGAGCGACTGACCGTAGGCAATATCATCATATACAAGCACAAGTCCGTCAGACGGGAAGTCATTATCCTCAATCTTATGTGCAAACATCTCTACTTTTTCTTCAATATCCTCACTTGTTACTTTCTCATGCTCCACCACATCAAATCCCTGTTCCGAAAGCCAGTGCATCTGCTCATTTCTTGAATTTTTAAAATCAACACCATCCGCTTTCACAAGAGAAAATGCAAAAAACTTTACATTTCTCTTCGCAGTAATTTCATTATTTAACTGTCGCACAGAACCGCTGCATAAGTTTCGCGGATTTTTATACTTGGCGTCCACATCTTCGATTTCTTCATTAATTCTTTCAAAATCTTTGTAACCGATAACCGCTTCCCCGCGAAGCACCAATTCACCTTTATAAGAAATGTGAAGAGGAATATTTTTAAACACTTTTGCATTATTCGTGATAACTTCTCCCACTTCCCCATTTCCTCGTGTTACCGCTTTCTGCAGTTCACCGTCACGATAGGTGAGAACAATTGTCAAGCCGTCTAACTTCCACGAAATAATCGCTTTCTGATTTCCCAAAAAATCTTTCAGATCGCTGATTTCCTTTGTCTTATCTAAAGACAACATCTGCTTCTCATGCCTCTCTTTTGGCAATTCGCTTAAAACCTCATATCCTACATTAACTGTCGGACTGTTGGAAAGAGTCACATTTAATTCTTTTTCCAACGCAACCAACTCGTCATATAATTTATCATATTGAAAATTACTCATGATTTCTGTCGCACCCTGATAGTAGGCTTTTCCCGCCTCATTCAAGAGTGTAATCAATTCCTGCATACGTTTTCTTTTATCTGTCATGCCTTAACTCCTGTTCTATAACGGTCTCATTTGATGAATCTTTAATCAACTCATACAATTCTTTTATTTCTGCATCCGTCACTTTTCTATACTCGCCTGATTTCAGATTGCCCAATTCAATATTCATCACACGCACTCTTTCCAGTCTTGTCACCTTGTAGCCAAAATATTCACACATTCTGCGAATTTGCCTGTTTAACCCTTGCGTTAATATAATATTGAATTTGTATTTTCCGATAGCCTTTACTTTACACGGTCTTGTCACCGTATCTAAAATCGGAACGCCCTGCCCCATTTTCTCAATAAATTCCGGTGTAATCGGTTTATTGACCGTTACTTTGTACTCTTTCTCATGTCGGTTTCCCGCCCGCATCATTTTATTAATAATGTCGCCGTTGTTCGTCATAAGCAAAAGCCCTTCCGAGTCTTTATCCAATCGTCCGATATACGTTACCCTTGTCGGATAATTCAGAAAGCGGATAATATTGTTTTTCTCTTTCTTTTCCTCCGTGCAGACAATCCCCATCGGTTTATTGACCGCCAAAAGTACCATTTCATTGCCTTTACTGACAACTTTCTTTCCGACTTTCACTTCCTGATTGGGCGAAACTTTCATTCCCGTTTCCGCACGTCTGCCGTCCACAAAAACTTTGCCCGCCTCTATCAGCCTGTCTGCCTCCCGTCTTGAACAGACGCCGGCCTCACTTAAAAATTTATTTAAACGAATTAATTCTTCTTTCATTTTTCTTCTCCCCGCTATTTAAACGCATAGGTTTATGATACTGTTTTACTTTCAAAAAGTCAATGTTTCTGCTATAATATAGCCCATAGGAAATCTCAAAAAGGAGCAGATTATGAATATCAAATCATTTACGGAAGAACCTGTTTCCAAAATCTTTTTTCGTTACCTTTTCCCGTCCATATGCGGAACAATGGTAACGTCTATTTATGTTTTGGCAGATACGATTATTATCGGAAAAGGAATCGGTGCAGACGCAATGGCTGCCTTAAATATTGTTCTGCCGCTTTTTAACGTTTTCTTCGGAACAGGATTATTATTCGGTGTCGGCGGTTCTGTATTAATGTCTATCGCTCGAGGCAAAGGCGATAACCAAACCGGAGATCGATATTTCACTATCGCCGTACTGTTAAACGCAGTCACAAGTATTCTTTATATGGTACTCTTTCTTATTTTTATGGAAGATATTGCACGTTTTCTAGGTGCAACAAAAGTCACTTTGCCATACATTATGGACTATGCGCCTTACGTGATATGGGGACTTGGATTTTTCTCCTTCTCCACATTTTTGCAAACCTTTGTCCGAAATGACGGTGCGCCTAAACTTTCTATGTTTGCCGTTGTAACCGGAGGAATTTCAAATGTATTTTTGGATATTCTTTTCGTCTTTACTTTTGATATGAAAATGGCTGGTGCTTCCATTGCAAGCGTTATCGGAACAACCATTACAACCTGCATTCTGCTTTTCCATTTTTTCTCCAAGAAAAACGGGTTGCATTTTACATTAAACGGACTTTCCTTTTCCTTTGTAAAACAGATTTTTCAAAACGGATTTACCAGTTTTATTTTAGAAATGTCCTCCGGAGTTGTTATGTTTTTCTTCAACATACAGATTTTAAAATATATTGGCGATGTGGGGGTAGCGATGTACGGTGTTATCGCAAATACATCTATTGTTGTCATTTGTCTGTGCAACGGAATCAATCAGGCTTCCCAACCGATTATTTCTATCAATCACGGTGCAGGATTATATAACCGTATTCACATCGTAAAAAAATTAGGGCTTAGAACCGCTTTTCTTATCTGTTCTGTCCCTGCCATACTCGGCTTAATTGTTCCGAATATGTTTACAAATATTTTCCTGAACCCTAACGCTGAAATACTGGCACTTTCCCCGACGGCAATCCGCATTTACTTTACAGGATTTTTTGTTATCGGGCTTAATATGTTTATTGTCGGATATTTTCAGTCCACAGTAAAACCACAGATTTCCCTTTTCCTCTGTCTGATGAAAAGTTGCGTACTGAGTATAGCGTTCGTCTATATTCTTCCTCTCTTCTTCGGCGTAACGGGAATATGGGCTGCCGTGCCTTTGGCTGAATTTATCACACTCGGACTTGGTATCTATTTTCTGAAACGGAGGTAAATATGATTTTATTATCTATTCCTGAGGTGAAGGAGTTTATGTCAAAACTTCTTCTCTCCGAAACATTTGACACTTTTCTTTTCGTGGAAGGAGAAATTGTTACATTTAATACTTTTACAATGAACGGAAGACTGCAAAAAGATTTTTTCGACAAAGATATGGTTCCAGAACGCACTTATTCTTTGTGGAAAGATTTGAGAGAATATTGCTTCTCCCTTATTCGCGGAAAACGCACTCCTCTCCGCTTTAAATTTGTGTTTGGGTTATCTGAACCTAATATCGAAAAACTTTTAAAACAGCAGGATTTATCGTTTACCCCGCAGGACGTTCAGGGATTATATTTGAATATTTCTTACGACGGTACTTCTCTGAAATGTGTCACCGGAACTTCCATGAACCTTTTTACTATGGACAAGTCTTTGGAAGAGGCTTGGGATAAAATGGTGCAGAAGTTCTTTACACAAAAAGAGATTGAATTTGAGGTGATGTAAATGAAAAGATTGAAAAAGATTTTTATACTGATCGGTTTTTGTCTTGTTTTATCAAGCTGTTCCTCTTCCTTAGCAGCATCAACACTAACTAACATACAACCTCCAAAAACTCTACTTCCTAAACTCACATTGCCTGAAATCACTCCGGCAAAGCCAAAACAACATACAATTGTAATTGATGCAGGTCACCAGCAAAAAGGAAATAGTGAGCGCGAACCAATCGGACCAAACGCTTCTGAAATGAAAGCAAAAGTTGCCGGAGGTACTTCCGGAATATCCACAAAAGTTCCTGAATATCAACTTACTTTGGATATTTCTCTTCTGTTGAAACAGGAATTAACCGAGCGTGGTTATCAGGTTATTATGATTCGAGAGAAAAATGATGTCAACATCAGCAATGCCGAGCGTGCTGAAATTGCCAACCGCTCCAACGCCGATATTTTTATCCGTGTACACGCAAACGGCGATAACAATCAATCGGTGTCCGGCGCTCTCACTATAGCCCCCTCCAAAAATAACCGTTATGTAAAAGAGATTGCTGACGCCTCCCGCAAACTTTCCGAGTCTGTCCTCTCCTCTTACTGCAACGCAACCGGTTTTAAAAACAGAGGTGTACTTACAAGCGACACAATGAGCGGTATTAACTGGTGCAAACTTCCCGTTACTATCATTGAACTGGGATTTATGACAAATCCGTCAGAAGACAAAGCCATGCAAAATTCGGATATACAACATCGCATGGTTTCGGGAATTGCTGATGGAATTGATGCTTATTTCAAATAATTCTCTATTAAAAAAGGACACTGAGTGTCCTTTTTTAATAGAGAAGATCGTAGTATGAAATCGGAAAATTTTGCAATTTCCAGCCGTCTTTTTCCTTAACGTACGTTACTGTTTCTTCACTTTCCTTTTCTTCTGTTTCCGGTTGTTCTGACCAAAATCTTTTAGAAGTTGTCTTAATTTTCATAGAAACATCGAATGACAATTTGTTGTCGTAATAATTCTCCAAAGTCATTTTAATATCGGAAATATCAAAAGATTGAATTACTGTACCCTCCGTGTCCATAATCCTGTAAAGTTCTTCATAAGAGGATTTGATAAAGGAACGTTTCATTGCTTCCTCTGAAAAAAGTTCTCTCATTTTGCTAAAATCTTCTTTAGCAACTGCTGAAGTTAGAATTTTCTCTAAATCTTTTCCAAACTGCTCCGCTAATTTTTCTTTTTCTTCTTCCGTCGGAACAAGCGTAATACTTTCTCCAAAGGTAGCCGAATCTATCTCTATAATATCTCTGTAAGATTCCATTCCTTCTTCCGACACTTCCAACTGATATTGTCCTTGAAACAGACTAGGAATTGTTGCCTGCTTCATGCCCTCCTGTTCAGAAGATTTGCTGTCCTCGATTTTCTCGCCGTTTAATTTTACTGTTGCATTTTCAGGAACGGTTATGCTCCATTCGTTAATAACCTCGTCTTCAGGAACTACATTCCATTCATTCCAAAATAAAAACTTTTTCTCTCCTTTTATAAGAGAAACTGTTTCATATTCTTCATCTCCGCTTCCTGTTTCCCGATATGTTATTCCATATGTAACCGTGTCTGCATCTTTTGAATTGCGGCTTGCTTTCGCTTCTACTGACTGATATTTTATCGGCTTATCGTCCTGTGCATGTGCATTCACATACATCTGTTTACTTAACATCTCTTCCTTGCCAAAAGAATAACAGTCGTATACTTTACTCCATTCACATCCTGCCTTTGCCTTCCAGTATTCTAACGCCGTTGTTTCTGCCGAGTATTTCTTATCTAAGGAAAAATAAATACCGACTACCAACGCTGCCATAATAACCGCTTCTGCAACCAAAAGCAAACTCATTTTAGAAACTTTTGGTTTCTGTGCAGGCATTTCCACACTTCTTTCAAACTGTTCGTCCGCTTCTTTTTCCACTGCGGCATTATCATTTTCTTCCCGATACTCCGCTAAAGAAGCACCACATTCTCCGCAAAATAAATCTTCATCTCCACATTTTGCTCCGCAATTTGCACAAAACATCTCTTCACCCCCTTAAGACCAGCCTTTCGTATTTGAGTATGCCTGTAATTTTTCCACATTTTTCTTTTCTATCTCAGAAAAGCCCGCACTGACTTTATTCATATCCGCCTCTTTTGGCATATTTTTGTACCAATCAAATTGATTGAAGTGGTTTGTATATTCCTCTGCCGTAAACTGATAACCGTGCCGTGCATAGATTTCATTAATTGCCAGTCTGAGTGTCTGTTTATCTTTTACTTTTTCATTAATCTGCTCATCGGTAAGCAATGCCTTATCACTTTCAGGAAATACCAATTCCGCTTTTGGCTCTGCCGTATTTTTCTCTGCCGTACTGCCTGTAGCCGTAATTTTCTTTCCGTCAAACGAAATCTTCTTATTTGACTGATATTCCTCTGTTTCATCTATCTCCGCATATGTAGGCGCATTCGGTTTAAACTTTTCATTCCACTTTGCCTTAACCGATTTCTCTGCACTACCCGTAATGAAAAATGTAGATACAAGTGCAACAACGAGTAACACATCAATAATGCCAAGTACAACAGCAATTACTTTTTTCTTTCCTCCCATAATGCCAACTCCTTTTTCTAACGTATTCTAAAAGTGCATTAATCCGCCCAAGGCTGCTCCCAATACACTTGATAAAACTTCTTTTGCAAACAAATACATTACACTGTAAAGGATTACCGTCATAATTACTTTCGCAACAAAATATGCATAAACTTTACGGTCTTCGCTTGTCTGCACAAGTGTACGATAACTTCCAAATTCAACTATTGGGAATAAAACCGCTGCCAATCCGAAAAGAATAAGTCCAAAACTTGCTGATAACAAACCTACAATTCCCACTACAATCCAAACAATTGTTTCATATAAGGCTCTCGTTCCTACAACAGAAAACATTGCACTTTGCTCTGTCACGCCGTTAAACACCCCTGAGAACACTTTCAACATCAACGCTTCAAGGCAATCTGCTCCCAAAGTCAAAAGAATCGCCATAATGATGATAGTCGCTTTTGGTATCTCCACAAATCCGCCCAATGTTGAATCTATTCTCACAAGCATAATAATTGTGAAAATAAGAACGACCACTGCCTTAATCGCTATAAATTCAATTCCGGGTACACTTGATTTACCGTCTGCAATTTTCTTTGTTTCTGTAACAGGATGCTTTAGCAATGGAATAATTTTAGCAAATACGTTCTTCGTTTCGTTTACTACAATCGTACTTTTCTGACTAATCCATTCCGCTTCTTTTGTTTTCTCACCTGTCGCATTTGCCGTCTGCTGTCCTTGGTTCCAACTTTCCGGCTGCGGTTCTCTCGGCTGTTGTACAGTCTCATCCGATACAGGTGTCTGCTGTTCTGCATAAGTGTTACTCTCCTGCTGACAAGTACAAACTTCGCCTTCTTCTAACTTTCTTCCACATTTCGTACAAAATTTTGCCATACTACTTCCTCCTCATAATTGTATTTTTAATTAATTATATTATTTTTGTCGATTAATGTCAAATTTCGGAATATATATTTTCTATTTTCAGTGATATTGCTCAAAAAATACAACGGTAATGTATAGCAAAAGGCGTTGAAACAATTCACCTGAATTTATTTCAACGCCTTTTCATTATGCAATTTCCTCTGAATTTTTTCGTATCATTTCAACAATACTTAAAATACGCTTTGCTGATTGTAAATCATCCTTAAAAATAGTTGTAATACTTCCGCTACTTTTAAATGGCTCTAAAGTAAATACAGAATTATCTTCTATATTCCCATTTAAAACAATATAGTCTACAATTAGTCTCACAAAACGCATTTGGTTTACATTTAGTTTTTCTTCTGTCAAAAATTCACTGAATGCTTCATTTACGGCAGTACGGCTTGTCCCGACAATCTTTCTTACTAATTTTCCAATCGGAGTATCCCCATATTCTTTTTCATACTCCGCTTTTGTCCCCAATTCTTCCCAAAGAACGCGTTCTAGTTCCTTCAAATCGCTTTCCGTCATTTTTTTATTATTTCTTAATTTATATACCGCCAAATTGTCTTGATGTTCTTTCAAGTAAGACTCTACCCGTTTTTTATAATTGGTCAACTCATTTCCAAGCAGTAAAGACTCCCCTTCTTTTTCTTCCAGTACCTCTTCATCAAAATTGGTCGTATAAATTTTCTGTTCTTTTTTAGGAAGGTATTGAATTAAATCTCTGATTTCCTCTCGAACCATCTCCAATTCTATTATATCCGTATTATCCCAAAACTCTTTCGTTGTAATTTTGTCAAGAATATACTTCTTTTCTTTGATTTGCGGAATATCAATATTTTTCAATTTTTCCGCCGAATTGGCAACACGAGAGATTAATTTAACAGAACTCGCATTCTGTAAATGTGCTAAAGCAATAGAATACATCAACAAATCAAATCTCTTCGCATACTCATCACTCTCTTCCGCAACTATAATTGGTGCTATATGCTCTTTTAAATCTGATACGTCTATCGTTTCAATATATGTCCACGCCTTTTTTTCTCTATACTTTTCTACATAACGATAATGTAATTTTACCCGAAAACTCTCATCGTCCAATTTTTGTAAAACCTGTACCTGCTCTTCTATTAATTGGTTTCGATACTCTTTTTCTTCTGTCTCTCTGTCCTGCAACTCCCTAATTAATTGTGTCTTTATATTAAAAATGCGTTCTGTCAATCCCTGTTGTATTTTCCCTTCCGTTCCATGTGTATCAACACGGAAAAAATCAAAATTACCGCAAAAATCAAAAATGAGAAAACGCTCTTTATCTTGCCCTTCGCCTAAAAGATTTGGACACAAACGAGTTCCTCTTCCTATCATCTGCCAAAATTTACTATAACTTCGGACTTTTTTAAAAAATACCAAGTTTAATATTTCTGGAATGTCTACACCTGTATCAAGCATATCCACGCTTACTGCAATTTGAGGATATTTCTCTTTCATACTAAAATCATCAATTAATGCTTCAGAAAACTTGATACTATAATCAATCTGTTGGATAAAATCTGCCCCATACTCTGAATAAAGTTTTCTAAACCTATCTACGATAACCGATGCGTGCTTACTGTTTTTAGCAAAGATAATTGTTTTTCCTAACTTATCCCCTCCTTCAACACGCAATCCTTTCTCCATCAGTTTATTCAATACTACGTCTATCGTATCTATATTAAATAGCCATTCATTTATGGCGCTATTGGAAATCGTATCGGTAATATCATCGTCATCTTCAAAAGTTTCCTCAAACTGTTCTTTTTCTTCTTCATTCAATTCATTATAGTGTATACCGTTTTCCATGATTTTTGACTTCACTTCAATGGTACTATAGTCTACAAGATAACCTTCTTCAACTGCTTTATCTAACTCATAAGAAAAAGTTGGATTACCTCTTTCCAAATCGAATACACCGTATGTATTTTTATCTATTTCATTTTTTGGCGTTGCGGTCAAACCAATCAACAAAGCATCAAAGGATCTAAAAATATCCTGATATTTTGTACAAATACTCCTATGACTTTCAGCTACAATAATTAAAT